>Ga0193711_1000021_pt1 | contig 37941 bp, 30 predicted proteins | sample H3m2metaG_FD_144922 | JGI IMG/M metagenome (GOLD analysis project Ga0193711, IMG submission 144922) | Soil microbial communities from a riparian zone of the East river system, Colorado, United States - H3m2 | ecosystem: Environmental > Terrestrial > Soil > Riparian zone | place: USA: East River...
GCGAGGTGTGCTCAGAGAGTTCAGGTTCGACAGTCTTGGCGGGCGCCTGAGCCATGTGCAGGCGCCCACGCTGATTCTCTGGGGCGACGGGGACCGTTGGATTCCGCTGCGAGACGGCACGAGGTTCGCGCATGAGCTGCCGCGGAGCGAGTTCGTCGTCCTCACGCGCACCGGACACGACGCGGCCGAGGAATCGCCCGAGCAGGTGAATCGCTATCTGTTGGACTACCTCAAGGAAGGTCTGTCCCGCATCCCGGAGAACGTCGCATGGTACACGCCGTCCTCGCGCTCCTTGCGCTCCAGCAACCGGTAGACTCCGCTTACACCGCCAAAATCCGTGAGCTGACGACCGAGCCACGTTTCAACACCGAGCTCACCGACCATCTCCCCACTGACGCCAGAGTCCCGAGTCCCCTGAAGGGCCTGGGCTATGTCCCGGGTACCGTCGGCCGGCTCTCCTACGTCGCCGACATCACACGCTACTTCCGCGCGCTCGACGAGGCGTCCCCGCGCGTGAAGGTGTTCGACCTCGGCAAGAGCGATGAGGGACGGCCGATGATCGTCGCGGCCATCGCCGACTCGGCGACGATCGCGCAACTCGAGCGTTATCGCGACATCACCGCCGCACTCGCCGACCCCAGACGTCTAACGGGCGACTCGGCGCAGCGGCTGATCGCGGCGGGCAAGCCGATCTACTATGCGACGGGGTCGATTCACTCTCCCGAAACCGGCTCGCCGGAGATGCTGATGGAGCTGGCTTACCGGCTGGCGGTCGAGGAGACCCCATTCATCAGACAGATTCGCGACAGCGTCATAACACTCATTACGCCAGTGACCGAGGTGGATGGGCGCGACAGGATGGTCGACGTCTACCGCTACCGCAAAGCGAACAAGAACATCGCCCCAGGCCTGATCTATTGGGGCAAGTACACCGCGCACGACAACAACCGCGACGGGATCGTCATGTCGCAGGTGCTGACGCGCACCATGATGCACGCGTTCTTCGACTGGCATCCCACGGTACTGCACGATCTGCACGAGTCGGTGCCTTTCCTCTACACGTCGACCGGCACCGGTCCGTACAACCGCGAGCTCGACCCGATCGTGATCAGCGAATGGAATGAGCTCGCCTTCCAGGAAATCACGGCTCTGACCACTCGGGGTCTGCCCGGCGTGTGGACGCACGATTTCTACGACGGCTGGACACCGAACTACATGTTCTGGGTCGCGAACGGCCACAATGCGATCGGCCGGTTCTATGAGACGTACACTTCGCGCGGCGCCGACTGCCACACGGTGAAGCTGCCCGACCGGCAGACGTCAGTCGAATGGTTCCGCCCCAACCCGCCGCTCAACGGCGTGCGGTGGTGTATTCGCAACAACATCAATTACCAGCAGTCGGCGCTGCTGATCGCGCTGAATTACATGGCGCGCAACGGTCATCGCTATCTCGACCAGTTCTACCGCAAAGGGGTGCGCGCCATCGAGCGCGGGCATGCGAAAGACGGCCCGAACGCGTTCCAAATCCCCGCGAGCCAGGCGAGGCCGGTCGAGGCGGCCAATCTCGTCAACCTGCTCCGCTTCCACGGCATCGAAGTGCGTCGGGCCGACAAGCCGTTCAAGGCCGGCGACGCGGACATCGCGGCAGGCGACTACATCGTGCTACTCGACCAGCCCTATGGGCCGCTCGCAAAGAGCTACTTCAGCAAACAGGACTACGGCGCTAACGATCCCACGCCGTACGACGACACGGGCTGGACGCTGCAGTTCGTGCGCAACGTCGCGCTGCGCGCGATCAACGACACCGCAGTGCTGCATGGCCCCACGACGCTGCTGTCCGCCGATGCGCGGGTGAAGGGTGAAGTCACGAGCTCGAGCGGAAGCACGACGTACCTGATCGCTCCGACGACGGAGAGCGGACTGATTCAGTTCCGTCTCGCGCTGCGCGACGTGCGGATGTGGGCGAGCGAGGATTCGTTTACGGTCGCGCAACGCACCTGGGGTCGGGGCACGACGATCATTCCGGCCGTCGCGGGTCTGGAGAGACGGATCCGGCCCGCCGCGGAGTCTCTCGGACTCAGCGTCGTTGGCGTGGCCAACGCACCGCAGGTCGCGCGGCACGAGCTCGACCTGCCGAGGATCGCGCTGGTGCACTCCTGGCTCAACACGCAGAACGAAGGCTGGGTGCGGTACGCGTTCGACGTGTTGAAGATCCCGTACACGTACTTGAGCGTCCAACAGCTCAATCGGCGTGACCTGCTGCGGCAATTCAACGTGCTCGTGCTGCCGTTCGTCTCGAACAACCCCCAGCAGATCGTGAACGGGCTACCGATGAACGGGCCGCCTATTCCGTGGCGGCGCACCGCGACCACGCCCAACCTGGGCGGCCAGGATTCGACCGACGACGTACGGCCCGGCATCGGACTCGAGGGGATGGCCGCGTTGAACCAATGGATCACCGCGGGCGGCGTACTGATCACTGAGGGTGGGACGGCGGGGATTTTCACCGAGTATGGCGTCGCCCGTGGCGTCGACATCACGCCCGCCAAACAGCTGCGCGCGTCGGGCGGGATCTACCGTGCGGTGATGAAGGACCCGCGCAGTCCCATCGCCTACGGGTACGCGGATACGCTGGCGGTCTACTTCAATCAGCAGCCCCTCTTCCAAGTGGATACGAGCACCGACGTTCCCGAGGATCAGGACGCCGACCTCACCGCCCAGCAGGCGCGGACGCGGCCGCGAGTTGTATTGAGCTTCCATCAAAAGCGCGATTCGTTGCGGCTGTCCGGACTGCTCGTCAACGGCGAAGAGTTGGCGGGGCGGCCGGCGGTCATCGATGCGCCGGTCGGCCAGGGACACCTGGTGCTGTTCGCCATCAGACCATTCTGGCGGTGGGAGACGCAGGGAAGCTTCGCGCTCGTGTTCAATACGATTCTGAGCTGGAACGACTTGGGGGTTGCCTGGCCGACGGCGCCCAAGCCGAACGCGAGGACAGTGGCGGGGCAGGACGAAGGGCCTTAGATTTCATCAACCAAACGGTTGATGAAATCAGGCCATGCCACCTAAGCTAAGCAACGATAGAGCATTACGAATTGTCGCGGCCGCCCGCGAAGAGTTTGCCAGGCGTGGCTTCGCGGGCGCGCGAGTCGAGCAGATCGCCCGCCGGGCGGGCGTGAACAAACAGCTGCTGTTCTACTACTTCCACTCCAAGCGCGGCCTCTTCCAGGCTGTGCTCGCACAATCGGCCGGCGAACTCGAGACCGCGATGGCGGAATTGTCCTACCCGGCCGGGGGGCCGCTCGAGCGGCTCCGGCTCACGCTCGCCGCGCAGTTCGAGTTCCTCGCGAGAAACCCGCAAATCGTCGCGCTGCTCGGTCAGGGAACGCGCTCGGGCGGTGGTGCGGCGTTTGCGCCGGCGATCAATCGGCTGGTCGTGTTACTGGCCGAAGGCCAGGGGCTGGGCCAGGTGCGAGACGATGTTGACCCGCACCTGGCTGCCGCACAGGCTTTGATCCTGATGGTTGGCTATCTCAGCATGGAAGCTGTGATTGCCACGAGTGCCCGCCCACTCGGCGCGGACGAGCCAGCGCTGCGCGAGCGCTGGCGCGAAGCGGCGGTCGACCTAGTTGTGGCCGGCGTGAGCGCCAGCTAGCACCGGCGCTTCCGTTTCGAAGATCAGGTGGCCCGCTTCGAAACGGGCCCCCCGCAGGGCCAGGCTCACCACCTCACCAAGCTCCTCCACCAGATGGACGTCGAGCGTCTTCCGCACTTCCTCGGGCAGATCGTCGAGATCGCGCTCGTTATCCTTGGGAAGAATCACGGAGTTGATCCCCGCCCGCACGGCGCCGAGCACCTTTTCCTTGACCCCGCCGATCGGCAGCACGCGGCCACGCAGCGTGATCTCCCCCGTCATCGCAATATCGTGGCGGGCCGGCCGGCGCGAGAGCGCCGATACGAGCGCGGTCGCCATCGTCACGCCTGCGGAGGGCCCATCCTTGGGAATCGCGCCCGCCGGCACGTGCACGTGAATGTCCGTATCGACGAACGCTCCTTCCGGAATGCCGAGCAATTCTGCATGCGACTTCGCGTACGTGAGTGCGGCGCGGGCCGACTCCTTCATGACGTCGCCGAGCTGCCCGGTCAGGAGCAGTTCGCCCTTGCCGCGCATGACGCTCGCCTCGACGAACATGATGTCGCCACCAACCGGCGTGTAGTACATCCCGGTCGCCACGCCGACCTGATCCTCGCCCGCCATCCGCTCGGGATGCACCTTCGGCCGGCCGCTGAGATCGGGGATGTCCTTGGGGCCGACGGTCACTTTCTCCGCCGCGCCGTCCGCGATCTTTCGAGCCACCTTGCGACCGAGCTTGCCGATCTCGCGCTCGAGCTGGCGGACACCGGCCTCGCGGGTGTAGCTCGCGATGATCTCGCTCAACGCGTCGTCGGTGACCGTCAACTGCCCGGTGCGCAGACCGTTCTCAGTCAGCTGCCGGGGAACGAGATATCGTCTGGCGATCTCCAGCTTCTCGCGCTCGGTGTAGCCTGCGAAGTTGACCGTCTCCAGCCGATCGAGCAGCGGAGCGGGGATGCTCTGCAGGAAGTTCGCGGTTGCGATGAACAGCACTTCCGAGAGGTCGAACGGCACGCCCAGATAGTGGTCCGTGAACGAGTCGTTCTGCGCCGGATCGAGCACTTCGAGCAGCGCTGCGGCCGGGTCGCCCTGAAATGAGACGCCCAGTTTATCGACCTCGTCGAGCAGGAAAATCGGGTTCTTCGCGCCCGCCTGCTTCATCCCCTGGATGATGCGGCCCGGCATCGCGCCCACGTAGGTGCGCCGGTGGCCGCGAATGTCGGCCTCGTCCCGGGCGCCGCCGAGTGAAATACGGACGTATGGCCGGCCCATCGCACGCGCGATGGACTTGGCGATCGAGGTCTTGCCGACGCCCGGCGGTCCGACGAACAACAGTGTCGGCGCGCGCGCGGCGCGGTCGTCCTCGTTCCCGGGGGCTTCTGCTTCCGGCTGTTGCTGCTTCCGCAGCTGCCGCACCGCGAGGAACTCGAGCACCTGGTCCTTCACGTCCTGCAGGCCGTAGTGATCCTCCTCGAGGATCTTTGCCGCCTGTTTCAAATCGAGCGACTCTTCGGTCCGCTTGTTCCACGGCAGCTCGGCGACGGTCTCGAGGTAGGTGCGAATGACCTGCGCCTCCATCGATTCCCGCCCGGCGCGCTCCAACCTCGCCAGCTCGCGATCGACCTCCTTGCGAGCCGCCTCGGGCAAGTCGAGCGCATCGAGACGCTTCTTGAGGTCGTCGGCCTCGGCCGCCTCTTCCTCTTCTCCCAACTCCTTCCGAATCGCCTTCATTTGCTCGCGCAGCAGCATCTCACGCTGGCGTTCGCCGAGCTCTTCCTGGACCTGCGATTTGATATCTTCTTGCGCGTCGACGACGGCGATCTGACGCTGCACGTGAACGAGCACACGCCGCAGCCGGTCCTCCACCGCGAGCGTTTCCAGCAGCTGCTGGCGCTCCAGCGATTGGATGTCGAGATGGCCAGCGACGAGGTCGGCGAGGGCGCCGGGGTCCCTGACACCCTGCAGCACCTGCTGGATGACCTCCGTGGGGAGTCCCGACTTCTGTCCCAGCTCGGCGGCACGCTCGCGGACTTCACGATGCAACGCTACGAACGCGGCGTCCTTCTCATTAAGAGGAGGGAGATCCTCCGCCTCGCGAACGGTCGCTTCGAGATAGCCGTTGGTCTCGCTGTAATGCACGGCCGTCCCGCGGCTTTCGCCCTGCAGGATCAGCTGTACGCCCCCCAGATTGCGCTGCACCTGGCTGATGCGGGCGATCGTTCCGGTGGTATAGAGTAGGCCGGGCGTGACTTGGTCGATATTTTCTTTCTGCGCGACCGCAAACACCTTGCGGTCGGGGTTTTTGAGGGCGGCTTCAATGGCGCGCAATGTCGCAGGACGGCCCGCGCCAATCGGCGACGCGACGCCCGGAAACAGCACGGCGTCGCGCAACGGCAGGACGGGCAAACTCATCCGGTCTGACATGGATTCTCCCAATGCTAGGTTTCGTGAACTACGGTTTGGCAAGCAGAACGCACCGTCTATGCCACGAAAAAACGCCGTCTACGGCAGGTCCGTTCCTCCTAGCGCCGCCAAAGCGGCGCGTGACTGCCAACACGACGCGTCCAGACTGTGTTGCAAGGCCGCATGGATGCGGCTAAATCTTAGTCCACGAATGGATTGCAAAACGGCATGAGCGATCTGTTGGCGCAGCGGCTGAGTCAGGCCCTTGGCTCTTCCTTCACGCTCGACAAGGAGATTGGCCGCGGCGGCATGGGCGTCGTCTATCATGCCCGCGACGAGCGGCTCAAGCGGGCGGTGGCAGTCAAGGTGCTCCCGCCCGAGCTCGCGTTCCGTGAGGAAATCCGCATGCGGTTCCTCCGGGAAGCGGAAACGGCCGCCCGCCTATCCCACCCGCACATCGTCCCGATTCATTCCGTCGGGGAAGGTCCCGAGGGACTCGTGTACTTCGTGATGGCCTATGTGGACGGTGAATCGCTCGCGGCGCGTCTCAAGCGCCGCGAGCGACTGCCACCGGAAGAAGCCAGGCGCATCTTGATGGAAACTGCGGACGCACTCGGCGCCGGACATGCCCTCGGCATCATCCATCGCGACGTAAAACCCGACAACATTCTGCTGGAGGGGAGCCGCGGCCGGACGGTCCTCACGGACTTCGGGATTGCCAAAGCGCTGACCTCGACGACCGGTCCGGGAACGTTGACGGCAACCGGGGTGGCGATCGGGACACCCCACTACATGAGTCCGGAGCAGGCCGCTGGGGATCGGGAAATCGATGGGCGCTCTGACATCTACAGCCTGGGCGTCGTCGGGTATCAGATGCTCGCGGGCGAGCTGCCGTTCTCCGCACCCACCGTTCCGGGGTTGTTGCTCAAACAAATCACGGAGCAGGCACCCAACCTCCAGGACAAGACACCGACCTGCCCGGACGATCTCGCATCGTGCGTGATGCGCTCGCTCGAGAAGGAGCCGGAAGCACGCTGGCCGACGGCGGATGCGCTGCGGCGCGCGCTGGAGTCACGCAGTGCGCCGCCGTACCGGCCGTCGCGTCGCACGAGTGGAGGGGCCGCCGCGCGCGGTGAGTTGCGTCTGCCGTCGCCGGCCAGAATGTCTGGCGCTGGTCGGCCGCCCGAGCGCCGTCGTGCGACTCGGCCGGCAAAGAAGGATCCCAAGTCGGAGCTCACGCCGAGCGGCGAGTCGAAGATGGTGGTGCGGTTCCGCGACGGTTTCGTCTCGTGGGCGTCCGTTTGCGGCGGCTTGATGTTGATCGATCTGATACAGGGGGGTGGTCTCGGTTGGTCGCTGTTCCCCACGGCCGTTTGGGCCGGCTTCGGGTTGCTCCCGCAGTACATGAAGCTGTGGCAGAATGGGTATTCCTGGCGCGACGTGCTCAATCGCCCCGCAGCCCCGGACGCCCATGAAGCGCTCCACGGTCCGCGCCGCGCGCTGCCGGCGCCGAAGGCCGACGAGTTCGGCCGTCATGTCGACACGGTGCGTTTGGCACGCAACGACCGAGAGGCGATCCTCAAGATCATGGAGCGCGTCCCCGCGTCGGAGCGAAAGCTGCTCCCCGACGTCGTCGTCACGGTCGACGCGCTCCTGAAGCGTGCCGAAGAGCTCGCCCGCATGCTGCACGGCATGAGTGCCGATGTGGATGACGGCGCCCTGGCTCGAATCGAAGTGCGGATTGAAGCGGTGAAGCATCATGAAGAAGGAACGGAGCGCGAACGCCAGCTCAGCCTGCTCGACCGCCAGCGCCAGGCGCTGAGCGATCTCTTGACGCGCCGCAAACGAGTCGAGGAGCAAATCGAATCGTGCGTCTTGGCGATGCAGAATGTCCGGTTCGATCTGTTGCGGCTGCGGTCGGCGGGCGTGGCGGCAGTGCTCAGCGATCTGACCAATGCCACCCAGCAGGCTCGGGCGCTCTCCCGGGACGTCGATCACGTGATCGCCGCCGCGGGCGAGATTCGCGATGTCCTCAGTGCTTCTCCGGCACCCGCCTCGCCGCCGCCCCGCGGACAGCGCCCCCGGTCCTCGCCGTAGAGTCCTGCGTGACCCAGCACTCGCGCACGAGTGCCGGGCCGTTGTCCCGCTGCAACGCAAACTCCAACAGCTCCACAAAACCCGCGGCGGCGTCCTCGCAGCGACCGGCCCGTAACGCGGCGACCGCCGCCAGCTCGCGGTAGCGCGCCGAGCCCGGACGCCGGTCAGTCGCGTAGCGCAGCAGGCTGTCCGCGGAACCGGGCGGGGCGTCCAGCGCTATCTGTCCGAGCGCCTGGCTCAGGAACTCACCGGGGAACGGATGGCGAAACGTGCCTTGGGCAGCGCTCAGCGCGCCACGCGCCTGCGACACCGCCTCGCCCCAACGTGACCCCCGGGCGGCCAGCAGGGCGAGTGCCGCACGCACCTGTCCGGTATCGGCACCTGCGGCGAGCGCCTCGCGCAGGGCCATCGCGGCCACCGGCTGGTTGCGGGCGGCGGCGAGCAGACCGCGCATCTGGAGCGCGTCCGAGGGAACGCGGGGGGCCCCGCGCCGGGCGATCACCGCACCCAGCAGGGAATCGGCTTGCGCTGTATCCCCCAGAGCCAATCGAATGCCGGCAGCGCGGAGGCTCCACTCGAATGCATCCGGTTGTGCGCGACGAGCCGCATCGAGATAGGGAAGTAGACCGGCATCGCTGCGGCGCGCGGCGAGGATGCGTAACAGTGCGAACGGCGCTGTGCCGGCATCGCCCTTGCCGAGCTGGATCAGGGAGTCGAAGACGGCGGACGCGGCAGCCCCCGGATCGAGGAACCGGCGGGCCGCGACAAACTCGAGGCGGGGCTGATTGTCGCTGTGCTCGAGGTTTGCCCGTTGCATCAGGCGCGCGACGCCCGAGTCCCCCAACAGCATCCGACCGAAGTACTGGTCCGTGTTGTCGATGCTCAGCCACTCGCGGCTCATCGCGTTCAGTTGACCGCCTGGACCCAGCAGCTGCGTCAGCCATGCGCGGTCGTAGCTGATTGCCCGCGGCGATGCCAGAACTACGAGATCGGCACTGCCTCCGAACCACACGTGCACGTGCGGAAACACCGCGCGCAGGTTCCGCACGATCCCGGCGACAATTGGGAGTGGCAGCTGGTAGAGCTGAATCCACTGACAGAAGACGCCGTCATCGGAGAGTCGGGCCCTGGCAATGCGAAAAAACTCGGGAGTGTACAACGTCGCCACCCCGGCGACCCACGGATTCGACGGCTCCGAGACGATCACGTCATAGCGCTCGCGGTCCAGCTGGAAGGCGCTGCGCGCGTCATCGATGACGACGCGCACGCCGGGCCGGGCAAGCACAGAGCCGTTCACCCCGACGAAGAAGCTGTCCATCTGCATGACGGACGGCTCGAGCTCGACGACTTTCAGCCGCGCGACGCTCGGCACGGCGGCAAGGACATGCGCCGTCACGCCGGTGCCATAGCCGATCACGAGCGCGGACGTCGCGCCGACCCGGGCAACCGCGGGCGCAAGGCCGAGCATGACCTGCGTATCCATGTCCCCGCGATCGGACCCATCGACCTTGCCGTTCACGCGCAGCGACCGGCCGGCGTCGCCTTCCCACACACTCACCGTCGCGTTCGGTCCTTCCCGGAAGGACAGCTGTCGCACGCCGCGGTGCTCGAGGAACCGTTGCCGCGCCGCCCGGTCCATAGGCTGCCGCGCGTAGATCGTGGGGCCGAGGTCGATCAGGCGCGTGCTCCAACCGGGTGCGGCCGCGGCAGCCAGGAGGGTCAGGGTCCCCAGCCCTCCCGCCACCAGCACGCGCACCCGTATCCGCCGGTCTTCGGCCGAGGCCTCGGCGATCCCGCGCGCTGCGAGTCCGGCAAGCGCCAGCGCGGCGATACCGCTCGCGATCAGTCCGACGCGCAGCGTCGCCTGCGTTCCCAGCACCACGACGAGCACGAAGCCCGTGAGCACCGCGCCCAGAATGCTGCCGATTGTGTTGAGCGCGTACGCGGCGCCGACGTCCGCCCCGCGCGCCTTACGGCTGCGAGCCGTGAGGTCGGCGAGGAGCGGGAACGTCATGCCCATTCCAATCGCCGGGATAAGGACGACGGCGCCCACGGCGACGCCCATCAGCAAGAGGCGCGACGCGGCGGAGAGGTCCGCAATCTGGAAGACGGCGATGATGTACGACGGCAGAAACCCGAAGAACACGAACAACAGCGCCGCGCCGATGCCGCTGATCCCCTGGGCGAGAGCCGCGCTGGCGGCGGTATCGATTCGCGGCGCACTGCGGCGGGCGACAATGATGCTGCCGAGGCCGATGCCCAACAGAAACACCAGCAGAATCAGCGTAAAGGCGTACGTGGACCCGCCGACGATCATGATCAACACGCGAGTCCACGCGATCTCGTTGAGGAGTGACGCGAACGCAGTCACGCCGAGCAGAACGAGAGCGAGGTAGTGGAGGTGATCACGACTAGTAGGCTGGATCTGTTGCTCCCCGGGCTCGCGCCCGGGGTCGGGCAGACTCTGTTCCCGACCGAGCCGGATGGCCGCCGCACCGATCGCGAGGTTGAGCGCCGCGGTTCCCCACAACGAAACGCGGACGCCGACAAACTCGATCAGGAAGAACCCGGCGATCGCCGTCCCGGTCATCGCGCCCAGCGTGTTCAAGCCGTACAGCCGACCCAGCGACGGTTTGAGCAACCCCCGATCTTCGCCCATGAGTGCACGCGTCAGAACGGGCAGTGTCCCACCCATCAGCGTGGTGGGGACCAGCAGGACCAGGGCCGCCAGGCCAAATCGCAGGGCCACACTCGCGGCACTGCCGAGCGCCAGCGCGCCGGCAATGCCGATGTAGATCCAGTGTGCAAGTCCGAGCACGAGCGGTGAGAGGATGGCGAACACGCCGATGGCGATCTCGAGCCAGCCGTACAGCACCGCCGGTCGCGGGGTACGGTCCACACGCCGCCCGAACAGCCACGCGCCCAGGCCGAGGCCGCCCATGTACGCGGCGACGACGGTGGTGACGGATTGGATGGTGGAGCCGAATGACTGATAGAGGACGCGAACCCAGAGCAGCTCGTAAATCAGACCGGTTGCGCCCGACAAGAAAAATAGAACGCCGTATGTGAGCGCCGGCTTAGAACGCATGCAACTCGCGCATCGCTTGCGCGAGGTCCTCCACCTGTGGCAGGATGTAATCCTCGAGGTCGGGCGCATAGCCGACGAATGTGTCGGTCGACGCCACACGCTTCACCGGCGCGTCGAGCCAGGGGAAGCAGCGATCGGCGATGCGGGCCGCGATCTCGGCGCCGTACCCCCACGAGAACGCATCCTCGTAGGCGACGATCACCTTGTTGTTCTTTCGAATCGACGCCTCGATCGTCTCCCAGTCCACCGGCGACAATGACCGTAGATCGATCACCTCGACACTCACACCCTCCTTCTCCTCGAGCTCTTTCGCGGCGACGAGTGCGCGCTGCACGACGGCGCCATACGCCACCACCGTCAGCGCCGTCCCCTCCCGCACGACCTTCGCCTTCCCGAAGGGAATCATGAAATTCGGGCCGGGATTCGGGGCTTTGTTGTAGGTCTGGCGGTAGAGGTGCTTGTGTTCGAGAAAGATGACGGGATCATCGCAGCGAATGGCGGTGCGCAGCAGCCCGCTGGCATCCAGGGCGGTGGAGGGACAAATGACCCGCAGCCCAGGAACCGACGTGAAGACCACAGCGCCAGTCTGCGAATGATAGACGGACCCACCCTTCAGGTACCCGCCGTACGTCACGCGCACCACGACCGGCGCGCTGAACGCATTGGCGGACCGCCAGCGTATGGTCGCGAGCTCGTTGCGGATCTGGTGATAGGCCGGCCAGATGTAATCGAAAAACTGGATCTCGACGACCGGCTTGAGACCCCTGGTTGCAAGCCCGACGGCTCGACCAACGATGTTGGCTTCAGCCAGGGGCGAGTTGTAGACGCGATCGCTGCCGAACTGGCGCTGCAGCCCCCACGTGACTTTGAAGACGCCGCCCTTACCCTTCACTTCCTTCAGGTATTGCTCGCGGCTGACGTCGGCGACGTCTTGGCCGAAGACGAGAATGCGTGGATCGCGCGCCATCTCGTCTTTCATGCAGGCGTTGAGCAGGTCCACCATGGTGGTCGGCTCGCCGGTGAAATGCGGATCGTCCTCGGTGTCGAATTGCTCGGAGGTAGGATCGACGTCGGGCGAATACACCCACTGGAGCGCCGTCTCGGGCTTGGGCTGAGGGGAGGCGAGCGCCATGTCGGTGGCGACCTGGATTTCTTCTTCGGCTTGCGCCTTGATCGCCTCGATCTCAGCCTCGGTCGCAACACCCTCCTCGATCAGTCGCTTCGGGAACGCCGTCACGGCGTCGCGCTTGGCCTCCTCCTCGCGCTCGCGCGGCGGCTTGTACAGGATCTCGTCGTCCGAGAGTGAGTGCGAGTACGGGCGTATCACGTGAGCGTGGACGAGCGCGGGCCCCTTGCGGTGGCGACACCACTCCGTGGCGCGAGAGAGGGCAGCATGCGACGCGATCGGATCGCAGCCATCGACTTCCTCGATCAGCAGATTCGGGAAGTTCGCGACGAGCTTCGACACGGACCCGCCGGCGGTCTGCACCTCGATCGGCACCGAGATCGCATACTTGTTGTCTTCGATCAAGAACAGCACCGGCAACTTCAGATTGCTGGCGCTGTTCAGCGCTTCCCACCATTCGCCTTCACTCGTAGTGCCGTCGCCCGCGGAGCAGTAGACGATTTCGTCACCATGGATCGGCTTGTCCTTCAAGTCGATGCGGTCATAGCGGAGCCAGGCTTCAGCGCACCCGACGGCTTGCAGGAACTGCGTTCCCGTCGGGCTCGATTGGCTGACGATATTCAGCTGCTGGTGACCCCAGTGGGACGGCATCTGCCGGCCGCCGGAGTTCGGGTCGTCGGCGGCGCCGACGGCGGCGAGCAGCATTTCCGTCGGCGTCATGCCGAGCGTCAGACAGAGCGCCCGGTCGCGGTAGTAGGGATAGAACCAGTCGTAGGAGGGCCGCAGCACTTTCCCAGCCGCCACGAGGACGGCCTCATGGCCGGCGCCCGAAATCTGGAAAAAGATCTTGTTTTGCCGCTTGAGCTGGATCTCCTTGTCGTCGAGGCGCCGCGACAGGATGATCACGCGATAGATATCGAGCAGGTCTGCTTTGGAGAGCTTGGTCGAAGGCTTCGCTGCCTTGGGTGCAGCGCGCGCTGGAGTTGCCATGCTGAAAAATAGCCTACTTCAATATATTCCGTCATGGACGAAGCCGCTAAGAAGACCATCCTGCGCCATTTCCCCTATGGCCTTTACGTCGTCACGGTGGCGTCAGCCGGCGAAGACCACGGCATGACGGCCAATTGGGTGATGCAGGCAGCCTTCGATCCGCCGATGGTGGTCGTCGCGCTCGAAAATACCTCCAAAACGCTCGGCATGATCCGGGACTCCCACCATTTTGCGGTCAATCTCTTACTCGCGAGTCAGCGTGAGCTCGCAGGCAAGTTGGGCCGCAGCTCCGAGCAGGCGCCGCAAAAACTCAAAGGGATCAAGACCAAACCGGCGCCGGTCTCCGGCGCAGCGGTGATCGCCGACTGCCTGGGTTGGGTCGAATGCCGCGTCGTGGCAACGCTTCCTTCAGGCGATCACACCCTCGTGCTCGGCGAAGTCGTGGCGGCAGGTGTGGAGCACGACGGGGAGCCGCTCACGATTCGCGAAGCGGGATTCAAGTATTCGGGGTGACCCGCTTCACGGTCTCCGATAAACCACGTTCCCGCCTACGATCGTGAAACGTGGCTTGACGGTGCCGAGCGATTCCGCGGGCACCGCAAACGGATCGCGATCGAGCACCACCACATCCGCAAACCGCCCTGGTGCGAGCGTCCCCCAGTTCTTCTCGTTGAACGTGGCCCAGGCATTGCCGTACGTGTAGGCGCGCAGGGCCTCCCCCACGCTGATCTTTTGCTCGGGCACCCAGCCACCAGGATTCTTGCCGTCCAGGGTGCGGCGTGTGACCGCCGCGTATACGCCGAGCATGGGGTCGAGCAGTGCGACGGTCCAGTCCGAGCCGAAGGCGAGAGTCGCCTCCGTATCGAGCAAGGTGCGGAAGGCATAGGTCGTCTTGATGCGCTGTGGTCCGATACGCTGCTCGACCCAACGGCCGTCATCGATGGCGTGATAGGGTTGCATCGACGGCACCACGCGGCGGGCACCGAACAGCGGAATCTCCTGGGGCCGCAGATGCTGCGCGTGCTCGACGCGGAAGCGCCTGTCGCGCCTGCCGTGCGCCATCGCAACGCTGTCGTAGATAGCCAGAATGATCGCATTGGCGCGATCGCCGATCGCGTGCACGGCGATCTGCAGGCCCGCCGAGTCTGCCGCGCCGACCCAGCTGCGCATGTCGGACTCGGGCTGGCGCATCAAGCCATAGTATCCGGCCGAGTCGGAGAACGGCTCGAAAAAGTATGCCGTGCGTGATCCCGCCGATCCGTCCATGTAGCCTTTGAGGCCACCGATGCGCACCCAATCGTCGCCAGCGCCGTTGCGGGCGACCGTGTCGGCGACGGTCCGCCAATCTTCGATCGGCAGGTACAAGAAGACCCGCAGGGTCATCCTGCCGGCGCGCTCCATGCGTTTATAGGCCGCGAGATTCGCCCACGAGGCCGACATGTTCGCGGTCGCGGTGAGGCCAAGCGACGCAGCATGGGCGAGGGCGCGGGCCAACGCGGAGTCCTGTTGCTCGGGCGACGGATCGGGTATGGCCGTCCGGATCAGAGCCTCGGCGTTGTCCTTGAAGACTCCTCCGCTTGTGATCTCGCCGCCAAAAGGCGCCGGGGTCGCGTCCGTGACACCGGCGGCGCGCATCGCGGCTGCGTTCGCGAGGGCCATGTGCCCGTCAAGTCGATCAACGAAGACCGGGTTGTTCGGCGTGACCGAATCGATCCACTCGTGACGCGGCAATGGCGCCCCGCGCCACAACGTGTGATCCCAATCGCCACCGAGAATCCATTCGCCAGGCTTGAGATGCGCGGCGTACAGCTTCAGGCGGCGCACGAACTCCTGCGGCGTCGCGGCATCGCGCAGATCCACGGATGCGAGCTGAAAGCCACCGCTGACAAAATGGGTGTGACCATCGGCGAACCCCGGCATGATGAGACCGCCGTTGGCACGCAGGACCTGCGTCTTGGAGCCGACGTAGCGCGCGATTGTAGCGGAATCGCCGACGGCGAGGATTTTGCCGGCCGCAATCGCGACCGCGCCGGGCTGGCCGCGCCCCGTCGAGAGACCAGTCCAGATCGAACCACCCTGGATAACGATGTCCGCTTTGGAGCCGCAGGCGGCAAGCAGGGCCAACGTGACTACGCACCACGTACCACGCACAACGCACCTCCTAGCGGAGCTTGGTGATCCGGCGAATGGTGTCCAGCGCGGCGAGTGGATTGCCGCTCGTATCGGGTGGTGCCTTCTGCTTCGGCCCACTGATCCCATCGCGAATATCTAGCAAGACCTCGAGGAGCAGCTGCTCGCGTTGATAGGCGGCGTCGAGGTCGGCCATGCGGCGGTCGTCCTTTGCGGCCTTCGCGCGCTCGTAAGCATCTCGATAAACGGAATCGAGATTATCGAGAATCTGCTGTCGCGACCGTGGACTCATGCGCAAAAACTATAGGGGCGTCGGACGGTCGGACAGTCAATCTCGGGGACCGCGTTCGAGTGCTTGAATCAAGGCCCGACAGAATTGCGGCAAATCAGCCGGTGTCCGGGAGGAAATAAGATTGCCATCGACTACGACGGCACTGTCTTCCCATTGCACGCCTGCGTTTTCCATGTCGTCTTTGATGGCACGAACGCTGGTTGCTCGCTTTCCCTTCAGAATCTTTGCGGAGATTGGTACCCAACCAGCGTGACAGATGAACGCGACAGGTTTGCCCGCTTGGTATATCTCTCGAGTGAGCTGCAGCACTCTGTCAAAGCGACGAAGCTGATCCGGGGCGAAGCCTCCCGGAATGACGAGCCCGTCAAAACCTGCGGACTCAATTTGGTCAACCTGGGAATCGACAGTCACCGGATATCCTCGTTTACCCTGATACGTCTTCTCACCAATTCCTGCGACGATTGTCGTCGCACCCTCCTCCTCTAGTCGGATCTTCGGATACCATAGCTCGAGATCTTCGTATAGAGGGCCTGCCAGAAAGAGAATTCGTTTCCCCTGCAGCGACATAACACCTCCAGTATGGACCGTCCGACCTACAGGGGCCGCAGGACTAGACCGCTCGGTACCTTCGGAACGAAATACGTCGACTTCGGCGGCATCACGTCTCCCGCGTCCGCGACCGCGAAGACCTGGTCGACTTTCGTGGGATTCAGCAGCACCGCGACCGCCGCGCCGCCATGCTGGACCATCCCCAAAGCTTCTTTCGCGTCCGCCACGTAGCGGACGATCGGCGTCGACATGCCGGCGCCGAGGACTTCTTTCACGACCAACGACTCGATCTGGGCGACATCGAGGTCGCGCACCGCGGCGCTTTGCGCCAGGCTCGGCAGCCGGTCGGGCAGCGCGCCCGGCTTGAGCAACAGCGCAAGGGTCCGCGAGCGATCTGCCACGAGACACGCGGTGCGGCCCTTGCCGAGTGAGGCGAGCGCCGCCACCGGATCGCGGTCTGGCGCGAGCGGCTGCACCTCGAACCACTCGTGCCACCGGGGCAGCATGCGCTCCAGGTCACGCCCCGTTCCGAAGATCACCCGATGGGTCGGGAGCACCGCGAGGCCGGGATCCTGCGCCGATACGATCAGCGCGAGCACGCGATCGGCGGCGGGATTCTCGAGCGCATACGCGCTCGCCGTTTCGTAGCGGTGATGGCCGTCGGCGATGTAAAGCGGGGACGGGGGAAGGGGGAAGGGGGAAGGGGCATGAACGATCCAGAGACGGATACCCACACCGTTCAGCTCGGCCGTCGCGTCCGGCTTTCCCTGCGAGACATTCGCCACGGCATTCGCGAGCGCGCGGTCACGATCGGGTGCGAGCAGAAAGATCGACTCGATGTTGGTCGCCGTGGCGCGCATGAGGGCCAAACGATCGGCCTTCGGCCCGGCGTGCGTCCGCTCGTGCGGCCGAACTCGGCGTGGCTCGTAGCCTTCCGCGGCGACCGCGGCGAAGACGCCGCGCCGGGTGAGCCGCTCACCCGTCGGCAACGTGAAGTCCTGCGCGAGCACATAGAGCACCGGCTGAGGGTCGCGCCGCAGCACGCCCTTGGCGCGCCAGCCGGCGAGCCGTTCGGCGGCGCGGCGGTAGCGATCGCCGTCCGGACCGCCCGGCGGGGCGGGCGGGGCGGGCGGCGCTTCCGGCAACATGACGTGCACGATATTCTCTGCGGCGAGCGCAGCGTAGCGCGCCCGCTCCGTTTGATCGATGACGTCATACGGCGGCGCGATCAGCGAGCTGAGGCGCTCGACGGCGGCGTACCGCTCACCCCGAAAAGGCGCGACGAGGTCAGCCATGAGCTTTCGTGAGGCGCAACAAGCGGTCGACCAATGGGTCGGCCAGTTCGAGCAGGGTTATTTCACGCCGCTCGCCAACGTGGCGCGCCTCGCCGAAGAAATCGGCGAGCTGGCCCGCGAAGTCAATCATCAATTCGGCCCCAAGCCAAAGAAACCCGACGAGCCCCCCGGATCGATTCCGATGGAGCTGGCGGACATTCTCTTCGTCGTGATCTGCGTCGCCAACTCGCAGCACATCGATCTCGACGACGCGTTCGCGCAGATGATGGCCAAGGTCACCGCCCGCGACGCCGCCCGCTGGTCCAGGAAGGCTCGCTGACTTCCTCGTAGATCCGCGCGTAGGACACCAACCGGTCGGGATCGATCGCGCCCGCCGGTGCGCCCCGTACGGCGCAGCCGGGCTCGGCGAGATGGCGGCAGTTATCGAACCGACATTGATCGAGATACGGGCGGAAATCCGGAAAGCACGCGCCCAGCTCATTGGGATCGATGCCCCATGCACCTATTTCGCGGAGTCCGGGAGTATCGACCACGTAACCGACGCCGGCAACAGGCACCAGCTCTGCGGCGGTAGTGGTGTGCTTGCCGGTCCGCCACTTCTCGCTGATCGCGCCGACTCGCAGCTTGAGACCAGGCTCGAGGGCATTGAGCAGACTCGATTTTCCCGCGCCCGACGCGCCCGTAAAGACCGAGTGCCGACCGCGCAACAAATCGCGCAGCGCGGGGAGGCCTTCCTCCGCCTTCACCGACGTTCCCAGTAGTTGATAGCCGGCGGTCTTGAAGCGGCGCGCCAGAGTTTCCTCGATCGAGCGGTCGAGCTCGATCTTGTTCAACACGACCGCTGCCGGAAGGCCGTTCGCTTCGGCGATCACCAGGAAACGATCGATCATCCTCGGGCTGGGCTCCGGATCACGGGCCGAGGTCACGACGATCACTTGATCTACGTTGGCCGCCACCGGCTGAGCGCGCCGGGGACCCGCACCGCTGCTGCCCTGCGCCGCGCGACGCGCGAGCACCGACCGCCGCGGGCGGATCTCGGCGATCGTGGTTCCCTCGAGCACGACGACGTCGCCCGGAACGACGCGATCCGAGTCTTTGTACTTCAGCTTGCCGCGGAGTGACGCGATGACTTCGCCGGCATCGGTGTGAACGCGGTAACCGCCGGCCGTGCGCGCCAGTACGACACCACTCGTGGCGCTCACGCCGCGCTCCGGGCGACACACTGATCGAGATGGGCTTTGACCTGCTCCAGTGTGAGCGCCAGGACCGGCGCGAGCGCCTCGTCAGGCGTGGAGCCGAACGCCAGATAGTCCGTTTCCAGATGGCCCACCGGTTTTTCCCCCTCCCCCCAGCGGACAAACAGGAGCGCCGCACCGTAGCGGCCGACCTCGGCGGTGTCGTCGGCAAACGTGGCTACCGAGTACGCCTGGCCGTCCGCCGCACCGAATGCCGGAGGTCTCCCGTGCACTGTCTCGTAACCGCCTAACGTCGTGTCGTCCACTCTTTAAGAATGTTCGTGGTAATGAACGCGATGTTGGCGGGGCGCTCGGCGAGGCGTCGCATCAGATACGGATACCAATGTGTCCCGAACGGAACGTATACGCGGAGGTTATGGCCCTCGCGCCTCAACCGGTACTGGAGATCGCGCCGCACGCCGTACAGCATCTGGAATTCGAATCGCTGCGGGGAAATCCCGTTCTTTTTCGTGAACGCCCTCGCGTGATCGATGATCGCTACGTCATGCGTCGCGATGCCAGGATAGTTCCCGCGCTCGAGCAACCGCTCCATGCAGGCAATGTAGTTGGCGTCCACGTCGCTCTTTTGGGGAAAGGCGACGTCTTCGGCCTCCTGGTACGCTCCCTTACATAGTCGCACGCGTGCGCCCAGGGCGATCATCGCGTCCACGTCGGCCATGGTGCGCCGCAGGTACGATTGCAGCACGACACCGACCGCGTTTCCAAACTCCGGATAGAACACGTCGGTGAACAGCTGCAAGGTCTTCGCGGTGTAGGTCGACTGCTCCATGTCGATGCGGACGAATGAGTCGTACTGCTTCGCCTTGCCGATGATCGCCCGCATGTTGCCCAGACAGAGCTGCTCGTCGATGTCGAGCCCCATCTGCGTGAGCTTGACGGAGACGTTGGCATTGGCCTTTGCGCCGTGAATGCGGTCGAGCAGATCGAGGTAGGTGCGGCAGGCACGGTGTGCTTCCTCGGCATGCTGCACAGACTCACCGAGCAGATCGAGCGAGGCGGAAAGGTTACTCGCGTTCAGCTCTCGCACCGTCGCCATCGCTTCATCGATCGTTTCACCGGCTACAAACCGCGACGCCAGCTTGCGGGCGAGCCGGTTCTTCCGGACGAACCTGAAGATGCGCGGTTGCTCGCTCAGCCAGAGAAAAACGGCGCGCAGCATCAGGCGTAGAACTTGGTACCGGCGCGCGCATGCTCCTGGAGGACCTCACACGGCGCGAACCGGGCACCGTGCCGTTCGGCGAGCCGTTCCAGATCGGTCACGACACGCTCAGGTCCGAGGTCGTCGGCATACCGGAGCGGCCCGCCACGGAACGGCGGAAAGCCGAACCCGAAGATCGCGCCGATGTCACCATCGCGAGGGCTCCGGACGACGCCCTCGCCGACTGCCCGTGCCGCTTCATTCACCATGCCGAGCACGAGGCGCTGCAGAATCTCGGCCGGACGAGGGCCGCCATTCGGGTGGACGCCAAGGAGGTCGTACGCACGTTCGTCCACGCCCCGCCTCTTGCCGTTCTCGTAAAGGTAGAAACCACGGCCTGATTTGCGGCCCAGGCGACCCTCCTTCACGAGCGCGGCGATCCCCGCGCCGGGCGCCGGCTGGATGTGGTCCCCGTACGCTTCGTGCATGACGCCCGCGACCTTGATCGCAACGTCGAGTCCGACTTCGTCGAGCAGCGTCACCGGTCCGACGGGGAAGCCGAAACGCACCGCCATGGTGTCGATGTCCTCGATGCGCGCCCCCTCGCCAAGGAGATGGCCGACTTCGTTGGCGTACGGCGCGAGGATCCGATTCACCCAGAAGCCGGGGCTGTCCTGCACGACGATCACCGTCTTGCCCATCCGCCGGCCGAACGCGACGGCGGTGCTGACCGTCTGCGGCTCCGTGCGTGCGCCCGGAATGACCTCGAGCAGCGGCATCTTCGCGACCGGCGAAAAGAAGTGCATGCCGATGACGCGCTCGGGCGCGCGCGCCGCTTCGGCGATGCGCGTGATCGGAATCGTGGACGTATTGGACGCGAACACGCCCGTCGGGGGCAGCATCGCCTCGACTTCCCGGAGCACCTGCTGCTTGACGCCGAGCTCCTCGAAAACTGCCTCGATCGTCAGCTCCGCGCGTCCAAAGCCGGTGTAGGTGTCGCTCCCGGACAGGAGCGCCACCAGCCGCGCGTATTCGTATTTGGTGATTCTGCGCCGCTTCAGCCGGTCGTCGAGGATGGCACGCGCCGCGAGTATGCCCTGCGCGACGCGGCCGAGCTCGGCGTCCTTCATGCGTACGTCCACCTCAGCCTGGGCCACCGCGGTGCCGGCGATACCGGAGCCCATGAAACCGGAACCGATGATGCCGAGCCGCCGCACGCGCACGGGCGGGGGCGCGTTCGCGATGCCTGGATCTTTCTTGAGTTGATTTGTGGCGAAGAAAATTTGCACGAGCTTGCGGGACACGTCGGTGACGGCAAGCTGGCCGAACAGCTGCGCTTCGCGCTTGAGTCCCTCGGAAATTCCGTGCCCCAGGCCGTACTCCACGGCTTCGAGCGCCGCCAGCGGAGCCGGATAGTTGCCGCCCGTGCGCTCGAGCACCTGCTTGCGCGCCGTCCGGAATACCACGCGCCGGCCCAGCGGATTGCCGTCGAGCAGAAATCCCACGAAGCCGCCGGGTCGCTTTCGCTTCGGACGCCAGCCGCCGGCCATGCGCCGCGCGGCGGCCAACGTGACGTCGGTTAAAATGGGCGGTGGCACCAGCTCGTCGATCATTCCGAGGCGGAAGGCCTTGGCGGCGCGCTCGGTCTTCCCGGCGAGAATGATGTCGAGCGCGGCACGCAGCCCGACGAGACGCGGCAAGCGTTGACAGCCTCCCGCCGCGGGGAGGATGCCGAGCTGTACTTCGGGCAAGCCGATCTGTGTCTTGGGGTGATCGGTGGCGACGCGATAGTGGCAGGCAAGCGCGAACTCGAACCCGCCACCGAGACACGCGCCGTGAATGCCGACGGCAATCGGCTTCGGAAAGCGCGCCACGCGGTCGAGCATTTCCTGTCCGTCGGCCGCCAACCGTTCGGCCTCGGCGGCCGAGCTGAGCCGGACAAATTCCTCGATGTCCGCGCCAGCGATGAAGTTTTCTGCTTTGCCGGAGAAGAATGCGACGGCACGGACGCTCGGATCGTCGGCAAGCGCCGCGAAGCAGCCGATGAACTCGTCTTTCACTGCTCGCGAGATGACGTTGACCGGCTGGTCCTTGAGGTCGAGCACGACGGTCGCGATACCGTCCTGGACCTCCCAGGTGACGGCAGGAGCGGAGCGCGCCGGCGGACGAGCGATCGTCGACATCAGCGGCGCTCCAGCACCATGGCGAACCCCATGCCGCCCTGGGCGCACACGGAGATGAGCCCGAACTGCACGTCGCGGCGGCGCATTTCGTTGGAGAGCGTGATGACGATCCGGCCGCCGGTCGCGCCGAAGGGGTGGCCGATCGCGATCGAGCCGCCCATGACGTTGATGATGTCCTCGTTGATCTCCCAGCCTTTGGCGGCGAAGCCCTGGAGATTGGACAGCACCTGCGCCGCGAATGCTTCGTGAAGCTCGATCAGGCCGAGGTCCTTCCACTGGAGGCCCGCGCGCTCCAGCGCCATGGGCACGGCAAAGATCGGCGCCTGGAGCAGCTGCCAGCCGGGATCGACCGCCGCAACCGCGTACGAACGGATGTACGTGAGCGCTTCGTAGCCGAGTGCCCTGGCCTTTTCGTCGCTCATCAGCAGGACCGCGGAAGCGCCATCGGTGAGGGGCGAGGAGTTCGCAGCGGTGACGGTGCCGTAGCGGCGATCGAAGACGGGCTTCAGTTTCGCCATCTGCTCGAGCGACGTGTCGGGTCTGATGCCGTTGTCCTGTCGCACGATCTCGCCACCGGGACGCGTAGACAGCCAGGGCGCGATCTCCGCCGTGAGACGCCCGTCCGCCGTTCCTTTCGCGGCCAGCTGGTGGCTCCGCAGCGCCCAGCGATCCTGCGCGTCGCGCGAGATGTGATTCTCCTTCGCCATCTTTTCCGCTGACTGACCCATCGATTCACCGGTGGATGGCTCGGCGATCGCCGGTGAGACCGGCACGAGATCGCGCGGCCGGATCTTGGCGAACGTCTTGATCCGGCCGCCGAGCGACTTGGCTTTACTGGCCTCCACGAGGATATCTGCCAGGCGGCGCGAGGCAAGAATCGGAATGTCGGAGAGCGCCTCCGTCCCCCCAGCGATGATCACATTCGAGTGTCCGAGCACGATCTGGTCCTGCGCGGCGGTGATGGCCTGATTCGCGGAGGCGCAGGCGCGATTCAACGAGTATGCCGGGATTTCCTTGGGCAGCTGCGGCAGCAGGCTCACCTCGCGACCGACATTCGGGACGAGTGCCGAAGGCACGACCTGCCCGAAGATGACCTCGTCGACCTCGGTCCCATCCAAATTGGTACGTTCGAGGAGCTCGCGGGCGGCGTAGCGCGCAAGATCCACAGCCCGCGCGTCCTTCAGCGCCGTGCCGGCTTTCGTGAACGGCGTTCGGACACCCGCCACAACTGCGACGCGCCGTCCGTTGAGACCGGGCATTAGATTCCCCCGTTCCTTTGTCCTCACCCCATGACCCCCTCTCCGCAACACGGAGCGGGGGAACGGAAACCTACCATTAGCCCCTAGTGGAGGGGAGTTGGAGCAAACGCGGGCCGCAGCCCTGGCGTCCATGGTCGAGACGCCCGTGGACGTACTGATCATCGGTGGCGGCATTACGGGAGCGGGAATTGCGCGCGATGCCGCGTTGCGCGGGTTCCGGACTGCACTCGTCGACAAATCGGACTTCGGCGCCGGCACGTCCTCGCATTCGTCGCGCCTCATCCACGGCGGCATTCGCTATCTCGAGCAGCGCGCGTTCCATTTGGTCTTCGAAGCAAGCCGCGAACGGCGGGTGCTGCTCAAGATCGCGCCGCATCTCGTGCGACCGCTCGCGTTCCTCTTTCCCGTCTACCGCGGTGGCCGGCTACCGGCGTGGAAGCTGCGCGCCGGAATGTGGCTCTACGATGTGCTGTCGGTATTCCGCAACGTCCGTTGGCATCGGTGGCTCCGCGCCAAGAAGGTGCGGCGCGTCGAGCCGGGGCTGCGCGACCGCGGCCTGATCGGCGCCGCGCTGTATTACGACGCGCAGACCGACGACGCGCGGCTGGTCATTGCGACGGTGCGCAGCGCCATCCGGGCCGGCGCGCTCGCGGCCAACTATGTCGAGACCACGGCACTGCTCAAGCCTGATGGACGAGTGCGCGGCGCGATCGTGCGCGACGTCTTGACGGGCGAGACCGCGAGCATTCGCGCCAACGTCGTGGTGAACGCGACCGGTCCCTGGTCCGACCGTCTCCGCCAGCTGGATGAGCCGCACGCGGCGCCGATCCTGCGGCTCACCAAGGGCGCGCACGTCACCGTGCCACGCCGGCGTTTGGGCAACGAGCACGCCGTGACGCTCCTCTCGCAAATCGATGGCCGGGTGATGTTCGCGCTGCCGTGGGGCGACCTCTCCTACGTCGGGACGACCGATACCGATGCGGACGCTTCCCCCGATGCGCTCCGCGTGACGACGGCGGACGTCACGTATCTTCTCCGCTCAGCCAACGCGGCGTTTCCCGACGCGCACCTGACCTCGAAGGACGTCGTTTCGGCGTGGGTAGGGCTGCGTCCGTTGCTGCGCGAAGATCACGCGCATCCGTCGCAGGTTTCGCGCGAGCATCGGGTGCTCGAAAGCCCGCACGGTCTGATCTCGATCGCCGGCGGGAAGTTGACGACGTATCGGGTGATGGCGCGGGATGTCGTGGATCGCGTCGCAGCGCGCCTGCACGAGCTCGACGGCCGGCCGCTCCCGCCGCGCGCCCAAACAGATCGGCAGCCGTTGCCCGGCGGAGAGGCCGCGGAGCTCGAAGTGCTCGTCGAAGCCGCGCGGGCGCGCGGCGCGTCGGAGACGACGGCTCGCCACCTGGTCGCCTCCTACGGCAGCGAGGCGGCGGCCGTCCTCAATCTCGTGGACCGCGATCGACCACTCGGCGAACCGATCGTGCCGGGCCGCCCGGAGATTTGGGCCGAAGTCAACTATGGGGTCGAGCGGGAGATGGCGGTGCGCCTGCAGGACATCCTGATCCGGCGCCTGCATCTGTTCTATGAGGTTCCGGATCAGGCTCAGTCAGTCGTGCCCAGGGTCGCCGCGCGAATGAAGCAGCTCCTCGGCTGGGACCAGACCCGCGAAGCCGAGGAGCTGCGCGACTACTTTCAGATCGTCGAGCGAGGCCGCATCAAGGTTTGACTCGGACGCGCGGCCGGACGCGGACGCGCACGTCGTGGTTGTCGTCGTTGTCGTCGATCTGCCGCAGGGCCCAAGTCGCCGCGTGACGGACCGACCCCACTTCGTCGCGCTGTGCCGCCGTCAGCCCGTCGACGGCCCGCGGGCTTTCGATTTCTCCCAGCGCCCAGGCCGCAGTCGCGCGGACATCCTCGTCACTGTCTTTCAGCGCTCCGACAAGCGGCTCGACCGCCCGATCGTCCTCGATTTCGCCAAGCGCCCAGGCGGTCAGGACGCGAACTTCCGGGTCACTGTCCTTCAGCGCGACCGCGAGTGCGCTCACTGCGCCGCCGTCCTCGATTTCGCCCAGGGCCCAGATGGCCGTCTTCCGCACATCCGCGACAGGATCGCGCATCAATGCCTCGAGCGGTGCGATCCCCTGCGCGGCCTCGATCTCGCCGAGCGCCCACGCGGCCTGCTGGCGCACACGTGGGTCGCGGTCCTTGGTCGCAGTCGCGAGCAGCGGCACCGCGGACTCGTCCTCGATCTCTCCCAATGCCCACACCGCCGTGAGACGCACCTCGAGGGCGTCGTCATTGAGCGCGGCACTGAGCGGCCGAACGGCGCCCTTGTCCTCGATTTCACCGAGCGCCCACGCGGCCGTACGCCGCACTTCCGGCGCACGATCCCCGAGCGCGCGGGTGAGCGCGGGGATCGCGGTTTTCTCCTCGATTTCGCCGAGTGCCCACGCCGCGGTCATGCGGACCACCGGACTGGCGTCGCCGCTGAGCGCGTCGCTGAGTGGCGTGATCGCGCGCGAGTCTTCGAGCTCGCCGAGGCCCAACGCTCCGGTTTCCCGGAAGTCGGGGCGAGCGTCCTTGAGCATTCCAATGAACAGATTGTAGCTCTCCGTGCCACCGTGGTTTCCCAGCACGCGTGCGGCGATGTTGCGCACACACCGGTTGTCGTCGCGAATCACCGCACGGAAGGCTCGCAGCACTGCCGGGTCGATGCCGTGGGTGTTCCCATGCATGTTGACATGGAACCCGCCCCCGCCCCCGCCCGGCATTGGCATTGGTGTCGGCATCGGCTGGGGCATCGGCATGCCGGGACCGTCAAACGCGTGGCCCCAGAACCCGCCGTAGTTGGTGAGCGCCTGACCGGCGAGCGCGCACACCGCGGAGTCGCTGGTCCTCAGTTGGTTGAGGACCCGCGTGACGGTTGCGGAATCGAGAGCGGGGCGGTTTTGGACGACGAGCAGCAGGGAAGCGAGCAGCGGCGCAATCATAGTCTTCCTGGGTGGAGGATACGCACGTTTGGATAGGAGCGCCGCACAAAAGGTTGCCGCCTTCGGAAATGCCGGTATTATCTCGCCGGGTGCGCCCCAGCACCTTCACCGTCTTGGTCGGCATCACCGCCCTGGGCGGCTGCTCGAACCCCGCTCCCTCGCGAGCCGCGGTCGCCGCAGACTCGACCATCCCGGCTGGTCCGTACGGCGACGCGGTCCGGCGCGGTCGCGCGCTGCTCACCGCGACGCGGGACAGTTTGCCGAGTCATGTTGCCAACAAGTTGCGTTGCACGAGCTGCCATCTCGACGAAGGGCGCCGCGAGACGGGCTCGTGGGTCGGAGTATTCGCACGATATCCGCAGTACCGCGCCAGGAGCGGCAGTGTCGAGACGATCGACTACCGAATCAATGATTGCTTTCGCCGCAGCATGAACGGGACGGCGCTCGATCCGGCCGGGGCCGACATGCGGGACATCGTCGCCTATTTCGCGTTCCTGTCGCGTGGTGTGACGGTTTCCCCACCGGCCGGCCCGAGCGCGCGACTGCAAAAGTGGGCGAGCTTCACGGCCGACACCGCGGCCGGCGCGCAGGTGTTCGCCGCGTCGTGCGCCAAATGCCATGGCGCCCGGGGCGAGGGGACGGCGGGCGCACCGCCGCTGTGGGGCCCCGACTCCTACAACGTCGGCGCGGGCATGTCACGCGTCCGGACCGCCGCCGAATTCATCAGTCGCAACATGCCGTTCGATGTGCCTGGCACCCTGAGCGATAGCCAGGCGTTCAACGTCGCCGCGTACGTCAACGCGCACCCCCGGCCCGACTATCGGGGGAAGGAAAACGATTGGCCCAACGGCGATTCACCACCCGATGTCGCATATCCGACACGGTCTCACCACTAGGAGGTTCAGATGTACAGACGTGGATTTCTCGGTCGCCTTGCCGCCACCGCGGCCGCTGGAGTCGCGGGGTTGACGCCGCTGCGACTGGAAGCGCAGCCGTCGCGACACGAGCCGACTCTGGGAGCTGCCGACCCATCGTTCGAGACGTGGCTGAACCGGATTACCGGGAAACACAAGATGATCTTCGACGCACCCGAGGTGAACGGCGGCATGCCGGTCATCTGGCCGCGCGTGTGGCTCAACGGCAACAATGAGAATTACGCCACGAAGGACGCCGACAATTCGGCAGTGGTCGTGCTCCGTCACTCGGCGATTCCCATCGCAATGCAGGATGGGCTGTGGGTGAAGTACAAACTCGGCGAAGCGTTCAGCATCAAGGAGGGTGAGGCGCCGGCAACACGCAACATCTTTGCCGACGTGATGCCGCTCCCGCTGCCGGGCACGGGACTCAAGGCGTTGCTGGCGGCTGGCGTCCAGGTCGGGTGCTGCAACGTCGCGCTGACCGTCTACAGCGCAATGGTGGCGCAAAAGATGGGCATGGATGCGGCAGCGGTGAAGGCGGACTGGGTCGCCGGATTGCTTCCCGGCGTGCAGGTCGTGCCGTCGGGCGTGCTCGCGGTGGCACGGTCGCAGGAGAAGGGGTGCGCGTACTGCTTCGCAGGCTGAACTGAGGCAGGCTTGTGATAAGGCTCACCGGACCACGGGGCGCGGGGCGGGAACCCGCGAACCCGTGGCCGGTCCCCGGGTAGTGGAGGCGCACTTCAACCGGAGGACCGGACATCATGCGACGCATCCTCATTGCGCTCGTGCTGCTCCTCAGTGCCGCCGGCGTTTCCCGCGCCGCGGCGCAACGCTCGCACTACGGCGTGCACGGCGGCTACAACGTCGACAGCGATGACTGGCTGATCGGCGTGCAGCTCCACATGCCGGTGGCGCGGTCGCTCGAGTTTTATCCTTCGTTCGATTATTACTTCGTCGACCCCGGATCGCTCGTGGGGTTCAACGCGGACCTCAAATTCAGGAGCCCGCGCACGCCGCTGTACTTCGGCGGTGGATTGAACATCCTGCACACGAGCGGGAACTCGGACACGGGATTCGATCTGTTCGGGGGTTTCGAGACGCGCTACGGGCAGACGCATCCGTACGTCGAGGCGCGTGGCTTATTTCACAACGGCTCGTCGCTCCAGCTGTTGTTCGGACTCAACGTGACGCTGTACTGACGCAGGTGATATGACGGTAGGGGCGCAGCATGCTGCGCCCCTACTTCCATCCTCTCAGACTCCGCACAAAGTCGTGCAGCACCAAAAATTTCTCGTACAGCCTCACACCCTTCCGCTTGCGGCCAAACTCCGCGAACAGCTCGCGGAGCCGGCCGCGGCGTGCGACGTAGAAGCGGAACGTCTCCGCGAAATCTTCCTGCGGGTGGGTCGCCGCATACGCGCTGACGTAGTCGGTCAGCGTCGTCGCGATGCGGCGCCGCTCGAAGTCCACCCAGTGCTCGTCCGCCACACGGTAGGCTTTGCGCACCTCGCCGAAGGTGCGGCGGAAGCGGCCGCTACGCGTCCACGCCCAGTGATGATAGAGAAACGAGTGACCGAGCTCGTGCAGCAGCAGGCCGGTCAGCATGTTCCACGAGATTTCGTCGCGGCGGCGCTTGCCGGTGACGTAGCGGCGGTCGAGCTCGATCACTTTCGGGGCGCGCGGCGCGACACCCGAGACGCCGGGCCGCAGTGCGACGCGGTAGTGCCAGTCGCGGATTCGGGAGACGATCAGCAGCCGCCGCGCCCGCCGCAGCGCGCGGGGGATGAGGTCGCGACCGGTGGCGTCCTCGCCGCACCACGGGCACGTCGCCATCCAATCGTCGACGCCGCGATCGCAGTGGGGACAGACGTTCTGGAAATCATCGTAGCGCCACGTCTGGGCGCGCCCGCACCACGGACAGAAGCGCATGGGGTACATCACCCCGCCGCCGCATCCCCAGTCGCAGCGCGCGTGGTACTTGAAGCCTTTGGGCGCTTTGAGCGGCTCGTCGCTCGAATCGTTGTCCTTGATGTCGCGCCCGCACCACGGGCAAAACGACGACGCGTCCGATACCATCCACCCGCAGTACGCGCACTCGGCATTCGTTTCGCGCAGCGAGTCGCGCCATTCGAGCCGCCGGCTGCAGCTCGGGCAATGGCTCCAGAACCGCTCCAGCTCGGTGTGACAGCGGGGGCAGCGCAGCTCGGGGGTCGGCACTTCGCGGCGGCTCACCGCGCCATCGCCTCGTCGACGATGCGTTGAATGAAGGCGTTGTATTTCAGGCCCGCCTTCTCGGCCGCCTCGGCCAGCTCGTGCTCTGCCGCGATGAACGGGTTCGGGTTCACTTCGAGCAGGTACACTTCGTTGTCGTGCGCCAAACGCACGTCGACGCGGCCATAATCCTGCAGCCACAACGCGTGGAATGCGGTGCTGCAGATCTCGCCGATCCGCCCCGTCAGTTCGTCGGAGACGCCCTTCGCGAACACGTTCTTGATCTTCTTTTTCTTGCGATAGTCCTCGTCCCACTTCGCCTTATACGTGGCGATGCGATGCTCACCCATCTCGGGCTCGCCGAACGTCATCTCCGTGAGCGGCAGCACTTCCAACTTGTCGTTGCCGATCAGCCCGACGTAGACCTCGCGTCCCTCGACCAGCTCCTCGACGATCGCCGCCTGGTGGTACTTGGTGTGAATGAACTCGACGCGCTGGGCCAGAGAGGGATCGTCTTCGACCACCGACGCCTGCGCGATGCCGATCGACGCGTCCTCGAGCAGCGGCTTCACGATCAGGGGAAACCGCAGCTCCGACGGACGCACCAGCTTGTCGCCCTCGTGGAACTCGGCAAACGCCGGCACGCGGATGCCGTGGTAGGCCAGGATTTTTTTGGTCAGCGATTTGTTGCGGGCGACGAGGAGCGCGGTCGGCGACGATCCGGTATAGCGGTAACCATACATGTCGAGGAGGGCGGCGATCGCGTACTCGTGGCGCGCGTTCTTGCGGAACCCCTCGCACCCGTTGAACACGAGCTTGGGCTGAAACTCCGCCAGTTTCGCGAGCAGCGGCGCGACGTCGTCGCCGATGCCGATCATGAGCACGTCGTGGCCGCCCGTGATCGGCATCGGCGACGACGTGTACTCCGCTTCCTCCGCCTTCTGCTCGACTTCGCGTTTGAAGGCGGCATCCTCCCATTCGGGGTGCAAGGAATCGAAAATGACGGCGATCTTCACGACCCCACCTCAGCCTTTGGGGGATACATGGATGTCGAGCGCAGTCATGCGCCGCATGTCGCGCGACACTGTACGTAACCCGATGAGTATCACCAGGCCTCCGAGCAGCCCAACGGCCGGGAGCAGCAGCATCGCCGTGCGCAGATCGCCGGTGCGGTCGGACAGATAGCCGATGAGCGGCGGCGCCAGTGCGTCTCCGGCGAGGTGCGAGAATAACACGAATGCGCCCAGCACCGATGCCTGAACGGCAGGTGGCACGACGTCGAGAATGACCGCTACGAGTGGTCCGCTGTACCAGGTGTACAGAAAATATGTCGCCATGATAAGCGGTCCGAACCAGCGGAGATCGTGCACCAAAAGCAGAGCGGCGCACACCGGCCCGCCCAGCACGAACCCCGCGCCCGACGTGAGCACGCGTCCACCGTGCCAACGATGCTGTAACCGGTCCGCCAGGCGGCCGCCGACGAGCGCCCCTAACACACCGCCGCTGAGCGCCCACACGCCGAACTCGGCGCCCACCTGCGCGACGGAGAGCCCGTGCATACGCTGCATGAATGCCGCCGCCCACGCGACCAGCCCGTTCACCGCGAATGTGACCATCGCGCCGCCGAGAAATATCCAGATCAAGGTCGGAGTCCGCAGCACGAGGATCGCGGCGCCCTGAAAGTCGTCGAACGCGCCCGCGGCGACCGCGCCCGCGGCGGTCGTGCGGCGCACCGCGAGCGGTACGAGCCGCCACACCGTCCACGCGATGCCCACGCTGGTCCCGATGCCGAACAGCGCGGTGCTGAATTGCGAAGGGATTCCCTCGAATAAGGAAAAGAATCCGGCCAGCGCCGCGCCAATTCCCGCGCAGATCGCGAGTGGCATGACGTAATGCGTGACGCCGTGCATGCCGTGCTGCCACCATTGGCGCAGCGTTTCGACGATCGGCGGCGGCGGCCGGCGGTCGAGCTCGCGCAGGCGCGATGCGAGCAACGCCAGTACCAATCCGGGTAAACCCATCCAGATGAAGGCCCAGCGCCAGCCGTAGCGCTCCGCAATGACACCGCCAAGCCAGATACCGAGCACCCCGCCAAACGCCATGCCGACCGAGTACACTCCGATAGCAAACGCCCGGCGTCGCCCCTTGTAGTACTGCGCGATGATCGCCTGCGATGCCGGCGCGTAGCCCGCCTCACCAAAGCCGACGAGCGCCCGGCAGGTGAACAGCTGCCAGAAGTGCCTTGCGATGCCACCCGCCGTGGTTGCCGCACTCCAGACCGCGACGCCCCACGTGATCACGAGCCGCCGCGAGCGCAGATCGCCGATGACGCCGAGCGGCAGCGCGGCAAGCGACAGCACGATGATGTACGCGGACCCAAGCCAGCCGAGCTGCGCGTCGGACAGATGCAGATCGCGCTTGATCGGCTCGAAGACCGCGTAGACGACGTTGCGGTCGAGATAGTTGAGGAGATTGACCAGGGTCAACAGACCCAGGACGTAAGCGGCATACGTCCCGGTCGACGCAGCGGACTTCCGGATCTCAGGTCGCTCGGCCGCCAGTTGCCGCCTCGGCGCGCGCGTCGCGATCCGCTTTTGCCTCGAGATACGAATCCGTCAGCTCGCGCATCATCTCTCCGCGCCGGTCATACAGGCGCTTCAACGTGCGGGGCTTGCGTCGTGCCAATGCGTACGCCGCCAGAATCGGAAAGGCGACGGTGTTGTCGAGATATGCCACGACCGTCCCCGGCAGCTTGTCCGGATCCACCTTACCCCAACTCACCGCCTCCGCCGGCGTCGCGCCGGACAGACCGCCCGTGTCGGGACGGGCGTCCGTGAGCTGGAGGTAGTAGTCGTGACCCTTCTCGCTGATGCCGAGGACTTCCTGAATCTGCGGCTCGGTCTGGAGCACGAAATTCTTGGGACTGCCGCCGCCGATGATCAGCACGCCGCTCTTGCCGCCGTGCACCTTCGCCCAGAACACGATGGACGATGTCTCGTTCACGTCGGCACTCACGTCGAAGCGCAGCTTGCTCCCCGACAACGCCTGCTCGGCGACGTTCATGCCGATGGACGAGTCGCCCGGCGAAGACGTATAGATCGGCACGGCGGCGGCGTGGGCCGCGCCGAGCACCGATTTGCGCGACAGGCCCAGCGCCTTCTCGCGCTCCAGCACGTAGCCACCCAGCAAGTAGTGGTACTCCGCGCTGCTCATCGGCCGTTGGAACTCGTCCCGCGCCGACACTTCGCGCACGAAGCGATCCGTGGACAGCAGCACGTCGTAATCGAAGAAGATGTCGTAGATGCGGACGACGCCTTCTTCGCGCAGCACGACGTCGTCGGCGAACGGCGTCCCGCGGTGCATCGCCATGCCGAGACCGAAGTGCGCGTCGTGGTAGAGATTCGCGCCGGTAGAGACGATCCAGTCGATGAATCCCGCTTCGATCAGCGGAATAATGGTCGACATGCCGAGGCCGGCGGGCGTCATCGCACCGGTGAGGCTCATGCCCACGGTGACGTCGTCTTCGAGCATGCGCTCGGCAAACAGCCGGCATCCCTCCGACAGGCGGCCGGCGTTGTATGCCAGGAACGCGTTGTCGACGAGGTCGGCCACCGTTTCTTTGCCGTTGATCGGCTTTGGATTGATGCGCTGTCCGCGGAGGAATTCGTTTTGCGTCATCGAGTCGCCTGCGCGCTGGTGTTCATCGCCCGGAAGGCGCGCATGCGGCGCTCGCGGGCTTCAACGATCCAGCCAAGGGCTTCCTTGGGATCGTCGGTCACCAGAAAGAGATTCAGGTCTTCGGGCGAGATCTTGCCTTCTCCCGCGACGCGCTCCTTGAGCCAGTCCGCGAGACCACGCCAATAGTCCCGGCCGAACAGCACGACCGGGAATTGCTTCACCTTGCCGGTCTGCACGAGGGTCAGCGCCTCGAACAGCTCGTCCATGGTGCCGTAGCCTCCCGGGAAAGTGATGAACGCCGTCGAGTACTTCACGAACATCGTCTTGCGGACGAAGAAGTAACGAAAGTTGATCGACCGCTCGACCCACTTGTTGGTGCCCTGTTCGAACGGGAGCTCGATGTTGCAGCCGATCGATAACCCGCCGCCGTCCTTGGCGCCGCGATTGGCCGCCTCCATGATCCCCGGCCCGCCGCCGGTGATGATCGCGAAACCTTCCTTGGCGAGCAGGCGCGACGTCTCGCGCGCCGCCGCGTAGTAAGGATCGCCCTCCTGCGAGCGCGCCGAACCGAAGATCGTCACCGCGTTGCGCACGTCGGACAGCGTATCGAATCCTTCGACGAACTCGCCCATGATGCGCAGGACGCGCCAGGGGTCGGTGCTCGTAAAGGACGCCCGCCGCTCGATCGGAAAGATCTGCGGCGGGATGAGGAGTTGTTCGTCCTCAGTGAGCGGGCTGCGAGGCGAGGCGCTCGGTTGCTCTGACATGGTCATCCTGCACGTTATAGAAGAAAGGCGAGAACCGGACGTGGCCGGGCCGGCTATCGGCGATCACGCCGCCCGCCGCGAGGTGCCGGACGGCGGCCGCGGGGTCGGGCATGGGAATCATCACGATCGCCGAGCGCCGCTCCGGCTCGGCGGCCACCTTCGGCGTGAATCCGGCGGCGCGTACCGTGGCGATCAGATCCTCGGTCAGCGCGGCGGTCACTTCGCGGATCCGAGGCACACCGATCTCCTCGATGTACTCGAGGCCGCCGAGCTGGGCGTAGATCGCAGCGAGCGGCGGTGTCCCCATCTCGAAGCGCCGCGCGTCGTCGTGGAGCGTCAGCGCGCGCGGATCGAAGGCGAACTGCTCCCGCTGCCCAAACCACCCCGAGATCCGGGGCTCGAGTCGGCGGGCAACCGCTTCCCGCACGTAGAGAAACACGACTCCCGGTCCGCCGAGCAGCCACTTGAGGCCACCCGCGACCAGCGCGTCGACTCCGGCGTCCTGCACGTCCAGCGGAATTTGGCCGACCGATTGGTAGGCGTCGATGAGGCAGAGGGCCCCGCGCGCGTGCGCCACCTCGGCGACGCGCTTGATGTCCTGGATCGCGCCGGTCGTGAAGTACACGTGCGACGTCACGACGAGCGCGGTCCGATCATCGACCGCCCGCGCGATCGCGTCGATGGGCACGCTGATCTTATCGGGACTCTCGACAACGACGAGCTCGACGCCCCCCGGGACCTTGGCGAGCCACTGATACGCCACCGTCGGGAAATCGAGCGACGTGATCACGACCTTGGGGCGGCGGCGATAGTCGAGCGATTCGGCGACCGCGCTGAGTGCGACCGAGATACTGGGTGCCAGCGCGATCTCCCCGGGCGCGGCGTTGACGATCCGGCCGTAGCGCGCTCGCAAATCGCCCAGCGCTTCCCACCACACGTCATACCAAGCGGACGCGCCGCGGCTCTGCCACACGTCGAGGAATTCCGCTACCTTGCGGCGAGCCCGCTCGCCTAACGCCCCCAGCGAGCAGGTGTTGAGGTAGATGCGGTCCCTGAAGATGGGAAACTCGCCACGATACCTGGCGAGTCCAAGCGCGCGCGGTTTTACGCTGCTTGCGAGCGTCATAGGCCGGGAATATACAGAAGGAATGCAGCGTATCGCGAGTTGGTCGGCACTTTATCTGCGTTTGGCGCTGCGGGCGCTGGTGCGTCCGCGACTCGCCGTCGACTTGTTGCGCCTCGCGTGGAGTTTTCGCGCCCGCGACTGGTACCGGCGCCCGCCGTTCCTGCCCATCCCGCCACGCGACTACATGCAGTGGCGCATGTTCACGGCGTATGGCGACGAACGAGCAATCCCCGCGGTCGATGACGTCGTGAACTTCGCGCGTTGGCGGCGCGAGACGATGGGGTTATGATCGCCATCAAGCGACGCGCCGGCGAGCTCGGTTTCACCGCGACCGGGATCGCCAGGCTCGAGCGCAATCCGCATGCGTCCGAGTTGGACCGCTGGCTCGCGGACGGCCACGCCGGCACGATGACGTACCTCAATCGGCAAGCGGACAAGCGGAAAGATCCGCGGCGGATCATGCCGGGTGCCAAGGCCGCGGTGGTAACGCTCACCAATTACTTCCATGGAGCCCCGCCGCATGGCGACGGGGCTCGCCACCCTGGACAGGTCGCTCAGTACGCGTGGTCGCCCGATTACCATGACGTTTTGGGCAACCGGCTCGAGCAGCTCGCGACGGCAATCCGCGAGCTCGTGCCTGGCGCAACGACGCGCTGTTACGTCGACGCGGGCCCGGTGCCCGAGCGGGAGTTGGCGCAGCTCGCCGGGCTCGGATGGATCGGCAAGAACATGATGCTGATTCACCCCGAAATCGGATCGTTCACGTTCATCGGCGTTGTGCTGACTGATGCCGATCTCGAGCCGGATCTGCCGTTCGAGGCGGACCGCTGCGGCACGTGCCGCCGCTGCCTCGATGCGTGCCCTACCCAGGCGTTCGTCGCAGAACGTGATCTCGACGCGCGGGCGTGTATTTCCTATCTCACGATCGAGCATCGCGGGGAGTTCACCGACACACAGACCTCGCAGGTCGGCGACTGGGTGTTCGGCTGCGACGTCTGTCAGGACGTCTGTCCCTGGAACGTGAGTTTTGCGCAGCCGACGCACGATCCGGCGTTCGCACCGCGTCCGGAGGTCGCGCGGCCCGACGTCCGCGAGCTCGCCACGCTGGACGAGACCGCCTTTCAGCGGCGCTACGCCGGAACGCCCTTCACGCGCCCCGGTCATCGAGGGATGCGACGCAACGCGGCGGCGGTGCGCGACGCATGACGTCCACCGAAGCCATCACCGAGCTGCAGCGCCGGCTTGCCGAGGGGCTCGCCAAGATCGATCCGCATCACCGGCTGCTGGGACGGCCCGTGAGCTATCGTGTCATCGACGGCCAGATGCTCGAGATCACCTACCGCGACGTCGCCGGCATCGCCGACGCCGAGGTGAACGGGGTCAAGCGAATTGTCGGGCGCGATTGTTCCTGCAGTGTCAGTCCACAGACCGCCGAGCAGATCAGCGTGAGGTTCGTCGTCTCCCTCAAATAGCTGGTTGCGTGATGCGGACCGCTGAGTGAGGTTTCCGTTTCCCACGATCAACTCCGAGATGCCAATGCGACGCCTCCCTATTCTCTGTCTCGCGCTTCTGAGCAGCACCGCACTTTCCGCACAAACACCGTACCGAACCCCACCGCAGGTCATCGTCGACATCCTGGATGCGTCGCCGTTGCCGTCGGCGAGCATCTCCCCCGATCGGCAGTGGCTGCTGCTGCTCGAGCAGCGCAGCATGCCCACGATCGCCGAGCTGGCCGCGCCGATGTTGCGCCTGGCGGGGGACCGCATCAATCCGCATACCACGGGTCCGCAGCTCCCGGGCGGCATCACGGGACTCGTCCTGAAGCGCGTGGCCGACGGCTCGGAGCGCCGCATCAACATCTCGACGCCCGCGTCGCTGTCCTATGTCATTTGGTCGCCCGACAGCCGCAACGTCTCTTTCTTGCAGACGCGTGACTCAGGGCTCGTCCTCTGGGTCGTCGACGCCGCCAGCGGACAGACCCGCGCCCTCACCGGGGGGGGGGCCACGCTCAACGCGACGAACGGCCCGCCTTGTCAGTGGATGCCCGCCGGCACGAACCTGTTGTGCGAATTCGTGCCCGACGGCCGCGGCCCCGCGCCCGTCGAGCCCGAGACCCCGGTGGGTCCGACGATTCAGGAAACCCGCGGCCGCGCCGCCCCGGCGCCGACCTTCGAAGACCTCCTGAAAAACCACTTCGACGAGCAGTTGTTCGACTACTACTTCACTGCGCAACTCGCCTTGGTCGATGTGGTGACCGGCGCCCGCAACGCAGTTGGCAAGCCTGCGATCTTCGATCGCGTGGACGTCTCCCCCGGCGGCGAGAACGTGCTCGTCATCCGCACGGTACGTCCTTTTTCCTATCTCGTCCCGAGCGGTGGTTTCCCACAGGAGATCGATGTCTGGAACCTGAAGGGCGACGTCGTGCGCCATATCGCGACGTTGCCCTCGAGCGAAGGCGTGCCGATCCGCGGCGTCCGCACGGGCCCGCGCGGCGTCAACTGGCGGCCTGGCGCGCCTGCGACCCTCGTCTGGGCCGAAGCCTTGGACGGCGGTGACCCGCGCAGCAAAGCTGAATTCCAGGACCGCGTCGTCACCGTGAGCGCGCCGTTCACGGCCGAACCCACTCAACTCGCCCGGCTCGGCAAGCGTTACAGCGGCATCGTGTGGGACACGCAGGGCGTCGGCCTCCTTGGGGAGTACGATCGCGAGCGGCGTTGGTCCAAGACGTGGATCGTCGACGCTAGGAAGCCAGGCACCGCGCCGGTCCTCCTGTTCGACCGCAGCGCCGAAGAACCCTATCCCGACCCCGGGT
>Ga0193711_1000025_pt1 | contig 34869 bp, 34 predicted proteins | sample H3m2metaG_FD_144922 | JGI IMG/M metagenome (GOLD analysis project Ga0193711, IMG submission 144922) | Soil microbial communities from a riparian zone of the East river system, Colorado, United States - H3m2 | ecosystem: Environmental > Terrestrial > Soil > Riparian zone | place: USA: East River...
CGCGTGGTGGATGGCAGCGATCGCGAGCTGTGGCGCGACACGGTGGCCCTCCAGGGAGACGCGGCGCTGGCCGGGACGGCGATCGCCGTGGCCCCGGACCGTCTTCCGGTCGGTCAAGCCGAGCTGCGAATCACGCCCGTCGCCGGCGGCGACACCGCACGCGCGCGCTTCCTCGTCAGTTTCTCGAACCAGTGGGTGATCACCAACTTCGAGGAGATGATGAGCCTGCTGCGGTACTTCGACGAGCAGGAATGGGTGGACTCGCTCCGCAAGGCGTCCGCCGAGCGGCGCCCGGTCGTGTGGCGGGAGTTCTGGAAAGCCACCGATCCCGTGTCGATCACGCCCGAGAACGAAGCGTTGGACGACTACTTCCGGAAAGTACAGCAGGCGAACGTCCGCTTCCCGGACGAGGGCGAGCCCGGCTGGCTCACCGACCGCGGCGAGGTGCTCATCACGCTGGGCGAGCCGGACGAGATCCTCGACTTGTCGAGCGGCATGGACCGCAGCGGTCTGCGGGCGATTCGCTGGACCTATTCGAATCTTCGAGTCGTGCTGTACTTCCAGGATCAGACCGGATTCAACCACTTCAGGCTGACGCCGACGTCTCGCGCGGAGTACCAGCGCGTGCGGGCGCGGGTGCGACGCTCACGGTGAGGCGCGTCGCGCCGCTCCTGTTGGCGGCGCTCGCGGCGCCGCCGTTCGCGCCGGCGCAAACAGCGTTGGACCGGACGGCGACGTTCAAGGCGGAATCGCTCCGCCTTGCCGGACGCCCTTGGCACGCGGCCGAGACGATGCTCGCGGCAGCCGCCCGCGACTCCCATCCGAACGCGTTTCTCGTGGTCGAAGGCGCCAAGGCCGAGGTGCACGCCCGGCGCTACGATCGCGCCCGCGGCCTGCTCGCCGGCCAGCCATGGCTCGAGGACTACGCCGGCGGTGAAGCGCTGGCGGTCCTGGGGCAGGCGGAGAGCGGGTTGGGACAGTACGCCGAAGCGGCCGCGCACTTCGGCGCCGCGCGCGCGCGGGCGTCGGGTCCGCGCGCGGCGTTGCTCGCCGTGCGCGGCGGGCTGGCGTTCGAGGCCGCGGGACAGCCGGACAGCGCGGCGCGTGCATTCGCGGCGGCCCGCGCGGGAGGACTCGCAGGGATCGACGCGTGGTTGCGCGTGCGGCAGGCGCGAGTCAGTCGCGATACCGCCGAAGCATTCAGGTTGCTGATCGACGCGCCGGCACCGGCGGCGCGCGAAGCGATGCTGGCCCGCGCTCGCGCGCTGCTCCTCGCGGGCGACACGGCGCGCGCGCTCGACGCATTCGCGCAAGCAGGGAAGGGGCTCGACGTCGCGCGGCTGGCGCTGGCCGTTCGGGATTCGACGCGGGCCCGCGCCGCGCTGTACGAACTGATGGCGCGGGCGCCGCAGAGCGACGACGCGGCGGCCGCCGTCGCGCTCGCGCTCGGTCCCCTGCCGCCCCGCGCGCCCCAGGAGCACGTGGCGCTGGGGCGCGCGTTGAACCGGCGCGGCACGGCGGCCGACGCCCGCATCCACGTGGAGCACGCCATCCGCCGTGGCGACTCGAGCGCGGCGACCATGATTTTCTACGGTGAGCTGCTGGCGGCGACCGGTCGCTATGCCGAAGCCGCCCAAGCCTATCGGGCCGCCGCCACCGATTCCGCGCTCAGGCCCCTCGCGATCTACCGGCGGGCGCGCGTCCTGGTCCGGCTCGACGATCCCGGCGCGACGACCGCGCTCTCCGGATTCGCGCAGACGTATCCGTCCGACACCGCGGCTCCCACCGCGCTGTACGTGCTCGGCGACGCGCTGTTCGATCGCGGCGACTGGGTCGGCGCGGCCCGCTGGTTCGGGGAGTTGATCGCGCGGTACCCCTCGGACGCGCGCGCGTCCCTGGCGCGCTTCCGGCTCGCGGCTCGCGCGTATCGCGATGGGCAGCTCGACAGCGCCGCCGCGCTCTATCAGGGCGAGGTGATGGCGGCAGGACCGCAGCGCACGGGGGCGCGCTTCTGGCTCGGCAGGATCGCGCAGGCGCGCGGCGACTCCAGCGGCGCGCGCGAGACCTGGCGCGCGCTCGCGCGCGACGATTCGCTCGGCTACTACGGCCTGCGCGCGCGGCGCGAGACCGACATGCCGGGCGTGGCGGTTGTCGCCGTGGCCGCGCTTCCCCCCTCAGGGATTCCCGCGCCGGTCGTCAACGGTCTGGCGCGACTCGACACACTGATGCTCGCGGGACTCGACAGCGAGGCGCAGTTGGAAGTGCGCGCCGTCCTCGGCCGCCCGCCGCAGGACGTCGAGAGTTTGCTCGCGTGGAGCGAGGGCCTGGGGATGCGCGGCTTCGGCTCGGCGGCCGTGCGTCTCGGGTGGCAGGCGTTCGTCAAGGCGCCCGGTGAGCCGCGCGTGCTGCGCGCCATCTATCCGTGGCCGGCTCGCGCAGCCGTCGAGGCCGAGGCGAAGGAGTTCGCCGTCGATCCACTGCTCCTCGTCGCGATCATTCGTCAGGAGAGCGTCTTCGATGTCGAGGCGCTCTCGCCCGCGGGCGCGCGCGGGCTCGCCCAGCTCACACAGGGCACCGCCGCGCTGACGGCCCGCGGCCTCGACGTCACGTTCTATCCGGAGTGGATCACCGTTCCCGATCTCAACCTGCACCTGGGCGCCGCCCACCTCGCGGAGCTGCTGCGCCGCTTCGGTCGTCTCGAAACCGCGATCGCCGCCTACAACGCGGGCGGCTCGCCGGTGCGCCGCTGGCTCGAGCGCGACGGCGCCGACGATCCCGACCAGTTCATCGAGCTCATCCCGTATCCGGAAACCCGCGGCTACGTGCGTAGTGTGATCCGCAACCGCGAGCTATATCGCATCTTGTACGCGACGCCCTAGCCCTGCTTGACAGCCCTCCCAGTGCCCCTCATTTCTATGGCGCTCGACACGCAGAACTCAACGTCACGGACTTTGCAGGAGGCGCCCGCGCATGATCAAGGGAAAGGTGAAGTGGTTCAATGACGCCAAGGGGTATGGCTTCATTGAACAGGAGGGTGGCGAGGACGTGTTCGTGCATTTCTCGGCCATCCAGATGGACGGCTTCAAGACGCTCGCCGAAGGCCAGGTGGTGGAGTTCGAAGTGAAGCAGGGTGACAAGGGGCTCCACGCCGCGAACGTGATGCGCGCCTAGCGTCCCCCCCAACGCATCCGCCGTTGATCCACCCCGCCCGAGCGGTTCGGGCGGGGTTATTCTTTCGCCATGGCGGAGCGGCTCTTCCTCGTCGACGGCTATGCGCTGATCTATCGGGCGTTCTTCGCCATGATCGCGCGGCCCCTCACCACCCGGCGCGGCGAGAACACCTCGGCGGCGTGGGGTGTCACGAACTTCCTGCTGCGCCTGCGCGCCAAGCACCACCCCGACTACCTCGGCTGGGTGCACGACGTCGGCGAGTCGTTCCGGCACCAGCAGTACCCCGCCTACAAGGCCACGCGCGAGAAGCTCGACGAGCAGCTGCAGCAGGACTTCGATCGCTCCGTCGAGCGCATCCGGGAGATCCTCAGCGCCTTCCGGGTTCCCGTGTTGGGCGTCGAGGGCTTCGAGGCCGACGACGTCATCGGCACGCTCGCGGACCAGGCGTCGCGCCAGGGGGGGGGAGGCGCGCTCCAAACCGTGATCGTGTCGGGGGACAAGGATTTCTACCAGCTCATCGGCCCGCGCGTCGCGCTCCTCAATCCTGGCCGAGGTGGTCCGGCGGATTGAGGAGAGCAGTGGGTGGACCCGAGCAATGCCAGCGAGCGGCTTGGCGTGCCGCCGGAGCGCGTCGTCGATTACCTCGCGCTGGTCGGCGACAGCTCGGATAACATCCCCGGCGTGAAGGGCGTGGGCGAGAAGACGGCGTTGGAGCTCTTGAGCACGCACGGCGATCTCGACACGATCCTCGCGCGCGCCGCGGACCTGCCGGGCAAGCGGGCGCGGGAGGCACTACTGCAGCACGCCGATCTGGCGCGGCTTTCGCGTGAGCTCGTGACGATCCGGCGCGATGCCCCCATCGAGCTCGATCTCGAACAGCTGCGTGCGCGCGCGCCAGACGTAGTTCGGCTCACGGAGCTTTTCACCGAGCTGGAGTTTCGCTCACTGATTCCGAAACTCGAAGACGTCGCTGGCGCGAGCGCGGGGGCTCCTGCTCCGGCAGCCCAGCGGGCACCCGCCGTCGCTGGACCCCCCGCGCTTGCGCCCGCTCGGGTCCTCGACGATCCGTCACAGATCTCCACAGTTCTCGCGGAGGTCCGGCGGGCGCCGTTGGTGGCCATCGACACCGAGACGACGGGTCTCGACCCGATGCGCGCCCAGCTCGTGGGGCTGTCCCTCGCCGTCGCGCCCGGCCGCTCATGGTACTTGCCGTTCGCGCACCTGCCGCCCGACGGCCCGCTCGCGGGCGGCGAAACGCCCCGCAACCTGCCGCCTCTGACGAGCGAGGCGCTCGCCCCGCTCCGCGCGCTCCTCGTCGACGCGACCGTCCCCAAGGCCGGTCACAACGTGAAGTTCGACTGGCTGGTCCTGCGCCGCGCGGGCGTCGAGTTGGCGGGCGTTCGGTACGACTCGATGCTCGCGAGCTTCGTCCTCGATCCGGGGCGGCGCTCGCACGCGCTCGACGAGTTGGCGCGCGAGCGACTGAGCATCGAGATGCAAACGTACGGCGCTGTCGCGGGGAAGGGTCGCCGTGAGCGACCGTTCGCCGAGGTCCCGATCGCCGACGCCGCGCGTTATTGTTGCGCCGACAGCGAGATGGTGCTGCGGCTCGAGGCCGCGTTCCGGCCCGAGCTCGAGGACCACCACCTGCTGCCGCTGCTCGAGACGATCGAGATGCCCCTCGTGCCCGTGTTGGTCGAAATGGAGTCGACGGGCGTCCTGATCGACCGCGCGTTGCTGGGCGAGATCGGCCGCGCGTTTGCGAAGGAGTTGGCGGGCCTCGAGGTGGAGATTCACCGGGCCGCGGGCAGCGATTTCAACATCAACTCGACGCCGCAGCTCCGCACCATCCTGTTCGACAAGCTCGGGCTCCCGGTCTTGAAGCGGACCAAGACGGGGGCCTCCACCGATTTCGAAGTGCTCGAGCAGCTGGCCGCGATGGGACACGATGTGCCCCGCCTGTTGATCGAGTACCGCGAGCTGTCGAAGCTCAAGTCGACCTACGTCGACGCGTTGCCCGGATATGTCCACCCCGAGACCGGCCGCGTGCACACGAGCTACAATCAGACGGGCGCGGCCACGGGGCGGCTCTCCTCCTCCGACCCCAATCTCCAAAACATCCCCATCCGCACGCCGCGCGGTGAGGAGATCCGGCGCGCCTTCATCGCTCCGCCGGGGCACATGCTCCTCACCGCCGACTACTCGCAGATCGAGCTGCGCCTGCTGGCGCACCTGTCGGGCGACCCGGCCTTTGTCGAGGCGTTCGAGCGCGGCGGTGACATTCACCGCCAGACCGCGGCCGTGATCTTCGGAGTCGCGGAGGAAGCGGTGACGGCGGAGATGCGCGCGCGGGCCAAGACCATCAACTTCGGCACGATCTACGGCCAGGGCTCGTTCGCCCTGTCGCGCATGCTGAGCATCACGCAGGACGAAGCGAAGGCGTTCATCCAGCAGTACTTCGAGCGCTTCGCCGGCGTGCGCCGTTGGCTCGATGCCGTCGTGGAGGAAGCGCGCCAGAAGGGGTACGTCGAGACGCTGTTCGGCCGGCGCCGCTACATCACCGAACTCAAGGACAAGAACTTCAACGTCCGGTCCTTCGGCGAGCGAACCGCCACCAACTCGCCGCTGCAGGGCTCAGCGGCGGACCTGATCAAGATCGCGATGATTCGCATCCACGCTGCGCTCCCCGCGGCAGGATTGCGCGCCCAAATGCTGCTCCAGGTGCACGACGAGCTGGTTTTCGAGGTCCCCGAGGCACAGCAGGCGGATGCCGCAGGTCTTGTAAAACGCGAGATGGAGGGGGTGACCCGTCTGCGAGTGCCGCTCGTCGTAAGTATCGGCGCCGGAAAGAATTGGGTGGATGCGAAGGATTAAGCACGCCTCTTGCAGTTACGGGGCCGGAGCCCAACATTGGGGCGTCGAACCGGGGGTTTCCCCCGGGTCGGCGCCCTTTGGCGCCCGGAGGGTATCGCCGTGAAGTCGCGTGGTTTTACGCTGATCGAGCTCTTGATCGTGGTCGTGATCATCGGGATTCTCGCGGCCATCGCCATCCCGAAGTTCGCGAACACGAAACAGAAGGCATATGTCGCCCAGATGAAGTCCGATCTCAAGAACCTGGCGACCGCCGAAGAGGCCTATTTCTACGACTCGACGTCGTACACGACGAGCCTCGCGGCGTTGAATAATTTCCGCTCTTCGACCGGCGTGACGCTCACCGTGCTCGAGGGGACCCCGATGGGCTGGTCCGCGCAGGCCCTGCACAGCTCCACGACGCGCGGCTGCTATCTCTTCAACGGCAACGCCACGCCGGTGGGCAACGCGACGGTCGCGGGCAAGATCACCTGCACCTAACGCCGCCCTACCAGGAGTTCAAACGCCGCCGCGAGGGGATGTGCTTCGCCCTCGACGGCGGCGTTTGGCTTCATCACCATAAAATCCACGATGAGCCGATGGCGCACCTGGTGAGCTCCGACAAGGAGCGCCTCCTCGAGTTGGGGCGCTCCCTCGGGCTCCATCCGGCCTGGCTGCAGTACAAACCGCTCAAGGATCCGCGCACCGGGACTCGCGTGCCCGCGTGGCATTGGGACCTGTGGGGGGAACGACTGAGACGCCTAGGCGCCTAGAGGCCTAGGCGCTTAGGCATCTCGACGTCTATTCCGCGTCTCCGGATTCGAGCCGCGGGGCCCGGACGCCCGGCCACCAGTTCCAGCGGCCAGCGATATGCATGATCGCCGGGACGAGCACCATGCGGATGAGCGTGGCATCGAGCAACACGGCGAGGGCCAGCCCGAAGCCGATGAACTGCACCGCCAGCACGCGCGAGAAAGCGAACACGCCGAAGACCGCGATCATGATCAACGCGGCAAACGTGATGGTGGACGCCGTCGCTGACAGCCCTTCCATGGTCGCGTGGTCATTGCGGCCCGTTTTGTCGAACACTTCCTTGATTCTCGTCAGCAGGAACACCTCGTAGTCCATCGATAGCCCGAAGACCGTCGCGAACACGAGGACCGGGACCACGACGAAAATCGCCTCCGTGGGCCCATCGAGACCGAACAGACTCCCGCCGTAGCCGTGTTGGAACACGAGCACCGTGACGCCGAACGCCGCGCCGACGGAGAGGCAATTCAGCACGACCGCCTTGAGGGGCACGAGCAGCGAGCGGAACGCGATGAACAGCATGATCGCCGTGACGCCGAGGATCATCCCCACGATGGCCGGAAAGCGCTTCAGGAGATCGTGCTGCAGGTCGACACTCGATGCGGCAAAGCCTCCCACCACGGTGTTGGCCCCCTGCATGCCGCGCATGCCGCCTCCGAGGACACGCCGGGCATGGCGCACCAGATCCATCATCCCTGTGAGCGACACGGTGTCCGCGGCAATGACGTCGATCAACGTGGTGCGCCGGTCGGCGCTGAGGTAGGCGTTGAAGAACTCGGGGTAGCGGTCGCGAACGGCATCGGCATCACTGTAGAAGATCGCCAGCTGCAGCGTCGACAGGCCGGGTCGCAGGGTCGCGACGCCGCGGACTTCGCGCACCCGCGGATCCTTGCGCATCGAGTCGCTGATCGCCTTGAGGCCGGGAAGGCGACGTCCCGCGAGCACCGACTCGCCCTCGGGCAGCTGGACCACGATACGGATCGGCATGATGACGCCGCTCGCGCCCATGTCGCGCAGCGCCGCGAGCCCGCGCCCGGACTCCGACTGCGACGGGAACCAGTTGCGCGCCGGCAGACCGATCCGAATCTGGGTGAGCGGGAACATGAGGATCGCGAGAATCGCGCCGCCCCCGGCGATGGCCCGCCACGGACGATGCCCGAGCCAGCGCGCCCAGCGCTCCCAGCCGCTCGGCGTGTGGATCCGGACCAGCAGCCGCGCCAGCCACTTGGGCCGATCGATGTTACGGCCCAGGACCGCCAACACCGCCGGCAGCAACGTGGTCGAGAGCAGCACCGCCACCGCGACGACGATGAGTCCCCCGATGCCCACGGAGCGGGTTTCCGTGAGCGGCGTGCTCACCAGGGCCGCGAACCCGACTACCACCGTGAGGCCCGAGGTCACCACGGCGGAGCCGGCGGTCTCGATCGTGCGCACGGCCGCGTCCGCGGGCGAGAGACCGCGATTCAGCTCCTCGCGGAACCGGGTCACAATCAGCAGCGAGTAGTCGATGCCGACACCCAGCCCCACCATGGTCGTGATGTTGAGCACGAATACCGACATCGTCTGAAACTGCGCGGCGACCGTCACCAGCCCCAGGGCGATGGTGATCGCGACAAACCCCACGATGATCGGGAGCGTGGCGGCGACGAGGGCGCCGAACGCGACGACCAACACGACCAACGTCACGGGCAACACCGTTTCTTCGCTGTTCTGCGTGTCCTCGGCGCTGATGCTGCGCACGTCGTAGTCGAGGGCGGGATTGCCGGTGACCATCACGTCGAATTCGCCCCCCCGCGGCAGCCGTTCCATGGTCTCGGACACGAGGGACCGCAAGTCCGGCACCACCGTCCGGTTCAAGTCGCTGGTGCTGCTGGGGGTCAGCGCCGCGATCAGAAACGTCGTCCGGCGGTCCTTGCTGACGAAGCTCGACTCGCCGATGGTGCGGACCGACACGACCTGACTGATGTAGGGGCGGCGGGCGATGGCGGTGGAGAGGGAATCGAGCACGGCGTCGAAGCGAGGATCGGTCCACCGGACCGGGCCGTGGACGACGATGGCGACGTAGTCGGCGATGGGATTGGGGAAGGCGGCCCGGATGAGTTGGTTGGCGCGCGCGGATTCGGTGGACTTGACGTTCTCCCCGCGCACCGCGAGCACCCGTTGTACGTGACACGCCCGCGGCGCGAACAGCAGCGCGAGCGCCGCCCACGCCGCGATCACCCAACCGCGCCAGCGGATGAGCGGCCTCGCAGGTAACGCGATCACCTACTGTCCAAGCATATGCAGGCCACAATCATAGAGACGCCACGGCACCAAAGCTAGCGGTTGAGGTACGCGTCCGAGCATATTGCGCGCATGGTGGAACGGCGACTCACGGCGATGCTCGCGGCGGCGGGCGTCTTGATTGTTTTGATGGTGTTGTGGGATGTGTTCAAGCCCGCACCCCGCCCTGTCGCTCCGCCCGAACCCGAGACAATCGTCACACACACCGATCCTCCCGCAGGCAGCTCCAGCTCGCAGGGGACGGCGACGCCGGCCCCCACGCGGTCATCCAACGAGCCGAACTACATAGAGGCGCTGGCGCGCTCCGAGGCGCGGCGCCGCATCCGCGCGAGCGCCGGCAGTACCTATCTGAACGAAATGCTCGCGGCGGGCGGCGATTCGATGCTGCGTCGTTGGGACAACCGGGCGTCGTCGCCGGTGCGGGTGTGGTTCGCGCCGACGGTGGCCGCGAACTTTCAACCCGCCTTCATCGACGCGATACGGCGCGCATTCGGATTGTGGTCCGCCGCCGGCGTGCCCGTCGCGTTCGACTTGAGCGCCGATTCCAGCTCTGCCGAAGTGGTATTCCGCTGGAAACCCCAGTTCGAGATCGAGCGCAGCGGGCAGACCGACCTCCACTGGGACCAGGACGGCAATATTCAGTCCGCCGTCGTGACCCTCGCCACGTTCGACCCGAAGGGCCGCGCCATGGATGTGGACGACGTCCGGGTGGTCGCGGAACACGAGATCGGGCATGTGCTGGGGCTCGATCACTCGCCCGATTCGACCGACCTCATGTTCCCGACCGCCAAGGTGCGGGAGCTGTCGGACCGAGACGTGCGCACCATCCTGTTGCTCTACCAGCTCACTCCCGGGAGCATCCGCTGACGCGGCGGCATGCACACGGACGGCGGAGCGGCGACGCTGGCGCAGGCCCTCGACGCGCGGGTGCGCGAAGGGGAACTGATCGAGCGACAGGACGCGGGGGCCGTGCGCTGTTTCGCCTGCGGGCACCGCTGTCTCGTGAAACCGGGCCGGCGCGGCATCTGCAAGGTCCGCTTCAATAAGGAAGGAACTCTTTTCGTCCCCGCCGGCTACGTCGCGGCGCTGCAGTGCGATCCCACCGAGAAGAAGCCGTTCTTCCACTGCCTGCCGGGGAGCGACACGCTCACGTTCGGCATGCTGGGGTGCGACTTCCACTGTGGATACTGCCAGAACTGGCTGACGTCGCAGGCGCTGCGCGACGACAACGCCGGCGTCCTGCCGACCGACATCACACCGGACAGTCTCGTGCGCCTCGCCCGGCGCCAGGGCGCGCGCATGGTGGGGTCGTCCTACAACGAGCCCCTCATCACGGCGGAGTGGGCGATGGACGTGTTCCGCGTGGCGCGGGCGGAGGGCCTGAAGACCGCGTTCATTTCGAACGGCAACGCGACCTCCGAGGTGCTCGACTACATCCGTCCGTTGACCGACTGCTACAAGATCGACCTCAAGGCGATGGACGATAAGCGCTATCGCGAGCTGGGCGGCGTGCTCCAGCACGTGCTCGACGCCGTCCGGATGGTGCACGAGCGCGGCTTCTGGCTGGAGATCGTGACGCTGATCGTCCCGGGCTTCAACGACGACGAGGCGCAGCTCAAGCGCGCTGCGGAATACATCGCGTCCGTGTCACCCGAGATCCCGTGGCACGTCACCGCGTTCCACAAGGACTACAAGATGACCGATCCCGACGACACGCCGGCGGCGACGCTGGTGCGCGCGTGCGGGATCGGCGCGGCGGCGGGATTGAAGTTCATCTATGCGGGCAACCTCCCCGGGCGCGTCGGCCGGTGGGAGCACACCTGGTGCCCGGATTGCGGCGACCTCCTGATCGAGCGTGTGGGCTACGTCATCAGGCGGCAACGCATCGGCGCGGACGGGCGCTGCCCGTCGTGCAGCCGGAGGATCCCTGGCGTTTGGTCGTAGCCCTCGTCCTGGCCGCGCAGGCCGCCGCGTTCAATGCGGCGACGTTCGATCCGCTCGTGGAGGACGGCATCCGGCGCGGCGCCTATCCGGGCGCCGTTCTCGTCATCGGCCGCCGCGACACGATCCTGTTCGCGAAGGGCTATGGTCGCCTGACCTGGTCGACCCGCAGCGCCACGCCCGACGTCGACAGCACCCTGTGGGATGTCGCGTCGCTCACCAAAGTCATCGCGACGACGACGGCGATGATGTTGCTTGTCGAGCGGGGGCGCGTGACCCTCGACTCGCCCGTCGTGCGCTACGTGCCCGAGTTCAATGGCCACGGCACGGCCGCAGTGACTGTCCGCCACCTGCTGACGCACACCTCCGGCCTGCGCGCGTGGCTGCCGCTCAATCGGCTCGCGCCCGACTCCGCTGGCGCGATGCGCATCGTGTACGAGCAGACGCCGCAGGTTCCGCCGGGCACGCGAATGGAGTATTCCGATTTCAACGCGATCCTGCTCGGCGAGATCGTCCGCCGGGCGGGGTGGGGCGGTCCGCTCGACGCCTTCGCGACGCACGAGATCTTCGGCCCGCTGGGCATGCGATCGACGATGTTTCGTCCGCCGCGCGGTCTCGCGCGCCGCGCCGCGCCCACCGGCGTGTGGCGGGGCCACCCGGTGGGTGGCGTGGTCAATGACCAGAACGCGGCGAGGCTCGGAGGCGTCGCGGGGCACGCGGGGCTGTTCGCCAGCGCGAGCGACCTCGCGCGGTTCGCGCAGTTCATGCTCGGGGAAGGCGCCCTTCCCGGTGGACCGCGCCTGCTCCGGCCCGAAACGGTGCGCGCGTTCACGACGATCGCGGTCAAAGCGCGGCGCGGTGCGAGCGCGCGAACGCTGGGTTGGGAGGCCCTCCCGACGGGCGAAGCCACGTCGAGCGCCGGGAAGTTGCTCGGACCGCGGAGTTACGGGCACACCGGCTGGACCGGCACATCGCTCTGGATCGATCCCGATCGCGGCCTGTTCGTCCTGCTGCTCTCGAATCGCGCGTACGCGCCGCGCGGCCACTCGTTCACGACTCTCAAGGAAGTCCGCGGGCACGTCGCCGACGCCGCGGCGGAAGCACTGACGGTGATCGATGGGCGCTAGTGCTGGCCCGACCGTGATCTACGACGGGGAGTGCGGCATCTGCCAGCAGTCGGTCGATCTGCTCAAGCGCTGGGACCGGGAACAGGTGCTGCGGTACGTGCCGTTTCAGGACGAGGCCGCGGTCGCGCGCTTCCGCATCGCGCTGCCGGCGCTCGCGGCGGCGATGCATCTCGTATTTCCGGATGGCCGTGTGTTCGCCGGAGCCGACGCCGCGCCCGAGCTGCTCCGCCTCCTGCCGGGCAAGCGATGGCTCGCGGTGTGGTTCCGCGTTCCCGGCGTAATGCCGCTGGCGCGACGCGTGTACGCGTGGATCGCCGCGCGGCGCCGTTGCCTGGTGCGTGGCGTGCAGCCCCACTAGGTTCGCTGTCAGGAGGCAGTCGTAATGGCTACCGATGTCAACGCCGAAAACGTCCGCCAGGCACTTCGCGGGGTGAAGGACCCCGAGCTCGATCTCAACATCATGGACCTGGGATTGGTCTATGACGTCGAGGTGGAGGACGGGAACGTGCGCATCGAAATGACGCTCACGTCCCCGGGGTGTCCCGCCGGGCCGATGATCACCAACGATGCGCACAAGGCGGTGCGCGCGCTCGAAGGCGTGAAGGACGTGAACATCGAGATCGTGTGGGAGCCCTACTGGACCCCGGAGAAGATCGAGCCGAAGGTCCGCGCGATGATGGGGTTCTAGCGCAGCGCCTCGAGCATCGCGTCGCCGAGGACGTCCGCCTGCCAGCGCCGGAGCTCCGCTACTTGGGCGAGCCCGGCGCGAGTGTTTGATCGAGCACGTGCTACCGCCTCCAGCGTCGTCCGGCCACACAGCACGCCGGCATCGATCTTCAGCTCCGCGGCAACGCGATTGCGCAGGGCCTTGAGACGCTCGACTCGCCCGTCGAACTCCGGGTCCTTCGGGGGCCGAGCAGAGCGCTCGAGCCGGGGGAGATCGCTCTCGGGTAACGCGCGGGCGCGCGACACCGCTTCGAGCAGCGCGGCACCGTGACGCCGCGCCAGCGACGCCGGCACGTCCTTGAGCTTCGCGAGGTCCTCCGCCGCCTGTGGCATCGCTTTGCTGATGGCGAGGAGTGAATCGTTCCCGATGACGCGGAATGGCGCCTTGTCGTCCCGCTGCGCAACCGTCTCGCGCCAGCGGTGCAGCTCCCTGAATACGGCAAGGGCGCGAGCCGGAAGACCCTTCGCGCCCTTCACCCGCAGGTATCCGTCGGTATCGCCTTCGGCGACGCCGGTCCAGCGCAGGCCCTCGAGGCGCGTGAACTCCTCTCTCGCCCACTCGAAGCGGCCCAGCTCGCGCAGCAGCTGCTCGAGCGCGTCGCGCAGGGCGAGCAGGTGGCGCGTGTCCTCGGCCGCGTACGCGAGCATCGGGGGTGGCAGCGGCCGCTGCGACCAGTCGGCTTTCTGGTGTTCCTTCGCGAGCTTCACGCCCGCGTACTTCTCGAGCAGGGCGGCGAGGCCGATCGCCGGTTCGCCGGCGAGCTGCGCCGCGATCCGGGTGTCGAAGAGCCGCGCGGCGCGGAAGCCGTAGTCGCGGTCGAGCACCCGCAGGTCGTAGTCGGCGTCGTGGAAGGTTTTCTCGATCCCCGGGTCGGCGAGCACGGCCCCCACGGGGGAGAGATCGGTGACGGCCAGCGGATCGATGAGCGCCGTGCGGTCCGCGGTCGAGATTTGGATCAGGTAGATCCGGTCGCGATAGCGGTGAAAGCTGGCGGCCTCGGTGTCCACCGCGATGCGCGGCGCGCGGCGGACCGCGGCGATCAGCTCGGCCAGGGCTTCGGGCTGGGCTACGTAACTATCCACGCGGGATCCGCTTTACTCCGGCTTCGCCAGCCGTTCCATGCCGGCGGCGATTTCTTCGAGCGCTTTGGCCAGGGTCTTGTAGAATTCGGCGTCGGGGGCCTGCGGTGCGCCACCCAGCGGGTCGCCCGCGCACTTCCGGGCCGCCCGAGCCGCATGGCGGATGTAGTCGGTCGCTATGTGCATCGCGCAACTCCGCTTCAGGGGACGTCGTGAACGCAGCAGCGCTCGCATCAAAGATACGTAGCGCCCTTGTGCAGTGCAGTCTGGGCGCCTGGCCGACGCCGCTCGACGCGGCACCGGGGCTCGCCCGCGCGACCGGCGCCTCCGAGCTGTGGCTGAAACGCGAGGACCTCTCGGGCGGCAACAAGGTTCGCGGCCTCGAGTTCCTGCTCGCCGCTGCGCGACCCGGGACCGTGTTCGTCACGATCGGCGGCACCGGGTCCTCCCACTGTCTCTCCACCGCCACGCACGCGCGCCGGCTTGGGTTCCGAATCGTAGTGGCGCAGTTCCCGCAGCCCGACACGGACGCGAGTCGAGCGGTCGCGGAGGCAACCGCACGGGCCGCCGACCTCGTCGTTCAGGCGCGATCCCAGTTGACGCTGCCCTGGGCGGTGCTCCGCGCCTTGGCTCACGCGCGGCGGCTCGGAGCGGCCCGCTGGATTCCGGGCGGTGGTGCGCATCCGCGTGCCGTCGTCGGTCACGTGCTCGCAGCGCTCGAGTTACCGGCACAGATCGCCGAGCCCCCCGATGCGATCGTTGTGCCGCTCGGCACCGGCGGCACGGCCGCGGGGATTCTGCTGGGCGTCGCGTACCTGGGTTGGCCGACGCGGGTCGTTGCGGTGCGTGTCGCGCCGCGGATTGTCGCCAATCGGTGGCGCACCACTCGGCTCGCTCTCGGAGCGGCTCGGATCCTCGAGGCTGCGGATCGGCAATTCCGCGTTCCGCATTCCGCGCTCCGCATTGAGGTGGTGGACGGATTGGGCGCGGGCTACGGTCATCCCTCGCCGGCGGGCGAGCGCGCCCGTCTCACCGCGGCCGCGCACGGCCTGCGCCTCGACCCGACATATGGCGCGAAGGCTTTCGCCGAGATTCCCGCCAAGCAGCGGGTCATTTTCTGGCATACGTTTGCCTGGCCGTGAGCGCGCTCCCCACTGTCGACCTGACTGTCTACCCATTCGAGTGCGATGCGTTCGGGCACTTGAACGAGGCGTCGTTCCTCGCGCTGTTCGAGCGCGCGCGCTGGGATGCGCTCGCGAAGGGCCCCGGGATGGACCTGTTCAAGCGCAATCACGTATGGCCCGCCGTCCGCAAGGCGACCGTGGACTACCGCGCGGCGGCGTTCCCCGGCGACGTGCTCAGCGTGGAGACGGTGCTGACTGATCGGGGAACGACGAGCTTCACGATGCAGCACGTGGCCAAGCGGCATTCCGACGGGGTGCTCATCGCCGAGGCGGCGCTGGTTTTCGTGTGCATCGACCGCGTGGGCCGGCCGACGCCGATTCCGGAAGAGGTGTCACGCGCGCTGGGTGGGCCGCGCGGCACCGCTCGCGACCCGCTGCGGGTGGCGGCGGACGGGGCCGAGCTGGCCGTCGAAGTGCGGGGCGAAGGCGCGCCGGTCGTGTTCATCCACGGCTTCCCGTTCGACCGGACGATGTGGCGGCACCAGCTGGCCGGGTTCTCGCGTTGGAAGCGAATCGCGTTGGACCTTCGGGGCGCGGGTGCCTCGAGCGCGCCGGCAGAAGGGTATTCGGTGGCCCGCTACGCCGACGACGTCGTGCAGGTGCTCGACGCCCTGGGAATCGATCGCGCGGTCGTCTGCGGCCTTTCGTTGGGTGGGTACATCCTTTTCGATCTCCTGCGTCGTCACGCTGGACGGATACGCGCAGCGGTGTTGTGCAATACGAAGGCGACCGCTGACTCGCCCGAGGCCAGGCGCGGGCGGGATGAGATGGCGGCACTCGCGGAACGGGAAGGGGTCGGCGCGGTCGCGGAGCGTCTGCTGCCGCAGTTGCTCGCGCCGGCCACGGTCGCCGCGCAACCGGACGTCGTGACGCACCTACGGGACATGATCGGCCGGACGCCGCTTCCAGGGCTCGTGGGAGCGCTGCGCGCGTTGCGCGACAGACCTGACTCGACACCGATGCTCGACTCGATTAGGGTGCCGGTGCTCGCCGTAGCGGGTGCCGAGGACAAGATCGCTCCGGTGGATGTCATGCGCGCGATGGCCGCCGCGATTCCGGGCGCGCAGTTCGCCGTCATCCCGGCCGCGGGGCACTTGGCGCCGCTCGAGCAGCCGCTCGCGACGAGCCGGGTCGTGGCGGACTTCCTCGACGCTGTACGCTGACGTAGGCTTCCCCAATGTCTCCCACGAAGAGCCCCGACAGCGAGCCGGCACGGCAAGGATTCGTCGGCTACATCCACGTCGAGGGCCTGCAGTGGCGCGTTATGGTGCGGCTGCGTCTCGAGGACGAGGCGTGGTGGCGCGGCCGCCTGTGGTATTCGGAAGCGGGTGGGACTGAGGTGTGGGACAAGGAGGAGATCTTCGGGCGCAGCCCCGAGGAACTGTTGCGCCAGGCGCGCAGCGTCTCAGCCGAAGAGCTGATCGGCCGTTTCCGCGCTTCGTACGACGACCGGCGCCGCTACTTCGGGCTGCGCGCCATCATGGACGACCTGATCGAAAAGGCGCGCGCACTGAACCGCATCGCGGTGCGCTCCGCGGCGGGCGAAGCGGACCCCCAGCGTGCGCGCGCTGACTTAGACCGGATCCAACAGGAGATGCAGGCGCTCGTCGCCGGGTTGCGGGAGGTCGCGGCGAAAGAGGGACGACTGGTCGGTTAGGAACCCTTCCGCTGCGGCTTGCCGGGCGGGTTGGCGCTCGTGAACACATCGCGGTTCTTCGCGATGTAGTCCTTCCACTGCGGCGGCGTATCTTCTTCGGGGAAAATTGCGGTGACGGGGCACTCGGGCTCGCAGGCGCCGCAGTCAATGCACTCGTCGGGGTGGATGTACAGCATGTCCTCGCCCTCGTAGATGCAGTCCACCGGACAGACATCCACGCACGAGCGATCCTTCACATTGATGCACGGCTCTGCAATGATGTAGGGCATTTGTCCGCCAAACCTAGACTAGCGGAAATCCCAGTCAAGACGCTGCTTGCCAAATTCAAAACAGGTAGTTGAGATACTCTCAGGTATCTGAGATACCGATGGGTCTCTCCCTGCGGAGGAACGCCACCGCCTGGACGACGACTTCCCGGTCGCGGACGATGTCGCGATGCCCTAATCCCCGGGTCGTTACGAGTTCGGCGCCCGGCCACGCGGCGGCGATCGCTACTCCCTCATCGTAGGGGACCGTCACATCGTGGCGGTCATGGAACACGAGCAGGGGTCTCCGCAGGCCCGCGGCCAGGCGCGGGACGTTGAGCTCCGACCAGCGAATGCGGAGACGTGCTTCACTGCGCTGCCTCATCGCCTCGAGTGCGACAGGTCCGACGGCGAGCAGCTTGGCAAAGTCCTGCGCATACCGGGCGGGGTCTGCCGCCGGGGCGATGAAGACGGCGCGTTCGACTTGTAGACCACCGGCCATCGCCAGTGTACTCGCCGAGCCGCCCATGGAGTGCGCCACGATTCCGTAGAGCGACCCGGCCTCCGCGGCGATGGCCGCCAGGGCGCGGGCGAACTGGGGCATGGAGCTCAGTTTCCCGTCTGAGGCCCCGTGACCTGGCGCGTCGAACGTGACCACGGAAAAGCCGCCCGCGACGAGTGGCTCGACGAAGGCCGCCGCCATGCGGCCGCCCCGACCCCCCCAGCCATGCACCAGGGCGACGACGGGACCGGAACCCCACGCCCACGCAGACACCCGCCCTTCCTCCACGCGGACGCGGAACGGGCGACCACTCTCCAGCACTTGGCGGATCGACGGCGTGAGCGTCGTGCGCGGCGGCGTAAAGAAGAGGCGCTCGGCGAGCGCGGCGCCGAGGCGCGGGGCAGTGCGCTCGAGCGCGCGCAGGGCGACGCGTGTCGCCGTGAGCTGCAGGCTCATCGGTCTGGAAGGAGCTGCTGGAAGGCGTGGCGCGCACGTGCCTCCGCCTTGGGATCGCGAAGTAGCCGGTGCGCGTGGTGGTAGGCGAGCATGACGCCGTACAGGTCGTGCGCGAACTGGTCAGGGTCCGCGTCCTCGGGGAAGTGCCCTTCTTCGATTCCCTTTTGGAATGACGTGGCGATGACGCCGAGCCACTCCCGCTGCAGTGTCTGGAGCCGGTCACGTACCGGTCCATCCTTGTCATCCAGCTCGGTCGCGGCGGCGACAAACAGACAGCCGCCCGGCATCGGGCTCGAGCGCGCCCAGTCGAGCCAGCGGTGGAAGAGGCTGCGCACTCTGGGCTCGCCGCGCGGCTGGGCGAGCGCCGGCCGGACGACCGCTTCGACGAAACGCTCGGCGGCGTGGTTCAGGACCTGGATCTGCAGTGCTTCCTTCGACCGGAAATGTCCAAAGAGACCACTCTTCGAGAGCTGCAAGTCGTCAGCGAGTGTACCGATCGTGAGGCCGCCGAGGCCGACCTTGCTCGCCAGCGCGACGGCGCGCTCGAGGACCGCATGGCGCGTGTCGGCGCCCTTGGTAGTCACCATGAGCCCAAAAAAAGCACGACCGTTCGTTTTTGTCAATGGCGAGGAGTTGCATTAGAGATTCTTGTTGGTATCGTAGATACGCGTGGGAATCATCAGGCAGAAGCGCAAAGTCGAGACTCGGGCCATGCTCATCGAGGCGGGCCTGACGGTCTTTGCCGAACGGGGCCTCGAGCTGGCCACGTTGGATGACGTGGCGGCGACGGCCGGCTTCACGAAGGGCGCTATCTACCGCCAGTTTCCCTCGAAGGGCGCGTTTCTCCTGGGCCTCTTCGAGCAGTATGCGGCGGTCGCCCGCTCCGGCACGGCGGCGCGCCAGGCGCCCTGGTTCATCCCGCTCACGATTCAATTCGCTTCCCAGGCGACCCGGGATCCCCTCCTCAGGCGCCGCTTCGCTATCGTGCTCGCCGAGGCGCCGGATGGCGGGACCCCGGACGGTCATCTACTCAAGGCGCTCGCTCGGATATGGCCTACCTCGTCGACCTGAGTCACGAGATCGAACACGGCATGGTGACGTATCGAGGGCTGCTCGCGCCCACGATCAGTGACTGGCTGTCGCGCGACGCTTCGAGCACCCGCTACGCCGCCGGCACAACCTTCCAGATCGGCAAGATCGAACTGCTCGCGAACACCGGCACGTACATCGACGCTCCCTTCCATCGATACGGCGACCGTCCCGACGTCGCCGGCTACGCGCTCGAGGCTGTCGCCGACCTCGAGGGGATCGTCGTGCGTGCCACACAACGCTCGGGGCGCGGCCTCGATCCGACGTGGTTTCGCGAGGATGTCCGCGGCAAGGCGGTACTCGTGCATACGGGGTGGGACGCGCATTGGCGCACCGACACCTACTCGGCCGGTGAACATCCATTCCTGACACGCGCGGCGGCCGAGCATCTCGCGCGCGCGGGCGCAGCCTTGGTGGGGATCGACTCTCTCAATATCGACGACGACAAGGACGGCACTCGGCCCGCCCATACGATCCTCCTCGGTGCCGGGATCGCCATCGTGGAGCACATGACCAAGCTGGGATCGCTGCCTGATGCGGGGTTCCGGTTCTTCGCGGCGCCGCCTAAGGTCAAAGGGATGGGGAGCTTCCCGGTGCGGGCGTTCGCGCGAGTCGAGACTTAGGGTTATGACCTTTAGGGCGCTTGAACCTTCTACGCTCGAACTTGCAGGCCGCTGCCGGGTCTCACGACGCTACCGCAACCGCGTGGTGAGCCATGAAAGCACACTGGGTAGGAGTGTTGGCAGCGCTCGGTTCTCTGGCAGGGTGTGGGATCAGTGACCCGAGAGATCTTGGCACTCTCGATTTCGAAATCCGTGAATTCACAGTCACCGATACGACGGCCTCGTTCCCGATGCCGATCGAACTGGTTGTAAGGACGGAAGAGCAGGCTCCTTGCTTGAAGTACGTTCTTCAGCGTCAAGTGGGCTTCGGCACAGACAGGGTGATCGTGGATCTCACCCAGACGGACCTGCCGGAAAGCCCGTGCATACCGCATACCGGTCCGTTCGAATTCAGCTATCCGATCGGCTTCGGTCCCGTCACCACCGACAATCCGTTTTTCCTGACGTTCGAGCGGGCCGGCTCGGTCGATCGATACGTCGTGATCGTGTCCGACACCACGATAGACATCGCGCCGCTGCGGTCGGTGTTTACACACCCAACCGCGACGCACGTTGTGCGCGGCCAGTAGGGAGAGGACGCCATGAAGACAACGCTTGTCGTTGCTACCGCTCTGTTCGCCGCCGCCTGCGGCACCGTGGATCTGACACACGACTCCAGCCCGCTGCGCTTTTCGATCCGTGAAGGCTACATCCTCGACCCGCCGCCCCCACCGACGCAGATCGGCCTTTTGGTCGAGACCACGACGCAGTATCCCTGCTTGGGTTATCGGCTGGAGAGCGAGTTCCATGTCTCAGGCAGCACGCTGCGCGTCAGCGTGTCCGATCGGGTCACGAAACCGTCCGAGGTTTGCTTGACGGCGATCGGCCCGGCCGGGTTCCGGGTGCTGCTGCCGACCGCGATCGGCACGTACACGCTCGAGTTCACACGCGACGGCGTCACCGACCGCTACACGGTGACGATTACTGACGCGGCGATCGAGATCGCACCCATCGAGATGCACTTCACCACACCGACGGCGCTGACCTTCCCTCGGGGCGGCTAGACGCTCAGCGGAACAGCACCGCGTACGGCTCGACGCTCCCCCGGTCCACGACGAGGTGCTGGTAGCCCGTCTGCGCTCCACCCGTCCGTACGAAGTTCTCACCGGTACCGCCCGACTTCACGTCGGCGCGGTACCGCTCGTGGAGATACTGGCTCAGCTCGAGCGCCGTGATGCCCGACTCGCCGTCGTCGTCGGCGAGCCGTTGTCCCACCGCTTCCGCAATGAACTCGGCGAGATAGCCGCCCGCCCGGAACTTCACCGCCACCCCCGACGTCACGTCCTCTTCAGATGAGAAGAGTCCCATCCGTCCCGGGGCCGAGATCACGTCTTTGGAGAAGCCGCCACTGAAGCAAGCGTCGAAGACGAGCAACGTCACCTTGGCGTGGATGCCGTCGAGCAGCTGGCCCAGCGCGTCGTCCGTCAGGTCGTTGTCATAGAAGGCCAGCGTCTCGTCCAGGTTGTCCGGATCGGCCGGCTGGAACGTCTGGCGCGGGACGCGGCCGCCGTGCCCCGAGTAGAAGAACACGAACATGTCGTTGGGCCCCGCCTGGCTGCCAATGCGCTGGATCGCCTGTCGCACGGCGGCAAGCGTCGCTTGTCCATCGACGAGCACCACGGCGTCGGCGGGGCGCATGCCGGCGCCGCGCTGCATCGCGTCGTACATGTGGCGGGCATCGTCCGCCGTGAACATCAGATTGTTGGCCCGGCCCCCGTAGTTCGAGATCCCGACGAAGACGCCGTACACTCTGCCGCCTCCCGTCGTCGCGGGCGCTTGCGTCACGACCGGGCCTCCCGTCGCGCGCCGCAGCGACAAGCGATAGCCCCCGGTTTTGTCGGCAGCGTACGAGGTCGCCAGGATCCGGTAGCGACCCGTCGCGCGCAGCCGGACGGAGACGCGCGACAGATCCTGACGGTTGTCTGCGTCGTCGTTGTCGATCTGGTCGCCCCCCGCTTCGCCCGGAGGGATCAATGACAGATAGGGATCGAAGGCGCTCGACTGCAGCTCGACGATGACCGAGTCTCCCGCCGAACCATCGAAGGCGTACAGGTCCCGGTACTCGCCGCCGCTGAGATGCGCATCGTCGGTGGAGAGGGAGCCGTCTTGTGTCTCGCCATAGGCGATGGCTTCGAGGTCGCGGCCGCGAGCCACCGTGGGACCCGCCGCCGTCGGGGGCGCACCGAAGTCGATCCGCAGCTCGTACGCGCCGGTTTCGCCTTTCTTGTAGGACGTCACCGCGACCCGGTATTGCCCCGCCTCGGTGATGTCGGACTCGATGACGCTGTGGCGCGGCTTCCCCTCGACGTCGTCGTTCCACAACCGCTCGCCGCGCGGGGGGACGAGCATCAGGTAGGTGTCGAACGCGCTCGACGAGACGTCGATCGTGACGTGCTGCCCAGGGCGAGCGTCGATCATGTAACTGTCCACGTACTCGCCTGTGCGCAGCGTGTCGTCGCCGGCGGCCAGGCGGCCGTTTTCTACCCGCGGTCTGGCCGCGACTTCCGTCGCCGCGGCGCTCCCCCCCACTTGGATGCGCAGGTCGTAGGCGCCTGTCTCGCCGCTTTTGTACGACGTGGCCCACACCCGATAGGTGCCGTCCTCCGGCAGCTCGTACGACACGAGCGAGCGATGCGAATCCCCTTCGTGATCGTCGTTTTCATGCTGTTTGCCGCTGGGGTCGATCACGATGAGATACGTATCGAATGCCGCAGACCGCAGGTCCACCGTGACGCTTTGGCCACGCCGTCCCGCGAAGGCATAGCCGTCGCGGTATTCCCCCGTCCGCAGCGTCGTGTCGCCCGCGGCCAGGCGGCCGCTCTCCGTGCGCACTCCCGGTTCCGCCGCCGCGACGGCTCCCGTTCCGCCGCCTTCGATGCGGAGCTCGTACGCGCCCCCCTCACCCTTCTCGTACGACGTGACGATGACGCGGTACGTCCCCGTCTCCTCGAGGGCGAGCTCGAGCCGCGAGTGGCTCTTCGAGTCGTTGAAGTCGTCGTTTTCCTTTTTTTCGCCCGAGGGTGCGACGACCATGATGTAGGGATCGAACGCGGAGGAGACGAGATCAAAGACCGCGCGCTGGCCGGCGCGGCCCTGGAACTCGTAGGTATCGTAGTACTCGCCGGTCGAGAGCTGGGCGTCACCGCTCGCCAACGTGCCCCGATAGAGGCCGGGACCACCCTGCGCCCGGAGCATACCAGGCGCGCTCACCAGACAAAGCACGACCAACCCCCGCCAGCGCCTGTCCATGCGGTGTTCCCCCTTAGTCGGCCGGCACGGCCTCTCGTTTGTGCTGCTGTTGCGGCTCCCTCAGACCCAGCGACCGCTCGATCTCCCGCGTGATGTGCATCGAGCAGAACTTCGGCCCACACATCGCGCAAAACTCGGCGCTCTTGAAGTACTCGGCGGGGAGCGCTTCGTCGTGCAGCTCGCGCGCCCGGGCCGGATCGAGCGACAGACGGAACTGCTCGTTCCAGTCGAACGCATAGCGGGCCCGCGACAGTGCGTCGTCCCGGTCCGTGGCACCCGGCCGGCGGCGCGAGATGTCTGCCGCGTGGGCCGCGATCTTGTAGGCGATCACGCCCTCGCGCACCTCCTCGGCGTTCGGGAGGCCCAGGTGCTCCTTGCGTGTCACGTAGCAGAGCATGTCGGCGCCGAACCACCCGATCATCGCCGCGCCGATCGCGGAGGTAATGTGGTCGTAGCCGGGCGCGACGTCGGTGACGAGTGGCCCGAGCGTGTAGAACGGCGCCTCGTGACACAGCTCCTTCTCGAGGCGCACGTTCACTTCGATCTGGTGCATCGGGATGTGCCCCGGCCCTTCGATCATCACCTGCACGTCCCGTTTCCAGGCGCGCTCGGTCAGCTCGCCCAGCACCGTCAGCTCGGCGAGCTGCGCCTTATCGGTGGCGTCGGCGATCGAGCCCGGGCGCAAGCCGTCGCCGAGCGACAACGTGACGTCGTATTCGCGCGCGATCTCGAGGAGGCGGTCGTAGTGCTCGTACAGCGGGTTCTGCTTGCCGTGCTGTGTCATCCAGTACGCCATCAACGAACCGCCGCGGCTCACGATCCCGGTGACGCGGCCGAGCGCGAGCCCCACGTGCTCGCGCAGGATTCCCGCGTGCACCGTGATGTAGTCGACACCCTGCTGCGCCTGGTGTTCGATGTTGTCGAAGATGTGTTCGACCGTCAGCGTCGTGATGTCGCCCGTGATCTCGATCGCCTGATAGATCGGCACCGTGCCGATCGGCACGGGCGACGCGGCGATGATCGCCTCGCGGATCGCATCGATGTTGCCGCCCGTCGACAGGTCCATCACCGTGTCGGCGCCGTAGTGCACGGCGTGATGCAGTTTCTCGAGCTCGCCGTCGATGTTCGACTCGACCGCGGAATTGCCGATGTTGGCGTTGATCTTCACCGAGGCGACTTTGCCGATCGCCATGGGGTCGAGACGCTGGGCCAGGTGATTGACGTTGGCGGGGATGATGAGCCGGCCGATGGCGACTTCGTCGCGGATCGTCTCCGTTGGCAGGCCTTCCCGCTCGGCGACGCGGCGCATTTCCGGGGTGATCGTGCCCTGACGGGCGTGGTACATCTGGGTGCGGCAGGTCATACGGACTCCCTTCGCCGGTACGAACCGGATCAGGTTCTGAGGGTGTGATCTCAGCCCGCAAGTGCGCGGGCACCCCTGTCGATGAGCAGTTGAATGTAACCGGATGCGACTAGGCGTGCGGACCGCTTCAGGCGCTTGTTAGGCGGACGCCGGCTGCTCACAGATAGTGTGCCTCCCGACCGCTTACACTCCGGATGCCAAGATCCTATCCTTTAACACAAGAAAGCGCGGCGAGATGGCGAAGCCGAGCGAGCTCCCCGAGCGAGTTTTCTGGGACTCTTTCGAGAAGGTGCCGGTCGCACCGTGAATACACACCGGATTCGGACCTTCAGCACATACGTGATCGTCGTTACGGCGGTGATCGGCAGCGCCGCCGCTCTTGGCTGTGACATCTTCGGGCCCGGCGCAGGCATACATGTCGTCTCGGGCGCCAACGTGTCCGATACCGTGCTCTCGACCTTCACGCCCCCGCTCACGGTCCAACTCCTTGGCCACGGTGGCAATCCGCTCTCCGGGCAGACGGTGTATTTCAACACAAACGGTATTGTGTTGGTGGCGGCGTTGGACGACCCGGGGTTCGCTATCAATCGCCTGCCCGTGATCACAAATGGGAACGGTGAGGCATCCGTGTTCGTCGAGGCGAAGCAATACGCAGGGACCGGGAAGGTTGTCGTTGTCCCGCCGAGCGGCGAATCGGTGAGCCTCTACTTCAAGGTCCTGCCGGGCGCACCGGCCCGCGTGCGAGTCGACCCAATCGACACGGGGCTATACGTGGGTGGCTTGGAGGTGTTCCGGCCCTTCATCACCGATGCATATGGTAACCGCGTCGCAGTTTCGCCAGCGCCCACATACCAGTATCAAAGCCTCAGTGGAGCCCTCTCCATCACTGGGGCGGGCAAGGCCATGGGCGTCGCGATTGGTCACGGATCGGTGTCCGTCAGCGGTATGGGGTTCACGGATACGGTGTGGGCCAGCGTTGTACCCAAGGGTCGTATCGCAATTAACGAGGCCTATATCGTGGCGACGAACCTCGACGGGTCAGCCTTTGACTCGATTCCGAGCCCGTCGTTTGGGCGCACTCTCGACTGGTCGCAGGTGACCGGCACGTTCGTGTACGATGGCGCGGCTGGTCTGACGTTGATGGACACGACCGGGCACGCCCACGTCGCAATAACCAACCCACTGATGCGCAGTGAATACTATCCGCGGTACGCGCACGACGGCTCCAACATTTACTTCAGTGGCATCGACTCCCTGACCGGCTGCTGGGGGATATGGCGCGTCCACCTCGACGGAACGGCGCTCGAGCACGTGGTCGCCGACACTGTTAGTTGTGGCCCCTATGCATACACGTCAGGTCCCGCTCCGTATTGGGGTTCCTCTCCCTCTCCCGACGGCACGCGCGTCGTGTATGTCGGAGAGAGGAACATCCCCTACATCGGCGGCATCCTGCGCGTGCGAACCGTTGCGACCGGGGCGGACACGAGCCTCGGCGTCGCAGGCGCCTTTCCTCGCTGGTCCCCTACAGGCGAATGGATCGCGTACGACAGCCTAGGGAACCTCATGCTGATACACCCGGATGGTACAGGCCACCAAGTGCTGCTCGATCGCCGCGACGGTCGCACCCGTGGATCTTCGTGGTCGCCGGATGGTGAATGGCTCCTTTATGCCGGCTACCCGTACTATGGCTGCCCCGATAGAACGACTTGTTTCACCGGTCTCAAGATCGTGCACGTAGGGACCGGGCTGACGCTCCACTTGCCCTATACAGCTACAGGGTTCTTAAGTGACGGCACCTGGCTGCGGTGACGGGGCGGGTTCGCACGACGGCGCCGCGACGGAGCGAGTCGAACTCCACAGATCTTTGTCTCGAGTAGTCGCCATTCCGCCTAACTACGCGTTGACCTCACGAGGCTTAGGCGCGCCGTAGCGCTCCTCTACGTCGTGCAGCTTCTCCCACTCGGACCGGTACGAGAACGGATCGTTGCCGCTGGCGCGGTCCACGGCGAGAATGCCGTCGAGGTGGTCGATCTCGTGCTGTAACAGCTCGGCCATGGGTCCCTCGAGCTCCATCGTATGATTCTCGCCATCCAGATCTTGATACGTCAGTGTGGCGCGATACGCGCGTGTCACCCGTACCAACAGGTTCGGGAACGAGAAGCAGTCGTCCCACACGAGGAAGTCCTCGGACCCCACATCCGTGATTTCCGGATTGACCATCACCCAGCGCTGCTTCCCTTTGATCTCCACGAAGACGACTCGGACCGGCGCACCGATCTGAGGTGCAGCCATCGCCCGGCCCATCTTGTGCTTGGCCCGGGCCGCGCGAAGCGTGTCCCGCAGGTCGTCCGCCACGAGGCGGACGGACGGCGACTTCGGGTCGTGGACCCGTTCACAGCGGACCCTGAGGATCGGGTCGCCAAGCTGGCGAATGCGGCGAATAGCCATGGGGGGCCTAATATGTGAAGGTCTTACGGTCTTAGCGACTTGGGCCCTATCCTTTCTGTATGTCCATAGCTGGCGTGGTCTTGGCTGGGGGCCGTTCCTCCCGCATGGGCACTCCCAAGGCCCTGTTGGACTTCCGTGGCCAGCCGTTCGTGGTCCGGATCCTCGAGGCTCTGGAGGCCCTCGAAATCAAGACCCGCGTGGTGGTGGTGGGCCCCGACGCGCCCCGGATCAGGTCGGCGATCGCAGGGCACGACTGCCTGATCGTTGAAAACAGCGACGTCGACGGAGGCCCGATCGCTTCCCTCCGGGCTGCCTTGCGGGCCATCCACGGGGTTCAGCCCTCCTGCGCTCTCGCCTGGCCGGTGGACCTCCCCCATGTCCGCGTGAACACAGTGGATCGTCTGCTCGAGGCCTTTCGGTTGGCCGGGGGGGCCGCGGGGAAGGCTCCCGCCGTCGTGCCCACATTCGCCGAGCGACGTGGTCATCCCGTCCTGTGGGGATCGGCACTCTTCGACGAACTCATGACCAGCGAAGCGGCGACTCGGCACGGGGCGCGGGCGGTGCTCCACGCTCACGCCGCCGAGATCGCCTCCGTGGCGGTGGACGATCCCGCCGTCATCGACGACCTGAACACGCCGGAAGACTACGAGCGCCTGGTGCGGGAGGTAAACCGGGACATTTACTAGGCTTCTTGCCCTTCGTTGACAATCCCGACAAACTCACTTAGGATTCGCTTTCTTGGGTGGCGGGCGCTATCCAACCTGCTGTCTGCTAAGGAGTTCCGGTAATCGCAATGACCGGCATCGAAGCCCAAGTCCAGCAACCGTACAAGTACGGGTTCGTCACGGACATCGAATCCGATGTCGTGCCGGCTGGGCTGAACGAGGACGTCGTCCGGCTGATCTCGGCCAAGAAGGGCGAACCCGCCTGGATGGTCGATTGGCGGCTCAAGGCGTACCGCAACTGGCTCAAGATGGAAGAGCCGCACTGGCCCAACGTCCAGTACGGGCCGATCGACTATCAGGCGATCAGCTACTACGCCGCCCCCAAGAAGCTCCCCAAGCTCGATTCGCTCGACCAGGTCGATCCGAAGCTGGTCGCGACGTTCGAGAAGCTCGGCATCCCGATCGAGGAGCAGAAGCGCCTCACAGGTGTGGCGGTGGACGCCGTCTTCGACAGCGTCTCGGTCGCGACCACGTTCCAGGCGGAGCTCGCCAAGTACGGCGTGATCTTCTGTCCGATCTCCGAGGCGATCAAGAAACACCCCGAGCTCGTCCAGAAGTATCTCGGAACGGTCGTACCCTACAACGACAATTTCTTCGCGGCCCTGAACTCGGCGGTGTACACGGACGGCTCGTTCGTATACGTCCCCAAGGGCGTGCGCTGTCCCATGGAGCTGTCGACGTACTTCCGGATCAACGCCTCGTCCACGGGCCAGTTCGAGCGCACACTGATCATCGCGGACGAAGGGAGCTACGTCAGCTACCTCGAGGGTTGCTCGGCGCCGATGCGGGACGAGAACCAGCTGCACGCCGCCGTCGTCGAGCTCGTCGCGCTCGACAACGCGACCATCAAGTACTCCACGATCCAAAACTGGTATCCGGGGGACGAAGAGGGCAAAGGCGGCATCTACAACTTCGTCACCAAGCGCGGCAAGTGCGCGGGGAAGAACTCGAAGATCTCCTGGACGCAGGTCGAGACCGGTTCCGCGATCACCTGGAAATATCCCGGCTGCATTCTCCAGGGCGACAATTCGATCGGCGAGTTCTACTCGGTCGCGGTGACGAGCCGTAAGCAGCAGGCCGACACCGGGACCAAGATGATCCACCTCGGCAAGAACACGCGCTCGACGATCGTGTCGAAGGGCATCTCGGCGGGGCGCGGCCAGAATACGTATCGCGGTCTCGTGAAGATCATGAAGGGCGCTGAGGGCGCGCGGAACTATTCGCAGTGCGACTCGATGCTCATCGGGGACCAGTGCGGCGCGCATACGTTCCCGTACATCGACGTGCGCAACAACTCCGCGATCATGGAGCACGAGGCGTCGACGTCGAAGATCGGCGAAGACCAGATCTTCTATCTGCGGCAGCGCGGTCTTTCGGCCGAGGACGCCGTATCGATGATCGTCAACGGTTTCTGCAAGGAAGTCTTCAAGGAGCTGCCGATGGAGTTCGCGGTCGAAGCGACGCGGCTGCTCGGCATCAGTCTCGAAGGGAGTGTTGGGTGATGTTGGAGATCAACGGACTCCGCGTCTCGGTTGCCGGGACGGAGATCCTGCGCGGGATCGATCTGTCGGTGCGCACCGGCGAAGTGCACGCCATCATGGGACCGAACGGATCCGGGAAGAGCACGCTCGCCCAGGTGCTGGCGGGGCATCCGGCGTACACGGTCACCGCCGGCAGCGCGACGTATGACGGCAAGGACCTGCTCGCATTGAAGCCCGAGGAGCGCGCCCGCGAGGGCGTGTTTCTCGCATTCCAATATCCGGTCGAAATCCGCGGCATCACCAACTCCTACTTCCTGCGCTCGGCGGTGAATGCGGTCCGGAAGCATCGCGGGCAGGAGGAGCTCGATCCGATGGATTTCCTCCAGGTGCTCGAGGCGAAACTCAAGGCGATCGGCTGGGACGACACGCTGATGAATCGCCCCGTGAACGAAGGGTTCTCGGGCGGTGAAAAGAAGCGCAACGAGATCCTGCAGCTCGCGGTCCTCGAGCCGCGGCTGGCCCTGCTGGACGAGACCGACTCGGGGCTCGACATCGACGCGCTAAAGACCGTGGCGAACGCCGTCAACAAGCTGCGCGCGCCCGACCGGTCCTTCGTCATCGTCACCCACTACCAGCGGCTCCTGAACTTCATCACGCCCGACGTGGTCCACGTCCTCGCCGACGGCAGGATCGTCAAGTCGGGCGGGCCCGAATTGGCGCACGAACTCGAGGCCAAGGGCTACGACTGGCTGCGTACTGGCGCAATGGTGTCGTAATGGTGGCGGTCGAGAAGCTCGTCCAGACATACCGGGCATTCGCGGCCAACGGGGCCTCGGGCGCGCCGGCATGGCTCAGGGAGCTGCGCGATGGCGCCATCGCGCGCTTCGACGCGCTCGGCTTCCCGACAACGAAGCAGGAAGCGTGGCGCTTCACGAGCGTTGCGGCCATCACGGAAACCGAGTTCACGCTCGCGCATCCCGCTTCTCGCATCCCGCATCTCGATGTGATCAAGCCCTTCCTCCTCGGCGACGGGCCCCGGCTCGTTTTCGTCAACGGTTTTCTAGCACGTTCTCTTTCTACGCCTCTTCTTGACGGTGTTCGTCTCGACGGTCTAGCTCAGACTCTCGTCGATGCCCCGGATCTCGTGCATCGGCATTTGGGCAAATATGCGGCCTTCGCCGACCGCCCCTTCGCGGCGCTCAACACGGCGTTCGTGCACGACGGAGCGTTCGTCCACGTGCCCGCGCGCACCGTCTTCGAACAACCGATCCAGTTGCTGTTCTTGGCGGTACCCACCGGCACACCGCTCGTCTCTCATCCGCGCAACCTGATTGTGGTCGAGCGCGAGGCTCGCGCCAGCGTGGTCGAGACCTACGTGGCGCTGGACGAGGGCGTCTATTGGACCAACGCCGTGACCGAAGTCGTCGCGGGGGACGGCGCGCGCGTCGACTGCTATCGTGTGCAGCGCGAAAGCGATCGCGCTTTTCACGTGGCGGTCACCGACGTGCATCAGGGCCGCGACAGCATCGCGAACGTGCACGCCGTGTCGTTCGGCGCCGCGCTCGCGCGGCATGACCTGCGCGGCACGCTCGCGGGCCCGGGTGGCTACCTGATCCTGAACGGCCTGTACGCGCTGACGGGCGATCAGCATGCCGACCACCACACGGCGATCGACCACGCGGCTCCGCACTGCGAGAGTCACGAGTACTTCAACGGCGTCCTGGACGACCGCTCGCGCGGCGTCTTCAATGGTCGCATCATCGTGCGGCCCGGCGCGCAGAAGACCGACTCGAAGCAGACGAACAACAACTTGCTGCTATCGCGTGACGCGCACGCCGACAGCCAGCCGCAGCTCGAGATCTACGCCGACGATGTGAAGTGTACGCACGGCTCGACGGTCGGCCCGCTCGACCCGAAGGCGCTCTTCTATCTCGAGAGCCGCGGTATCGGTGAAGTCGAGGCGCGTCGCCTCATGACCTACGGGTTCGCATCCGAGATCTTGAACCGCATGGACATCGCGCCGCTGCGCGAGCAGCTCGACAAGATCGTGCGGGCGCGCCTGGCGGAGTAATGAGCGACCTCGGCGATCTCTACCAGCAGACGATCCTCGACCACAACCGGAACCCCCGAAATTTCCGGCGGCTCGAGAAGGCGAACCGCACCGCCGAGGGTCACAACCCGAACTGCGGCGACCGGATCAAGGTGTTCGTGCAGCTCGAGGGCGACACGATCAACGACATCGGCTTTCAAATGCCCGACGGCGCGGGGTGCGCCATCTCCAAGGCCTCGGCGTCGCTCATGACGACGGCGGTGAAGGGGAAGCCCGTCGCCGAAGCGGAGACGTTGTTCCAGGCGTTCCGCGACATGCTTTCCGGCGGGGCGATCGCTCCGGGCAAGCTCGCCGCGTTCGGCGGCGTGCGCGCCTTCCCTGCCCGCGTGAAATGCGCCAACCTCGCGTGGCACGCGCTGCACGCCGCGCTCCGGAACGACCCCGATCCGGTCACCACCGAATCGGCGCGAGACTTCTGATGCTCGACACCAACATCCGAGCCGACTTCCCGATCCTGGCACGCAAGGAACACGGCCACCGGCTCGTGTACCTCGACAACGCGGCGACGACGCAGAAGCCGCGGCAGGTCCTCGACGCGATCCTCAACTACTACAGCACCAGCAATGCCAACGTCCATCGCGGCGCTTACGGACTTGCCGTGGCGGCCACCGAGGCATACGAGGGGGCGCGGGGTGTCATCGCGCGGTTCGTGAACGCCTGGGCGGTCGAGGGCGTCGTCTTCACTCGCGGGACGACGGAAGGCATCAACCTCGTGGCCGGGTCGTGGGGCCGGGCGAACGTGAAGGCCGGGGACACCGTCGTGGTCACCGCCATGGACCACCACTCAAACCTCGTCCCCTGGCAGATGCTGTGCGCTGAGCAGGGGGCGACGCTGCGGATGGTAGAGGTCACCGCCGATGGGCGGATCGACCTGCTGGACTTCGGCCGGGCCCTGGAGGCCCGCCCCCGCCTGGTGGCCTTCCCCTACGTCTCGAACTCCCTGGGGACGGTCAATCCAGCGGCTGAGCTGACCAGGCTGGCCCATGCCGCGGGGGCGGTCGTCGTGGTGGATGGGGCCCAGGCGACGCCGCATCTCCGCGTCGACGTCCAGGCCCTGGGGTGCGATTTCTACGCTCTATCGGGCCACAAGATGCTCGGGCCGATGGGGAGCGGAGCGCTGATCGCCAAGCCGGCCCTGCTCGAGGCGATGCCCCCTTACCATGGGGGCGGTGAGATGATCGAGCGGGTCTGGGACGATCACTCCACGTGGAACCAGATCCCACACAAGTTCGAGGGGGGGACGCCAAACGTGGAGGGCGCGGTCGGGCTCGCTGCGGCGGTCGCCTACCTCGAGCGGATCGGGATGGACAAGATCGCGGAGCACGAGCAGGCGCTGGCGCGCCAGGCAATCGAGCGGTTGTCCCAGATTGAAGGCGTCACCATCTACGGTCCAAAAGGTCATCGCGCCGGCGTCGTCCCGTTCACGTACGGCGACATCCATCCGCACGACCTCGCCACCATCCTCGACCGCGACGGTGTTTGCATCCGCGCGGGACATCACTGCACACAGCCGTTGATGCGGCGCCTGGGCGTTCCCGCGACGGCGCGGGCGTCCTTCTATATCTATAACGGCGTCGATGACATCGACGCACTCGTCGCCGCGGTGCGCAAGGCGGGCGAGTTGTTCGGAGTTGTAACGGCCTAGCCCCTTCCCCCTTCCCTCGGCCCCGGTAGTTTGGGGGCCATGTCACAACCCATTATCGCAGTCGATCGCATCACGAAGCGATACGCCGGCCATACGGCGGTGGATGCGCTCTCGCTGAGCGTCCCGCCCGGAGTGATCTACGGTCTGCTCGGCCCGAACGGTGCGGGGAAGACCACGACGATCCGGATGATCATGAACATCATCGTGCCCGATTCGGGCTCCGTGCGCCTGTTCGACACGACAGGTACCGGTCGGGATCACTCGGCGCGCATCGGGTTCCTTCCGGAGGAGCGCGGGCTATACCCCAAGATGCGCGTCCTCGATGTGCTGATCTTCCTGGCCGAGACGAAGGGCGTGGAGCGCCGCGCGGCGCGTGCCAAAGCGACCGAATGGCTCGAACGTCTCGGGCTCGCGGACTGGCGTCTCCGCAAGGTGTCCGAGCTATCCAAGGGGATGCAGCAGAAGGTGCAGTTCATCTCGACGATGTTGCACGAGCCAGATCTCGTGCTGCTCGACGAGCCCTTTTCCGGGCTCGATCCCGTGAACTCGCAGGTGCTGCGCGACACCGTGGTCGACTGGCGCCGCCGGGGGAAGACAATTCTCCTGTCGACCCACATCATGGAGCACGCGGAAAAGCTGTGCGATCACGTCACGATCATCGCCCGCGGCAAGAAGCTGGTGGATGGGCCCCTGTCGACGGTCAAGCAGCAGCACGGTGGTAAACACGTCACCGTCGTATTCGATGACGGCGGCGGGGGCAGCGCGGCGGCGGCCGTGCTCGCCGACCGGAAGCTTGTCGCCAAGACGGACGACTACGGGCAGTACGCCGAGCTCGAGCTGGCAGCCGGCGCCGACCACCAGGAGATCTTGCGTCGACTGGTGGGCGCCGGTGTTCGGCTCAACAAGTTCGAGCTGGTGGAGCCGACACTGAACAAGATCTTCATCGACCTCGTGGGTCCTGAAGCCGCCCACGCCGCGGCCGTTCCTCAGGTGGAGGGGGTGGCCCGTGCGTAAAACGTTCGCGGTGATCCGGCGCGAATTCGTGGAGCGCGTGCGCACCCGGTGGTTCTGGGTCGGCACGATTCTGGGGCCCCTGCTTATGGTGGGCCTGATCGGCGTGCAAATCCTGCTGGCGGGACGAAAGGTGGGCGAGCGGCACATCGCTGTCGTGGACGCTACCACGACGGGGTTTGGACGCGCGCTCACTAGCCAGCTAGGTGCCGCTGTCACGCGCTTCCATGTCGTCCACGTGCCCACGACCCCTGTCCCCGATTCCCTACTCGCGGATTCCCTACTCGGCGAGGTCGAAGCCAAGCGCCTCGACGGGTTCCTGCTCGTGGGCGACAGCACACTCGAGTTCGGGACCGCCGAGTATCGCGGCTCCAACGTGTCCTCGGTCGCGGATATGGAGCAGCTCGAGGGCACTCTCCGCCGGCTCGTGTTCGCCGCGCGGCTGGAGCGACGGGGGATCGATACGTTGTTGGTCCAGCAGGCGGAGATCCGCATTCGACTCGCCACGCACAAGGTTTCGGGGCGCAAGCTCACGGGCGAAAGCGGCGTACAGTCGTTCATGACCGGATTCGGGATGGCGATTCTGCTTTTCGTGGCCATTCTGCTATACGGCGTCAACGTGATGAGTTCTGTGCTCGAGGAGAAGACGACCAAAATCGTCGAGGTGCTGATCTCTTCGTTGCAGCCGTTCGAGCTGATGCTCGGGAAGGTCGTCGGCGTGGGAGCGGTCGGGATCGTGCAGCTCACAGTGTGGCTTGTGTCGGCTAAACTGTTGTCGGGGGTGCGAACCTCGGCGGGAGTGCCCGGCGGATTCCAGTTTCCACAGATTCCCACCACGACGCTGGTGATCTTCGTACTGTACTTCCTTCTCGGCTATTTCCTCTACGCTGCGATCTACGCCGCCGTCGGCGCCATGTCGAGCACCGAAGCCGAAGCACGCCAGGCGCAGGTCCCGGTGCAGTTGCTCCTGATGATTCCGTACGTGTCCTTCTTCGGCATCCTCAACGATCCGAACAGCTCACTCGCGGTGTGGATGACGCTGATCCCGTTCTGG
>Ga0193711_1000026_pt1 | contig 33039 bp, 32 predicted proteins | sample H3m2metaG_FD_144922 | JGI IMG/M metagenome (GOLD analysis project Ga0193711, IMG submission 144922) | Soil microbial communities from a riparian zone of the East river system, Colorado, United States - H3m2 | ecosystem: Environmental > Terrestrial > Soil > Riparian zone | place: USA: East River...
TCTCTTCGCGCGAGACCGATCCCGCGGACCGCTTCCGCCAGTTTCACGAACTCGGCGCGATATCCGTCCGGGTCCTGCCCGCGCGCCTCGCGCGCGGCCGCAATCACGTGGCCGAGATCAGCCTTCCCACGAAAGTCCGAATTGCGCAGGAGCAGCCCGAACTCGGCGACAGCCGCCTGAAATTGAAAGTCTCCTGAGGCCGCCTGACCGGCCTGAGCCATCACCGGCTGCGACATGAGCCTGCTTTCATCGCCGTCGGGCCGTTTGTAGCGCACCTTCACGAACAAGAGCTCGGGACCGGCGGCACTGGTCGACTCTGTACCGCGACGCTGGTAGCGGAGGGAATCCGGCATCCGAATCGTCACGTCGGTGTTCACGCCCACCGGCACCACCTCATAGAGCGCGGTGACGGAGTGACCGGAGCCGACTTCGCCCGCGTCCTTCTTGTCATCGGTGAAATCCTCGTTGCGGAGCAGCCGGTTCTCGTAGCCGATCAGCCGGTATGCCCGCACCCGAGCCGGATTCCACTCCACCTGGATCTTCACGTCTTTCGCGACGGCGTAGAGCGTCCCGCCGAGCTCGTGCACCAGGACCTTCTGTGCCTCGGTAATGTTGTCGAGGTAGGCGTAGTTGCCGTTCCCCTTGTCGGCCAGCTTCTCCATCTTGGCCGCCTGCAGATTGCCCTCGCCGACGCCCAAGACTGTGAGAAAGACGCCGGTGCGGCGCTTTTCCTCGATCAGCTGCACCATCTCGGCATCGCTGGAGGCGCCGACGTTGAAATCGCCGTCAGTAGCGAGAATCACCCGGTTGTTGCCGCCACGGATGAAGTTCGCGACCGCCTCGTCGTAGGCCCGGCGAATCCCCTCGCCGCCCGCGGTGCTCCCCCCAGCCTCCAAGCGGTCGATGGCGTCGAGAATCCTGTCCTTCTGGTCTCCCGGCGTGGACGGCAGAACCAGGCCGGCGGAACCAGCGTACACGACCATCGCAACGTGGTCCTTGGCGCGGAGCTGATTCACGAGCAACCGCATCGCCGATTTCACGAGGGGCAGCTTGTTCGGCGGCATCATCGAACCGGAGACGTCGAGCAAAAACACGAAGTTCGACTGGGGGAGATTCTCGAGCTTGACCCGCCGCGCTTGCAGGCCGATGCGGACGAGCTGGTGTTGCGGCTTCCAGGGCGCGGGTGCGACCTCGGTATGGATCGCGAGCGGGTCGTCGCCCTCGGGCTCGCTGTAGTCGTAGGGGAAGTAGTTCACGAGCTCTTCGATGCGGACCGCGTCACGCGGCGGCAGCTGGCCGTCCTGCATGATGAAGCGCCGCATGTTGCTGTAGGAAGCACGGTCGACATCGATCGAGAATGTCGAGAGGGGATCTGCCGCGACGGCGATGAACTGGTTCTCGACGATCTCGTCGTACTGCTCGCGATTCCCAGGCTGGCGCTGATAGCGCCAGGCCTCGGTGCTGTCGAACCGAGCGCCGGGAGCCGTCGGATACTCCTCACGAGCCGTCGCACCACGCACCGACATGTACGCGGTGGCGCCCACCGCGGCTGACTTCGACTGCTGAACGGCGATCCCGTCCACCACAATCGCCTGTAACTGGACCGGACTGCTCTCGAGGCGGAAATCGACTGTCTGGGTGGCGTTTACAGCGACGCGGACGGTTTTCTGTCCGGCGTTATATCCGATGAATCGAGCCCACACGGTATGCGTCCCGACCGGGACATTGGCGATCAGGTAGGAGCCGTCGCGGTTGCTGATACTGCTGAGTCTCGTTCCAGCGACCGAGACCTGGACGCCCTGAAGCTGCTTTCCGGTGGTGCTATCCGTGACATGGCCGGAAATGGTTCCGGTGTCGACTGCGGTGGGTCTCGATGCGGCGACAAGGCCGACCAGCAACGCGAGAAAACGAACGGGATGAAGCGGCATGGTCCCTCCGGGAGTGTGTCCAGGAGAGACGCTCAGACCTTGGCGAGCGACACAGCCTTTCCGTCTTCTCCTTCCCAGGGGGTGGGGACACGCATCGGTTCCGGCCACGGAATCTCAGGGAAGCTTGTCGGTCCAAACCTCCCCGCTTCGCCCTTCCCCTTTCCCCGCAGTGCCTTGAGCACCTTCTCGGGCGTGATCGGCACCTCGTCGACCCGGACCCCGACAGCGTCGTAAACCGCATTCGCGACCGCGGGCATCACGGGCAACAGCGGTCCCTGGCCGACTTCCTTCGCCCCGAAGGGCCCGTTGGGGTCGGGATCCTCGATCAGGTAGGTGACGACGTCGCACATCTCGAGCGTCGTAGGACTCTTGTATTCGAGCAGGGAAGGGATCTTGTGGACCACTTTGAGATCGCCGCGATAGGCCATCTCCTCCATCAATGCCTCGCCGAGGCCCATGTAGATCGAGCCCTCGACCTGCCCGATCACGGCAGCGGAGTTAATCGATCGGCCGACGTCGTGCGCGATCCAGATGGTGGGCACGCGGACGATGCCCGTTTCGGGATCGACATCCACCTCAGCCACGCAGGCACTGTACGAATACGCCGGGGATGGCCCGACGCCGGCGCCGCGGTACTTCCCGGCGCTCATCGGTGGAGTGTAGGAGCCGACCGTCCCGATCGTTCCCTCGGCGGCCTCGGCCAACTGAACCGCCTCGGCAAACGCCACGCCGCGCTTCGGGTCCCTGGTATCGAACACGCGCCCGTCGGCGAAGGTCAGCCGGTCGACAGGTACCTCGAGCTTCCTCGCTGCATGCACGCCGAGTATCTGTCGCGCGCGCTCGGCGGCTTGCAACGCGGCATTCCCGGTCATCAGCGTAACACGGCTCGAATAGCTGCCCAGGTCTACGGGAGTGAGGTCGGTGTCGGCGGTGACGACGGCGATGTCGAACGGATCGATCCCGAGCACTTCGGCGACGATGTACGCGAGGATCGAATCCGAGCCCTGCCCGATCTCCGTCGAGCCGCAGAACACCGTGACGCCGCCGCCGCGGTCGCACTTCAGCTGGACGCCTGAATGCGGCATGTTGTTCCAGTAGATCGGCAAGCCCGCGCCCGAGATGTAGCTCGAGCATGCGAGCCCGACGCCGCGGCCCTCGGGCAACTTGCGGAATTTCTTCTTCCACTCCGACCCCGCGACGACTTTCTCGATGCATTTGCCGAGACCCATGGAGCCCACCCGCAGGTAATTCGCCGTAAGCGAGTTCGGCGGGACGAGGGTCTTGAGACGCAGCTCGGCGGGGTCGATGCCGAGCTGCTCGGCGATCTTGTCGAGATGCACCTCGAGCGCGAAGCGCGGCTGCGGCGTGCCGTGCCCGCGCTTGGGCCCGCACGGCGCCTTGTTCGTGAAGGCGCGCGCGCCCTGAAAGTGGTAGCGCGGGACATTGTACGTGACGGTCTGAAGGGCGCCCGTGTAGTACGTGCTCGCGACGCCGTAGGAGCCGTACGCGCCGCCATCGAGCAGGGATTTGAAATGCATTCCGGTAATCGATCCATCGCGCTTCACACCAGTGCGCACCCACATCAGCGTCGGGTGGCGGCCGCGATGACAGTAGAACACCTCTTCGCGCGTCAGCGTGATCTTCACCGGCCGGCCCGTGATCATCGCGAGCTTCGCGACCGCGATCTCGTGACTGAACGGATCGCTCTTGCCGCCGAAGCCCCCGCCGTTCGGCGTCGCGATGACGCGAATGCGCGCGGCCGGCAGCTCCAGCACCTTGGCGAGCGCGCGGTGCACGTAGTGCGGCGTCTGGGTCGAGGTCCACAGGGTGAGCTTGCCGTCCGGTGACCACATTGCCACCGCGGCGTGCTGCTCCATCGGCAGGTGGGTGCTGCCTTCGAAGAAAAACAGATCTTCGCGCACCAGATCCCCGTCAGCGATCCCGGCCTCGGCATCGCCGAACTCGAGATTGATCAGCTTGTGCAGATTGCCGGTGTCGGCGTAGTCGTGAATCTGCGGCTCGGGATGCGCGACGGCGGCTTCGGCCGAGTCGAAGGATTTGAGCGGGTCGTAGACGATCTTGATGAGATCGAGGGCGGCGGTCGCTGTCTCTTCCGTCGTCGCCGCCACGGCTGCGACGGGATCGCCGATGAAGCGGACTTTGTCGACGCACAGGGTGTGCTCGTCCTGCGAGACGGGAAGAATCCCGAACGGAATCGGCAGGTCGGGACCCGTGAGCACGGCCTGCACGCCCTCCAGCTGCTTCGCCGCGGTGACATCGATCGAGACGATGCGCGCGTGCGGCTCGGTGCTGCGCAGCAGCCTGCAATACAGCATCCGGGGAAACGCAAGATCGTCGGCGAAGCGCGTGGCGCCCGTCACTTTCGCAACGGCGTCAACTTTCCGCAGCGCTTTTCCGATGACTCTATGCTTGGCCATACAACGTTTCCCGTTTCGGCTCGGCTTTTTCGCCGCGCATGCGCGCGGCCGCCAGCTCCACCGCCTCATAGATCTTGATGTAGCCGGTGCAGCGGCAAAGGTTTCCCGCGAGCGCGTCTTTGATTTCGTCGCGCGTGGGTTTGGGATTGGATTGGAGGAGTGCTTCAGCGGCGAGCAGGAACGCAGGCGTGCAGTAGCCGCACTGGGCGGCGCCGAGGTCGGCGAACGTCTCTTGTAGAGGATGGAGCTTACCGCCCTGTGCCATCGCTTCGACCGTCCGCACCGCGTGGCCTTCGCAGGCGAGGCCCAGCACCAGGCACGACAGCACCGGCGTTCCATCCAGCAGCACCGTGCACGTGCCGCACTCACCCAGCTCGCAGCCGTGCTTCGTTCCCGTGAGTCCCAGATCTTCGCGCAAAACCTCGAGCAGGGTCTTGTGCGGCGCGAATGCCACTTCGGCCGCTTCGCCGTTCACGGTGAGCGCGATTTTGACTTTTGATTCAGGACTCATGGTTACGACCTAATCTTGATAAGAGCTACGGTCGACGCCAGCTTCCTCCCATGATCAAAGCTCTTTTGTCAGCGACCGCGCTGCTTTCCATCATTCCATCGTTCCATCTATCTGCTCAGGATTACAGAGCCCAAGCCATCCGTATCCTGCGTACCGTTCCCCTCATCGACGGCCACAACGACATCCCGGACGCGCTGCGCGAACGGGGCGGCGTCGATTCAGTGGACTTCGCCGTCCGCCAGCCGAGGCTGATGACCGATATCCCGAAGCTTCGCGCCGGGTATGTCGGCGCGCAGTTCTGGGCCGCGTATGTCCCCGTAACGACGATGGACTCCGGAACCCACGCGGCGATCTACGCGCTCGAGCAGATCGATCTCGTCCATCGCCTTTGCGCAAAGTACCCACGCTCGTTGGCGATGGCGTACACAGCGGCCGACATCGAACGCAACTTCGCCGCCGGCAAGATCTCGTGTCTGATCGGCATCGAAGGCGGCCACGCGATCGAGAACTCGCTCGGCGCGCTGCGCATGTTCTACAGAGTCGGCACGCGCTACATGACGCTGACGCACTGGCGCAGTCTCGATTGGGCGACTGCGTCGACCGATACCGCCCGGCGCGGCCTGTCGCCCTTCGGCAAGCAGGTCGTCCTCGAGATGAATCGTCTCGGCATGCTGGTCGATTTGTCGCACGTCAACGATCAGACGATGTCCGACGCGCTCCACACAACGCGCGCGCCGGTGATCTTCTCGCATTCGTCCGCGCGCGCGCTCGCGAATCACGCGCGCAATGTTCCCGACTCGATTCTCAAGCTCGTCGCGGTGAACCGGGGCGTCGTCATGGTCAACTTCAATCCCGGCTTCGTATCGGAAGCGGTGCGTGTCACGGACGACACGGTGAACGCGCGCCTGGACAGGCTGCGGGCGGCCGGCGCGGATTCGGCGACGCGCGCCGACTCGCTCAAGGCATGGAACGCCACGGGGCCCCACGCGACGCTGGTGCAGGTCGCCGACGATATCGAATACATTCGACGAATCGCCGGGGTCGATTGTGTTGGATTGGGCTCCGACTTCGATGGCATCACGGAAGTGCCGCTCGGTGTCGAGGATGTGTCCAAGTTCCCCGATCTGATCGCTGAGCTGCTGCGGCGTGGCTGGACCGAGGCCGATGTGAAGAAGGTCGCGGGCTTGAATACGCTGCGGGTACTGCGCGATGCGGAACGCGTCGCGGCCGAGATGCGGCGGCAGCCAGGCCGGTAGACAGTGGCGGTAGGCGTCGCCATGTTGTCAGACAACCCCCTTTCGCGAGGTCGGGAGTATGAGGCGACCCGCACAAGCAGTAATCGTCCACGGCGTGATTGGTGGACTGCTCGCTGGGCTCGTCGTGGCGCTGTGGTTCCTCGTGGCCGACACGGTCGCAGGTCATCCCTTCCGCACACCCGCGCTGCTCGCCGGCGTTCTGCTGAACCGTGAGTTCACGGAAGTCACCTTCCGACTCGTCGCTGTCTACACGGTGCTGCACTTCGGGGTCTTCGCGGTGCTCGGGGTGGGGATGGCGTGGGTCAGCGCGGCGTTCACCGCGCCTCCGCGCTTACTACTCGCGCTGGGGTTCGGAGTGTTGCTGCAGGAAGTCACCTTCTACGTCGGGCTGCTCCTTCTGCATGCGTCGCATCTCGGCGTGATCGCGTGGCCGCACGTCGTCGGCGCGAACATCGCCGCCGGCCTCGTGCTCATGGGCTACCTGCACTATGCCGAGCACGATCCTCGCCCGATGCGGTTTACTGCCCTCCGAGATCACCCTGTACTGGCTCGGGGCGCAGTCAACGGGCTCATCGGAGCTGCCGTGGTGGCGGTGTGGTTCTTCGTCCTCGACCTCGTGACTGGCAATGCCTTCCGCACACCCGCGGCACTTGGCTCAGCCTTGTTACTCGGCGCGTCCGGCCCGGGCGAGGTCGTCGCTACCTTCGGCTTGGTCGCGGTCTACACGGTCGTCCACGTCGCCGCGTTCGTCGTCGCCGGCGTCGTGTTCGTTGCGCTGGCGGAACAGGTGGAGCGCGTCCCCGCAATGGCGCTGCTCGTGCTGCTTACCGCGATTCTACTCGAGGGACTCTTCCTGGCTACGATCAGCGTCGGAGCCCAGTGGGTCCTGGGAACCGTCGGTTGGGTGTCGGTGGCGGTCGCGAATGCCCTGGCCGTGGTCGCAATGGGGTGGCAGGTATGGCGGACGCATCCGACGCTGCAGCGTCGGATGCTGGAGCATCCACAGCTTCGCGTATAGGGGAGAGTCAGAAAACAGTAGGGGCGCAGCAATGCTGCGCCCCTACGTATTTGCGTGACGTGCTAATTGACCTGAATGATCTTCAGGCCGCCCAGTCCGGCCGCGACGATCAAGATGCCCGGATTGCCGGGACCGCCCGCAGAGTAGGCGACGTGGTTCACCGACTGAAGGTTTCCGAAGCGCAGCTTGCCGCGCATCGTGATCGTCTGAGCTCCTGTGCCACTCGTCGAGAACGCCTGGCTGCCCTGCGCGAGATAGACGCCGGCTTCACCATTCGAGATGAACATGAGGTCCTGATCGATCGCGACCGCGTTGGTCACGACGACCGAAGGGCTCAGGCCCAGAGAGTCAGGATTGGGTCTCGGCACCTGGCCGAGGAATGCGCCCGTCGCTGGATTCAGGACTTGCACGCCGCTGTCACCCGCCGCGATGAACGCTTTACCGCCGACCAGCTCGGCTTGTGACTTTGATTGCGCGATGTCGGCGCCTTTGAACGGCCACGAGCCAACCACGCTCATGTTGCTCTCGTTGTAGACGGCCAGTGTGCCCGGCACGCCCCGTACGACCGCGACCAGTCCGCCACCGACGGCTACCCAACGCGCATCAGTCAGCGGTATCGAGCTCGTCACGGCGAATGTCGCGGGATTGAGCATGAACAGACTACCGCCATCACCTGACGTCGCGTAGACGCGCGTACTGCCGAACGCAACACTGGTTGCGGCAAAGCTGCTCAAGCCGGTGCGTGTGTTGCCAGTGAGCACTAGCTGGTTGCCTACGAGTTTCACGACTTCGAACACGGCAGGCGATGCAAACCCCGTGTCGCTCGTCGCCTCGGCGAGATAGACGTTGACGCCCGATGTCGTGACCGCGCTGACGTCGGTGTTCTGGAACAGCGCTTCGGACCTGAGCACGGGTTGGTTCTTGTTGGTGATGTCGATGACGTCAACGGCACCCAGGTAGGGATTGCCCACCATGTTGTAGCTCACGACGGCGAGACTGCCGACGATCGAAACCGACGTCGCCTGCAGCGTCTGGCCGCCGATGGTCGGCGGCGCGACTTCGGCCTTGAGGCTCAGGTTGAAACCACCCGCCTGGCTCGCCGTGCTGCTGCGACCGACCGACGCCGACGCCAGCGGCGCGGGAGCCGACGGGTAGCCAACGCCCGCGGAGTCGATCGGGATCGAGTCGTTCATGTACGTAACTCGCGATGCCAACACGCCGGCATTGTTGGTTATGGTAATCCGATCGTTCGCCTGATTCCCCGGTCCCGATGCATCAGAGCAGGACAGGTGGACCAGAGCGACGACGCAGATCAGTGCTACCGCGAGCTTACGCATGCACCAATACCTTGGAAGCGAGGTTGGAATGCAAGAGCCGCAGTCACCTTGTGATCACCATCACGCGGCCGCCGTATCACAGCCCGCGCTCCACGCCCAGCGACACGCCGCTGCGCGACAGCACCGGACGCGACCGAATCACGCTGAAGTCGAATCGCAGCGTCGTGCCGCCCGCCGCGTTGTACCGGATCCCGGCCACTCCCGTCAGCGTCTCGAGCGACTGCACCGCTCCCGCCACGAGATAACTCTCGCGACCCGCGGCGCCGAGCAACGAGACTGCGGTGCGTCGCGTCAGTGAACGGGTAGCGCGAAGCGATACCGCGGTGTCGGTGCGCTTCGACGGGTTGCGCGAGATGAAGGCGCGCGCCGTCCACACCATGCGGCTCGTTTCGGTCGTGATGTGCGGCATCACGACGTCCACCGGACCGACGCCGTAGTTCCAGCGGCGATATCCGACTCCGACGGATGAGCGGGCAGCGACGAGGGCGGTCGCATCGACCTCCCAGGTGTTCTTCGGCGTGAAGACCGGACGCTTCGAGGTCCCTGCTTCGACGGTGAACCAGAACCGGGTCGTCGGATGCACGACGCTGCCAAGGCGCGTCGCGAAGTCGGTTTCGCCGTAGCGGCCGTAGTATTCGCCCGCGACCCAACCGCCGGAGCCCCGCGTCGATGTCAGGGTGAGCTGCGCGCCCAGAGTGGACCAATCCTGACTCGCCGTCACGGCCTCGTACGATCCCCAACTGGAGATGCGCGCGGTCTGTCCGAGGCACGGCGTCGCGAGGCAAAGGGCGAGGAGCGCGGCGACGCTCGGTTTGCCGAATCCTTTGCGCGTCATGTCACCCCAGGCGCGTACGCCTTTCGCCACGTTGGCGAACGCCTTGAGCCGCCACCACACGGTGCACTGGCGATAGCCGAAGTTTTCCAGCGACGCGAAGAGCAGCAACCGGAACAGGTCGATGAAGCGACGATAGCGGCGGAAGCTCACTTCCTCGAGCACGACGGCCCAGATGGACAGCAACATGCCGTATCCCCACGCGACGAGGAGGAACAGCAGCGCGAACGACACGTTCAAGAGGCCGAATGACAGTCCGGCGATGGTGACCACATAGCCCACGAGCTCGACGACTGGAGCCAGCATCTCGCCGAAGGCGAAAAACGGCATCGCGAGCAATCCGACTCTGCCGTACCGCGGATTGAACAGCATTCCTTTGTACTGCCACATCGCCGCAATCAGGCCCCGATGCCAGCGCTCGCGCTGGCGCGACAGAATCTTGAACGACTCCGGCACTTCGGTCCACGCGACCGGGTCAGGAATGAACGGCATCTCGTATTTGATCTTGTTGCGCCGCAGATGGCGATGCATGCGCACGACGAGGTCGAGATCCTCGACGATGCTGTTCGTGCGATAGCCGCCTACCGCCATGACGTATTCCTTGCGAAACAGGCCGAACGCTCCGGAAATGATCAGATTTCCGCCCAGGCGGTTCCATCCCAGCCGGCCGAACAGAAACGCGCGCAGATACTCGACCACCTGAATTCCGGGGATCACCTTCCCGGGCACGCGCGCGTCCGTCACACGGCCATCTTTCACCGTGCAGTTGTTGGCGACGCGTACCGTGCCGCCGACCGCGGCGATCTGGCGGCCGAGCAAGAACGGGCGCGTGAGGCGCAGCAAGGCGTCAGGCTCGATGAGCGTATCGGCATCGACCGCGATTACGAGCGGAAAGCGCGAAGCGTTGATCGCCGCGTTCAGGGAGTCGGCTTTGCCGCCGTTCTCCTTGTCCAGCACGAGGAGGCGTGAGCGGGAGCGCGAGCGATACAGGGCGCGCAGCGGCTTGGTCTCGATCGTCTCGGGATAGACCCGCGGGATTTCGTAGAGGTCGAAGGCGTGGCGCAGCTGATCCATCGTGTCGTCCTTCGAACCGTCGTTCACCACCACGACCTCGTAGTTGCGATACTCGAGGGTGAGAATCGCGGTGACGCTGGCTTCGATCGTCGCGCTCTCGTTGTACGCGGGCACCAGAATCGTGATCGGCGGCAGCGCATCGCTCTGCATCAGGCGCTGGAAGTCCTCGTCCTCGGCCAGCCGTGTCTGCTCCCAGATCTCCGGAATCGAGAGGATCAGCAGCACGGCATAGAACGAGTTGAGGACCAGGAAGTAGACCAGGATCACGAGGTCGGTTGTCCCGACAATCGACGTGAGCACGCTCATACGGCGAACTCCGCGAGTGCCTGCGACGGCAGACCCAGGACCATCTGCGCCATCGCCCGGGCGACGGGATCGCCTCCGACCTCCGCCTCGAGCAGCACGTTGCGGCCCGCCGACGCGAAGCGCATGAGTGCCAGGGCCGCCCGCAGGCGCACCCACCAGACCTCGTCGCGCAACGCCGCCTTCAGCAGCGGCAGCGTGCTCACATCGCTGATCATGCCGAGCGAGCGGACCGCCTGCGCGCGGGCTGCCCACGCGTCGTCGGTGGCCAGGCGTTTGAGCGCCGCGACGGACTCGCGGTGCGGAAAGCTTCCCAGCGCGCGCGCCGACTGCACGCGGACCTCGGGATCGACGTGGTCGGCCAGTGCCGTCAGGCGTTCGCGCAGCGCGGGCTCACCCAGCCGCGCGGCGAACTCGGCGAGGCGGGGCAGGGCAGGATCGTCGGCGCGACGCAGGCGCTTCTGCAGGTGATCGACCACCACGGGTCGAGACCGGAGCAGCATCGCGGCGTAGTACGCCTGCACCGTTGGCGCGAGCTGCGGCAGGCGATCCAGCGCCGTCAGGGTGAGGGCAGTGTTCTCCATCCGCTCCAGACACGCGACGGCGGCCACGTGAACGGCGGGGTGACGGTCGTTGATCAAGCGAGTCAGGCGGGCCACATCGGCCGGCATGGCAGCGACGCTCAGGAAGCGCGCGCACTCCAGGCGTTTCCACCAGCGCGCCGACGTGCTGTTCGTTCGCACCAGCTTGGCCCACCACGTGTGTTCGAGCGCCTGGGCGAGCTGGCGCCACCGCTCGCCCGGAACCCGCGCCGACCATTTGACGAGTGCATCGATGGCGAGTGGCGTCGGCAGGCGACCCAGCCCGATCATCACTCCCGCGAGCGGAGCGGTTCCGGCCGCCCAGCGCCGCATCGACGCGTCCACGGCCTCGCGGAGCGGATTGAGACGGGTGCTGCGGCGCAACCGGAACCAGCGGTTGAGAACGATCAGCACGAGGAGGGCGACCAGCAGCCCACCCTGCACGATGGCGACGACGATCAAGAAGCTCCGCGCGTTCATCGACCCACCCAGCGGCGGATCTTTTCCAGCGCGACCCGGAGGCTCATCGGCTTCACCATGTAGTCCATCGCGCCGGCTTCGAGCCCGCGCAGCTGCTCCGTCTCGCTGCCGTGCACGGTCGTGAACACGACGCGAAACTTTCCCGGACAGTCCTGCTTCAGCGCTTCGAAGACCGAGTAGCCGTCGAGGGCGGGTAGATCGACATCGAGCAGCAGCAAGGGTGGCCGCTCCGCGCCGCTCGTCTCCATCAGCTTGAGCTGATCGAGCGCCTCGCGTCCATTGCGGAAGAGGACGTAGCGATACCCGCGTGCCTCGAGACCAAAGGTGAGCAGCTCGGCGAGCGTGTCGTCGTCTTCGACGACTATCACTTCGGGAACGTCACCTGCCGGCGGCGGCGAAGCGGCGGCGAGATCAGGCGGCGGCGAAGGAGCGGCATAGCGCGCCGCGGTTGCCGGAGGAGCCGCCGGCTGCTTGGTGAACAGCGCCGCCGCGAGCCGGCGAACAAAGCTGCGGGCCGCCTGGCCTCGGTCCGCGATTCCATTGCCCGGGTGCTCGAGCCAGTGCTTGGCGGCTTCTTCGAGCTCGGCGGCGACGACCGACGCCTGGGGGTATCCAAAGGATCCGGCAGAGCCACGCAGACGATGAGCGTCGCGGCGCAGTGCTTCGATTGCGGCCGTGTCGTCGCCCGAAGCGATCAGCCGTTCGGCCAGTTCTGCGATCGTCCCCAGCTGATCGCGGGCTCCGTGCAGGTACTCGTCACGCACTCCGGGGGGCAGCCCGAAGTCGTCGACCTGGGGGGGGCTCACGGGCTCCAAGATATAACTAGCTTGTCTTTCGACCTAATGACCGAGCCTACGGTAGGGCTTTGCGAGACCTGTACATGGGTGCGGATTGTGACGAACCGGCGGGGGTCTGTCTTCTATCGGTGCTCGCGCGCCGAGACAGACCCCCGGTTCGTTCGCTACCCGCCGCTACCGGTGCGGCAGTGCCCTGGGTACGACCGGCGCGACCCGACTGCGGAGCCCGAGCGCGATCGTGACGAGCGCTGACGCGTCGCAGACTTCGGCGATGATGTGGGCGAACAGAAAGTGCGTCAGGCCGGCGTGGTAAGTGATGTAGGAGAGCTCGGCGAGGACGAAAAGAAGGAAGCCGTTCAACCCACGAGTACCAGGACGCTGTGGATAACGATGAAGGCCCAGTGCGGCATCGCTTCCATGAACGATCCGAAAGGGGCGACGGCGTCATCCATTGGGAATCCCTGGTGAGAGACGCCCCAACTTAGTTGTCGACGCCATTCCAGGGGGGGGCCTCTAGGACGCGCCAGGCCGTCCCCCCGCCCCCCCTTGAGCGAATTCCATGCCGACCACAGTCTCGTGCTCGTTTGTGCTCAGGTGTGACCCGTCTCACTTGCAGATTGCCCACCCGTTCCTCACTTTGGTCCCGCGCTTCTATCTCTTTGGAAGAAAGGGTTTTGTGATTCAGCGCTTCGTGTTGAAGTACTTCGAGCGCATCCTCGTCCTCCTGCTTGTAGCGTCGCTGCTCGTGATCAATTCGTTGATCGAGCAGAAGTTCGCGTTTCTGAGCTTCTATTATCTGCCCATCATTCTCGCCGGCTTCTATGGCGGCCGGCGCTTTGCCGTGGTCTCCGGTCTCTTCGTTGTGTCGCTCGTCTTCTTCCTTCAGGCCACTCAAGGGATGGGGATGGAAGCGGGGCTGACCGAGGACGCACTGCTGACCCTGTTCCCGTGGGCCGGCTTTCTGATCCTGACCGGGTACGTGGTCGGTGGACTCGCGGAACAGCGCGCTGCGCGGCTGACGGATCTGAAGAATGCATACCTGGCGACGTTGGAAGTTCTCACCTTCCACATTGAATCCGCCGAGAGCAATCAGGAGGGCCATTCGACGCGCGTTGCCGAGCTTGCGGCTGCGATGGGCGTCGAATTGAAGCTGTCCGAGAGCGAGCTGGAGAACCTCCGGATCGCCTCATTGCTGCATGAGGTAGGGACCGCCGATCAGCGTCTGCTCAAGCTGCTGTCACGTTCCGTCACCGACGAGACCCTTGCCGTCGCGCGCGCGCTGCGCGGTGCTGCCGAAATCATCGCCGAGTACTCGCACTACTACGAGATCGTGGGCGATGATTGGGATATCGAAGCGCTGCCGATGGCGATCACGGTGAAAGTGCTCGCGGTCGCCGACGCGTTTGAGACCCTGCAGATGGCGACGCCGGTCCGGCAGGCGTTTACGCGCTGGAGCGCGTTGGAAGAGGTCGAAAAGAGCGCTGGAAAAACGTTCGCGCGCGAAGCGGTGCGCGCGTTGCGTGTCGTCACCGGACGTCCCGAAGCGCTGCGCGCTAGCTAGTCGGCGGTGGCGCGTTGCGCCCGCTGGCAACGCCACCAGCAACACCAATTCCCAAGGCGACGGCCGTTCCGACGGTCACGACCGGCAGCAGTGCGACCGGCAATGCCACTGCCGCGACCGCGATACCAGCGATGAGCGGCGCAGACGGTCGCTGCACGGCATCCACGTACCGCAGCCGGCGCCGCACAAAATCCCGAGCGATGACAAAGCCGCCGACGAGTGCGGCGGCCGTTACCGCGAGTCCAATCAGCATCGTAGTCTCCTGTAGGTACTGCGTTCTACGCAACTTGCGTGAGTGGCGTTTCAGGCGCAATTGTGGGCGCGATGGCTAAGGGCCCGCAGTACACCGACCCGACCGACGCCCTGCGACTGTTCCGCGTTGTAGCGTGGTTCGTGCCGGCGTGTCTCACGATGTTCACCTCGCTGTGGTTTTTCATGTGGAACAAGGGCTGGATTTCGGGCGTCGCCTTCACTGTCCTGACGATCCTCAGCCTCCCCGTTGCCATCGCCGGCGCCATCGCGATCCACCGCGCCGTAGGCAGCGCCGCGGTATTCACGGTAAAGACGATCTTCGCCGATGGAGACATTCCGCCGCCGCCGACGTATCCACGCCAGGACGTCCTGATCGTCCAGGGCAAGTATGCCGAGGCGGCAGACTGGTTCCGCGATCATCTGCGGATCGAACCCACCGACCACGAGGCCCGGCTGCAGCTGGCGCACCTGCTCGAGATGCGCCTCAAAGGCTACGACGAGGCCGAGCGCCTGTATCTGGAGATCCGCGATGCCGAACCTGCGGCGAGTCCGTACCAAATGATGCGAGCCACCAACGGGCTGATCGACTTGTATCGCAAACTGGGACGGACCGGCAGGCTGAAGGTCGAGCTGGCGCGATTCGTGGAGCGCTACGGGAGATCGCCGCTGGCCGCCGGCGCCGCGCGAGAGCTCAAGGAGCTGAAGGAGATGGATCCTACCAGCGGATCGCGGCACTCCCCCACGTAAAGCCCGAGCCGAACGCCGTCAGTACGAGCAGATCGCCCCGCTGCAATCGTCCGGCGGTGAGCGCTTCATCGAGCGCGATCGGAATCGAGGCCGCGGTGGTGTTGCCGTACTTCTGGATGTTGCTGTAGACCTGATCGTCGCGCAGGCCGGCGGCCTTTTGCACCATCTCGATGATGCGCAGGTTGGCCTGATGGGGAACGAGCAGTTTGACGTCTGCGGGAGTGAGGCGGTTGGTCTTGAGGGCGATGGCGACGGACTCCGGCATCTTGATCGACGCAAACTTGAAGACGTCGCGCCCCTCCATCACGGCGCGATGCAGGCCTTGCTCGATCATCTCCACGCTCACGTACGGATCGTGCGCGAGCCCCGGTCCGTCGACCCACAGCTTCTCGGCGTACCGGCCGTCGGCGAAGATGTGGGTCGAAAGCACGCCGCGGCCGTTATCCTCGACCGGCCCGAGCACGGCGGCACCCGCGCCGTCGCCGAACAACACTGCCGTATCCCGCCCGCGCGTCGTCTTGTCGAGGCCGCGCGAATGCACCTCGGCGCCCACCAAGAGAATGTTCTTGTACTGACCCGTACGGATCCACGCATCGGCGATGGACAGTCCATAAATGAACCCGCTGCACTGATTGCGGACGTCGACGGCGGGAATGTCGGTGAGGCCGAGCTCGCGCTGCAAGAAGACGCCGTTGCCTGGCTCGAAGTGATCGGGCGTGCAAGTGCAGTAGATGATGCAATCGATGTCTGACGGCGCGAGCCCCGCCTTGTCGAGCGCCTTTTTCGACGCCTCGCGCGCGAGGGAGACACCGGTGTCGCCCTTGTCTACCCAGTGGCGCGTTTTGATGCCGCTGCGCTGCACGATCCACTCGTCGGAGGTGTCCATGATCTTCGCGAGGTCGTCGTTGGTGACGACGCGCGCGGGGACGTGAAAACCGGTGGAGAGGAATGCAGTGCGAGGCATCAGTGCTCTGGGTTGCGGGTGACAACGAAGGTACCCAAGATTAGCGCATGGACCTGACGGTGACTAGACAACAGTACGATGCGGTGCGCAACGCCATGCACTTGCCTGATGTGCTCAAGCACGTGCTCGACAAGGCGAGCAAGAACGCGACTGGCCACGTGCTGCATCTCACGTACGAAGAAGCCACGGCGCTGAACGAGCTCGCCGCCTGGAACGTGCACAGCGACGCGGACGGCAAGGTCACGCCGGAGTCTCAGCTGTTCGACGACCTGGTTCGCGCAATCCTCACGCACCCGGAGTATTGAATGCGCTATGCCTGTCTGCTGCTGTTGATCGCCGCTCCGCTCGCCGCCCAAAAACGCGCCATCAAATTCGAAGACTTCATCGGGCTCAAGTCCGTCAGCGATCCGCAGCTGTCTCCGGACGGCAAGTGGGTCGCGTACACGGTCTCGATTCCGTCACTCCAGGACAACCGCAACGTGTCGCGCGTCTGGGTCGCCGAGGTGGCGACCGGCAAGTCACGGCAGCTGACGGGTGGCCCAGGCTCGGATCGCCAGCCGCGCTGGTCGCCTGATGGCAAGACGCTTGTCTTCATCTCGACGCGCGACAGTGGCGCGCAGGTCTGGGTGCTGCCGATCGCCGGCGGGGATGCGCGGAAGGTATCGCACGTTGCCGATGGCGTATCCGATCCCTTATGGCTCCCCGACGGCTCGGGATTGCTCGTCGTCAGCGACATCAAGTGGCCGCCGAATCAGGAGATCGATCAGCGCAACGGCGAGTATCCGACCGACGCGCGGATCTGGACCGGTCTCATGTGGCGCCATTGGGATGATTTCCGCGCAGGCAAACGCCAGCATCTCTTTCGAGTCGACATGGCGACGGGAAAAGCGACGGACTTGACACCGGTCGATCACGACGTGCCGGCGATCGCCACCAGCGGCGACGGGGACGTGGCGGTTTCGCCGGACGGCAAAGACATTCTGGTCGCGATGCACGGCGACTCCACCGTCGCGGACAATACGAACGTCGATATCTACGCGATCGACGGCCCGAATCTGCACCGGGCCACCACGAATCCCGGTGCTGACAACACACCGCGGTTCTCTCCCGACAACAGGTGGACGTCGTTCCTCTCGATGGAGCGCGCCGGTTTCGAAGCCGACCGTGTGCGGCTGATGGTCGCCGACCGGAGCACCGGTATGGGGCCGATCGTCGACGCGACTGCCGGCTGGGCGCTCTCCGTCGGCTCGTATACCTGGTGTCCGAATTCGAAGTGTATCTACGCCGTCGTCGAGGAGCGCGGCCGCGACAATATCTATCGGATCGACGTTCCCGGGTTCCGGCGCAGCCGCGTCATCACCGGCGGCGTGAACACGGGCGTGCAGGTAGGTCCCGACAATAAGACGCTGGTCTATCTCCATCAGAGTAACACTCAGCCTCCCGAGGTCTGGGTCTCGGGCAAACCGCTCACCCATCACAACGACTCCGCCCTCGCGACGCTCGATCTCGCGCCGCTCGAGGAGTTCGGCTTCGTCGGTGCACTCGGCGATTCAGTCTTCGGCTGGTCGCAGAAGCCGCCTGGCTTCGACCCCGCCAAAAAGTATCCGCTCATTTATCTCATTCACGGCGGGCCCCAGGGAGCGTGGACCGACAGCTGGGGGCCGCGGTGGAACAATCAGATGTTCGCCGCCCGGGGATTCGTGGTCGCCGAGGTGAACTTCCACGGATCGACCGGCTACGGCCAGAAGTTCACCGACGCGATCTCCCAGCATTGGGGGGATTACCCGTACGAAGACGTGATGAAGGGTTTGGATGTTGTGGCGCGCCTACCCTATGTTGACTCGACCCGCATGGGCGCGGCCGGCGCTTCCTACGGCGGATACATGGTCTACTGGATCGCCGGCCACACCAATCGCTTCAAGGTGCTCGTGGACCACGATGGCGTGTTCAACACCGTGAGCATGGCCGGGTCAACCGAAGAGCAGTGGTTCACCGACTGGGAGTTCGGCGGTACGACCTACGCGAACCGCGCGCTCTACGAGAAGTGGTCGCCGTTGAATTTTGTCGGCAACTGGAAGACGCCGATGTTGATCGTGCATTCGCAGCTCGACTATCGCGTCGACTTGTCTGAAGGATATCAGGCGTTTACGGCGGCGAAGCGGATGGGTGTCGACGCAAAGTTCTTGTACTTCCCCGACGAAGGACACTGGGTGCTGCGCCCGCGCAATCGCCGCATCTGGTGGGGCACGGTCCTCGACTGGCTGGAGGTGCACCTGAATGAAAGCCCTCACCCGTAACACGCTGCTGGCGGTGCCGCTGGCACTGCTGCTGGCCGCAGTGCTCCCAGGTCATGGCGCTTTCGGCTGGCAGTTTCTCGACGCCTTTACGCTCGCGTTCTCCTTCACGTACGTCGGCCACCTGGTGGAAACCCTGTTACTGAAGATCCCGGGCATCGAGACTCCGGGCGGCAAGATCGTCCGCGTGCTCGGCTGGTTTGCGGGTGGCTTGTGGTGTTACGTGCTCGGACGCTGGGCGCTGGTCCTCTACGGACGCGACACCCGCGAATTACCCTCGTTGATGTGGGGCGGCGTGTTTTTCGTCGGCCTCGAGTTCGTGGTTCACGCCCTGCTGCAAGCCTCCGGCAAACCCAACTTTTACAGCGGCGAGTTGCGGGAGAGGGAAACTACGGCCGCGCGCTAGCCGCCTCCGACTTTGTCCAGGTGTTGTTCTGCCGTCGCACGTCCGGGAAGTTCTTGTCGGGATCGACTTCGACCTTGATGAGCTCCTTCGGAAATATCCGCACGTATGTGAAGTGGTTTCCTTCAAACCATGCCTCGACCGGCAAGCGCGTGTTTTCGAGGCTGCCGTCGGCAAACGTCAGCCGCAGATCCACCGGCATCGGCAACCCGCCCGGACTGGAGAGGTAGATCGCGGTGTACGTGGTGCCGGAGGAGTCCTTGGAAGTTCGCACCGAATCCGCTGCCTGATCCACCACATCGGTCCGCAGGAACCAGCCGCGCCAGAAGTAGGACAGCTCCTCGCCGACGCCGTCTTCCATCGAACGGAAGAAGTCGGCGGGCGTGGGGTGCTTGAACGCCCAGCGACGGATGTATTCGCGAAACGCCGTGTCGAAGCGCGTCGAGTCGAGGATCGCGTGCCGCAGCAGGTAGAGCCCGGTGGCCGGCTTGTTGTACGCCACCTGGCCCAGTAGCTCCGGCGTCACACGATCGGCGGGAGTGATGCCCGGCTCGTCGCGTCCGGTGGCGGCGAACAGCGCCCACTGCTCCGCCTGCCCGCGCGCCCGTAGCCACGCCTGATCGGGGAAGTAGGTGCGCGCCGAATAGATGTTGATGAAGGTGTTGAAGCCCTCGTCCATCCAGGCGTACAGCCGCTCGTTGTTGCCGACGGTCATCGGGAACCATTCGTGACCGAGCTCGTGCGTCGTCACGCCGAAGAGCCCTTCCCGGCTGCGCCGATTGGCGCAGAACACGAGCATCGGATACTCCATCCCACCGACGGGACCGTTGACGTTGATCGCCGTGGGATAGGGGTATGAAAACCATTTCTCCGAGTAGTGCTTGATCGAATGGCGGACCATGCGAGTCGATTCCCGCCAGATGGAATCGGCCACCGGTGGATAGAACGACTGCATCAGGATGCCGTTCCAGCCGCTCGCATCCCAGATGAAATTCGGGGCGGCCGCCCAGGCGACATCGCGGACGTTGTGCGCCGAGAAACGCCAGGTGAGGGTCGCGCCGGCGCCCGCTGGCCGCGCGGACGGTTGTCCCACTTCGTTCTTCGCGATGATCGCGACGGTCGAATCAGAATGCAGCGCCCGCGCGAGACGTGCGCGCTGCTGCGCGGTGAGCACTTCGAGGGGATTCGTCAGACGGCCGGTGCCTGCGACGATGAAGCCGCGCGGTACGGTGATCGCAAAGTCGATGTCGCCGTACTCGAGATAGAACTCGCCCTGGCCGAGGTACTGCTCGGTGTTCCAGCCGCGCACGTCGTCGTAAACGGCGACGCGCGGATACCACTGCGCGATCTCGTACAACCATCCTTCGGGGAATTGTTCGCGTCCCATGCGGTCGGCGCCGTGCTCCGGAACCTGAAACGAGTAGCCGATTTCGAGTGATGTGATGCCGCGGGGAGGGAGCGCGGGATCCAATTCCACGCGCATGAGTGTGCCGTTTTCCGTGGTCTTCAATGCTCGACCTCGAACGGCCCGTCCGCCTGCCAGCCCGACCGTCCGCACTCCGTCAAGCACAAAGCCACCCTTGAACCCCCGCGCGGCGAACCGAGCGTCGGGAGGATTCAGGAGGGCGCCACGACTGTCATCGCGGAAGATGTTCTGGTCGAGCTGGAGCCAGATGTAGCGCAGCGTGTCGGGAGAGCGGTTCGTGTAGCGGATGGTCTCGCGACCCGCGATCGTGTGCGTCGCCGTGTCGAGCGAGACGGCGATCGTATAGTCCACGCGCTGCTGCCAGTACTCCGGCCCGGGCCGGCCGGATCCTTCACGCATCAGCGACGGTGTGGGGAGCTCGAGGCGCCGGAATGGCGAGGTGTCGGTGCGCGCGGCTGGCAACGGCGGCAGCTGGGGCGTTGGCGTGGGCTGTTGCGCGAGCGCGAGGAACAGGGGGAGAAGTAGCATGGCGAGAATCTACCCGGCTTGACGTCAATCGATTCGTCGCCCCTTGTTACGCCGGCCGCCCCATAGGTTCCGCATCGGCGGTCGGTTCCTTCTTCAATCCCTCCAGCATATAGCCCGCGGCCACTCCGCTCACGACCATGACGAGACCCAGCCAGCCCAGTGTGGTGAGCCGCTGGCTGAAGAGCAGCAGCGCGAGCAACGCGCCGACGACGGGTTCGATTGTCGCGGCCACTGAGGCGGGAGCGGCTTCGATCCGCTTCATAGCCCCGAAGAACAAGAGGTTGGCGGCGATGACGGAGCCGGCGGCGAGTCCAAGCAGACCGCGCCATGCGGTTGGGGAAGGAGGCAGGTGCGGCGATCGGCCCCAAATAGCCAATGCGATCCAAATCAGCACCACGCCGCCGATCGCCTCGAGGAACAGAACCTTCACCACTCCATAGCGGGGTGCCGCGTATCGTCCCATCAACGATGTCAGGGCGTAGCTCAGCGCCGATAAGAGGCCGCCGGCAATGCCCGCGCTCACGCCCATACGCGCAGCCTCGGCTCCGGCATTACTGCCGCCGGTGACCGTAAGGGCGACTCCGACCATTACGATGACTGCGAGTGCCACGCGCGTCGGCGTCAACGCTTCCTTCAGAATCACGCGAGCCAGGACGGCAACGATGACGGGAGCGGTATAGAGCAGTGCCGCCGCTCCCGCGACGCCGACGCCGCCGATCGCGAACTGATACGCGATTTCGAACAGCGCGACCATCGCTCCACCACCCAGCCCGACGAGCAGCCAACCACGGCGATCGGCCCGAAACAGATCACGACGGAAAAGGATGCCCCAGATCGCGAGCGCCACCGTTCCAATGAGCACGCGCCAGAACCCGATACTCGTGGCGGGCATGAGATCGTAGAGGCCGGTCGAAAGCGGGCCGGTCGTACCCCACGTGGCACCCGCCCCGAGCGCCATGAGATAGCCGACGACGCGATGTGTGCTCTTGGATTCGGTCACGACGCCATATTGCCCGCGGTCAGCTCACCGCGCAACACCGTGACGGCTTGGCCGCCGATTTTGACGCGGTCACCGACCAACCGCAGCCGCAGCTCGCCCCCGCGGGGCGACGCCTGATAGGCGACGAGTTCTTTCTTGCCGAGCTTCCCGCTCCAGTACGGCGCCAATGCGCAGTGCGCCGATCCCGTGACGGGATCTTCGGGAACACCGGATTGCGGCGCGAAGAAGCGAGACACGAAATCGTATTTGTTCGTGCCGTCGGTGCGGCTCGTCACGATCACGCCCCGCGCGTTGACGCGTGCGATCGCTCCCATGTCCGGATCCAGCCGGCGGACGACCTCTTCGCCCTTGAGCTCGACGAGATAGTCGAACTTGCTCCGCCCGACGAACTGCGCCTTCGCGCCGATCGCGTCGCTGAGTTCTGCCGGCGGCAGTACGGCCGCCGCGGGGGTGGCGGGGAAGTCGAGCTCGATCCACGAATCGCGCCGGTCGGCCGTGAGCAGTCCACTCTTGGTATGGAATCGAGCCTGGACGTCCGGTTTCAAATGACCGTCTTCCCACAGCACGTGCGCGCTGGCGAGCGTCGCGTGGCCGCAGAGATCGACTTCGACGGCGGGCGTGAACCAGCGGAGATCGTAGCCGTCGGGTCGCTTCACCAGGAATGCGGTCTCGGCGAGATTCATCTCGCGCGCCACGTCCAGCATCCAAGTCGAATCAGCGGCTTGCGGGAGGATGCAGACTCCCGCGGGGTTACCGGCGAATGGCTTGTTGGTGAACGCGTCTACCTGCGTAATGCGGAGGCTCATGCCTCCAAATCTATTGCGATCGGTCTGGACGGAAGAGTCGCTGCAGCACGAGCGTCGCGCCTAGGCTGCCCAGGCACGCACCGATGAAGCCACCGATGACGCCGCTGACCGTCGCGGCCACGACCAAGACGAGCAGCATACTACCTGGCGACATCTGCAGGAACCACGAGGTGAACGACACGACGATCATCGCGAGCGCCGTACGAACGATTCCAAAGGTGGACAACACACCCTCGACAAAGACCCCAAGTATGGCCGGTAGCAGAAAGAAGGAGACCACACATGCGGCGGCCGCCGCGGCGCTGATAATTCCGGCACCGACAACCTTACCCGTATCGGCTAGGACTCGCCGGGAAGTCATGCCTCAGGCCCGCTGCACGCGATAGCGAAGCGCGATCGCGGCAGGGACACATCCGGCAAACGCGCCCACCAGTCCGATCGAAACTGCGACAATTCGACCGACGTGTCTCATGCTCAGATCGGCTTCAACAAGGCGAACGTCGTCTTGCGGTGCAACAAGCTGTTCTCGTGCCCGATGATGAATGCCGTTTCAGGCTCGTTATTGCGCAGGACCAGTCGCAGGCCATTTGCATCTGCAGGCACTTCGAACACGATGTCGGTCGTGTACGACTCGCCGGGAATCAGTTTGCGCTTCAGCCCGTCGGTAGATCCGGCGTACCGATGGCCCGCGTCATCCACCAACGCGACGTAGCGGCTGTTGGGTGTGAGTGTCGCGTCCCGTGGCCGGCGCGATGAGATCGTCCCTTCATCGAAACGCACCTTCACGGTGACCGTATGACGCACCATCCCGTTCGGCAGCGACTCCGATTTGGTCGCCGCGACCGCATAGGCCAGGTGACAGTCGATCTCACAAATGTGTTTCTCCTCACCGACCGCGAGCACGCGACTGCGGCTGGTGAGCGAAGCAATCAAGAAGATCACCACATAAACGCCCGTGCCGCCGAGCAGCACACGTAGCGTGACCCGTGCGAGGGGCTCACGCTTGGTGACTCGCGCGATTACGTAGAGCACGAGCAGTGCGGCGCCGGCGAGCACCGCCCCCACGAACAGCAGCACCGTGAACGGATTCAAGCCGTCAGTGATCATTGGGCTGCTCCTTGGGTTGGGCCGGACACGACGCTCTCAAGGCGTCGGCCTGATTGCGGACGAGCGAACGGGCGCGGGCACGGCTCCAGTTCCAGGTGCGCCAATCGACTACCTCTTTGTCCCAGCGGGCCAGGAGGCCGTGCACGACGACACAGCGGTCTTCCGCGCTCAGCCGGGGCATGGCGTCGACCAGGGCAGGGACGGCATCGCCACCGAGCGTCAGCGCGTACTTCGCATCAAACGGACGCTCGGCAGCCGGGCGATTGAGATTCGTCTTCACGATGAAGGCGTCAGGATTGACCAGATGCAGGCCCGCCAGAACCGCGAGGCCCTGCATGAGCGAGCCGAACACAAAGCGCTGCCGTTGCCCGCGCAGAATGGTCCACGCGAACCAGGCGAACACGCCCAGCAGCAGGATCATGAACGCCGTCGCGTACAGCCGGTCGGTAGACAGTCCGTAGGCCGACACGTACAGCCGCATGCGCTGCAGCGCCGAGGCCATGATGACGGCGAGCAGACCGAGCAGCAGACCCGCCAGCTGCCGGAACACGCGGATCTGGGGGGCCGCCGCGCGGTGCACGAGCGCTTCCGCGCCAAGCAGGATCGGAAGCACGAGACCGCTGGCGGTCATCAACTCGAAAAAGCCGCGCCGCGCATACTCCGCGTAGGTCAGTCCACTGGTTTGTTCGACCAGTGCTGCGCCGCCGAAGAAGTAGCGCAGCTGCACGACCACAAACATCAGGAACAGGGCGTTCAACAATCCGAGCGCCGTTGCGAGGGAAACGACACTCGACACGGTTCTCGGTTTCGGGGTGAAGGCATGGAGTGGTTGGCCAAGGAACGACCAGCGGAGATACCCGGCGACGAGAAATGCCCAAAAGGCGATGAAGAACGTGTGTGAGATGACGGTTTCGGCGTCGAACGCAAAGAGGTTGGTCAGGACGTTGCTGAAGACCTGGTCGGCGGATGCGAAGAGCGCCGCGAACACCACCAGGATCGGTATGGCGAGTGCAACGCCCAACACCACGCGGCGCACGTTGCGGAGCCGATCGTCCTGCGGGAGCTCGCGCCACTGGATGTCGCTCAGCAGCAGGACGAAGCCGCCGAAAATGCTGGATGCGGTCGCGCTGATGACGCCACGAATGAGATCGAAGGGATACCACGTCGTGATCAGTTCTCCCTGCAGGCTCGCCGCGGCGAGGGCCAGCGCCCCGATGAGCGCGATCGTATCGAACGCGGCCAGCGTCTGCGCGTCCCGGCGCAGGAAGGCGAGCCCGAGCAGCAGCGCCGTGATCGCGAGCCACGCCGTATCGGGTCCATGCTTGACGCGGTGCCGGCGAACGAGCCAGGTACCCGCGCCGACCAGCGCCGTGGTGCCCAGGGCGACGTTCAGGCCCCAGGGCATCGCGCGCAGCAGCGAATCACCGACGATGCCACCCACAGCGCCGACGGCGGCAATCTCGAGCCCGAGCTTCGTGCGCGGAGCGAGGACGGGGACCACGGTCATACTGCCTCCTGCGTCGTTAAGCCGCCGAAGCGGCGGTCGCGTGAGTGGAATTCGTGGATCGCGGCCGCGAGCTGCGGCGCGCCAAAGTCCGGCCACATCCGCTCGGTGAACCACAGCTCGGCGTACGCGCATTCCCACAGGAGAAAGTCGGACAACCGCTGCTCGCCGCCGGTGCGAATCAGCAGATCGACGTCAGGCAGGAGCTGACCCGCCTCAATCGCGGCGCGGCCGGAGTAGTCGACGGCAATCCGCAGCTCCAGACGCGTGCCGGCCGCCGTCCCCAGCTCCGCAGCTGCAATCGCGGTGACGAGGGAGTGCGGCAGCCGGTCGCGCCGCCCGATGATCGAGAGCTTGACGCCCTGGGCCGCGAGCTCGGCCGTCTCGGTCCGCAGATGTCGCGCGAACAGCCGCATCAACGTCGAGACCTCGACGGCCGGCCGCGTCCAGTTGTCGGACGAGAAGGCGTAGAGCGTGAGGGCGGTAATGCCGCACCCCGGTGCGATGCGGACGGCGCGGCGCACGGCCTCTGCGCCCGCGCGGTGCCCGGCCGCGCGCGGCAGGCCGCGGCGTGTGGCCCAGCGCCCGTTGCCGTCCATGACGATGGCGACGTGGAAAGAAGTACTTTGTTTCATAAAGCTATCCCGCAAAAAAAAGAGTCCATGTCAGCGAGCGCGTGTCGCGCGGATCAACGCTTCCATGTGGTCGAGGTAGCGCTCGAGCGCCCGCCGGCCGAGGGCGGTGAGTCGGTATTCGGTTTTGGGGACGCGCCCCGCGAACGACTTGTCGCACGTGATGTACTCCGCGTCCTCGAGCTTGCGCGCGTGGACGCTGAGATTTCCGTCGCTCGTTTTGAGCAGCGCCTTCAGCTCGTTGAACGTGAAGCTCTCGCGCACCGCGAGCGCGCTCACGATCGCCAGCCGCACGCGCTCGTGAATCAGCCGGTCGAGATGCGCCGGCGCCGGTTGCGCTTTCGTTTTCACCGGTCGTTCCGGTTCCGCGCGGGTGACGCGCGCCGTGTTGCTCTTAGCCACCGTACCTCCGTGCGATGAGGAGGCCAAATAGGATGTGCAGGCCGCCAAAACCGATTGCGAGGAGCCAGGCTTGCCAACTGACAGGTACGAACAGGGCCGCCGTGCCCAGGATCATGAAGCAAATCCCCATCACGGGCACAACCCGCATTGAGAATGCACCGCCCGTGACCACGCCGGTGCCGTAGCACAACAACCAGACGGCAGGGAGGAGCGCGAGCTGCTTCGCGTGCCACAGCACGTATGTCAGCAGCGCGCCGACGATGAACGGTGGCAGCACGCTGAGTCCGAAGCGCCGTCCCGGGCCGTGGGCTATGGCAGCGCCGGCGCGCATGGCCTTGTAGAGGAGCGCGGAGACGCCGATCCCCGCGCCGAGTAACGCTTCGAACATCCAGACCCAGAGCCAGCGGCTTTGCGACGCGCCGTACACCGGCGCGACCGGCAGGGCTCCGGCGACCGCCGAAGCGACCAACCCCGTCAGACCGAGCACGACCATGCCCCATCCGGGCACGGCCGTGAACGAGCCGGCCCGCTCCATCGTGGAGCGGATGAACTGCAGGTTGTCGAGTGCACGGTCGTGCAGCGGCCGCGGGGCGGTCATAGGCAGGAAAGCTAGGGGTCTCGGCCGATCTGTCAAGTACTTTATAACGTAAAGTAGATCACCGATTTCTGAGACGCCGCACGAGCTTCAGCCCCGACCACGTGTCGTCCACCGCGGCCACCTTCACGTCGACGAGGCCGGTGGGCAGGGCGATCTCGCGCACGACGTCTTCGGTCATATCGGTCGCGACGCCAGACGCCTTCTTGGGCCACGAGATCCACAGCGCGCCATCCGGCTCCAATGCGCCGAGCAGCACGCCGAGTTTCGCCTGGAGAAGGGAACGGCTGCGCGCGAAGAAATGAATGAAGGGGAACGTGCCGCGCGCCGCTGAGGCTACCACGACCCCGGGCGGTAAACTCCCCAGTGTCGCGCGGTAACCCCGTGGCGCGTTGAGAATTGCGATCCGGGTCCCGGGCTTAATCCCGAGCTTGTCGACCAGTGAACGGTGACTGTAACCCGCGGGCATGGTGGGAAGGTATCATCTATCAGATATGCGTGTTTCGTTCTTGCTCACCGCTGCCGTAATGCTCGCCGCCTGCGATACGGCTACCGCGCCGCGCTCCATCCAATCGAGCGTCGACGATTCGGGGGTGCCGGCTGAGCTGCGCGCGGCGTATCTCGAGGACGCCAATCGCCTGGCGCTGCGCGATCTGCAAGCGAACGGGTACACCGCGATTCAGATTCCTTCGGAGGCGGTTCAATCGTACTACGATGCCCTCGTGTTGGTCTACAACGCCACCGCTCTCCCGGCGCGGGACACGGTGGTGGACGTCTACGGCATCCATACGTTTCCCAATCCCGCAACCCGCAGCTTGCTGCTCTGGTTGCTGGGAACCGAAGAGTGGGTTCAGCGTTTGGCTCGTCACGAGATTCCTACCGGCGAGCCGGCCGTGGATACGCTCCTGGCGCGGTACTCATTGTCGTTGGGCAGTGTGTTGGTCATGCACGACGGCGACGTGCTTATCACGCTCGCGCCGCCCGAGGCGCTAAATATCAACGCCCTTGCGGGACTGTTTCGCGGGATCGCCGGCGTTCGGTTCGCCGAGCCGAACATCGGGTGTTGCGACGGCAACGACATTGGCGGATCGATCGACGGTTCGCGCGTGCTACTCGACTACAGCGTGGGCTACGGCGACTGTCCATCCGGGTGCATCGGGCGGCGGTTCTACCATTTCGCCGTGCGCGACGACGGCACCGTCGAATACCTCGGCGCCTCTGGCGCTCCCCCACCTCAGCCTGGCCAGCCCTGAAAACAAAACGGGCCCCGCGAGGGGCCCGTTTACATTCCTCGGTACCGGCTACTGCACGCAAGTCCCGCGTGGATCCGGTTTCGGTTTATCGACGACCACACGGTGGTCGAGGTTCGCAACCGTCTTCGCGATGTCATACACGAACTGCGACACGTGCGCGAGCTTGTCGTAGTCGATGTACTCCGGCTCGTCCGTCACCTGATGATAGTCCCGATGATTGCCCGTCGTGAAGAACGCGATCGGGATGCCGTAACGCGCGTACATGTAATGATCGCTGCGGCAGTAGTACTGCTCGGGATGCCCCGTCGCGTCGAACTGATAATCGAACGTGAAGGGCTGCTTCCGCGCCTTGTTGACGGTCTCGATCATGTCGCCCAGCTCGGTCGAGAGCCGGCGCGTGCCGATGAGCTGCAGGTATCCCGGGCCGCCGCCGTTCTCGTCGTCGGCGCGGCCACGCCCCACCATGTCCATGTTGAGCTGCGCGACGATCGAGTCGCGGGTGACGGTCGGGTGGTCGGTGAAATACTGCGATCCGAACAGCCCCAACTCTTCCCCAGTATGCCAGACGAAGATGAGCGAGCGCTTCGGCTTGGCCGCTCCGCGCGCGCCGGCGAACCCTTCAGCGATCTCCAGCACCGCGCTCGTGCCTGAGCCGTCGTCATCGGCGCCGTTGTAGATCGAATCGCGCCGCGCGGGATGGACGCGCCGCAGGCTGTCCACGTTCACCTGGATTTGCTGGACCTGCTCCGGTGTCACGCGGTGGTTGGGAGCGGCCAGCTCGAGCCGGCGCATCGCGCCATTGTAGGCGCGGATCGAATCGTGGTCCACCGGCGTCTGGTCGAACCCGACGTGGTCGTTGTGGGCCCCGATCGCCACGTACTGGCCCTTCAACTTGGGATCGCTGCCCGGCAGAATGGCGACGACGTTGCGCGCCGGAGCGGCGACCTCGACGAATGACACCGAGCCGTGCAGCGTCTTGCCGACCGCGCCCGCGCGCAGACTGTCGATCGACGCACCCAACAGTGTGCGGGCACCGTCCGCGTTGACATAGATGTAGACCGGAAGGCTGGTCGTATCCGTCGCGGGCGCGTCGCGCATGATAGTCTGCGGCCGCCGGAAGAAATCGACCGCCTGCGGCGGGAACGTCTCCAGGGCCTCGACGGCGATGCCAGCCGAGTTGCGATACCTCGCCAGCAGCGCGCCGCGGTTCACCTGAGCGGCAGGCGGAAGATTCGCGCCGCGCCGTACGCCGATCACGATGAACTTCCCCGCCGCCTGCTCCGGCGTCAGCTGGGTGCTGTCGCCGAGCACGCCGGCGTACACGACCTGCGCGCCGTCGAAATTCCGCGTCGCGCTTCCCGGATCGCGCGGCACGAAATCATCCCACGGGCGCAAAGCCCTGCCGTCGACCGAGAGTCCGGAGCTTGCATCGAGTTGCCGCTTGACGAGCGGGACGTTCTGGAAATAGCCGCCGGAGTCACCCGCGGGCTGCAACCCCATGCGTTTGACCTCCGACGCGATGTACGCCGTGGCTTTGAGATTGTATTCGCTGCCGGCCAAGCGTCCCATCATCGAATCGTCCGCATAGAGGTACAGACGAGTCATGAGGTCCGCCGGCGTGATCGCCGTTTGTGTGCGCGCCGGCGCGTGCTTCGGCGGCAGCGCGGTCTGCGCGCTCGCTTGTGCCGTGAGCGCGACGAATGCACCGAGGACTACGAACCGACCACCTGCCTGCATGGGACTGTCTCCAAACGAGAGAAGGGAGGGGAAGGATCACCCGGGAGTAAGACGTGCAACTTCGCCGATTGGTTGCGCCGTGTCACGTCGGAGTCTCGTTAGGAACGGTCCTGCGCCGCCCCAGCGACCGTGCCAGAATGCCGAGGCCGGCCCCCTGACCCTCGCGGCGGGGCATCGCCCGATACAGCAGGATGATGACGACCCACGTCAGCCAGCTCGCCCGCTCGCTCCAGCTCAGCGACCGGAGCAGGAACCACGGTTGGGTGACCGCCGCGGTCCAGGGCTGCCAGTCGCCCTGCACGAGCGCGAGCGGCCGGGCAAAGACGCGATTGGTATGAAAGCCCTGCGCGCCGGGCTGCGAAACGTTCCAGACGCACGTCACCTTGCCCCAGCCGTGATTGTCACTCGCGCCGACAACCATCAAATCGTGGCTTCCGGCGAGGGCGACCACCTGGCGCCGGAGGTCGGACGGGAACCCCAGGGCCTTCGGCGCGCAGTTCACGATCTCGAAGCCGTCCACGCCCGCCAGCACGAACGCGCCGAGATCGTCCCAATGGTAGCGCCAGTACTCAGGAAGCGAGGCGATGCCGAGTCCGCCCTGTCGTTCGATCGCGCCGAAGATCCGAATCATCCGCGCGGTGCTCCCCTGGAAGCTGTCGCGCGGCAACGCCTCGACCGGCCCGATCGCCACGACGTGTTGCTGGTGCACGCTCCATTCGACGCCCGGCAACAAACTGATCGACGTGCCGTCCGGGACGGGCAGCGAGCCGTCGTACACGACGTTGTGGTCGGTCACATACGACGCTTCGTACCCCTGCCGCTCGTGCCACTCGGCGAGCTTGGCGAGAGTCCACCCGGGGCGGCCGTCGTGCGACGCGTTCGTGTGCGCGTGATAGTCGATCGCGGTGCCCGGGCCGTCGTGGACGAGGCGCGGGACGGGGCGCGGCAGGACGAGTGCGGCGAGGGCGAGCACGACCAGCACCGCTGGGCCGAGCAACGACGTGGCCACCACGCGGCGCCAGCTGTGGGAGTCACTCGACGCGCGGACCGCGCCCCACGCGGCGAGGAGCACCATCCACACGGTGAGCGCCCACACCGCGCGCGGCAGGCTGAAGAACGTGAGCCCGTCGAGAGTATTGGAAAGCGGCGCGAACATGACGTAGAGGATCGGGCGGTCGAGATCCGCGTCGCCCGGCACGGAGCCGGTGACCGCATCGACGAGCGGGGACAGCGGGTGAATGGCGGTCGCGAGAAGCAGGACCACCAGCACGATCGCAACCGGGTGGCGGCGCAGCAGGTTCACTCGCAAATTCCCCGCATGTCGGGTCGCGTAGAAGCTAGTGGTCAGCAGCCCCTCACGCGATGACGAGTATGCGACCGCTCGGTGAGCTGCCGGACCTCGTGCTCGGTCCGCTGCGGGGGCGTGCCGACAGCGAGTGGGAGCGCGGGCCCGCCGGCAAATGGACGCCGGCACAGATTGTCGAGCATCTCGCGCTCGGACTCACGCTGAGCGCTGCGACATTTCAGTCGCGCAAGAACCACGCGCCGATGAAGCGGCGGCGCCGCACGCCCGCGGAGCAAATTGCGAGGCTGTTCATTTTTGGATTGCGCTGGTTTCCCCCGGGCCGCAAAGCGCCGGAGCGCACCACGCCGCCGCCGCAGATCGATCGCAGGGCGGCGGAGGCGCACTTTTTGGCCGGGATCGAAGCGTGGGATCAGGTCGATCGCGCGCTGCTACCCGAGCGACGCGCGGATTTGTTCGTGAAGCACCCTCGCATGGGTGACTTGACCGTCGAAGAGTGGATGCGCTTCCATGTGATTCACGCGCGCCACCACGCCAGGCAGATCCAGCAGCGCGTCGGCCGATGAGCCGGAAGCGCGAGAAAAAGAAGGTCGTGGTGCGGGTGCCGAATCCGCATGCCCCGGTGAAAGAGCGCTTGAAGACCCCGTCGCACAAAGTCCACCGTTCCAAAAAGGCATATCGCAGGCGCGAGAAACACCCAAGAGCGCCTGGCCACGATTAGACGACTAGAACCTGAAGCCGGCCGCCAGATTCAGATGATTTGCCGTGAAGTCACCGGCCTGGTAACGCGTCTTCAGTTGCCGGAACTCGAACCCAAAGACGAGCGGTCCCGGCGGACGCCATTCGACGTGCCCCTCGCACACGAAGTTGCGGAACCGGCCGTTTGGCGGGACGTCGGCGTCCTTCGGGTCGTCGATTCCACAGCCGCCACCGAGCATCCATCCCGTACGGGGGCGGAAATTCACTTGACCCCAACCGCCTTTCGTGCGGACCGGAGCGCCCGCAACGCCGGTGTTCTGCCCTACGCCGCCTCCTCCCAGTCCCGCAATCGCCTGGCCGACGAACGCTTCGCCGAGGATCTCGGCGGGCCCCAGCTTGAGGCGCGTGTCGAACGTGACGGCGCGAGACGTGAGGAGCGAGTCGCCGCTCAGCGAGTCGAGTCCGCGCAGCCAGCCGATGTGTCCGCCGATCGCGACTTCACTGGGATCGTCCGTCGGTCCCCAACCGAGCCGCACGCGACCTTCGAGGTAGGGCCGGGTGGTCCGCTCGCCGGAGTCGGGTTGTGTCGTCAGCAGGCCCTGCGTGCCGGCGATCGGCGCCAGCACGGCAGCCTGCACAGCAAGCCGCAGTGTGTATCCGTACTCCGCTGTGACGCGGACCTGTGGGATCCAGAACCAGAGATTCCCCGCGAGACTGAAGTCGGGAATGCCCACACCCGCGAGCGAGCGCGGATTGCGGTCGGACACGAGCGCCGTCTCCTGGCCGAGCAGCAGTTGCAGGTGGGTCCACTGCACGGTGGCGAGCGCGCGTCGCAAGCGCAACGTAGGGAAGTTGCGGTTGCCCGCCGCCGTCTGTTGACCCCCGAAGAAGTCCACGTCGATTTCGCCGCTGAAGCTGCCGCCAAGCACCTGAGGATCAGTCACGGTCACGCCGAGCCGCGTCTGGCGCATCGTCGCACTCGTTCCCTTTATGCCGACCGCATCGGTGTCGGCGAAGACAGGGTCGTCACTGTTGTTGGTGCGCGCGCTATTATAGAAGCCGTTCATCAGAACGGTGCCTGTAAACTCCACCGTGCGCTTTGCGGGGGTGGGTGGAGGTGGTGGAGGTGAGGCAGGTTGCTGCGCAGTGATACTGAGGAAAAGCAAAACCTGCATCACGGCCCGCTCCTGGCGAGTTGGATAGCACTACAGTAAGCTCCACGCCCTTGGACGCAACAGTTTCCGGAGATTGGCGATGCGCGTGGTAGTGGG
>Ga0193711_1000027_pt1 | contig 32869 bp, 22 predicted proteins | sample H3m2metaG_FD_144922 | JGI IMG/M metagenome (GOLD analysis project Ga0193711, IMG submission 144922) | Soil microbial communities from a riparian zone of the East river system, Colorado, United States - H3m2 | ecosystem: Environmental > Terrestrial > Soil > Riparian zone | place: USA: East River...
ACATCGGTGATCCGGCCCTGGGCGTCGGCGTGCAGCGGGTCACCCAGGATTTCGAATAGCGGTCGAGTAACCTTCTTTCCCGCCAGGATGAAGAACGCCCGCCTGGGCGTCGGGACCGAGAAATAAGCCGCCAGGCGTTCGAGGAATCCGGCACGCTCGCGTTGGACGGCGGGCATGAATGCGAGCATCTCGACCGAGAAGACGGTCGGTGGGTAGGCAAGGGGATCGAGCACGGTCTTGCCCTGGGCCTTCTTGAACGGCTTCTGCGCCGTCTCGCTGCGCAGATACATCGAGATGTCGCTCGCGATGCGATGCGCCGCGCCGCGCAGGCGCGGATCGTCCTGGTGGGCTCCGCGGGCGAGTGCCGCCGCCGCTCCCTGCGCTCCGATATTCCGCGCCCACAGCCCCAGGCCGGGATCGGTCTTGGCTGCTCGCTGGAACTCGACGAGGAGCGTTGGGTCGTCGTCCCTCGACAGCAACCGGAAGAGGAATCGATCGGCGAACCGAAATACGCGCGCATCGGGCGGCCACCCCAGCTCGAGCAGCCGCCGGTATTGAAAAATCGTGCCGATTTCCTTCCATCCCATCGCCTTCGATGGGGCGGGCGCCAGGAGGTTCCCTCCCCACAGTCCGGTGTCCTTCTGTTTCCGGACGAGCGCGAGCGCTTCCTTGTAGTGCTGGATCGCTTCGCGCAGCGCGGCGACGCGCTCAAAGTCGCGTGCCGGCTCGGGCACGACTTCTGTAAGCGTCCGATACTGAATCGGGAGGCTGGCGGCCTCGTACAACCACGACAGAGGCACCGTATGTGTGGAGGGAATCTCCAACCGCCGCTCCAATGGTAGGAGGTCGTCCCAGCTGGTGCTGCGAGGTCAAAAAGCGGGGGCAAACTATCCCTCCCCCGCCCAATAGGCAATCGCGGGAGATTAACCCATTGTGCTAGAAGATGTTCCGACAATCCTCCCAGCGTGCAATGTACTGCACCCTACGCTTATGGCACCGGGCGCTGGAACTCCGACGACCGCAGCCATCGCGGCATCGACGGACTGTTGGCGATTGCGCGCGCGGCTCGCACCGTGACGCGCACCTGTTGCGCCATCCCATCGAAGCGGAACGTCGGCTTGTACTCGTCGCTCGGTTGGTGATAGCGGTCCTGGTTGTAGACGTTCTCCTGCTCCACGCCCCACCCCTTGGGACGTCCGACGAAATCGACGCCCGGCTTGATCGACAACGCCGGCACACCGGAGCGCGCAAACGGAAAGTGGTCCGACCGGAAAAACGAGCCCCGCACGTCGGGTTGTGATTCGACGGTGAGCGACTCCGCGCGCGCCGCCGCCTCGAACACCGGTCCCAGGGTCGAGCGATCCATCCCGAGCGCGCCGATGTCGCGCGTCGCCCCCCGGACATTCGTGACGTCGAGATTCAACACGGCCGCGGTTTGGCCGAGTGGGACGAGCGGGCGCTGCACGTAGGCTTCGCTGCCCAGCAAGCCGCTTTCCTCGGCGGTCGTCGCGACGAACAAGATCGAGCGCGCCGTCCGCGGCAGCTGCGTGAGTGCCTTGGCGGCTCCCAGAATCGCGGCAACGCCCGAGGCGTTGTCCTCAGCGCCGTTGTAAATCGAATCGCCGCGGATCGCGGGACCGATTCCCTTGTGATCCCAATGCGCGGTGATCAACACCGCCTGCGACGCCTGGCGCGGATCGCGGCCGGGGAGACGCGCCGCGACGTTCTCCGATTCGACGCGGCGCAGTGCACTGTGAATGCGGACCGAAGCCGTCACGCCTGTCGCGACCGGATGGAAATCGCGACGCGCCGCCCCCCGACTCAGCGAGTCGAGATTCAGGCCGGCCTTCGACAGGGCGGCGCGGGCGGCGGCCTCGGTGACCCACCCGGCAAACGCGATACTCGGCGAATGTGGCTGGTCGAGCTTGAACTGCTCCACCGACCATGAGCCGCGCACGACCTCCCACGGGTACGTCGCGCTTTCCGTCGTATGAACGAGGATTGCACCGGCGGCACCCTGCCGGGCCGCCTCTTCCAGCTTGTATGTCCAGCGGCCGTAGTAGGTGAGAATCTTGCCGAGGAACACCGTGGAATCGACGAGGCCCGGATCGTTGACGAGCATGAGCAGCACTTTGCCGTGAAGATCAGCGCCCTTGTAGTCATCCCATTGCCACTCGGGCGCCCGAATTCCGTAGCCGACGAACACGACGTCGCCGCTTGCCGCGATATCGACTTCCGGCCGTTCTCCCCACGCGACGAACGCCTCCCGGTAGGCGAGCGTGTCGACCGCACCGCCCGCCTTCCCCCACGAGAGCGTCGGCTCCGGCGTCATCCCGACAAGGGCAACGGGTTGGAAATACGTCCCGCTTGCCCCCGCCGGCTCGAGTCCCAACGCCTGGAATTGGGCAGCGATGTATTCCGCCGCCAGGCGACCGCCGCGGGTCGCCGGCGCGCGGCCTTCGAGCAGGTCGCTCGCGAGGAAGCGCAGATGGGCGTCCATGGCGGCGGTATCCACCGCGGCGGTATCCACCGGAATCGGCGCCGGTCGCTGTGCCGCGGCGATCGTCGCGGCAAGTGTCAGCATCGCGACAGTATCCCAACATTTGTTCATCATTGAGCGGGTTGCTCCCGTGAGAGACGACAACGGACCGTATCGATCGTGCCGGGCCGGCTACGGCCGGCTTCACTGGTCATGACAAACGTCGAATCATCCAGAAAGTCGATCGCTTCACCGCCGATCTCGATCCCTGCGATGTTGCAGGGACGTTCGCGTGCGAGCAACAGACGGCCACCAACCCCAGGGTAGAACAGGTAGATCTCGCTGTAGGTGCGGAGCGCCACGACGCGGCCGTCGGGCCGAATAGCACCCCCGGTTACCAATCGCCCCGCCTCGGAGCTGGGGCGGATGTCGAGGGTTTGAACCAGAGTCGCGACGACAATCTCGGACGTCGTATCACGCATTCGCCAGGCGCTGCGATCGACGCGGTATAGTCGGATCGCGCTTCCGCTCGTAGCGCCCTTACTGACGAGATACAGCGCCGTGTCGCGGGGCGATACATAGACCGCCTCGACGTCATGCGAGCCATCTGGGTACCGCAGGCGCAACACGGCCGGCGCTCGCGTCGTGCCCGATGTGTCGCTCGCCTGCTCCGGCGGCGCCGGCTCGGGAACCGCGTAGATAGTGACGAACGGCCGGAACTCCATGTTGTCGCCGCTGTCCGCCAGGTAGACGCAGGCGCGGGGCTTCGGTCGAAAGGCGACCGGGCAGGGGCCAAGCGACATGTCTTCCCAGTCGATCGCCTGCGCGCGGGGAACGAGCAACGCGCCACGGTCCGTACCACGCAGGTCGGTGGCGTAGAGGTACGGACGATCGCCCGAGTCGTTGTGGGTCCACAACACGCCGGGATATGCGCGGCTCACGGCCACGCCGGAGCTTTCGACGAGGCGCGGGCTCTGAAACGCTGCTTGCATGAGGAACAGCGCGGTTGCGAACATGAGACTCCAAGAAGATACTTCGCTCATGCGCGACGCAAATGTTCAACTGCAAGGCCGAATCCTCTACCTGACCGAGGATCCGGCCTTCGTGCGTGCGCAGCTCGCCGGGGATGATCCGGCTTGGACACCAGAGCACAAGCTGCGCGACGACATCTCGACCGACGAAATCACACCCGCCTACATCTGCTACTACTACGACGAAACGCTCGGCGAATTCCCCTACCTGGGACTCAAGTGCCGCGACGAATTCCCGATTACACGTGGCGCGGTGAAACGCGGCGGGTTCGTGGCGGCGGTGAGCGGCAAGCGGCGCGGCAAAGGCTCCTCCCGTGAGCAGTCGCCGTACGCCGAGATGTGCGCGGGGATTAAGCTGGTCGTAGCCGAAAGTATCGAGCGCATCTACCGCGAGAACTGTCAGAACCTCGGCATTCTCACGACGACCGATTTCTCGATTCTGGACAAGGTGCGCCGCGGCGAGGTCATTCCGCTGTCGACGTTCACCGCGGGCGAGGGCGAGATCACGCGCGGCATCATCGAGCACGGCGGGTTGTTCAACTACAACATGGCGCGGCTGAAAGGCGAGGTGGTGCTGCATCCACCGAAGACGCCGCAGCGGCCGATGACCCTGGGCGAGAAGATCCTCGCACACCGCTGGGTCGTCGATCCGGCGAAAGGGAAGATCGGCGTTCCCGCCGTGAAGCCCGGCGACGAAGGCTTCGTGTTGACTGACATTCGCTTCAGCCACGAATACGTGACGCCGATGGCGGCGATCTTCTTCGAACAGCTCGTCGGGAAAGACGCGAAGGTGAACGATCCCGGCTCGATTCTCATGTTCCGCGACCATCTCACCTTCCTGCCCGAAGCAATGACGCCCGAGCGCGTGAAGGAAGGGCTGCTCGACGTCGCGCTGCAGCTCGAGAAGAAGCAGCGCGAATTCGCCACCGCGCAGGGGATCAAGCTCTACGGCGAGTTGCGGCTCGGCCATCATGGCTCCGAAGCGATCTGCCACTCGAAGATCCTGGAGTCGCACGCGCTGCCCGGGCAGGTGATCATCGGCTCCGATTCGCACACGCCGCATGCCGGCGCGGTGGGCTGCGTCGCGTTCGGCGTGGGAACGACCGCCATCTTCAATTCCTGGATCACCAAAGACGTGCGGCTGCAGGTGCCTGAGACGGTCAAGGTGGTGATCACCGGCCAGAAGCCCGACAACGTGACGGCGAAGGACTTCATGCTGGAGGTCCTGCGCCATCCGTACGTCAAAACCGGCAAGGCCATCGGCAAACTGGTGGAGTACAGCGGTGAGGCGGTCCAGGCGCTGTCGGTAGACGAGCGTGCCACAATGACCAACATGACGGCCGAGGTGGGCGGGTTTACGGGCTACGTCGCCCCGGACGCCAAGACGGTCGATTACCTGATGGACTATCGGAAGATGTCCCGCACTGAGGCGGAGCGCCTGTGCGCCGGCCTCACGAGTGACGCCGGAGCCGAGTACTGCGAGGTCATCGAGATCGACGCGGCGAGCATTCGCCCGATGATCGCCCTCCCCGGCGACCCCGGGAACGGGCTCCACATCGACGACGTCACGCAGCGGATCAAGGTGGACATCGCGTACGCGGGCTCCTGCACGGCGGGCAAAAGAGAAGACATGGACATGTACGCGCGCGTGCTCGCCGAAGCGGCGGGACGCGGTGAGCGTGTCGCGCCGTGGGTGCGCTTCTTCATCCAATGCGGCTCTCAGGACGTGAAACGCTACTGCGAGGAGAAGGGCTACCTGGATGTGTTTCGGCGGGTGGGCGCCACGTTTCTCGAGCCGTCCTGTGGCGCCTGCATCAATGCGGGACCGGGAGTGTCGAAGACTCGCGAAGAGGTCACCATCAGCGCGATCAACCGTAACTTTCCGGGCCGCTCAGGTCCCGGCCAGCTCTATCTCGCCAATCCCTATACCGTCGCTGCGTCGGCCATCACCGGCTACATCACCGCCTGGACACCCGGGATGGTGCTGGAGACTTCCTACTCAAGGTAGCGTGCCGCGGATCTTCACCCGCACGGCGCGCGCACCGCTTCCAAAATCCAGTGCGGACGTCACGGTCGTACTCGAATCCGGAACCGACTTCGCCGTGATCGTGAATTCGCCGTTCAGCATGCCTCGAGCCACGTTGAACGTGGACCCACCTTGACTCGCGCCGTACTGGCTCGACGTCGTGCGCAGGTGGCCACTGCGAGACAGCCACTTCGTGACCGTCGAATCCGCCGCCTGATGGATGAGGAAGCCCGTGCCTGTGCCGGCCGTGTCCAGAGTGAAGCGCGACCATAACGAGTCCGCGATCGGCGCGCGACCCGCTCCAAGCAGGAAGAACACCGAGTCCATGGTGCCCGTCGCGCCATCGTAGCCTTGCCAAGCGAGGATCGCGGTGAGGTTGCTGGTGATATGCGAGCCGCCCTGCGTTGCGTCGATGTCGAATTCGATGCCGACCACGCGCGTCGTATCCCCCCCCGAGCCCTGCGCGATGCGGGACGCGCGATCCATGAACGGGAAAACGAGTGCGGACATCAGCGCGTACAGGCCGGAGTCTCCGGTAAACGCGGGGTCGAGCGTGGTGTCGTGCAGGAATGCCGAATCGAGCGCCATGCGGACCGCGACCAGCTCGGCTTCCGGAATCGCCTCGGGATCGACGCCACCGGCATCGGAGCAGGCCCCAATGACCCCGGTGAGGGCGAGCGTGAGCCACAGCTTTTTCATGTGCGTGAATATGGAGCTACAGCGGGCCACCGGTAACTGTCACGACCTGCACCCGGTAGGGACGAAGTGAATCGCGCTGGTATACGCTGCGCGGATTCCAGAGGACCCACGTCTCGATCCCCAGCTCTTCGGCCGCGCGAATCTGCTCGCGAATCTCGTGCGGCGTATAGCGCGGCTTCCGGCGGCCGAGCGTGAATGCTTGGAGGTAGGGACGGATCGTGGCGGATTTGGCGAGTGGCCGTGAGCGCTCGAGCGCTTCGCTGAGGGCGTTGCGCACGACGCGGTAGGGCTCGCCGTTCGGCCACGCGAGTCCGTAACTGCCTTTGTAATAGTGGCTGGGATAGACCATCGGTAACACGACGTCCGCGACCGTCACGAAGTCTTCCCACACCTGGCCGATGCCCAGGTCTCCGGTCGCCGACGCCGTCAAGCCGAAGATATCGAATGTGACAGGGACGCCCAGCGGCTGAATGCGATTCACGAGAATGGCGATCCCCGCCTGCACGCCCTCGCGCTGCGTCTCGCCCTTCTTGCGCGCCGCAAAGATCGCCTGTGCCATCGCTTCCTTCGGCTCGTCGGGGAAACGCACGTAGTCGAACTGGACCTCGTTGAAGCCGAGCCGCACTGCTTCCTGCCCGAGCTGCGCGGAGTAGATCCAGACCGAGTCGTTATACGCGTCCACCCACGCGCTGCCGATTCGATCGCGCCACAACCCGCTGCCGTCGCGATTCTGCACCGACCATCGCGGCCGGTGCTCGGCGAGCAGCGGATCTTTGGCGACGACGATGCGCGCGATCGCGTAGATGTCGTGCGCGCGCAGGGTATCGAGACGCGATTGGACATCCTTCGTGCGGACGCATTTCGTTGCGCCGATCTCCTGCGCGACTTTCACTTCCGAGGGATAGAGCAGGCAGCCGGTGTCGTCCTTCACGTCGACGACGAACGCGTTGATCTCCGTCGAATCCGCGAGACGGACCAGCTGCGCGAGTTTGCTCGATCCAAACGCCCACGCGTTGACGTACAGCGCCTTGATCGGATCCGCCTGGGAGTTGTCGAACATCGGATCGGGCAGAACGTAGCGAAGCTCGATGCCGCGCAGCCGCATCGTCTCGGGCGACGATGGCAGTTGCTGGGCAAAAAGGCCGCGACTTGCGATCGCGGCCCAAAAGAAGAAAGCGCTTGCCTGCCGAGCCAACTTCATAGGGGCCACCAACATAGGAAATTGGCCCCCGACCGGGCAAGGATTAGCGTCGCATCATGGTCGTAAGCTGTTGAATAGCAATGGGTAAGTCGCAAGGCTCTGCCCGCGATACTGCGGCCGGATGCCGAACAGAATCACGTGCCCATTGCCTTGCTGGACGTCGAGGATCGCGGCTTTTCCGGCGATGCGTTCCGGATGGAGCACCCAGCCCGAGAGCAAGACACGCGTCGGATCCTCGGGCCACCGCCCGACGACCTGGGTCACGTTCGAGTCGAGTACGTCGAACGCAGGCCCTCCCTGAAACCATCCGATCGTCTCGCGCGGCATCCCGTGTGCGACGGCGGTCGAGGTGTCCAGCTCCAGCCGAAAGATCGAGCCCGGCGCGTAAAAATCTTCGTCAGTCACCGCTTCGAGCACGTTCCGCACCGGCAGCAGCAGCGCCTGAATCACGAAGCGGCTCGCCTCATTCATCGCGACGAGCGTTCCGCCGTCCACGACGAACTGCCGCAATGCCTCACTGCCGTCGGGACCGATGCCTCCGGCATACGGCGCGGGATAGCGTGGGGGCAGGCCTTCGAGGATCTCGCTCGGGCGTTGGTCGGGAAGGATGATCACGTCGAACCGGTCATGGAGCTTGCCCGCGCGCACCTCCGAATCCACGAGCGAGGCGTAGGGCACTTTCCAGTTGTCGAACACCCAGCGGGTCCACCCCTCGTCCATCGTCGCGTCATAGGATTTGTAGAGACCAATACGGACGGCTGGCTCCATGTCCGTGACGCGGAGGGGGGGCACCGGGGGCACGATCCGCGGTGTGATCGGCGACGACAGGGGAACGCGTAACGAGTCGTTCGCTGCGGTGGCCGTGAGATGCATGAGGAGTGGCAGCGTGTGAGCCGTGACATCGTAGGGTCGTTCCGGTGGTCCACCCGGATACAAGCGGCGGTCCGGATAGTTCTGGACTTCGAGGAGCGTCTTGGCGAACGCGGCGTACGGTTGGCGCAGCACGACGACGTACGTCCCCGCCGCGTGCCGCTGACCCTGCAGGCTGAACGACTGCAGCGCCGTGCGAATCTCGACGCCGCCGCGCCGCAGGATCCCGAGCATCGCGCTCAGCGCGACCGAGTCCTGGCGCGCGGGAATCACGTAGGCGTACGGCCATTCGCGCCAGCCGCGGATCGCCCGTGTCTCGATGTTGAAGAAATTGGCGAGCCAGCGCTCGCGCTCGCGCGCGGCATGCGTCAGCAGCGCGTAGGCGCCTTCCGTCTGATAAGACACGATATCGCGCAGCGACCACCGTCCCCCGCGCCAGGGGTTCGTAAAATTCCACGATCGCTCGCGCGGGTTGTATCCGCGCTCGCGCGCCTGCAGCCGGTCGAACGGGACGTCGATCGGCGTCGCGAGGTCCGCGCTTGCCGTCTCGGAAAGAATCCGCACGCCGCCGTGGTAGTGCTGATACGCGCGCGCGGGCGTCCAGGCGTCGTACGTGGAATTGATCGAAATGCCGGACTTGCCTTGGCCGGCGAGCTCCCACGCCATCGCGCTGCCCAGCGCGTTCACACCATCGATGAGCAGCGGATCGACGTTGGGCTCGACGGGATCGAGATACGGAGGCAGAAACAGCCGCGCGCCGTTCGCATCCATCTGATGGATGTCGTGCACGATCTGCGGGTGCCAGACGTTGTAGAGCGAATCGACCGTCAGCTGCGTTTCGACCTGCGTGAACGCGTACCAGTCACGGTTGTTGTCGTGCCCGGTGTAATGATGATACAGCTCCGGCGGAGAGGTCCCCTCCGCGGTCGTCCCGATCGTGCGGTTGTACCACTTCGCCACGATGGTGACGCCATCGGGGTTCAAGGACGGCACGAGCCAGAGAATCACGTTGTCCAGGATCGCGCGCGTCGTCGCGCCGGTATCGGTCGCCAACCGGTACGCCAGCGCGACAGGCGAGAGATGCCCACCCACCTCCGTCGAATGAATGCTCGACGTGATGAGCACGATCGTCTTGCCGTTTTGCAGCGCCTCGCGGGCGGCCCGATTGGTCCGGAATGAGCGAGGGTCCGCGAGTCCCGCGTTCACCTGCCGGTAGTAGTCGAGCCGCCGCAGATTCTGCGGGCTCGAAATCACGAGCGCGATGAAGGGCGCGCCAAGCGTCGTCTTCCCGAGCTCGCGGTAATCGATCCGATCACTTGCCTTCGCGAGCGCCTCGAAGTAGCGGACGAGGACCGGCCATTCCACGAGCTTGCGGTCGTCGCCGGGCTCGAAGCCCAGCACGGAGCGCGGCGTGGGGATCACCGCGGCGGCGACGGGGCGGCGAGTAGCCGCGGCGGGAGGGGCCGGGGGTGGCGGGGGAGCCGGACGGCGTGTGCGGGGCCGCTGGGCGAGCGCCGGCGCTGCCAGCAGGATTCCTGCCAGCGCAACGAGCATGCACCTCCGCACCGTCAATGCTGGCTCGTCGTGGCCGCGGGCGCCGCTGCGCCGGTCCCGATCCAGTGCGCGAACCAGGTCCGGATCCGCTCCAGGCGGTCGACGAGCAGCCATGGCGGCCCGGTGCGTGACAACCCGTGGAAGGACCGGGGATACCGTACGAACTCCGCCGGAATCCCGCGTTTGCGCAGCGACACGAAGAGCTGCTCGCCGTCGGTGATCGGCGTCCGCTTGTCATCCTCGGAGTGCACGATCAGCATCGGCGTGCGCATGTTGTTCGCGTACGTCATCGGGGAGAGCACGCGGTAGAGGGAATCGCTCTCCCACGGCGCCCCGTTGAATTCGTACTCGGTCAGCCCCTGCGCATCGGACGATCCGTACCACGAATACCAGTTGAAGATCGAGCGATCGGTTTGCGCCACGCGGAACCGGTTGGTGTGGCCGACGACCCAATTCGTCATGAAGCCGCCATATGAGCCGCCCAGGACCGCCATGCGCGCCGTGTCGACGCCGCCCTTGCTGCGTGCGATCGCGACGTCGACCGCCTGCATGAGATCCTGGTAGTCCTCCATCCCCCACCGTGCGCGCGTCGCGTACGTGAACGCGTGTCCGTAGCCACTCGACCCCCGTGGATTCGTGAACAAAGTCCAGTAACCCTGACCCGCCAGCATCTGGAACTCCGGAAACAGCACGTTGCCGTAGTTCGAGTGCGGGCCGCCGTGAATCGAGAGCACCAGTGGGTAACTCTTGCCCGGCTGATAGCCGTACGGCTTCATCAACCAGCCTTCGATCTTCAAGCCGAGGGCGCCGGTGAACCAGAATGTGTCGGCGGGAATGACCGTGACCTGCTTGAAGAGCGAATCGTTGAACGACGTGAGCCGGCGTTCCGCGCCGCGAGTGAGCGGAGTTACGTACAACTCCGTCCCATGCGTGATGTCACTCGCCGCGTACGCGAGCGACCGCCCGTCGGTACTGACCGAGAAGCCGCGCAGCTGGCGCTCTCCCGTTGTCACCTGACGAACTGGGCCACCAGCGACGGCTACAGTAAAGAGATGCACGTTGCCGTTGGTCTCGGCGCTGAAGTAGATCGTCTTGCCATCGGCCGACCAGGTGGGACCGCTGGGGTCGAGACTCCACTCAACTGCCGTGAGGTTTCTGGCGGTGCCTCCGCTTGCCGGAATGATGCAGATGTCGTTCTCAACGTCCCGGCCCTTCGAGCACACGAACGCGATCGTCTTTCCGTCCGGAGACCAGGCGGGCGAGCTGCTTTGCGGGAAACCGGTCGGAAGTGGTCGAGTCGTGCCATCGGCAACATTGAGGAGGAACAGTGCAGGCCAGTTGTCGTTCCGCACCTCCTTGTTCTCGGTGGAGTCCTGATCGAATGCGATCGTCTTGCCATCGGGCGACCACGCCGGCGAGTTCTGGCTCAGGTCGCCGCTGGTGAGCTGGCGCGGTGCACCGCCGGCGAGCGGGACGAGATACAGATGGCTGGGGCGCCTGGTCTCGCGCGGGGGCAGGTAGCCGCGCTCGTCACCGACGATCGGGATCGAGGTATACACTCGGCCGTCGAAGCGTTTGGGATCGGCACCGCGGGTGATCGCGGCGGGGGACACGCGAGTCCGCCACGTCTCCTTCTTCATGCTGTCAGGCTCATCGCCGCGCCACGCGTACGCGAGCCATTGCCCACTTGCCGAGAAGATGGGCATCGCGTGGACGCTTTTGATCTGGAATGCTTCGCCGCCCGGAGCGGCGGTCCGCAGAAACCAGACGTCGTCATCCGCGCCCTCGCGCTTGCTCGAGAACGCGAGCAACGAGCCGTCGGGTGACCAGTTCGGGTTCGACGCTTCGGTCGTGGGACTGGTGTAGCGGAACGCCGGCGCCGAGCCGTCGGCGGCGGCCAGCCAGATCTCGTTGTGGCGCCGGTCTTTGTCCTCGACGACCGTGGTCACGACGAACGCGACGCGTCGAGCGTCGGGCGACAGCACCGGACTGCTCACGACGGTCAGTCGATAGTAGTCGGCGGACTGCCAGGGACGAGCCTGCTGGCCCGGCAGGGCGGTCGGGAGCAGGAGCACACTCAACGACGCGGCATGTTGCAAACGCATACGCGGCTCGGATGTCGGGGGCGTAAGAAAATACTAGGGGTCGGAACAATCTGCTTGTCCCGACCCCTCGTGCCTGTTCACCACTGCAGCGTCTGCAGCGTCTGCGGCGTCTCCTAGTTCAGCTTATGCAGTTCTACGCGTCTGTTTTGCGCGCGTCCCTCGGGCGTCCCATTCGGCGCGATGTAGCCTGAAGCCCCGAATCCTCGTGCCTGCATCCGCATCGGGCTGACCCCCCGGCGAGCAAGATACGCCCGCACGGCGGCAGCCCGCGCCATCGAGAGCCGGAGGTTCATCGGGCGCAGGCCCGTTGAGTCCGTATATCCCGCGATCTCGATCCGAATCTCAGGGTTGGCCACGAGGGACCCGGCCACCTGATCCAGAACTGCGTACGACGAGGTCGTCAGCACCGATCTGCCGCTCTGGAAGTTCACGCCTTGGAGAATCAGCGTCGGGCGGGCCGGCGGCGCGCCCGGGGGCGCCGGAGTAACCGCACGCTCCTCGAACAGCAACAGGCAGCCGAATTGATCGACGCGCGACCCCGCCGGCGTGTTGGGGCAGCGATCCTGCGGATCGACTACCCCGTCACCGTCGGTGTCGTGCGCGAGCGGGCAGCCGTTTGCATCGACCTGAATGCCGGCCGGCGTGTTGGGACACTTGTCGAAGCCATCGCCCACGCCGTCCTTGTCACTGTCGGCCGAGCAGCCGAACGCGTCAACCGGTGTGCCGGCAGGCGTGTCGGGGCAGCGATCGATGCCGTCGAAGACCTTGTCGCCGTCGGGATCCGACGGGCAGCCGCTCGCATCGACCGTCGCGCCGGCCGGGGTATCCGGGCACTTGTCGGGCCCATCCCAGACGCCGTCGTGATCGGAATCGAGCGGGCACCCCGTCGCATCGACGGTCGCGCCCGCCGGCGTGTCCGGACACTTGTCGAGGAAATCGTTCACGCCGTCGTGGTCCGAATCAGGCAGTGGGCCCGGAGCGGCTCCGGCGAGCGGACACCCCTTCGCGTCCACGGCTGTACCGGCCGGCGTGTCGGGGCACTGATCGATCCCGTCGAACACCTTGTCGCCGTCTTGATCGTGCGGGCAGCCCATCGCATCCACCGTCGCACCCGTCGGCGTATTGGGACACTGATCGATCCCGTTCAATACGCCGTCGCTATCGGAGTCGGCGGGACAACCGCGGTTATCGACGGCCGCGCCCCGTGGCGTATCGGGGCAGGCGTCATTCTTGTCCCCGACCCCGTCATGATCGGCGTCTCCGGTGGGGGCGGCGTCCGGCTGGAAGAAGCTGAACCCTGCTGACGCCATAAGATGTGTGGCGTTCTTCGCCGAGCCGGGAAACGCGCTCGTCGTGCTTGGCGTGTAGATGCCGCGCGCCTCAAATCGGAGCGCGAATCGCGAGCTCATGAAGAACTTCGCCCCGGCGCCGCCGTGGAATCCGCCGTCGGTGAAATGGTAGGGATTGGTATTGCCGAAATCGAGTAGCGAGTAGCCACCGAGCGCGTAGACGGACATGCGGCTCGCGTTCAGCACGTTCACGACGAGGCTGCCGCTGCCGATCAGGCCCTCGATGTGCGCCGCGCCGACATCCTGCGGTGACTGGAACAGCGCTTCGACCTCGAGATCGATCATCGGTGTGAGCGCGTACGCGAAACGCACGCCGCCGCCGGGCTTGTCGGCGAGACCGAACGCCTTGTCGTATCTCGTGTAGGCGCCGAATACGCCGACTTCGTAGCGGCGAGCGTACTGGGCCTCCAGCCGCGTTGCCGTCAGCGCCAATACGACGAGTATCGGGGCGATGCGTTTCACGTTTGCCTCCGCCTCAGTTGGTCTGCCGCAGCTCGACGCGCCGGTTCTGCGCGCGACCGGTTGCCGACGTGTTCGGCGCGACCGGTTGCGATGCACCATAGCCCTTGCTGACCATCCGCCCGGGAGCGACGCCCTTGCTCGCCAGGTACGCCCGCACGGCATCGGCACGTGCCTGCGACAGACGCAGGTTCGTCGCCGAGGCCCCCGTGTTGTCGGTGTGTCCGCCGATTTCGATCCTGATGTCGGCGTTGGCGACGAGCGACGCCGCCACGATGTCAAGAATCGTGTACGAATCAGGCTTCAACGCCGAGCGGCCCGTCTCGAACGTCACGCCGCGGAGCACGACCGGGGTCTTGGCCTCGGTAAAGAGGATCGGGCACCCAGCCGCATCAACGCGCGTGCCGGCCGCCGTTCCGGGGCACTTGTCCTTGGTGTCGTCTATACCGTCGCCATCGGTATCCGACGAGCGCTGGCAGCCTGCCGAATCCACCTCGGTTCGCGCCGGTGTATTGGGGCACTTGTCGATGCCGTCGGGTACGCCGTCGCGGTCGCTGTCGACTGGACAGCCGTTCGTGTCGACGGTCGCACCGGCCGGCGTGTTGGGACACTGGTCTGGACCGTCAGGGACGCCGTCCCGATCGCTATCGGTGGGACAGCCCTGTGCGTCGACGCGAGCACCGGTCGCCGTGTTCGGGCACTTGTCGATCCCGTCGGAGACACCATCGGCATCCGTATCCTTGGGGCAACCGCGGGCGTCGACTTCTGCGCCCTCGACCGTATTGGGACAGGCGTCGAGCCCGTTGTAGACTTTGTCGCGGTCGGAGTCACTCGGACACCCTCGCGCATCGACGACGGCGCCTGCCGGCGTCGCGGGACACGCATCCTTCCCGTCAGCGACCCCGTCCAGATCGGCATCGCGACGCGCGCTCGGTCCGGTGAAAATCGAGAGCCCCGCGGAGCCGACGACGTGTCCCGCCCAATTGCCACTGGAGAACCTGGTGCTGGGCGAGTAGATCGCCCGCCCTTCAATCCGGAGGGCGACTTGATCGCCCAAAAACAGCCGGCCTCCAACCGCACCGTGCACGGCGTTATCGGAGAAGGTGTAGCCTGGGCGGTCGCCGAACTCGAGCCGGGTGTAGCCGCCGAGGACATACAAGAGGCTGTGCTCGCTGCCCGTGTTGAGCACGAGACTGCCGCTCGCCAGGGTCGCGGTCGCGTTGGTGCCCCCGGCATAGGGTGTCGGCTGCTGATAACCTAGTTCGAACTCGATGCCGACGATCGGACTGAAAAGGTAGCCGAGCCGGCCGCCGCCCCCGATCTGCTTCTCGAGCGCGAACGCGCGGTCATAGCGCGTGTAGGATCCGAATCCGCCGATTTCGAACTGATGGGTATGCTGGGCGATGCACAGCGCAGGAACCGCGCTGAGATAAAACACGAGTAGTATCGTCCGGGCGCGCATGTCGTCTCCCCGAGGTTGGCTCTCTTCACTTTAATAATCCGACTCGCGTGAAGAAACCCCTGTAACCCCAATCACCAGCGCTTGGGGCGCTGCCCCGTCCCCTCTATGGGTGTCCGTTGCCTCCCCTGATGAAGCGCAGGGCCTGGGAAAGCTGCTCGGCGAGCGCGGACAGCTCGGTGGCGCCCTTGGCGAGATCCTGGATGGCGCGCAATTGCTCGGAGGCCGCGGCCGCAACCGCCTGGGCCTCCTGGCTGGAGGTTTGCGCGACCGTGCGCGCCTGCCCGAGGGAGTCGGTGATGCGCGTCGCTAGCTCGGCGCTGTGACGTCCGATCTCCGCCACCTGTTTTCCGGCGCGCGCCGTCTCGGCGGCCGCTTCCGCGATCCGCTCGAGGTCCTGTACCCACGCCGCGGAGCTCTGAACCACCTGGCCGAGATCGCCGCGGATCCGCTCGATGAGCTGGGCGGCGCGGTCCAGTGCACGCCGCGTGTCCTGGACCGCCTTGCCGACGTTGCGCGCCTCCCGTCCGCTCGCCTCGGCGAGCTTGTGCACCTCATCGGCGACGACGGCAAACCCCCGGCCGTGAATCCCCGCGCGCGCGGCCTCGATCGTCGCGTTGAGTGCCAGCAGATTCGTCTGATTCGCGACGAAACCAATCGTTTCGGAGAACTTCTCGACCTGCGACGCGACTTCACGCAGGCGCCCCACCTCGGCGGCGCTCTCCTCGGTCGTGGCGCCGAGATCGGTCAGCTGCCGCACGGCGGTCTGGGTCGCCGTCCGCACCCGGTCGGTGGTCTTTTCCATTTGCGAGCCCGCATCGCGCGTCCGGTCGCCGGCTAACGCGAGCTCGGCGGCGCTGTCCTTCAACTGGCCCGCTTCACGGGCGGCGGTGCTGACCAGCGTTGCCGCCTGGCCCGCTCCGTGACTTGCGCGCTGAGCCGCCGCGGCGACTTCCTCGCTGGATGCGTGAATCTCCTCCGTCGTGGCGGTCAATGTCTGCACGTACTGCGTCGTCTGATCGGACGCGCCGGTCACCGGACGCAGCGAACCATCGATCGCCACCATGAGCGCGAGTTGCGGCGCGAGCAGCTCCAGGAGTTCGCCATCCGACTGACGGTACATGATGGGATTGGAGTGCCGGACGCTCCAGAGACCGACGAGCTGACCCGCGTGGTAGAGCGGGATGAGCATTTCCGAGCCCGGCGTTTCGCCGCCCGGCAGTATGACCTGATCTCGCGCGAGTCCATGCGCCACGAGGGGGCGCCGCAGCCGCAGCGCTTCCCCGGTGAGGCCGGCGTCGGCATCGAATCGGAACGCAGCGGCCCCTGGCTGCGATGCCGTGTCGGCGACAAGCTCCATTTGACGCGTGCGGGGATCGTAGCGAGCAAATCCCATCTGTTCCCAAGGGACGAGCTGGCGCGTCAACTCCTGCACGCGCCGGAAGCTGTGACTCAAGGTGAGCTCTGCCGCGATCACCTGGGCGAGCCGCTGAATCAGATGGAGCTCGTCGGCCCGCACGCCAAGGCGCAGCACGCCGAGACTGCCCCAGGTCGCGAGCGCCAGCGCGCCGATGAGCAACGCCCGCGTACCGCCAGGAATCGTTGCGTGTACGACCGCGAGCCAGCCCAGCGCCAGGGCGGCGGATACGAGGTAGACGATCGATTCCCACCGCAGCGTGAGCCGGGCGTCCACCCACGCGATCGTTTGACCCAGAGCGAGCTCCAGGTAGAACGTGCCGTTCACGATCATCGGCAGCATCACGATCGTGAGCGCGACGACCCACGCATTGTCGGCGGACAGTGCCGCCACTCCCGTCGCTCCGCTCAGGCGGGTGTACATCAGTCCCACGAACGTGGATCCTGCCGTCAGATGCGCTGCGTTCCCCAGCGCCGCGCGGAGCGGGAGGCGGCGCAGCAACACGTCACCGACCAGCATCGCGAAGGGCGCGACGATCGCGGCGAACGCCCAGCCACGGTCGAGGATCCCGAACAGCATGACACCGAGGACGTAGGAGGAGAAACCGTTACCGGGAAGCGCGATGCCATAGCGGCGGGTGATCGCGGCGACGAGCACGAGCAATGCGCCGGCCAGCGGCAGGTTTTCGCCGGCGGGCACTCGACCGTTGACGTAGGCGGCGAGCCCGGCGCCGAAACTGACGATTGCGGCGAGCGAAACCGCCACGCGGACGAAGAGCGCTGGTGCGGTCGAGAAACGGGAGAGAAGCCGCATACGCTGTGGCGAAGGTCGGCGGCGTGGCGCGGTGTGTCAAGCGCGACTATCGTTTACGCCATGACCGTCACAATCGAATACTGCGTCATTTGAAACTACGAACCACGGGCCACCGGTCTGGCGGCCGAAATCCGCAGCGCCTTCCCGCATGCTGAAGTGCGGCTGATCCAATCCTCGGGCGGCGTTTTCGAAGTGGACGTCGACGGGCGCCGTGTCTACTCCAAGAAAAGCACCAAGCGCCACGCCGAGGCGGGTGAAGTGGTGCGGCTGATTCGTGAGGGCGGAGCCACCGGCAAGCAGTGAGGATCGCGATCTCCACCGGCGGCGGTGACGCGCCAGGACTGAATGCCGTCATCCGTGCCGTCGTGCTCAGCGCGGTGCATCGCGGTTGGGAATGCGTGGGGGTCAGACGCGGATTCGGGAGCCTGCTCGGCGAAGCCGAGCTGATGCCGCTGGGCCCGAATGAAGTCCGCGGTATCACGCACCTCGGCGGCACGATCCTGGGAACGTCGAATCGCGGTAATCCCCTCAAATGGCGCGTGCAGCGGCCGGACGGCTCCTGGGAGGAGCGCGACCGCACGCAGGAGCTGCTCGACTCGTTCCGGGCGAATCGTCTCGACGCCCTCGTGGCCATCGGCGGTGACGGCACGCTCGGCATCGTGCTGCAGCTCTGGAAAAAGGGGCTCCCCGTCGTCGGCGTGCCCAAGACCATCGATAACGACGTGGGCGGAACCGTCACGACGTTCGGGTTCGACACGGCCGTCTCCACGGCGACCGACGCGATCGACAAACTGCACTCGACCGCGGAAAGTCATGAGCGCGTGATGGTCGTGGAGGTGATGGGCCGGTACGCCGGCTTCATAGCCCTGAGCTCCGGCATCGCCGGCTCTGCGGACGTCATTCTGATTCCCGAAATCCCCTTCGATATCGACAAGGTCTGCGACAAGATCCGACGGCGCGAGGCCGAGGGTCGGCACTTCAGTATGGTCGTAGTGGCGGAGGGTGCCGCGCCGAAGGGTGGCACGGTGTCGTTGATCGATCACGCGCATGAGCGCCTCGGTGGCATCGCTGAAAGAGTGGCGCACTCGATCGAGCAGATGACAGGGAAAGAGACGCGGTCACTAGTGTTGGGACATCTGCAACGGGGTGGCGGTCCGACGACGTTCGATCGGATGCTCGCGCTGCGGTTCGGCGCGGCGGCGGTTCGCCTGGTTGCGGAGCGGCAGTTCGGGATGATGGTGGCGTTACAGCCGCCGAATATCGTCCCGGTCGCGATTGCCGAGGCCCTCGCGACTCCGCGCCGCGTGCGCCTAGATTCTGACAGCATCGCCACAGCCCGAGACCTCGGTATCAGCTTCGGAGACTGAACAGGGACACCTGTAGCCACCGTCGGACAGTAGTGCCGCCTCCCTCGGATGCATAACCAGCTACCGCTTAACAACTTACGTCCATGGCACGCGTCTTCCTTAAGTCAGGCGCACGCCCCAAGGAGGCACGTATGAAACGCATCTTCATCGTTCTCGGACTCGTGTTTGGTCTCGCCACCGCGGTCACCGGCGTCGCGGCCGCTCAGACGCGCGTTGGCGTGTCGCTGAGTTTTGGAGACCCGTACTACGCCGGACAGGTCGTGATCGGCCGGCCGTATTACCATCGCTACGCACGCCCTTACTACTACCGCTACCGTCCCGCTCCTGTGATCGTCGTCGGACCGCGCTACTACCACGCACCTCGCGTGATCGTTGTGCGGCCGCATCGTCGTTACGGGCGCGGATATCATCGCGGCTGGTAGCTAGGAAGGCCCACCCAGGAGGCGCCGCCACACCGGCGCCTCCATTCTTTTTCTATATTCCAGCAGTGCGTACCTCCCGCGACCATTTTCTCCCTCCCGATCCCCAGGCATTCCTCGCAGCAGAACCGTCTACCGGCCGAGTCATCGTTATCGCCCCCACACGGGCCGCCTGTGAGACGATCGAGCTGGCACTCGGCCTGAACCTGGAGACGCTGCTCGAGCGCGAGCACGGCGAGGACATTCGCCGGCTGGCCGGCTCGGGCCAGGGGTTCGGGATTGTGGCCGGCACCGGTACCGGCAAGACGCTTGCGATCCGCAGCATGGCAGAGACCATTCTCAAGGCACCGCTGAAGGTCGGCGTCGTCAATCGCGAGCGTGAAGCGACGCCCGAAACGCCGACCTGGAACGTCGTCATCATCACGACCGGCATCGCCCGCCGCTGGTTCCAGGATGGGCTTATCACCACGCGGGACACGCTCGTCGTCGACGAGATTCACCAGACCTCGGCGGAAATGGAGCTGTGCCTCGCGCTCGGGAAGCGCGCCCGGTGCCGCTTTACCTGGCTGTCGGCGACCGTGGATCCCCGGTTTTACTCGAGCTATCTCAATTCTGCCGAGGTTTTGGAAACCCGCGCGTTTGATCCCGCCAAGGCCGCACAGGTCGATGTCCTGGCGGAGCGACCCCTCGAGTTCTTGAACGATCGGTTCATAAAGCGCGTGATGAAGGAGCGTCGAGGCGTTGCCGTCTTCGTTCCCACGAGGGCTGAGGTGGAGCAGATTGCGAAAGAGCTCGGTGACCGCTGGCCCAACCTCGCCACGGCGTTCTACCACGGTGGCGAGCCAATCCGCGTCATTCGACCTTTTCTTGACGGTTTGGTCAAACGACCGTTTTTGCTGGCGATGACTGCCGCGGGCCAGTCCGCCCTCAATATCCGGGGGCTGGATACCGTCGTGGTCTACGATGCGCGGTACACGAACGTCGTGGAGCGCGGCAAGAACGTGCTGACACGGGCCTACCTCGGGGCGAACGAGATTCTCCAGATGGCCGGCCGGGTGCACGGACGCGTCCAGCACGGCGAAGTCTACATCCTGAGTGACCGCGATCTGGCGTTTGAGAGCCTCCGGCCGACGGCACCCGAGTTCCAGCTCGCGGGCGACGCGGAGCGAGTGGCGATTACCTGCGCCGCTATCGGAGTCGACGCCACCGAGCTCGACCTCCCCGTCCCACTCGATCGACGCGCCTATCGCGACTGCGTTGAGCTCCTGACCGAGCGAGGGCTCATAGAGCATGGTAGACTAACGACTTACGGCCGCGATGTTGAGGCGATGCCGGTCGAGCGGCCGTGGGGCGAGCTGCTGTATCACGCCGAGCCGCCGCTCGTGCCGCTCGTTGCCGTCGCGTCGAATATCGAGTCGCTCCATCGCATGACTCGCGAGGAGCGGCAGCTCGGCGGCTTGATCGTGCCAGGTTCCGATCACATCACCGCGTACAACGTGTATGCCGAGGCGGTGAACAAGTACGGATATCTGGGCGAGGTGTACGGGCTGCCGCGTCACCTGTTTCGCGAAGACGAAATCGAACGGTGGGCCGAGGAGCGAGGGGTGCTCGTAAAGGCGATCGAGGACATCGCTCTGGGGACGGCCTCGGTCTATCGCCAGCTGGAGCTCCCCTTGCCGGCGAAGTTGCCGTATGGCGACCGAAAAACGCTGGAGCTTTTTGCTGACCTTTTGGCCAAGATCATGCCGTTTGATCTCGTGATTGACGAGCAAACGGCGGACGGACGTGAGGCCCGCGTCAGTCGGAGCTCGGTCAGTGGCAGCTGGGGCGCCATTGCTGGATCGCTGCGCTACTTCGCCGACCGTTTTGGCGTACCGCGCGCGAGCATCGAGGGAACGCAGGTCCCTGAGCGCGCCATCCGCCGGTACGCGCGCCGCGGCCGGCCCGAGGTGGTGTTTGAGCGGCAGCGGCGTCGTGAGGGACTGATGGTCGTCCGAACCGTCGAGTACTTCGGGTTCACCCTAGACCGCGAAGTGGAGCCGCTTCCAAGTCCATTCCCCGATGAGCTGGCCGACTCGGCCCGGCGGGCACTGGTCCACGCGTTGGTCGCCGGCGAAACGCCGCACCCGGATCAGGGGAAAGTCCGGCGGGCGCTGGAGCGCTTCGGACATTACTGGCGCCGGTCGGGAGGTCGCCTGAGCCAGGCCGAGCGGGAGCATGTGGCCGAGCAGATCGCGGCACAACTGTCGAGCGTACGCTCCTGGGACGAGTTCATTGGCGCTCGGATCATGCTCGATCCCGAGGGCGCCATCTCCGAGGACGAACGCCACCGGCTCGATGCCCTGCCCTCATCGGTGTTTCTCTACGGCGATCGTGTGCCGATCGATTATGACGTCGAGCAGGGCGTTGGAGTCGTCCGGCTACGACTCAAAGAGGGACAGGCTCGGCGGCTGCATCCCACCGATCTCCCGACTTTCGACCGGCCGGTACGCTTCACGGTGACACGCGGCAAGCACGAGGCAGTACGGGCCAGCTCGCTCGACGAGCTGCGACAGGGACTGCGCAGTTTGGGAAGCGTGCATCGCGCGCGGGTCACGCGGGGCGGCCGACGGCCCAGGCGTCGCTAGGTCTTCTGCGTAACCTCGAGCAGGGTTAACCAAAGCGCGTCGTAAGCGTCCTTCGCATCAGCGAGCGGCACGCCGGCGGCAAGCGCGATAGCCGTCCCGTCGATCACCGCCTCCCGGGCGGCCTCCTCGAATTGCCCATGGATGGCCGATCGGTCAATGAGACCGGCTGCGCAGAGGCTGAGCCAGGCGCGGGCTGTTCCGTCCTCGGCTTGGCGGCGCAGCTCCTCCCAGCAGGCGTCCAATCCACCGGCTCCTGGGCCACTCGCGAGTGCGCGCTCGATTCCAGCGCTCCGCAAGGTGGCGACCTGGGAAGCGGCAGCCTTCAGCAACCGGCCGCGTGATGCGTAGTGATAGAGGATCAGGCCCTTTACGACTCCGGCGCGCCGGGCGACGGCGTCGAGCGTGAACCCTTCGATGCCTCCGCGCTGAAGTGTCTGCACGGCGGCGGCGAGAATGTTGGCGCGGGTGGAGGTGGCGTCCTTGGGCACGTTGTTGTCCCGACGGTCAATAATGGGAGTCAGTAACCGGGATGCAAGCCGAAACAAACCAGCAACCTTTTGCCCTATGGGCGAGTCTCATCTTGACACGAATCTAACAGCCCGCGTGATCCGGATGAAACCTTGGACCTGCAAGTTTTGTATGAGGGTAACCAACAAATGATCGACCGACCTGTGAGTCCCGCGGGTAACCTGCCCGCCACGTTTTCCCCGCTCGTGCGCGCCGTCATCGATTCGGTGACCGAGGGCGTCGTCATCTTCGACCAGCAGGGCCGCCTGATGTATGCCAACACGTCGGCCCGACGGGTGATCGACGGCCAGGGGAACGGCGATGTGCGCAATCGACTGCAGAGTCTCGGCGCCCGGTTCGCCCCCCTGAAAAACGGTGCGCAGAGTCTTGGCGAGGCCGCGATCCTTCCTCCAGCCGGTGCGCTCACGCTCGCTGAACGCGAGCGCCAGGCGATCGCCGATACGCTGCAGGATACGAGCGGCAAGCTCGCGGAAACCGCGCGGCGGCTCGGCATCAGCCGCACAACGCTGTGGAGACGCCTCAAGTCCTACGGGATGGACGGCTTCCGCGCCTCTCCCTAGGCTCCTAGCTTCTCCGGGGGATGGCCCCCCCCAACACCGCGCCGCAGCCGTTCGTCATAGAGGAATACGTCCGCTGGTCTGACGTAGACTTCGCCGGAATCATTTTCTACGGCTCATACGTGCGTCTCTTCGAGATCGCCGAGACCGAAATGTTCCGGCACTGCGGGCTTGCGTACGCCAAGGTCTTCGACGAGTACGACATCTTTCTGCCGCGCAAAGCGGTACACAGCGAGTTCTACTGGCCGGCACGCCTGGATGATCGCTTACGCATCGCCGCGTATGTCGGCAAGGTCGGCACCAAGTCTTTGACGCTCCACTTTGACGTCTTGCGGCCCGATGTGGCCGCGGTCGGTGCGGCCGGATGGATGGTGCTGGTCTGCGTCAATCGTCACACGCTGAAGCCCACGCCGTTGCCCGCCGGACTAATCGCGTCCCTCGCGCCCCACACGCTCAGTCCCGACGCCGCCCGAACGTTTCTCGGAGTCGCACCATCTCCGCGCTGAGAGCGGTACCAGTCCTGCTGGTGCTTTTGGCGTGCAGCGATGGGCGCGACGACGGGGCCCGCGGCCAGCCGCGGCTTCTCGATGCGACGGTAGCATTTCCACCCAGGGACACCGCGCGGTTTTCGCTTCCCGCCTCGATGCACCGCTGCACTGATGGGCGAACGATGCTGCTCGAAGCCGTCAGCCCCGAGGGCAACGGCGTGTTGCTGCGTTTGCATTTTCGCGACACCCTCATGGCGGCCACGTATCCGGTGGTCGCACCGGGCGACACCACGTCGCCCGCGGCCGTCGTTGCCGTGCGCTACCTCATTCGCGAGGCCACGCGTGCGTTCTTCTTCGACAGCGGCGCCGTCCAGGTCCGTCGCGAGCGAGACAAGATCAGCGGTCGCGTAGACGGTTCGGGGACCGAGAGCGGCATTCGGACCCCGACTCACATCCAGTATCACGACGTCGCACTCCCGCCGCCTGCTGACACCGTGCCATGCACGTTCCAGCCGTGACGACACCGCGCGACGTCCGCATCGGTTTCATTGGATCGGGATTCGCGCGCCGCGTGCAATTGCCGGCGCTCGCGCACGTGCCGGGTGGCAGAGCGACGGCGGTCGCCAGTGGCCACCGCGCCAGTGCGGAAGCGGTGGCGCGGGAGTTCGGACTGCCGCACGTCTTCACTGATGGAACGGAGCTGGCCCGTTCCGCGGACGTGGATCTCGTCATCGTTTCTTCGACGCCCGATACGCACGCCCGATTTGCGATCGCGGCACTCGAAGCGGGGAAGCACGTGCTGTGCGAAAAACCGATGGCCATCGACGCGTTTGAGGCGGCCCAGATGGTGACAGCGTCCGCACAGCATCCCGACAGCTTGGCCTGGATTGACCACGAATTGCGCTATGAGCCCAATCGACGCCGCGCGCGCGAGCTGATTCGGTCGAACGCGATTGGCGACCTGCGGCACGTGGAGCTGTCGCTCAAACCCTACCTGCGGGGCGACGGCCGGCCGCAGGCCGCCGAAGCGCCGTGGAACTGGTGGTTCGATGCAGCTCGCGGCGGTGGCATCCTGGGCGCGGTCGGGTCGCACCTCATCGACCTGGTCCGGTTCTGGAGCGGCAGTGAGATCACGTACGTCGCCGGATTGGCCGAGACGTTCGTAAAGGAGCGTAAGGACGAGACCGGCGCGCCGCGTCCGGTTACGGCGGACGACTTCGCGAGCTGCGTCCTCCAAACGGCAAACAGCGCCGTCGCGACGATCACTCTGAGTACCGTCGCGCACCACGGACCGGGCCATCTTGGCCAGGTCACGGGGAGCGAGGGAACGCTGGTGCTCAGCGGCGAGACCAAGCTCGAGCTTGGCAAACCCGGTGGGCCGCTCGAAGACATTTCGGCGCCGGACGACCTCTGGGAGAAGACCAAGCCCAACAACATGTGGGCGCGCTCGTTCGTCCGGCTGCTGCGCGAGATGGTGGAGGTGATTCGGGGCGGCGCGCCGCAGGGCGAACCAGCCACGTTCCGCGACGGCTGGCAGGTGCAGCGCGTGCTCGACGCAATCCGCGGCGGCCGCGGTGTCCGGTTAGATTGAGACCGTGGAACAGACCTATTTCCGCAAGGGGTTCGGCCTCAAGGGCGCCATCGAAGGCGCGCTCACGGCCGACTACCACAGCCGTGTGGTCGATCTCATTCGCGAGTCGGGCTACAGGCTCGAGGTCGGCGATCTGACATTCCGGCTCGCCGGCGAGTTCGGCTTCTGTTACGGCGTGGACCGCGCGGTCGAGTATGCGTACGAAACGCGCACCAAGTTTCCCGACAAGCGCACGTTCCTGGTCGGCGAGATCATCCACAACCCGCACGTCAATCAGAAACTCGCCGCGATGGGCGTCGAATTCCTGCACCGGCCGGAAGGGCGGGATGGTGAGTTCGACTTCAGCGCCGTGAGCGCCGGCGACGTCGTGATCCTCCCGGCGTTCGGGGTGACGGTGCGCGACTTCGAACGGCTGCGCGCCATCGGTTGCGTGCTCGTCGACACGACGTGCGGATCCGTACTGAACGTCTGGAAGCGCGTCGAAGTGTACGCGCGCGACGGCTTCACCGCTTTGATCCACGGCAAGAACTATCACGAAGAGACGAAGGCCACGTCGAGCCAGGTCAACAAATATCCCGGCGGCAAATACCTCGTGGTGCGGGATATGAAGGAGGCGCGCGTCGTCTGCGAGTACATCGAGGGACGGGGGACGAGGGAGGGGTTTCTGGAGCAGTTCGCGGGCACGATGACCCCCGGCTTCGATCCCGACCGCGACCTGCAGCGGGTCGGCGTCGCCAACCAGACGACGATGCTGTCGGGTGAATCACTCGCCATCGCGGCGGAAGTCGCCAAGAGCATGACGCGACGCTGGGGTGCCGAGTCCCTCGGGGAGCACTTCCGCACCTTCGACACGATCTGTTCGGCGACCCAGGAGCGGCAGGACGCCGTGCTCAAGCTCATCGCCGAACCACTCGATCTCATGGTCGTGATCGGAGGCTACAACTCGAGCAACACGACCCATCTCGCGGCCATCTGCCACGAGAAGGTCACGACCTACCACATCGAGGATGCAGCCTGTATCGCCGTGGATGATGGGAGCATCCGTTATCGCCCGGTCGGTGCTCATGCCACGGAGGAGCGGCGCGAACGCTGGCTGCCTGATGGCCGGCTGACGATCGGCATCACGGCTGGGGCGTCGACCCCGAACAACAAGATCGGCGAGACGATTGAGCGGATCATGGCGATGCGCGGGGCCACGCTGAGCGAGGCCCTCCGCTAGATGCCGCTGTCGCGGTTCCATCCTGTCATCGAACGCTGGTTCTCCAACCGGTTCGCCGAGCCGACCGAGCCGCAAAAGCGCGCCTGGCCGGTCATTCAACAAGGCGGCGACGTGCTCATCGCGGCGCCGACCGGCTCAGGTAAGACGTTCGCGGCCTTCCTTTCCGCTATCGATAGCCTCGTACGCCAAGGGTTGAACGGCGAGCTGCGCGATGAGACGCAGGTCGTCTACGTCTCACCGCTCAAGGCGCTCTCGAACGACGTCCAGAAGAACCTCTCTGAGCCGCTGGCGGAAATCCGCGCGACACTGCCGGCGCAGGGGCTGCCCGACGTTGAAGTGCGCACGCAAGTCCGTACCGGCGACACGCCGCAGTCGGAGCGGCAGGCGATGCTCAAGCATCCGCCCCACATCCTCGTCACCACCCCGGAGTCGCTCTATCTGATCCTCACGTCCGAGCGCGCCCGCGAGATGCTGCGGTCAGTCCGGACGGTGATCGTGGACGAGATCCACGCGGTGGCGCGCGACAAGCGGGGCAGCCACCTCGCCCTGTCGCTCGCCCGGCTCGACGCCCTTATCGGGAAGCGGCCGCAGCGCATCGGCCTGTCGGCCACGCAGCGACCGATCGAAGAGATCGCGCAGTTCCTGGTCGGGACCGGACAGCCGCAGCCGACGATCGTGGATGCCGGCCACATCCGGACCCTCGACCTCGAGCTGGAGATTCCATCGTCGCCGCTCGAGGCGGTGATGTCGGCGGAAGTCTGGGAAGAGGTCAACACCCGCATCGCCGAGCTGATCACGCAGCACAAGACCACGCTGGTGTTCGTGAACACGCGGCGGTTGACCGAGCGACTCGCGATGCAGCTGTCGGAGCGGCTTGGTGCGGATCACATCACGAGCCACCACGGGAGCCTGTCGCGCGAGAAGCGGTTCGAGGCAGAAGAGCGCTTGAAGCGGGGCGAGCTGAAGGCGCTGGTCGCGACTGCGTCGCTCGAGCTCGGCATCGACATCGGCAGCGTCGATCTCGTCATTCAGCTGGGATCGACGCGATCGATTGCCACGCTGCTGCAGCGGGTGGGCCGGGCGGGGCACCGGCTCGGCGCCATTCCAAAGGGGCGCGTCTTCCCGCTGTCGCGCGATGAGCTGATCGAGTGCTCGGCGCTGCTGCGGGCGACTCGCGAGGGCCGGCTCGATCGATTGATCATTCCGAACAAGCCGCTCGACATCCTGGCCCAGCAGATCGTGGCAGCGGCTGCGGGTGAGGAATGGGATGAAGACGTTCTCTACGAGCGCGTGCGGTCGGCCTATCCGTACCGCGACCTGAGCCGGAAGGAATTCGACGACGTCGTACAGATGCTGGCGGAGGGGTTCACGACCCGGCGCGGACGCCGCAGCGCGCACATCCACTACGACGGTATCAACAAGAAGCTCACCGGCCGCCGTGGCGCCCGGATCGCGGCGATTACGTCGGGCGGCGCGATTCCCGACCTGGGCGACTATCGCGTGATCCTCGAGCCGACCGAAACGTTCGTCGGCACGTTGAACGAGGACTTCGCGATCGAGAGCACGCCCGGCGACATCTTCCAGCTGGGCAACACGTCCTACCTCATCGTCAAGGTCGAATCGGGGCAGGTGCGCGTGGCGGACGCGAAGGGCCAACCGCCCACGCTGCCGTTCTGGCTGGGCGAAGCGCCCGGCCGCACCAACGAGCTGTCGGAGGAGGTCTCCAGGCTGCGGCAGGACGTGGCGGACCGCCTGGACGATCCGCCGGCCGCGATCCAGTGGCTCGTCACCACGATCGGTATCGCCGAACCTGGTGCCCGGACGATCGTCGAATACCTCGGCGCCACTCGCCAGATTCTCGGCACGATTCCGACCCAGCAATGCCTGGTGTTGGAGCGCTTCTTCGATGAAGCCGGCGGCATGCAGCTGGTGCTACACGCGCCCTTCGGCAGCCGTATCAACCGCGCCTGGGGATTGGCGCTGCGGAAACGCTTCTGCCGCAGCTTCAATTTCGAGCTCCAAGCCGCAGCCACCGAAGACGCGATCATCCTGTCGCTGGGACCGCAGCACAGTTTCCCGCTCGAGGACGTCTTCCAGTATCTCAAGCCGGCGACCGCAGAGCACCTCCTGGTGCAAGCGATGCTCGACGCCCCGGTATTCGGGACGCGCTGGCGGTGGAACGCGACCCGCGCGCTCGCGGTGCTGCGGTTCCGCGGCGGGGGAAAAGTGCCGACGCCGCTGCAGCGCATGGAAGCCGAGGACCTGGTCGCGGCGGTCTTCCCCGATCAGCTCGCTTGCCCCGAGAACCTGGTCGGTGACCGAGAGATTCCCGATCACCCGCTCGTGAATCAGACGATTGCCGACTGCCTGCTCGAGGCGATGGATTTCCCCGGCCTGAAGCGCGTGCTCGAGGGGATGGATGCGGGTCAGTTCACGCTCGTAGCGCGCGACACGACCGAGCCGTCGCCGCTGTGCCACGAAGTGCTGAACGCCCGGCCCTACGCGTTCCTGGACGACGCCCCGCTCGAGGAGCGCCGTACGCAGGCGGTCATCACGCGCCGTGGTCTCGATGTGAAGACGGCCGACGAATTCGGCAAGCTCGACCAGTCGGCCATCGACCTCGTGCGTGAGCAAGCCTGGCCCGATCCCGAGAACGGCGACGAGCTCCATGACGCGCTGCTCATCATGGGCGCAGTCCCAAGCGCCGAAGCTGGAACGCACGCGTCCTGGAAGGACAAATACGACAGCCTGGTGAGCGCCGGACGGGTGACGACCGTGGATGGGCGGCTATGGGTCGCGACGGAGCGGTTGCCGATGGTCCAAGCCGCGTTCCCAGGTGCCACGAACGAGCCGGCCGTCACACCGCCCGAGCGAGAACACGCGAAGTCGTGGACCCGCGAGGACGCGATTCGGGAGCTCGTGCGTGGTCGGCTGGAAGTGATCGGCCCGACCACGGCCGCAGATATCGCCGATGCTCTTGGGTTGCCGGAGAGCGATGCCGATTTCGCGCTGGCTGGGCTGGAGCATGAAGGCTTCGCGCTCCGCGGCCGCTTCTCCTCGGGCGTCGAGGGAACGGAGTGGTGTGAGCGCCGGCTGCTGGCGCGCATCCATCGCTACACGCTCGACCGGCTGCGCAAAGAGATCGAGCCCGTCAACGCCGCCGACTTCCTGCGCTTCCTCTTCAAGTGGCAACGCCTCGCCACCGGGTCGCGCGCGGAGGGACCGGAGGGCCTGGCCGCCGTACTCGATGTGCTCGACGGCTACGAGCTGGCAGCGGGGGCGTGGGAGTCCGAGGTGCTGCCGGCGCGACTCACCGACTATGACCCGCTCTGGCTCGACGGGTTGTGCCTGTCGGGCGAGATCGCGTGGGGACGGCTGACCGCAACGCGAAATGGGGAAGGCGGAACGCGGAACAGAAAGGTTGGCCCCGTAAAGAGCACGCCCATCGCGCTGTTCCGGCGCGAACGCGGCGAGATCTGGAGAGCGGGGAATCCCGAAGTCGACTCGACGACGTTGCCCCTTTCTTCGACCGGCAAGGCGCTGTTGGGGGCTTTCGAAACGCGAGGGGCGCTCTTCTTCGGCGATCTCGTCAACGCGACGGGATTGCTGCGCACGGAAGTCGAGAAGGGCCTGGCGGAGCTGGTCGCGTGGGGACTCGTCTCATCGGACAGTTTCGCCGGTTTGCGCGCCTTGCTCGTGCCATCCGATCGCCGGCGCCCGCTCGGCGGCGGATATCGGCGGCGCGGCAGAATCGCCCCGTTCGGCGTCGAGACGGCGGGCCGCTGGGCTCGGACGCGCGGCAAGCCGCCGGTTGCCGAGGAGCAAGTCGCCGAAGCGGTCGCTTGGCAGCTGCTCAGGCGTTACGGCGTGGTGTTCCGTCGCCTGGTGCAGCGCGAGACCTTACTCGCGCCTTGGCGCGACATCCTGCGCGTCTACCGGCGCCTGGAAGCGCGCGGCGAGGTCCGGGGCGGCCGGTTCGTGGGTGGGTTCTCGGGCGAGCAGTACGCGCTGCCGGAAGCGATTGGCCTGCTGCGGTCGACACGCCGGGAGCAGGGGGCAGAAGAGCTGATCGCGGTCAGCGGCGCCGATCCGCTCAACCTCGTCGGGATTCTCACGCCTGACGAAGCGGTTCCCGCGATCACCACCAACCGCATTCTCTATCGCGACGGCGTGCCGATCGTGGTGAAAGAAGGCGAAGGGAAGAGCGAGCGGTTCCTGGTGGATGTGCCGGCCGAAGAGCGCGACATATTGCGCGGCGCGCTGTTGCGGCGCCGCCCGGCGCCCCTCGTGCGCACCTATCTCGGCAAGAGCAAGGCGGCCGGCTAGGCTTTCAGTTTTTCGAGGTACTTGCTCCGCAGCTTCGCGACTTTCGGCGCAATGACCGCGCGGCAGTACGGCTGGTTCTGATTCCTTCTGTAGTACTCCCGGTGGTATTCCTCGGCGGGATAAAAGGCCTTCAGGGGCTCGAGCTTCGTCACGATGGGGTCGTCGAACACGTGCTCGGCCTCGAGCTCCTTCACCACGTCCTCGGCGGTACGCCGCTGCTCGTCATCGTGATAGAAGACGGCCGAGCGATACTGGGTGCCCACGTCGCCACCCTGGCGGTCGAGCGTCGTCGGATCATGCAGAGTGAAGAACACGCTCAGCAAGTCACGGAAGGAGAGCTGGTCCGGATCGAACGTCACCTGCACCACTTCGGCGTGTCCCGTCGTGCCGGTGCAGACGGCCTCATAGCTCGGGTTTGGCACGTGGCCGCCCGCGTAGCCCGAGACGACCTTCGTGACACCGCGCAGTTGCTCGAAGACCGCTTCGAGACACCAGAAGCAACCGCCGGCGAGCGTCGCTATTTCCACGAGGCCAGCTCGACTCCGGCCCGCGCTTCGTCCAACCCCTTCGGATCGGCGCTCACGGTTTCGATGCAAAGGATGTAGGAAGACGTTCCCGTGGTCCTGGAAGACAAGCAGCGGGCGCGGAGATACATGCTCTGCGCCATTAGCCCGAACCGGTACTCGTGTGCGCGGGGGGACCATTCCATGGTGTCTTCAAGGACCTGCCCGCCCGTCTTGCCGGCGCCGACATTCAGTCCCCGTCCGAGCCCCTGAAGAGCCGCTCGACTGTTTCCCGCTCCTTTGGTCACCATCACGATGACGACTTCGCCGCGTTTGGGGTCGCTGAGAACCCAGGCGTAGTTGCCTGCCGCCACGCTGCGGCTCTCGAACTCCGCGTTCGCCTGTTTCTGCATTTCGGGACTGAGTTGAAAGTCGGCGCTCGGAAGTGGGACGGTGAATCCGAAGTCGGCATGTCGCGCTTCCGTGCCGCTGATGACGAGGTGTTGTTTTTCCGGATCCGTGATCTTCGCCATCGCCATGCTGCCACTGAGTACCTCTCCCATCGACGCGAGAACAAAAAGGGCGATGGTGCCCACCCCAAAGCGCCAGATGTACGAAAGCCAGGTCCACTGGGACTTCGCGAGCTTCGCCCAGATGCCCACCGCCAATCCGGCAAAAATTGGCGGCGCGGCGAAGTAGCCGGTGGCAAAACCGGCCGCATCCGCGCTCTTGTCGCTCGTCGCCTGCAATACCGCAACGATGCTCGCGGCGATGACGGCCAATAGCATGGCCTTCCAAAACGAATCGCGGGATGGCATTGCCGGGTTGGTCATGCTCCAGGATAGCGAACCGATTCCGGTTTCGTCAGGGCTTCAGTAGGCCGCGAATGTAATCGGCTGACGAATCGTTACGCGTGCGGTCCGGCCACGGACTCTTGCCGGCCGATACTCGGCGGCCAGGACGACGCGTTTCGACTCGGCATCGAATACCGGATTGGGCGTTTGGACGACTTTGACCGTGGCCGGCAAGACTCGGCCAGTCGTGTCGAGCGTCGCCTCGACGACCACGGTTCCCCCGATGCGCAGCGCCTGCATCTCGGGCGCGTAGCGAATTGGCGGATGCCTGATGAGCGCGGGCGGTTCGTCTACGGTGCCGACCACCGACGGCGCCTCCAGCGGCGCCGCACGCCGGCTGATGCGGATCGAGTCGGCGAGACGCTTGAGGAAAGGCGCGAGGTCGATGCCTCGCGCGGTGAGATCCCGGTACCCCGCGAGCCCTGCGTTGAACGACACGGCCGCCAGGCTGTCCCGCCCCTTCTGACGCAATGCCATTCCCCGGACGAGCAGCGCAAAGACGCGCTCGCCGGCGGTGGCCTGATTGGCGCTGTCCAACGCCTGCGCGGTCAGCGCCAGCGCGCTATCGGGGTGATGCGTGCGCAGCTGCTCGCGGGCCGTGGTGATCAAGCGAGTGGGATTCTGTGGGGGCGGCGGGTGGAGATCGAATCCCATGGTCACTTCGCTGCGCACCGCATGGCCCTTGCGCCGCGCAGGTGTGAATTGCGCCGCGAGCATCATCTGCTGCAATGGTGTGTCGAACGCCTGATCTGGTGACTCGAGCACCATGAATCCGAGCGCCTCGGCCTTGCCGAGACTATCGATCATGGCGTGTACGATTGCGTGGCCTGTCACGCGGCGGGGCAGCAACTCGGGCGGATAGGCGAATTTGGGACCCGACACCCACGCGGCGCGCTGATCCAGCTCGCTGTCTGCATAGACCCGGAAC
>Ga0193711_1000029_pt1 | contig 31031 bp, 30 predicted proteins | sample H3m2metaG_FD_144922 | JGI IMG/M metagenome (GOLD analysis project Ga0193711, IMG submission 144922) | Soil microbial communities from a riparian zone of the East river system, Colorado, United States - H3m2 | ecosystem: Environmental > Terrestrial > Soil > Riparian zone | place: USA: East River...
CCGAGCCCTTTTCAGGGCCCAAACAGTTTTGAAGACTGGTCAGGCCACCAGACCCAATCCGCTCCCGCGATTACCCCGTCTACTGCGTAAGGGCAATCACGTCGATCTCGACGCGCGCCCCCTTGGGCAGACCCGCCGCCTGGGTCGTCGACCGTGCAGGCTTGTGCGCGCCGAAATGCTTCGCGTACACCTCATTCATCTGCACGAAATCGGCCATGTCCGCCAGATACACCGTCGTCTTGACCACGTTCGCGAGCGACGTTCCAGCCGCCGCCAGCACCGCCTTGAGATTCGCGAAGACCTGCTCCGTCTGCTCCGCCGTCGTGCGACCCACGAGATCGCCGCTCTTGGGGTCGAGGGCGACCTGGCCGGCGGTGAACACGAAGCGCTCGGTGGCGATCGCCTGGCTGTACGGGCCAATCGCTTTGGGGGCGGCGTCGGTCGCAATGATACGCATCAGAACAGTCCCTCGATCGTGCCGTCGGGAAGGAGCCGAATCCGTTCGGCCGCCGGATTCTTGCCAAGTCCCGGCATGGTCAAGATGTCGCCCGCGAGCGCCACGACAGCGTGAACCCCGCGGGGGCACCGAGCTGTGTAGGATCGTCGGAGAATGAGTACTGCGTCTTCGCCATACAGACGGGCGTTTCCCCGAGGCCCAGCTTGGGGAGGAGCTCGAGCGCGCGGTCCGCCGCTGGCGCGAAGGAGACGCCGCCGGCGCCGTAAATCTCGCGCGCAATCGTTTCGATCTTCTCGCGGATCGGGCGGCGCTCATCGTACAGCGGCTTGAACGCGGGCTTGCTCGTCTTGAGGAGACCGAGCAACGACTCCGCGACCGCGACGCCGCCTTCCCCGCCCTTCTCCCACACGTCGCAGCGGACCACCTCGACGCCTTCCGCCGCGCCGACCGCACGGACGACTTCGACCTCCTCATCTGCATCGGTGATGAAGCGGTTGAGCGCGACCATCGCCGGGACGCCGAACTTCTTCACGTTGCGGATGTGACGACGGAGATTCTCGGAGCCCCGTTGCACCGCGGCGGGGTCAGCCGTCGCCAACTGATCCTTTTTCACGCCGCCGTGCATCTTGAGGGCCCGTACCGTGGCGACGATAATCGCCGCCTCCGGCTTGAGCCCGGTGAAGCGGCATTTGATGTCGAAAAACTTTTCGGCGCCCAAGTCGGCGCCGAAACCTGCTTCCGTCAGCACGATGTCCGACAGGGCGAGCCCCAGCTTCGTCGCGGCCACCGAATTGCAGCCGTGGGCGATGTTGCCGAAGGGGCCGCAATGAATGAGCGCCGGGCCGCCCTCGAGCGTCTGCACGAGATTCGGATTGATCGCATCCTTGAGGAGCAGCGTCATGGCGCCCTGCGCCTTGAGATCGCTGGCGCGCGCGGCAGTCTTGTCCGGGCGCAGGCCGACGATAATGCGCGCGATGCGTTCTTCGAGGTCTTCGATGCCGGTGGCCAGCGCAAGAATCGCCATGATCTCCGAGCCAGGAATGATCACGAAGCGCTCTTCGCGCATCGGCCCGCCGGACAAGCCCCCCAGCCCCACGATGATGTTGCGCAACGCCCGGTCGTTCATGTCGATCGTGCGCGGCCAGCTGATGCGCCGCACATCCAAGCCCAGGGCGTTGCCGTGATGGAGATGCGCATCGAGCATCGCGGACAGCAGGTTGTGCGCGCTCGCGATCGCATGGAAGTCGCCGGTGAAGTGCAGGTTGATGTCCTCCATCGGGACGACCTGCGCAAAGCCGCCGCCGGCCGCGCCGCCCTTCACGCCGAATACGGGGCCGAGCGAGGGCTCGCGCAGCGCCAGAATCGCGTTCTTGCCGAGGCGCCGCAGCGCCTGCGTGACACCCACGGTGACGGTGGACTTGCCTTCGCCCGCCGGGGTGGGATTGATCCCGGTGACGAGCACGAGCCGGCCTTTGGGCGGTCGCTTTTCCAGCGCGCGCAGCGAGATCTTCGCCTTGTACCTCCCGTACAGCTCGAGCTCGTCGTCCGACAAGCCCAGCTCGGCCGCGACGTCGCGAATGGGCCGGAGTTTCGCGGCCTGGGCGATGGCGATGTCAGAGGGAACCTTGGTGGCGGTAAGAGTCATAGGGAGGAATCGATCCGGGAGCCGAAACAGCGGCGGGCGTTTTCCGTGGTGTGTCGCGTCAGCTCATCGAAACTTTCGCCGCGCAGCGCTGCCGCCCGCTCGGCCACGTCGCGCACGAAGCCCGGCTCGTTGCGTTTACCGCGATGCGGCACCGGCGCGAGATAGGGCGCGTCCGTCTCGACTAAAAGACGGTCGGACGGGCAGACGGCCAGACGGCCGGTGAGAGGCCAGTTTTTGAACGTGATCATGCCGCTGAACGAGAAATATGCGCTAATCGCCATGCCCGCTTCCCACACCGCGTCGCCGGATGAAAAGCTGTGGAGGACCACGACGGGCGGCCGCGGACCGAGCGCGCGCAACATTGCCGCCATATCGTTGTCGGCGTCGCGCGAGTGAACGACCACCGGCTTGCCGAGCTCCTGGCCAAGCTGCAGATGCTCCTCGAACGCGCGGCGCTGCGTTTCGCGCGGCGAGTGCGTGTAGTGGTAGTCGAGCCCCGTTTCACCGACAGCCACGACTTCCGGTGCGCCCAGCAGCTCGCGGACTCGTTCCCGCGCTTCATCCGACCAGCTGCTCGCTTCGTGCGGATGGACGCCGGCCGTCGCGGAGCGTCCCGCGGCACCGCGGGCGAGCGCGACCGCGCGCTCGCTGCCGGCCAGCGACTCCCCGATCACCACGACGTGAGTGACTCCCGCGGCCTTCGCGTGGGCGAGCACGGTGTCGCGATCGGCGTCGAACGCGGCGTCGCCGAGATGGCAGTGCGTGTCGACTAGCGTGCGGGCTGCGGGGCTCGAGGGGCGGACGCCGGGGATGACGGTGGCGCCGCCGGCACTGACGGGGTCGCCGGTGCCCGCGAGCCGAACGTCCGCGCGCCCCGCGCATCCTCACCCGGCCAGCGCTTCTCGATCCAGAGCAGCACGGGCGCGGCGATATAGATAGAAGAGAACGTGCCCGTGAAGATTCCGAACGACATGACCCAGGCGAACGGCCGGATCACCTCGCCGCCGAGGACCAGCAGGGCGAGCGTCGTCGCGATCGTCGTGCCGTGCGTCAGCACCGACCGCGGCAAGGTTTCGTTGATCGACAAGTTGAGGATCTCGTACAGATTCTGGCGCCGGTATTTGCGCAGGTTCTCGCGCACCCGGTCGAAGATGATGATCGTGTCGTTCAGCGAGTACCCGACGACGGTGAGCACTGCGCCCACCACGATCAGGCTCACCTCGAGACGCATCACGCTGAGAAATGCGATGGTGGCGACGACGTCGTGCGCGGTCGCGATGACCGCGGCGAGGCCGAATCGCCACTCGAACCGGACGGCGAGGTAGATCAGTGTGACGATAAAGCTGAGCAGAATCGCGGTGAGCGCCTTGCCCTGCAGCTCGCGGCCGACTTTGGGCCGCACGGCTTCGGTACGAACCACGCGGTACTGGCCGGCGCCGATGGAGTTGTCGAGCGCGCCGCGGACGGTATTGCTGACGGCCGCTTCGGACGCTTCGTCCGTCGCGGCTGAATGCGCGATGCGGGCGCGGATCAGGAACGCCGTGTCCGCCCCGAAGGTCTGGATCTCGGCGCCGTTCAGGCCGGCTGCGTCGAGCGCGTGGCGAATATCGCCCGTCTCCACGCGCTTCGCCGATTCCACCTGCATCAGCGTGCCGCCCGTGAACTCGATGCTGTAGTTGAGGCCGCGCGCCACCAGGTCGATGGCACCGACGAGCATGATGGCACCCGTGATCGAAAACGCCACGCGGCGCCATTTGATGAAATCGTAATTCGCGTTCGCAAAGAGTCTGATCATCAGATACTCAGGGTGACCATGTCAGGCCGCCGGTTCAACCAGATGAGGAACAGCGTCTTCACGACGAAGATCGCCGAGATCATCGAGGCGGCGATACCGATGATCAGCGTGATGGCGAAGCCCTGCACCGGGCCTGTGCCGACGGCGTACAGGATCAGCGCAGTGAGGGCGGTGCTGACGTTGGAGTCCACGATGGCGTTCATGGCGTGCAGGAAGCCGTCTTCGACGGCCAACCGTAGCGACTTGCCGTGGACCAGCTCTTCGCGTATTCGCTCGAAGATCAGCACGTTCGCGTCCACCGCGATGCCGATCGACAGCACGAACCCGGCGAGACCCGGGAGCGTCAGGGTGAACCCGAACATCGCCAGGCCCGCGAGCGTGAACAGGCAGTAGAGCGTGAGCGCCGCGACGGCCAGGGCCCCCGCCATGCGGTAGTAGCCGATCATGATCACGATCACGAGGACCACCCCGACCACGCCGGCGCGGATACCGTCGTGGATGGAGTCGGCGCCGAGCGACGGGCCGATCGTGCGCTCTTCGATGATCGAGAGCGGCGCGGGGAGCGCGCCGGCGCGCAGCACCAGCGCCAGGTCGCTCGCTTCCTGGAGCGGCTTGTTGCCGAGCTCGATTTGGCCGTTGGCGCCGATCTGGCCGCGGATCACCGGCGGTTGTCCCTGGACGCGGCTGTCGAGAATGATCGCCATGTAGTCGTTGATGTGGCGCGCAGTTTCATCGGAGAACTTCCGGGCCCCACGATGGCTGAGCTGGAACGGGACGATCGACTGATTCGTCACCGGGTCGCGCCGGGCGGTGGCCTTGACCAGCTCTTCGCCGGTAATGATCGGCCGGGAGTCTACGGCGTACAGCGCGCGATAGGCGCGCGCGCCGCGCGATTCGGCCTGCGAGCCCCAACGCAAATCGATGCCGCGCGGCATCGCCGCGCGCACGTCGGGCCGGTTGATGAGGCTGTCCACCAGCGGCCATTGCTCTTCCGGCACGAGATACTCGCCGGGGAGCTGGCCCTGAAACAGCAGCGACGACAGCACGCCGGGCGTGTTCGCATCGGTCGTCGAATCGCGCTCCGCCTTGCTCGAGTCCCCACCGAACAGCTGCGAGACGGCCGATGGCGCGGCGGCCCCGCGCGCTTTGATGCCGGCGCGGCGCAGCGCCGCATCGATCTGCGGCAGCGCATCCTTGAACTGATTCTTCATGTCGGTGATGCGGAACTCGAGAAACGCGGTCCGTTGAATCACGCTCTTGGCCCGGGCGGGATCCTTCTCGCCCGCGAGCTCCACGATCAGCCGGCAGCGGCCCTGAATCTGCACGACCGGCTCGGTCGTGCCGAACTCGTCGATGCGCGTGCGCACGACGCGCTCGGCGCGCTGAATGGCGTCGGCGCAATCCGGCACCGGTCCCTTGGACTGATCGACTTCGAGCGCCAGGTGAATGCCCCCCTGGAGATCGAGTCCCAGATTGATCGGAAGCCGCCGGACCGTCGTGTCCTTCATGCGGCCGGTTTGGGGATCGATGACCCGCTGCTTCGTGTTGCGAGGCAACAGCGACACGACGCTGAGTCCGACCAGTCCGAGGATGATCCAGAGCCGATTACGAATGCGCTTGTCCATCACGTCTCTCTACTGGTTGAGGGTCGCCCGCGCCGCCTGGCGGTCGCGCTCGAGCTGCGCCACCAGCGCGTCGCGGGACGGGAACGCCTGCACTTCACGCAGGCGACGGACCCATTCCACGTCTACCGTTTCTCCGTACAGCTCGCCGTCGAAATCGAACAAATGCACTTCGAGCGTGCGAGCCTGCTCACCAAATGTCGGCCGGGGGCCCTGATTCATCATCCCCCCGAATGCTCGCGCATCTTTCAACTTCACCCGCACCGCATACACGCCGTCGGGCGGCAGCAGCTTTCTCGAATCGGGCGGCGCGAGGTTGATCGTCGGAATACCGATCGTCCTGCCGCGTCCCGCGCCCCGCACCACAGTCCCCCGAATGCCGTACCGCCGTCCCAACCAGCGCGCCGCGGAGTCCAGGTCTCCATGGGCGATCGCCGTCCGAATCAACGTCGACGAAATCGGTTGACCGTTGTCCCGCACGGCATCCACGACCGCCATGCCGAAGCCCTGCTCCCCCGCCAACCGCTCCACCAACTCCACGTCGCCGGCTCGCCCGCGGCCGAACCCATGATCGTATCCCATCACGAGCTCGCGCATCGCATACTCGTCGCACAGCCGGCGGACGAATGCTTCCGCGTCGAGCTGCGCGACCTCCGGCGTGAACGGCATCAGCACGAACCGATCGATGCCGCCCGCCCGCACCGCCGCTTCCTTTTCTTCGGGCAGCGACAAGAGCTTGGGCGCCGCCGCCGGATTCACCACCGCGAGCGGGTGCGGGTCGAACGTGACCAACACACTCGCGAGTTTTCCCGCGCGCGCCCGCCGCTGCACTTCCGCGAGCACCGCCTGATGGCCGCGGTGCAGACCATCGAAGGTACCCATGGTGACGACGGTCGCTTGCGACATCAGCCTTCCGCCACCACCACGCGGGGCTTCAGAAGGTCGCCTACTTGGTCTGCTACCGCCACCAACTCATCGTCCGAAAACAGCGCGATCGGGGATCGGGTATCGGCTATCGGGTCGCGCGTGATTGCGCGACCGTGCACCACGGCGTCCTTCTCCTTCTTATCTACTTGCCGTCGCGGCATGTCCGCGACCAGCACCGCCGCATCCTGCAACGCCGCCTTCGTCACCGCCTCTGGCGCCACCGCATCCGCGAGGAGCAGCGGCCCCACGGCGGTACGGCGCAGCGCGGTGAGATGGGCGCCGCACCCCAGCTTCGCGCCGATGTCGCGCGCCAGCGACCGCACGTACGTCCCCGCGCTCACCGTCGCCCGAAATCGCAGATCGGGTACTGCCGCTTCCACGATCTCCAGCTCGCGGATCTCGACCGGCCGCGGCTCGGGCGTGACGACTTCGCCGCGTCGCGCGCGCCGGTACGCCCGCTCGCCTTCGATCTTCACCGCCGAGTACGCCGGCGGGCGCTGCTCGTACGCGCCGCGGAAGCTGCCGATCACATCCGCGAGCTGCGCCGGGGTGATGCCCGTCCACGGCGCGGTGGCCACGACGGCGCCGGTCAGGTCGTCGGTGTCGGTCGTGACGCCAAGGCGGATGACGCCTTCGTACGTCTTCGGCCACTCCGCGGTGAATGGCGCCAGTCGCGTCGCCCGCCCGACGACCAGCACCAGCAGCCCTTTCGCGAACGGATCCAGCGTGCCGAGGTGCCCCACGCGCTGTTCGCCGAGCGCGCGACGGACGATGTCGACGACGTCATGAGACGTGGGGCCGGCCGGTTTGGCCACCAGGACGAGCCCACCGTTGCTCAGTCGTCCGTCTCCTTCAGCTCCTTCAACACGCGATCGATGTACTGCGCGTGCTCGATGCCGCGGTCCAGATGAAAATGCAGCTCGGGGCTCGTCCGCAAACTCAGCTCCTTCGAGAGCTGTGCCCGCAGAAAACGCGCAGCACTCGCCAGTCCCTCGAGCGACTTTGCCTTCTCTTCGTCGGAGCCCATGACGCTCACGCGCACGTTGGCGTGCGACAGATCGGGCGAGACCTCGACGCCGGTGACCGTGACGAACCCGATCCGCGGATCGCGCACGTCGGCGGTGAGGAACACGCCTACGGCGTGACGGATCATTTCGCTCACGCGCTCGGGACGATGGCTGCGACGCTTCATCTCAGAGATAGCTCGTGCTGGTGTCCACGATGCGCGCGCCGTCCGCCCCGGCCACCAGCTTGTCCGCCTCGCGCAGCACGCTCTCGGCGTGGCGCCGGTCGGTGCTCACGACGGCGGCCGTCAGCTCGGCGCGCTGCCACAGATCCTGATGCCCCGTTTCCGCGACGGACACGTTGAAGCGGTTGTGCATCCGATCCTTGAGGCTCTTCACGATCGTGCGCTTGTCCTTCAGCGACTGGCACGCCGGAAGATGCAGCTCCCACATCATCACCCCCACGATCACGACTCAGCAGCGCTGAGGGACCGCGCGACCTCCTCGATGCGGTACGACTCGATCAGATCGCTCACTTTGACGTCGTTGAAGTTCTCGATCCCGATGCCGCACTCGAAGCCCTCACGGACCTCGCGCACGTCGTCCTTGAAGCGCTTGAGCGACGACAGGGTGCCGTCGTAGACCTCGACGCCGTTGCGGATCACACGCGCCCGTCCCGTCCGGGGAATCACGCCGCTGCGCACGAAGCACCCGGCGATCGTCCCGAGCTTGGCGATCTTGAAGATCTGCCGCACTTCCGCCTCGCCCAGCACGACTTCCTTCTTTTCCGGCGCGAGCAGGCCTTCCATGGCCAGCTTCACCTCTTCCACCGCCTCGTAAATGATGCGGTAGGTGCGAATCTCCACGCGCTCGCGATCCGCTGCGGCGCGCGCGTTGGAATCGGGGCGCACGTGGAAGCCGACGATGATCGCGCCGGAGGCACGGGCGAGCAGCACGTCCGATTCGGTGATCGCACCGACGCCGCGGTGCACCACTTCGACTTTCACCTCGGCGGTCGAGAGCTGCGCCAACGCGTCCGCGAGCGCCTCGGCGGGCCCGCCCTGGTCGGCCTTGATGATGATCCGCAGGGTCGCCACGCCGCCGGCGGCCGCTTCGGCCATGAAGTCTTCCAGCGTCTTGACCCGGCCGGAGCGCCGATGCTGCGCCTCGCGCTCGAGCCGCTGCCGCTTCTGCGCGATGTCGCGCGCCGCGGCGGCGTCGTCCATCGCCAGGAAGCTGTCCCCCGCTTCGGGCACACCCTCGAACCCGAGGATCTGCACCGGCGTGGAGGGGCCGACCTCGGTCTCGGGGCCGCCGCGCTCGTCGTACATCGCGCGTACCCGGCCCGAGTACTGGCCGCAGATGAAGTCGTCGCCGATACGCAGCGTACCGTTCTGGACGAGGATCGTCGCGAGCGCCCCCTTGCCCGGGTCGAGCTGCGCTTCGAGCACCGTCCCATGCGCCTTACGCTCGGGATTGGCCTTGAGGTCGAGCAGCTCCGCCTGGAGCAGGATCTGGTCGAGCAGCGCGTCGACGTTGGTGCCTTTCTTGGCGGAGATTGCCGTCATCAACGTGGTGCCGCCGAACTCTTCGAGCACGACGCCGTGCGTCAACAGGTCCTGTTTCACTTTCTGCACGTTCGCCGTCGGCAGATCGATCTTGTTGATCGCCACGACGAGCGGCACGCCGGCGTTCTTGGCGTGCGAAATGGCCTCGATCGTCTGCGGCATGATTGCGTCATCCGCGGCGACGACCAGCACCACGATGTCCGTCACCTGGGCGCCGCGGGCACGCATGGCCGTGAACGCTTCGTGGCCCGGCGTGTCGAGGAACGTGATCTTGCGGCCGTCCTTGAGCGTGACCTGGTAGGCACCGATGTGCTGCGTGATGCCGCCCGCTTCCCCCGCGACGACGTTGGCTTTGCGGACGTAGTCGAGCAGCGACGTTTTGCCGTGGTCGACGTGACCCATGATCGTCACGACCGGCGGCCGCGGCTTCAGCGTCTCGTCCGCGTCCTTCGTCTCGTCGGTCTGGGTGGTGGCGTACTCCTCTTCGCGCACCGCCTGGAAGCTGAACGCCGAGGCGATCAGCTCGATCATGTCGAAGTCGAGCCGCTGATTGATCGTCACCATCTGACCGAGCTCTTTGAACGCGAACGTCACGATCTGGGTCGGCGGCACCTTCAGCGTGCTGGCGAGCTCGGACACGGTGATGAACTCGGTCACGCGCACGAGCGTCTTCTCGCGCTCGCGCTCCTCACGGCGGCGCTCTTCCTGCGTCTCGCGGAACGTGGGGCCCTCTTCGCGGCGATGCACACCCTTCTTGCCGACCGGCGCCTTCAACGTGGCGAGGGTGCGCGAGATGTTCTGGGCGACCGCTTCCTGATCGACCAGCGACTTCTTGCCCTTCTTGCGCTTCTTGCCCTTGTCCCGCCGGCGCTCATCGAGCGGCGGCGCGCCCGGGGCGGCTGACGCGACGGGCCGCGGCGGCACTGCGGAGCCCCCCCCTCCCCCTCCCCCGCCCCCTCCCCCGCCACCCGGACCCGATGGCATGCCGCGCGCGACGGGGCGTGGGCGGACCGGCGTCGGGATAAAAGGCCGAGGGGGCGGAGACGACGGCGTCGAAAAGACCGGCGGCGAAGGGGCGGCGGACGGCGGCGCAGGCGCAAACGTCAAGCTTGCCGCTGGCGCTGAAGACTCGGCCGATTCGGCCGGCGCGAGGTCCTTGAACAGCGCCGCCGCTCGCTCCTCGAGCGAGGGGACAGCCTTTTCTTCTTCCTGCTCGCGGACTGCCGCCTCGAGCGCCAGGCGCGCGCGCTCGGCCTCGGCGGCTTCGGCGGCCGCCACTTCGGCGGCGGCCGCATCGGCCGCGGCAACCTCGGCGGCGGTGCGACGGCGGCGCTTGGGGCGGTTATCGCCCGCGGCGACCGGCTCCGGAGCGGGCTCGACGACGTTGGCCGCGGCGCGACGCCGCTTGGGCGGCGCGGTGGGCTGCTTTTGCTTGCGCTTGTCGCGCTCCCAGCGCGCGCGCATCAGCGACACCTGCTCGTCCTTGAGCGGCGTCAGGTGACTGCGCACGAAGATGTCCATCTCCTTGAGCATGCCCGTCAGCTGCTCGCTGGAGATTCCGAACTCCGCTGCTAGATCGTGGATCCGCGTCGTTGCCACTAACTCCTCGCTATTGGCTATTGGCTATAAGGCCGCGCGCCAGAGCCTGGTCTGCCACTCCGACCGCCTGGACCGCCGGCCGACCCAAACCCGCTCCAAGCTCTGCTGCGACTGGTCCACGCAGGACCGGAATTCCTTTTGCTTCTGCGAGCCGTGTGACTTTCTCCATCGTGCGCTGGCCGGCATCCTCCGCCAGCACCACACACATCAACTTTCCGCGCTGCAATCCTGCTCGCACACCCGCGACACCGATAACGACGTTTCCTGCCCGGACTCCGAGTCCCAACAGTCGGACAATCCGCGCACTCACACGGACGCTGTGGGGGCCGGGGGCGCCGGGGGCACCGGGGGGGCCGGGGGGGCCGGGGGGGCCGGGGGGGCTTCCGTCCCGGGCTCCTCGTCTCCGCCTTCCTCGGTCATCTCATTGAGGAAGGCCATCATCTTCTCGGCCAGATCGGGCGTCATGCCCGGGATCTGATCAACGTCCTCGCGCTCCAAATCGAGAATGTCCTGGAGCGTCTTCTTGCCGGCCTGCTCGAGCACTGCCACCAGCTCGGGCGACAAACCTTTCATTTCGGTGAGCGCCACCTGCGTCACCGACGATTGATCCGCCGGCGGGAGCGGCGCGAACAGCGGGCCTTCCCCACCGCGCTCCAGCCACTCGCGGCTCGAGTAGAGATCGACCTTCCAGCCCGTCAGCTCGGATGCCAGCCGCACGTTTTGCCCGTTGCGGCCGATCGCCAGCGACAGCTGGTCCTCGTCCACGATCGCCTGAATCGTTTTCGACTCGGGATCGGAGAAGACGCGCGCGACGCGGGCCGGCGCCAGCGACAGCTTGGCGAACCGCTCGGGGTCGGACGACCACGGGACGATGTCGATGCGCTCGCCGTTGAGCTCGTTCACGACGGCCTGGACGCGCGAGCCCTTCAATCCCACGCACGCGCCGACCGGATCGATGCCGTCGTCGCGTGACCACACGGCGATCTTGGTGCGGCTGCCCGCTTCCCGTGCCGTAGCACGGATCTCGACGATCTGCTGCTGAATCTCGGGCACTTCCAGCTTGAACAGCGCTTTGACGAACAGCGGGTCCGCACGCGACAAAATGAGCCGCGGGCCTTTCGGCGTTTCCTCGATCCGCTTCAGCACCGCGCGAATCGTATCGCCCTGATGGAAGTGCTCGCGATGATTCTGATCGCGGTACGGGATGATCGCTTCGGCTTCACGGAACTTGTTGAGCATGACGACGATTTTGCCGCGCTCGATCTGTTGGACCTCACCCGAGAGCAGCTCGCCCACTTTGCCGGCGAACTCCTCCCGGATGCGGGAGCGCTCGCCTTCGCGGACGCGCTGGATGATCCGCTGCTTTGCCGCCTGGACCGCGGTCCGTCCGAACTGCTCGAACGGGACTTCTTCTTCAAGCACGTCCCCGGGCGCGAAGTCAGGATCCTCGTACCGCGCTTCCTCGAGCGAGACCTGGGTCCCGGGATCCTCGATGGTTTCGACGACTGTTTTGAGGACCACGATCCGGATCGATCCCTTCATCTCGTCGATCCCGATCTCGGCACGGACGTTGGGGCCGTAGCGTTTTACGAGCGCCGCATGGAGCCCGTCCTTGAGCAGGTCGATCAGCTCGCCGCGCTCAAGCTGCTTCGTGTTGGTCAGTTCCCGGATCGCCGAGACTACGTCGGTTGCGTTGGCCATCAATAGTCCTCTAGTCCTGGTCGCTTACCAGCCGAGCGTCACGCGCCTCCTCGAGGCGATACGCGCGCTCGACACCGTTTTCAGGAGCCAAGACCACCGTGTCCTGGTCCGGCACTGCCACAATCCGGGCCTGCACCCGGCCGAGCCCCGCGAGCTTCACCTTCACGTCGCGGCCCACGAACTGCACCCAATGTCGATGCCAGCGCACGGGCCGTTCAATCCCCGGGCTCGACACCTCCAAGACATACTTATTGCCCAGGGGACCGCCTGCATCGAGCCATTCTTCGAGTGCCCGACTGACCCGGCTGCAGTCTTCGACCGTGACGTTCCGTGGCGGACAGTCTATGCGGACTTGCACGAGCGGACGATTCGGCGTTCCGCCGATGCGCAGGTCGGCCAGATCGAACCCCAATGCTTCGAGCCGGGTCCGAAAGGCCTCGACAAGACTCTCAGTGAGCATAAAAAAAAGCGCGGGCCGAACTTCGCCCGCTGCAGAGTGGGAATGTAGCCCGGGTCTCCCCTATGTCAACCGAGCGCTCGCCCGAGGTATGCGACCATCCGTCCATCCCGCCCACGCGAGGCGCGATGCGAGAAAAATCGGTCACGCCCTTCGGCGCTGCACCACGGCGAAACCGTGATCTCCTCGATGCCCAGGTTGCGCGCCTGTTGCGTCAGGATCGCGCGCAGGTCCAGCAGCACGGTTCCGCTCAATCCAAAACGTACGGCGACTTCAGAACCCACTTCATAACACTTGCCACAAATACCGACGCCGCAATGCATTACGATTTCGTCGGCCTTTGCGAAGCCGCGCCACCTCAGCAGCTCCACGCATTGCTCCAGGATGCCGTCGGCTGTCCCACGCCAGCCCGCGTGGATGAGCGCGATGGCGCCCTTCTCTGGCACGGTGAGGTACACCGGGATACAGTCGGCGACGGTCACCGTGAGCAGCACGCCACGCTCTCTCGTCGCGTGTCCATCTACGCCGTCGAGGATGAGCCAGCCGTCCGGGAGCGCCTCGTGCCAGTGCACGTCAGTGCCGTGCACCTGATGCGCCAGTACCGTCGCGGGAAAGCCCGCGCCGAACGCGGCCCGGAACGCGCGCCAGCGGCCGATGACCTGTCCGACCGGTTCGTCACTCCAGAGCCCAAGGCTGAGCGGACGCGTCGTGATCCCGGCCACGACCCCATAGCGCGCGGCCCACTCCGCCAACTCGAGTCGCGGGACCGCGGCATCGCCGGCGGGGCTTTCGGCGAGTTCGAGCGCGGGTCTGGGTAGGGGCGCAGCATGCTGCGCCCCTACATCACGATCAGCGCGAACCGTCTCGTCTTTCAATTTGCGCCCCCAGGGCTCGCAACCGCTCATCGATGTGCTCGTAACCCCGTTCGATCTGCCCGATGTTGTGGATCACTGAATCGCCCTGGGCCGCGAGGGCCGCCAGCAGCATCGCCATACCGGCGCGGATGTCGGGACTTTCGACCGACTGCCCGCGCAGGGCGGACGGCCCCGCGATCACGGCGCGATGCGGATCGCAGAGCACGATGCGCGCACCCATGCCGATCAGTTTGTCCACGAAAAAAAGCCGAGACTCGAACAGCTTCTCGAATACGAGCAGCAGGCCTTCGCACTGGGTTGCGACGACGATGGCAATGGACATGAGGTCCGCGGGAAACGCCGGCCACGGTCCGTCTTCGAGCTTCGGCACGTGGCCGCCCAGATCGGGACGGATGCGGCGCTCCTGATCTGCGTCGACGATGAGCTTCGCGCCTTCGAGCCGCGGCCGCACGCCGAGGCGCTCGAAGGCGAGCAGAGTCGACCGCAGGTCGTCGCCCCGGACGCCGTCGATCGTAATCGCGCCGCCCGTCACGGCAGCCAGTCCGACGAACGAGCCGATCTCGATGTGATCGGGGCCGACGGTATGCGGCGCTCCCGTGAGCGTCGGCCGGCCCTCGATCGTGAGCGTGTTGCTACCGATGCCGTCGATGGCCGCGCCCAGGGAGACGAGAAACCGGGCCAGGTCCTGGACGTGCGGCTCCGACGCGGCATTGCGTAACACGGTGGTGCCGCTCGCGCGGACCGCGGCCATCAGGGCGTTCTCGGTCCCGGTGACGCTGGGCTCGTCGAGAAAGATGTCGGCGCCTTTGAGCTTGCCTTCCAGCGTGTACGCGTCGCCGACGGTGACGTCGGCGCCGAGCCGCTCGAGTGCTAGAAAGTGCGTGTCGACGCGTCGCCGGCCGATGACGTCGCCACCCGGCGGCGGCAGGGTGACGCGGCCGAAGCGTGCCAGCATCGGACCGGCGAGCAAAATCGAGGCGCGGATTTCCTTGCTCAGTGCCGGATCGAGCGACTTCGGTTCCGCGCCCCTCGTGTCCACTTCGACGGTGTTCGTGCCGTGCCACTGCACCGCCGCGCCGACGTGCTGCAGCAGCGCAAGCAGGGTTTCGACGTCGCGAATGCGGGGCACGTTGTCGATCCGGCACGGGCCGTCGGCGAGGAGAGTGGCCGCGAGAATGGGAAGGGCCGCGTTCTTGTTGCCGGCGGGCCGGATCGTGCCCGAGAGGGGACGGCCCCCCGTGACACGGAACGACGGTGGCATAGGTCCGCCCAAGCTACGGGGGCGCTTGCGCCTGCGTCAAGCGTTCGCGAACGTTGGCCCTCGTGCATCCCGTGCTCGCGCTGGCGCTCGTCATCCTCGCCGGGATCGGCGTCACGCGCCTGTCGCGGCCTTCCCTCCGTTATCCGGCGTTGCTGGGCGACCTCCTCGCGACGGGCGTGCCGTTCCTGTTGCTCGGCTTGCTGCTCGGACCGGGACTCGGCGTCGTCGACGACGCCGGGCTGCGCTTGCTTCAGCCCGTCGTGGCGCTCGCGATCGGATGGACCGGCGCGTTGTTCGGCACGCGGCTCGAATGGCGGATGGTGCGACGCATCTCGACTCGCACCTGGCTCGTCGGCGCGACACTCGCCCTTCCCGTGCTTCTCGTGACGACCGTGATGGCGGTAGTCCTGGCGCGCGCGCTACCACCGCTCGCGGAGGCCTGGGGCCGGCCCCTCCTCCCCGCGGCGCTCGTGCTCGGTGGCGCGCTGACGACCGCAGCCAGCCAGCGTGGTCCGCGACTCGGCCGGCGCAACGCCCTGCTCGATACGGCATTCGGCGCGGCGGCTGTCACGCTCGCCGTCGCGCTCTATCATCCGCAGCTTGCCCCGCGAAACATCATGCTCACGCTGGTCGCCGGAGCAGCGCTGGGCGGCCTGTTCCTCGCGCTCGCGCGCGGCGGGTTGCTGGCGGAGCCGCGCGACGCGGGCGTCGCGGCGTTCGCCGTGATCCTGTGCGGCGCCGGCGTCAGCTACGCGGCCGGCCTTTCGCCCTTCGTCGTGTGCGCGCTCGAGGCGGCCGTCGTCATGAGTTTCTCGACCGCCGACGTGCGTCACGCCGTCGCCGGGCTGCTGCGCCGCTGGGAGGTCGCACTGTACGCGGCCTTCCTTATAGTCGCCGGTGCCCTGCTCCGGCCGCTTCCCGTGTGGCTGCTGCCGGCCGCGGTGGTCCTCGCCGTGATCCGCGTGCTCGTGCGCTGGGTGACGGTGCGATTCGGTCTCGACCAGGTCGATCCTGTCTGGCGATCGCTGCCGTTCGCGCCTCCGCGGGAATTTGCCCATTCCGTGATTCGCCAGGGCGCCACGGCGGTCGCACTCGCCGCCGGGTTCGACCTCATCCGGGGAACGCCCGGTCCGATGCTGGTCACGATCCTGCTCAGCGTCATGGCCGCGGAGGCACTCGCGTCGGTACCCCTGTTGACAGCACGCCCGAGTCACGCAGAGGTTTCGTGATGCTGCCAACCTGGGTCGGCGTGGTGTCGGCGATCAGTCTGGCCATCATCGCGTTCGCGGCCTTGGTGGCAGCGGTTGGGATCAGTGCCGCGGCGCTTGGCGTCCGCGCGGCGGTACAGGCCCTGAGAGGCTTTGCGGGACCGGCGATCGCCGATGTGCGCCAGCTGATCGGCTCGATCAAGACCGAGGCCGACGCCCTGGTCGGCGCGTCGCGCGACGTACGGCAACGCATTGTCCGCGCAGCAGATAAAGCCGAGGACCGACTCACCGATCTCGATGCGCTGACCGAAGTCATGCAGCACGAGCTCGAGGAAACGGCCATCGATGCCGCCGCCACGATGCGGGATGTGCGCCGCGGGCTCTCGGTGTGGAAATGGAGCCGCAAGTTGCTGAAGGGCAAGAAGCGACGGTGAAGCGACTGGCCGCGGCCGCCTTCCTGGCCGTCATCGCACTGGTGCTCTTTCCGGGAGTCGCGCACGCCTGGACGCCCGGTACCCACATCTTCCTGGGTGAATCGGTGCTCGCGAACCTGCACCAGCTCCCGACCATCGTCGCCGATCTGCTGCGCGCGTTCCCTTACGATTTTCTCTACGGCAACATCGCGGCCGACACATCGATGGCGAAGAAGTACGCACCGGTCGGCCGGCATTGCCACGCGTGGCACGTGGGCCAGGAGATCCTCGATCTCGCGCCGAGCGATCCGCTGCGGGCCTTCGGCCTCGGGTACCTCTCCCACCTCGCCGCCGACACCATCGCGCACAACTTTTTCGTCCCGCGCCAGCTGGTGCTCACCTCGAGCACGGTCGCACTCGGTCATTCCTACTGGGAGAGCCGCTTCGAGACGCATCTGGGCGACGCCTACGCACGAGAGGCGCGCGATGTCATCCTCAAAGACCACACCGCGAGCGACGCGCATCTCGACGAGATTCTGTCACCGACGCTCTTCAGCGTCCGAACCAATCGCCGCCTGTTCCGCGGCATGGTGCATCTCACCGAGAGCCAGAGCTGGCAATGGGTGTTCCAGGTGATCGCCGGCACGAGCCGGTGGGATCTCGCGGATTCCGACATCGAGAAGCATATGGCCGTGGCGTTCGAGTACGTCATGGAAACCCTGGGCGCCGACGCGAGCGACGCGGCCGCCCGGCGGCTGGATCCCGCGGGTGAGACGGCATTGGGATTGGCGAAACGGATGCGGCGCCAGGCCCTGCGCGAAGGCGGCCGGCACGAGCCCGAGCGCGTCGAAGAAACGGCGCAACAGCATTTTGGGTTGCCGACGCCGGCGCTCGAGTACTGGAAGCAGTCGCGCGCGCAGCGCCCCTGGCGGGAGAGCTAAGGGGCGAGTTTTTCCTCGAGCACGCGCTGAGCCAGCTTGGGATCGGCCTTGCCCTTCGACGCGCGCATCAACTGGCCCACAAAAAACGGCAGCAACTTCGTTTCACCCTTCTTGTAGCGTTCCACTTCGGACGGGTGAGCGGCCAACACTTCCGTCACCCACCCTGCGATGACGGTGGTGTCGCCCACCTGGACGAGACCGAGTGACTCCGCGATGGCGCGCGGATCACCGCCCTTGGCGGCGACCTCCGCGAACACCCGCTTCGCCGCCTGATTACTCAGCGTGCCGCCCTTGACCAACCCGATGATTTGCGAGAGCGCGGCGGTTGACACGCGCAGCTGATCGCCGTGGTCCTTCGCGTCGGCGAGCGCCTCCGTCATGACCCAGTTCGCGGCGGCCTGGGGCTCCGTGCTGGTCTTCGCAACCGTCTCGAAATACTCGGCCACGGCGCGCGTGGCCGCGACGACCGTGGCATGCTCTCGGCTGAGGCCGTAGCTCGCCACGAATCGGTCGCGCTTGGCCCCAGGCAGCTCCGGCAGCTCGCTCTGCTGCTCGGCGATGAACTCCGGCGTCAACACGAGCGGCGGCAGGTCGGGCTCGGGGAAATACCGGTAGTCGTGGCTCTCTTCCTTCGAGCGTTGGGAACGAACGCTGTTTTCCTTGGAGTCGTACAGCATTGTCTGTTGTGTCACGGTACCGCCCGACTCGACCAGCGCGATCTGGCGGTCGCGCTCCACGGTCAGTGCCTTCTCGACGAACGCGAACGAGTTGATGTTCTTCACCTCGGTGCGGGTGCTGAGCGCGGTTTCCCCCGCGCGCCGCACCGAGACGTTGGCGTCGACCCGCAGACTGCCCTTCTCCATATCGCAATCGGAAATGCCGATGTACTCAAGCAGCTGCTTCAGGGTCTGGAGGTAGGCGCGCGCTTCCGCGGGCGAACGCAGATCGGGGCCACCGACGATCTCGATGAGCGGCACGCCCGAGCGATTGAGATCGACCGCGGTCGCTTTGGCAAAACGATCGTGAATCGACTTGCCCGCGTCTTCCTCGATGTGCAGCCGTACGATCGTGGCGTTGACGACGCCGCGCTCGGACGAGAGGAACGAGAGGGTGCCGTTGGTGGCGAGCGGCTGATCGAATTGCGAGATCTGGTAGCCTTTGGGGAGATCGGGATAGAAGTAATTCTTGCGCGCAAAGACGCTCTTCGGATGTACCGTGCAGCCGAATGCGAGCGCGCCGCGAACGGCGAGACCGATGGCGGCGCCGTTGGCGGCCGGCAGCGCGCCCGGCAAGCCGAGGCAGACGGGACAGACCTGCGTGTTGGGAGGCGCGCCGAACGCCGTGGAGCAGCCGCAGAACATCTTTGACTTCGTGCGCAGCTGCACGTGCGTCTCGAGTCCGATGATCGTTTCCCAACTCATCAGGCTTCGTCCGTCGCGGGAACCACGCGCTCGAGCGCGTACGCCGCCTCGATCATTTCGTCCTCGAGGAACGCCTGCCCGATCAGCTGGCCGCCGAGCGGTAGTCCTTTTGCCCGTCCGATCGGCAGGGAGATCGCCGGCAGGCCGGCGAGATTCGCGGTTACGGTGAAGATGTCGGACATGTACATCGCGATCGGATCGGCGAGCTTCTCCCCCGCCTTGAACGCCGGACTGGGGACGGTGGGCGTAAACAAGAGGTCGACACCGCGATCGAACACGTTGCGGAAGTCCTGGGCGATCAGCGCACGCATCTGCTGGGCTCGCCGGTAGTACGCGTCGTAGTAACCCGCCGACAGAACGTAGGTACCCAGCAGAATACGGCGGCGCACCTCCGGTCCGAACCCCTGCCCGCGCGTCGAGCGATACAGGCTGCGCAGATCCGCGGCGCCGTTGAACCGCGGGCCGTATCGGACCCCGTCGTAGCGGGCGAGGTTGGATGACGCCTCCGCCGGCGCGATGACGTAATAGGTGGGCACCGCGTACGGGGTGTGCGGCAGGGAGACCTCGCGGACGGCGGCCCCCAGCTCCTTCATTATCCTGATGGCGCGATCGCACGCCCGCCGCACGGCCGGATCGAGCTCGGGCGGGAAGTACTCTTTCGGCAGGCCGATCACAAAGCCCTGCAACGACTCCGGAACCGTGGGCAGCCGCAGCGGATCGCGGTCCTCGCAGGTCGAGTCCCTGGGATCGCGCCCGCTGATCACCGACAGCACGCGCGCGGCATCGTGTACGCTCCGGCCGAACACGCCGATCTGGTCCAGCGACGAACCGAAGGCGACGAGGCCGTAGCGGCTGACGCGGCCGTAGGTCGGCTTGATGCCGACGACGCCGCAGAAGGCGGCGGGCTGCCGTACGGAGCCGCCCGTCTCCGAGCCGAGCGCCGCGGGCACTGCGCCGGCGGCCACCAGCGCCGCGGACCCGCCGGACGAGCCGCCGGACACGCGCGTCTTGTCGAGCGGATGCAGCACGCGACCGTAGGCCGAGTGCTCGGTCGACGAACCCATAGCAAACTCGTCGCAGTTCGTCTTGCCCGCGATCAGCGCCCCAGCCGCTTTGAGCTTCGCGACGGCGGTCGCATCGTATGGCGAGCGGTATCCTTCGAGAATGCGCGAGCCGCAGGTCGTGGTGAATTCCAGCGTGCAGATGTTGTCCTTCACGGCGACCGGCATGCCGTACAGCACGCCCGTCGGACGCGCCGCGGCGATCTGCGTGTTGAGCGACTTGCGGAGGTCTTTGGGAGGCGTGAGCAGCGCGTTGAGGCGCTTCGCTTTTACCAGGCGGTCGGCGACCGCTTTTGCGTCACTCACTCGAACTGGCCAAGCTTCGGCACGACGAAGAAGCCCTCCTTGAAGGCGGGTGCGAATTCATCGGGACCAAACGCCAGCCCGGAGGGAGTGACTGCATCGGCGCGGAACCGGATCGCGTCGGGACCGGGGACAAAGACCTTCACTGTGCCGTTCGCCGGCACGGCGCTCAGCTGCGCCGCGTAGTCGAGGATGCGCGACATCTGCTCCGCGAGCGTCGGCAACGCCTCCTCATCCACGTCGAGCTCCGCCAGCTGGGCGATGCGCAGCACTTCGTCCCGCGACACGCTCATGCCCCGTCTCCTTCCCAATCGCGCTCGAGCCCGGCATAGGCGACGAGCAGTTGCTTGGTGCCGATGTCCGGATCGTCGAAGTCCACGCTCACGCGCAAATCGCGGCCTTCGCCCGATATCGCGCGCACGATCCCGCCACCGAACTTGCGGTGTCGCACGCGTTCACCTTTTACATAGCGCGGCGCGTCCTGCGACGCCTCTTCGGGAAATCCAAGATCCGGCAGCAGCCGCCGCGCCGCCGCGCCTCGCGGCCGTGCCGGCCGCGGCGCCATCGCTCCTGACGATCGCAGCGGCCGCCAGGAGGGCGTCGTACTCCGCTCCTCCACGACCTGCGGCGGCAGCGCAGCGAGAAAGCGGGACGGCTTCGCGAGCTCCAGCCGGCCGTTCCGGTACCGCGTGCGCGCCCATGAGAGATACAACCTTTCGCGCGCGCGCGTGAGACCCACGTAACACAATCGTCGCTCCTCTTCGACACCGCCCGGCTGTTCGACGGAGCGACCGAGCGGAAACAATCCATCCTCCAGACCCGCGAGCGCGACGATCGGCCACTCGAGTCCTTTGGCCATGTGCACGGTGAGCAGCGTGACGCCCGGTTCGTTCTTGTCCTCGTCCACGGGCGTGATGAGGGCAGCCTGCGTGAGGTAACGCTCGACCGGAGTGCCGGTGCCCTCGGCCGCCTCGGGGTCCTGGACCTCTGCCCAGGCCGCGGCGCCGGCGACCAACTCGCGCACGTTCTCGATCCGCTCCATCCCCTCGGCGCCTTCCTCGGCCAGGTACTGCTCGTAGGCGGTAGTCGCCAGGATCGTTTCGAGCGCGGTGGCGGGGTCGGCCTGTCCCACGGCCTCGCGCAGCCGATCGAGCAGCGCGGCGACGCCGCTCAAGGCCTCCCGCACGTTGGGGCGCAGGTCAGTGACGCTGCTGGCGCGGCGCGCCGCCTCCAGCATCGGCTTCTGCCACCCCGCTGCCGCCCTGCCGAGCAGGGCGAGCGATGCGTCGCCGATGCCGCGGCGGGGGACGTTCACGACTCTGAGGAAGGCCTCGTCGTCGGCCGGATTGGCGATCAGCCGCAGATACGCGAGGAGGTCTTTGACCTCGCGCCGTTCGTAGAAGCTGATCGCGCCGATCAGTCGATAGGGAATGCCGCGGAACCGAAACGCCTCTTCCAGCGGGCGCGACTGCGAGTTGGTGCGGTAGAGGATCGCCATGCCCTCGTACGCCACGTCGGAATCCGCCGCCCGGCGGGCGTATTCGTTCGCCAGCCATTCGGCCTCATCGCGCTCGTCGGCGCTGCTCAGCAGCGTCACGGGCTGGCCGCCCTTCTGCTCCGTAAACAGTGTCTTGCCGAGGCGCGCCGTGTTTTCGGAGATGATGCCGTTCGCGGCATCGAGAATGATCTGCGTGCTCCGGTAATTCTGCTCCAGTCGCACGAGCTTTGTGCCGGGAAAGTCGTTCTGGAAGGTGAGCATGTGCCGCACATCGGCGCCGCGCCAACCGTAGATCGCCTGATCGTCGTCGCCCACGACGCAGAGATTGCCGTGTTGCTTGGCGAGATGCCTCACTAGCAGGTACTGCGCGGCGTTCGTATCCTGAAACTCGTCCACCAGCACGTGCTGAAACCGATCCTGCCAGTACGCGAGCCGCTCCGGATGCTCCCGAAACAACGTGAGGGGATGGAGCAGCAGATCGTCGAAGTCCATCGCGTTGGCCTGTTTCAGCGCGGGCCCCAACGCGGCAAAGACGTCGGCCGCGACCTTGATCAGCGGCGTATCCATTTGCGCCCCGAGCTCCTCGGGCGTCAGCATGCGGTTCTTGGCGCTCGAGATCACGCCGTGGACCGACCGGGGAGAGTAGACCTTGGTGGAAAGCTGCCGGGCCTCGAGGAGGCGCTTCACCAGCGCCTCGGAGTCGTCCGAGTCGTAGATCGTGAAGTTCGGTCCGAATCCGAGCAACGGCGCTTCGCGGCGGAGCAACCGGGCCGACAGCGAGTGGAACGTCCCGATCCAGAGCCCGCGCGGATCGGCTCCGAGCAACTGGCCGATGCGCGTTCGCATTTCCCCCGCCGCCTTGTTGGTGAACGTCACGGCGAAGATCCGCTGCGGCGCTACATGGAGCGTCGTAATCAGGTGCGCGATTCGTGCCGTCAGGACGCGGGTCTTCCCCGACCCCGCCCCCGCGAGGACGAGCAGCGGACCACCGGGATGCTCGACCGCCTCCCGCTGGGCGGGATTCAACGGCAACGAACTCATTTCGCCAGCGGAAATTCCAGCACAAACACCGACCCCTTACCGTTGTCGCCCGGCCGGAACGCCACGCGGCCGTCATGCTGCTGCTCCACGATCCGGCGTGCCAGCGCGAGGCCGATCCCCCAGCCACCGGTTTTGCTGGAGACGCCCGGCTCGAACAGCTGGTGCTGCATCTCGGGGGCGACACCCGGGCCGTCGTCGCGTACACTGACGCGGACCATACCATCGACGCCCTCGACCTCGACCTCGATCCGGCCTCCCCGACCGCTCAGCGCGTCGACGGCATTCTTCACGATCACCTCGAGCGCCCATTCGATCAGCACGGGATCACCGGTCGCGGTCGGTCCGGCGCCCGGCGACGTCAACGTGATTGTCACCGAGTGGGCGAGCGTCGGCAGCCGCGGCCGGAAGTACGCCACCACGCGCTCGGCAACCGTACCCAATCCGACGGGCTCGCGCCGGGCGGGGCGGCCGATCCGTTCGAAGCGCTTCGCGACGCGCTGCAGCCGCTCCGCGTCCGCTTCAAGATGCCCGACCAGCTCGCTGCCCGGCGTACCCGGATTCTCCCGCAGGTAATCAATCCAACCCGTGATGCTCATGAGCGGTGTGCCGAGCTGGTGGGCGGACTCGCGCGCCATCGCCACCCACAGCCGGTCGCGCGCCGCGGCGACGCGCTCGCGCATCGCCCAGACCGCCAGTAAGACGAGACAGAGGAACATCGCGCCCTGGAGCACCGCGAGACCGGTGAACGCGCGCGCCGCGGGCAGGGCGCCGTAGTGGATCGTACCGACGCCGGGCTGAATCAACGGCGGGTGAATGCGGTCCAGCTCGGCGATCCAGGCGCGCCGTGTCGCATCGCTGGCCGTGGCGTCGAACGGCTGGTTATCGAGCGCGGTGATGCGGCCGGCGGTGTCGGTCACGGCCAGGGGGATGCCGAGCCGCCGCACTTCATCGGCGAGGGCGAGCAGCGCATCGGCCGCGGCGCCTTCGCGCGGATCGTTCAGGCCGGCGAAGACGTGACCGAGGAGGCGACTGGTCTCGCGCGCGTCGTTGCGGAGGTGGCGCGCCACGATCCAGGCGTACCCGACCGAGAGCACGCCGAACAGCAACGCGGCGGCGATGAGCGCGGGGGGACCGGCGCGGCGCAGCGCGCCTTTAGACAATGCGGTCAGTGCCGACATACGGCACCAACGCCGGCGGGACGGTCACGGAGCCGTCGGACTGCTGGTGGGTTTCGAGCAGCGCCGCGATCGTGCGCGGCAGCGCAACACCCGACGCGTTCAACGTGTGCACGAATTCGGGCTTCTCGCCTGGCCGCGGGCGGGCGCGAATGTTGGCGCGCCGGGCCTGATAGTCGGTGTAGGTGCTGGAGCTCGAGACCTCGAGCCACTGGCCGACCCCGGGCGCCCACGCCTCGAGGTCGTAGGTCTTGGCGGCTGCGAAGCCGAAGTCGTTGGCCGGCAACACCGCGACGCGGTAGGGCAGCTCCAGCTTCTGTAAGACCACTTCCGCATGGCCTGTCAGTTTCTCGTGCTCGGCGGGCGAATCGGCGGCGAGGCAGAATCGCACGAGCTCGACCTTGTCGAACTGATGGACGCGCAGCAGCCCGCGCGTGTCCTTCCCCGCCGCGCCCGCCTCGCGCCGGAAGCACGGCGTGTACGCGGCATAGCCTTTGGGCAGCGCCGTCCCGTCGAGGATCTCTTCCCGGTGAAGGTTCGTGACCGGGACTTCCGCCGTCGGAATGAGAAACAAGTCGTCCGGCATGGTGCGATAGAGGTCGTCTTCGAATTTCGGCAGTTGACCCGTGCCGGTGATGACCTCGCGCCGTACCAAGAAGGGCGGCTCCACTTCGATGTAGCCGTGCTCGCGCGTGTGCAGGTCCAGCATGAAGTTGATCAGGCCGCGAGCCAGCCGCGCACCCGCCCCGATCAAAACCGGGAATCCCGATCCCGCCAGCTTCGCGCCGCGCGGCAGGTCGAGAATGCCAAGCCGCTCCGCGATCTCCCAGTGGGGCTTCCCGCCTTTGGGCGCGGGCGTCCCCCAACTTCGTAACACAGTGACTTCATCAGGCACATCGCTGAGCGGCGAGTTGGGAACGAAAAGAGCCTTCGCGTCGAGTGTCGTCTCGATCTGGCGCAGCTCGGACTCCAGCGCGGTGATCCGCTCCCCGAGCTTGCGTCGCGCGACGATGACGTCGTCGGGGAGTTTACCCTTCGCCTTGGCCGTCTGCGCATCGGTCTTCGCGGCGTCGTTCCGCTCGGCCTTCAGCGTGTCGAGCTGCGCGGTCAGCGTGCGACGCTTCATGTCCAGTGCTTCGATTTCGTCGAGCAGTCGCGTCAACGATTGATCGCCGCGGCGTGCGAGCGCCGCGCGCACCTGAGCGGGCGAGGCGCGCAACAACTTCAGGTCGATCACGGTTTATTGCTTCGGCAGGCCTAGTTCGAGGCCGCGATACCCGCAGTTGACGTCGGTGATAATCACGAAATCGATCCGGCGGCCGTTGGGCGTGGACGTCGTGTCGATCGCCAGCACGTGGAGCTTCGCGTAAAACGGTGCCGCGAAACCGATGCTGCTCTGGCAGGGGGTCGCGCGCGTCATCGCGAGCAGGACGGTGTTCTCATGCACCACCTGGGCGCTGTCGACGTTGTAGCCCGTGGTCGGGGCAAACTTGATGGAATCGTAATCCTGCGCACTGAGTTTGATCCCGGACTGCTGGCCCAGCTTCAGGGGCCCGGTCGGAAGGATCACCGGCTGCCCGGTGGAATCGATGTCGAATGCGAAATCGAATGGCGAGCCCTGTTCGGTGCGGATCGGCTGCCGACCCGTGATCGAATAGCCCGACGGCAGCGACACGGGCGTGCGGGTCAACGCGTACAGCGACACCGTGCTCTCGATATTCGTGAAGAAGGCCGGTTGCAAGCCGGACGGATTGCCGCATGACCCGATCAGGGCACAAGCGGCCAGGAGCAGAATGAAGGAGCGCATGCGTGCTGGAGAACTTACAGGGGTGCGTTCGAGTGGGTCAACCCGTAGTCGCTGCTTGACTTCGACTTCGGCAAAACCTAGGTTGCCCGCGCGTATGGCAACCATCCGCGACGTGGTGGAGGCGCTCAGCCGTTCCAACGGCGTGGACGCCGTAGTAGTGGTGGGCCGCGATGGGCTGCCCATCGACTCCCGCGTGGCCAACGGCGTCGACGCCGAAAGCGTGGCTGCCCTCCTGCCCACGGCAATCAATCAGATGGCGCAGCTGGGCGATGGCGGGGGACGGGGCGATTTCAACACCGCCGTGCTCGAATTCAGCCGGGGACTCGCGATCGTTGCGGTCCTCCACGCCGAAGCGCTCCTCATCGTGCTGGTGCAGCCCGCGACCAACGTGGGCGCCCTTCTGTTCGATCTGCGGCGACACCGCACCGCCATCGCCGGTCTGCTGTAAGCGGATGGTCGCCGGTGGTCCCTCCCGCTAGCTCCGCGCGACACCTTCTCGTGGTGGATGACGAGCCGCATATCGGGCTCGTCCTCCGGCCCTATCTCGAGCAGCTCGGCTACCGCGTGAGTTTTGCGCGGACGCTCGACGAGGCCCGAAGCGCGCTCCGTGCGAGTCCGACGACCGACGGCCTGCTGCTCGATCTGCATCTGCCCGACGGCTCCGGACTCGATTTTCTGCGCGACCTCCGCAAACAGGGCGGCACGGCCCGGCTTCCGGTTCTCGTTCTCACGGCCGAAGGCGAGGATCGGATCCTCCGCGAAGCGCGCCGCCTCGGCGCGGCATTGGTGACGAAACCGTTCAGCCCCACGAAGCTCAGCCAACGCATCGCGATGATGTTCGGCGATGCGGAACCGGACGGGGGGGCGTCGTGAGTGCGTGGGCCGCGATCCTCGCGGGCGGATCGGGAACGCGGTTCTGGCCGCTCTCGACCCCGGAACGGCCCAAACAGTTGCTGGCGTTGACCGGCGACCGGCCGCTCCTGGCGCAGACGGTCGCGCGCCTGGGCGGACTCGTGCCGCCCGAACGGATCCTGATCCTGACGAGCCCCTCGTTGGTGGACCGCGTCGCCGCGACCGTGCCCGAGATTCCCGCGGCGAACATCTTCGCCGAGCCGCGCAGCGCGTCGACGGCGCCGGCGCTCGCCTGGGCGGCGCACTGGATCGCCAAGCACGACCCCGGCGGTCAAATGCTCTCGCTGCACGCCGACTGGGCGGTTGGTGACGACCGCGCCTTTCGCACCGCGGCGACGCACGCGCTCGACGTCGCCGCCGAGCAGGATGTGCTCGTCACCGTCGGCGTGAAGCCGACGCGGAACGAGACAGGATACGGCTACATCGTGCCCGGCAAACCGCTCGGCAGCGCGCACAAGGTGAAGCGCTTCATCGAGAAGCCGAGCCCTGCGCGCGCCGCGCTGCTCCGGCGGCGCGGCGCCCTATGGAACAGCGGTCTGTTTGCCTGGAGCGCGGCGCGGTTTCTCGGAGAAGCCGGGGCGTATGCCGAGGAGCTGGCGCCCGGCTGGGCGGCGCTGACCAAGGGCGACGCGCCCCGCTTCTTTGCGGCAGTGACTCCCGTGGCCGTGGACGTCGCGGTGCTGGAGCGGACGACGCGGTTGGCAGTCGTCGCGGGCGCGTTCGCCTGGGACGACATCGGCTCGTGGGATGCGCTGCTGCGGATTCGCCGGCGCGACGCGCGCGGCAACGTCACCGTCGGCAACGTCACGTTGGGCGACGACGTGAAGAACTCCGTGATCTGGGCAGAGGATGAAGACATCGCCGTGGTCGGCGTCGAGGACATGGTGGTCGTGCGTGCGAACGGCCACACGCTCGTGATGCCGACCGGACATCCCGACAAGCTGAAAGCGCTGGTGCAGCGCCTGTGACCCACGCGCTCTATCTCCTCGATCCTGACCCCACGCCCGCCTGGGCTCCGTTCGCCGGTATCCGGCCGCTCTCGGAGCTACGCGCGGGCGCGCATCTCGTACGCGAGCGGTGGGAAACGTTCGTCGGCGCCGAAGCGACGGCGGTGTTCGCGCTCCCGCATCTGGCCGGCTTCCCCGAGCCTGGCGTGCCGCCGGTGGAAGCGCGCCGGCCGGTCGCCGGGCCTGCCGTCATCGGCTCCTCGACGTTCGCGCCGCGCGGCCTCGCGGGCCCGCTGCCCGATGTGGCGGCGCGCCTCACGCACGACGGGATCACCGTCGGGTGGGCGGTTCCGGCGGGAAGCACGTGGACGGGCCCCGTGTCAAACGCCCAGGCCATGAATGTCGACGGCGTGCTGCTCCGCGGCGTACACGATCTGGTCAGCGCTCTCGAGCAGCTGCTGCGTGAGGACGTGATGAGGCTGCTCGGCGATTCCGACGCCGTGCCCAAAGGCGCCGTCGTGCTCGGCGACCCGGCGTGGGTGTCGCTGCGGGAAGCGGCCATCGAGCCTGGCGTCGTGTTCGACACGCGGAACGGACCTGTGGTGCTGGAGAGCGGCGTAGAAGTGCGATCCGGTACCCGGCTCGAAGGACCGTTGTGGGTGGGAGCCAATACGCGCGTCATGGCGGGAGCGATCAAGCACTGCGCGATCGGACCGTGGTGCGTGGTCCAGGGCGAGCTATCCACGACCGCGATGCTTGGCTACGCCAACAAGAGCCACTACGGGTTCGTCGGGCACTCAGTCCTGGGCCGCTGGGTCAATTTCGGCGCCGGGACTACGACATCCAACCTCAAGAGCACGTACGGTCCCGTCCGGCTGGACGTGGCGGGCACGAAGCTGGAAACCGGACACCAGTTTCTCGGCAGCCTCATCGGCGATCACGCCAAGACGGCGATCGGGACGCTGCTCGATGCCGGATCCGTCATCGGTGCGGGCGCCAGCATCTTCGATGATGTGCGTGCACCCAAGTACGTAGCGCCCTTCGCCTGGGGAGGCTCGGCCTCCGCGCGGATGACGCGAGAGAAGTTCCTGGCTACGGTGGAGCGCGTGTTACCGCGCCGTCACGTCGAGGTGACCGACGCGATGCGCTCCTACCTGGCCCGGGCCTTCGACTGGCTGACCCGGTGAGCGACGCGCCGCAGCGCTACCGCCGGCTCGGGAAATACGAGCTGCACCAGCTCCTGGGCGAAGGTGCGATGGGCATCGTGTGGAAGGCCTACGATACGGTGCTGCGCCGCTACGTCGCGCTCAAGCTGCTGAGCGCGAGCTTCCGCAAGACCAAGGACATGCACGAGCGGTTCCTGCGCGAAGCGCGGGCCGCCGGCGCCATTCAGCACGCGAACATCGTCACCGTGTACGACCTCGGCGAATCCGAGGGCCAGCTGTTCATCGCGATGGAGCTGGTGGAGGGACGCGATCTCTCCGATATGATCGCCCTGCGCGATCCGCTCGCGCTGGAGCGCAAGCTCGACATTGCGATCGAGGTCCTGATCGGCCTCCACTTCGCGCATCAGCGCGGCGTGATTCACCGCGACGTAAAGCCATCCAACGTGCGCGTGATGCCCGACGGACGGGTCAAGATCATGGACTTCGGCATCGCGCGGTTGCAGAAGGCGGATGCCACGGGCTCCGGTGCGATCGTCGGCACGCCGACCTACATGGCGCCCGAGCAGATCACCAACGGCGCGATCACACCCGCCACCGACGTCTTCTCGGTTGGATGCATGCTCTACGAGCTGCTGTGCTATCAGCGGCCGTTCGAAGCCGAGTCGATACACGGCGTGCTCTACCAGGTGCTGACGACGGAGCCGCGGCCGCTGCGGACCGTCGCCCCGTCGATCCCGGCGGCGCTCGAGCGCGTCGTCGCGAAGGCGATGAACAAAGTGCCGCACGAGCGCTACGAGTCCGCCGGCCAGATGATGTCGACGTTGCAGCAAATCCGCGCGGCGCTGTCGGGCGCGGACGAAGAGGCGACGCAGCCGCTCGGCCGCTGGACACCGCTGCCCCGCCCGATGCTGAAGCTGATCACACATGCGTCGATGAAGGCGCGGATCGCGGTGCTGGGCGCGCTCGCCGTCGTCGTGCTGCTACTCGTGTACGCGCCAGGGCAAACGGCCGAGGATGGGTCCAGCGGCGTGACTGTGAATCCGCCGCCAGCACCCACCGGCCTCGTCGCGCCCCCGGCCGCTCCTCCCGGCGCCCCGGTCTCGATGGCGGTCAGCACGCGGCGCGATTCGGCGGCCGCGGCGCGCGAGCGGGCGATCGCGGCCGGCGCCGAGAAAAACAGCGTCCCGGCGCTCATCATGGCGCAATCGATGTTCGAGGGCGCCGATCAGGCGCTGCAGCGGGGCAATCAGTCGCTCGCGCTCCGCGGCTACGTCGAGGCGGCCCAGCAGTACGGCCGCGCGCGCGACGAGGCGCGCGCCATGGATCGCGAAGCCCAGCAAATGATCGCGCGCGTGAGTCCGGTGGTGCAGGCCCTGCCGACGGGACGGGCCGCTTCCAACGCCGGCGTCTTTCTGGCGCGCGCCGAATCGCTGCTGCACGAACAGGATTTCACCCTCGCCAAGGTTGCCGCGCAGAGTGCCGAGCAGATCGGCATCGATGCAGGGATCGCGCCGCCCAGCGCGCAGCCGGCGGAAGCTCGGGCGGCTGTGGATGTGCTGCTGAGCGACCTCGGGCGCGCGCTGGCGAGCCAGCGCATTTCCAACATTCGCGTGCTGTATCCGGGCCTGACGGACTCCGAACGCCGCGGGTGGGAGGCATTTTTCCGCGACTGGAATCAGATCACGGCGAAGTTCACGATCGAGGATTTCAAGCTCCAAGGGGCCACCGCGACTGCCAACGTGCGCGCCACGTTCGAGTATGTGCCGGCGCTCGGTGGGGCCCCGCGCGTAGATCGGCGGGGCTTCGCGATGCGGTTCGAGCGAAAAGACGTGGGGTGGCGGCTGGCGACGGTTACGGAATTGAAATGACTACCACGCGCGCTGGTTGGGGGCTGGTGGATCGGGAATCGTCAGCGTATCCGGCCGGGCAGTCGGCGGGCCCAAACGCCGCAGCGTGACTGGCTTCTCCAAATCACCACCACTGATCGTGAGTTTGTCGCCGGCGATCTTCATACCGTAGACCTGCCACACCCCGTCGCCCAGCGTGATCCACAGGCTGTCGCCCACCACCCGCCACCGCGCGAGGTCGCGGCCGAACTGCGCCGAGCTGTCGGCGCGCACCATGACGTGACGGATCTCGTCGCCCCCCCCTGTGCGCGCCTGCCAATCCCCGGTCAGCCGGGGGGGGGGCGCCTGAGGGACGAGCCCGAGAAGTCCTACCCCGATCA
>Ga0193711_1000032_pt1 | contig 28627 bp, 36 predicted proteins | sample H3m2metaG_FD_144922 | JGI IMG/M metagenome (GOLD analysis project Ga0193711, IMG submission 144922) | Soil microbial communities from a riparian zone of the East river system, Colorado, United States - H3m2 | ecosystem: Environmental > Terrestrial > Soil > Riparian zone | place: USA: East River...
AGAGAGACGTTTAGGGAAGTTACTTTACAAGAAATATTGGGTGAGATACCGCTAGAAGCGGCAAATAAGGTCGATGATAGGATTTCGCTAGCAGAAAATAAGGATTGTCAAGTAATTTAGACCTACAGGAAATTGAGAAGGGCAGGTAGCTAACCTGCCCTTCTGAATGTGAAACGATTGGGAGCCAACCCTTCGATTCGCGGACTGTAAACACACGCCAACACACCCCTCGGTTTCGCGACCGAGGGCAAAAAAACCGCTGAGACCCCTTTGTATTTTGCAGCAAGATGCGTGTAAACAAGCCCTTGAAGCATATATAAAGCTGAAAAAGCCTTTTTTTTTGCTGAAATTTGCTAAAAGTTAAGAACTTTAGCCAATCCCCGTTGTAGTTTGCATACCGAATATAACGCTTGAGATGCATTTTTGCCAAACGTTAAATAATCGTATGGAAACATGTTTGACAATTGAATGAGAGCATGTATGCAAAAGAACAAGAAATTTATGGCCTTCCAAAGATCGGTTATTGAGAGTGCCGCCTATATGGAGGCCTATGAGTTTCCTGAATTTTTACGCTTCTTACGTGAAGTTGAACGTGCGGCACGAACCGAAGTCGCTGAGCAAACAGGACTCACCCTAACGAGATTGATGAATCTTGAGACTGGCAACTTTAGGTGGCCGCCCAGGAGACATGAGTACGATGTGTTAGGCAAGCGGTATGGGATAAAGGCCGAAGCCTTGAAGAACTTGTACGAGAAGTACGCTGAAAGCAGGCGTGCAAAATAAAAAAGGCGCCGCAGAAACGACGCCTAAATACCATCAAATACCTAACCAGAGGGTACTATGGAAGAGGATTATAAGTCAACATTGAACCACGCTGAACTCATAAGTGGATTTTCACATTCGTTCGATACAGGAGTAGCTTCCGAGGTGGGGGTTAATGCCGCCATCGTATACAACCACATCCTATATTGGCTTCGACATAACTTCATTGAAGGTAAGAATTTTGAACAAGAAAAAACATGGATGTACAATTCTTTTGAAAAGATGTCAGGCTATATGCCTTATTTCACAAAAGACCAAGTCAGGCGATCAGTCGAAGATCTCGTAAAGTCAGGGCTCGTAATAAAATCCAGCTTCAACAAAAGCAAATTTGATCATACATCGTGGTACTCGGTGCCCGATCAGTCAATTATCAGTGTTTCTAAAAATCTTTACGATGAGGCAAATTCGCCACATCCACGAGGGATGGCCGCCTCTTCCACGAGGCCCCCACGCCAGATCTCATATACACAAGAAAACCCACTAGAGAAACCAACTACCGTTGGCGGCGGAGCCGCTGCGGAGCGAAGCGCTACGCGTTCGCCGCCAACCATCGGGTTTGATAAATCTGCTAAAGATTGGATAGGTATCACTGAAGCAGACGTGGCCCGTTGGGCCGAGACTTACCCTTCTGTCGAAATCCAACAGCAGCTGCGCGAAATGCGCGAATGGCTGATCAACAATCCAGCCGATGCGCCTAAATCGAAGTACGGCGCCTTCATCGCCAGATGGCTCGGCAGAGAGCAGGACAAAGTCGCCAACGCATCAGCTCGTTCCGCTCAGTGGCAAAAGTCTAACGCCTCGGCAAATGTGCCACCTTCTCCACCAGTAGGTGCAGTAAAAAATCAGATAGACACAAATCGCGAATGGGCAAAGAAGCTAGCCGATTCGTACAGTGATCGCGGCATTTGTGATGTAGCCGCTTCCGATGTTTGCATTTGGATCAAGAAGTCTTCGATCGCCTACAACGAACATGGATTCCAGCACCAAGTGGACAGCGCTCTAAGAAAGTTAGGATTGAAGTAGTAGGAACCTAAGTGTTATCAGACGGAGCTGACAAATATGATTAGAAGACTCATTCGATGGCTGTTCAACTGGACGGCGGACGATCTGCTAGTGGACGATATGAAGCTGGAGCAGAACCTGTTCAGCCTCTGGGCTTTTGGCTACCGGACTAGCACCTACTCGATGGACGAATTCAACGCTTGGAACGCCAGACACTCCGATTTACTGGAGCTGAAAGTGACTGGCAACCTGAACGACGATATCCGCCGAATGAAGGCGCTATACCTCGAAAGCAAAAGGCTCAAGGGCGCTAAGTTTGAAAAGCAGGCGGCAGAATGAAATTTGTAATCGAAGGAATCCCGATAGCTCAGAAGCGACACCGCGACGCAAGACGGGGTAATTTTACCATTCGATACGATCCCTGTGCCAAAGACAAAGAGGAGATTGGCGCGACCATCGCATTTCAAATGAGTAAGGCTTGGGATAGCAAAAACAAGCACATTGTTACAGAACTGTCAGAATTGGCCTGTAATCGCGCATTCGTGGTTAAGATGACATTCTACCTTGCTATACCGCAATCTCTCAACAGAAGGCAAAAGAACCGCCTTCTATGGGGGTTGGATCACTGCAACAAGAAACCAGATTTGGATAACGTCGAGAAATTCTACCTCGACTGCCTAACAAAAGTATTTTGGGAAGACGACTGTCAAGTCACAAAACTCGCTAGCGATAAATTTTACTCGCTCAAACCTAGAACGGAGATCGTCATAATGGCAAAGAAAAAACCCGAACTGCACGAAGAGGCTGAAAAGATCCTCGAAGTCTTCGGCCCTACCGAACTGTTCAACTTCTTACAGGACACCTACAAACTTTTTGAGTTGTACAACGTCGGGCCTGATGACGACTGGGTAGAAGCAGCCGTGAAAGAAGGCGATGCCCAAGGCGTCCGTCTAGCTCGTACCGCTATCCTCTTGTCTGTAATAGCCGATGAACATGCCATCGCTTTAGGTGTGATAGCTCGAAAGTACCCACAATTCTGGAAAAAATCAGTACAACTAGCGAAGGAGCTTCCAAATGCTGAATCAGTGTAACAAAATTAAAGAAAGTGTCGAAAAAGCTATTAAAATAGTAAGCACTGCTCTTGATATATATGAAAAACAAAAAGACCTATATGCATATGACAGGATGCTGATTGTCTTACAGAGCTTATTCCGCGTACAGACCGATACCCTCTCTCTTGCTATGTGCATTTGTAATAGCCAAAGAGAAGAGTCTTTAGAACTTAGAACGCAAATTTGTAAGATATTGGAAAAAAGAGGATGTAACTTCAATGAAAATGATTAATCTTATTATCGTGCCTTGGTTAGCCCTTACTGGATGCACTATATCTATGCAAAATATAAGCACCCATGGCAACGCAACTGACCTAGTGGACGAGAACCTGCGAGCAGATGCAGATATAACAGCGGAAGTGCCGTTGAACGCAATATAGGTTTAATTAAGTAGGTAAGTATGACAGATCTTATAGACCGTTTGTATAAAAACGATATACGCGAGAAGTATGAAGCTTGTAAAAGCGCGCCAGGCACGAACTCCCCAGGCTGGAGGCTCCTTGAGTCCCTAACTAAGTTCCTGCTGGGCGAGCCTATCAAGCCAATGAATATCGTAGACGAATGGCTGGGTGCGTCGCAGTTCGAGGCCAAGTATCCATCGATCAAGAAGGGTGAGTTGCTGAAGTTCATACGCTATGGCAATCCAGTCTTCAAGGTTTGTTTTAAAGAGGTGCGGCCTAAAGATTATGTGTTTAATACGGTAGCCGTATTTAGATACATCGATACGCATAAAAAAGCTCATTGCAAGATTTATGCTGGACTAGTACGTAATAACTTTTATGGAGTCGACATACATGCAAAAGATTCCTAGCATCGAAGAGAGTTTGAAGACGATCAGCTGGCAGCTGAAATGCTTAGTCGATGAGATGCGGATACTGAGCGAGGACATGCGCGATATCTATACCGCTATCCGCGAGATCCATTTGCCCGATGAACCCGAAGGAGATACGTATGTACACAGTCCACTTTAAATTTTTCGATGACAAGCTTATATCAATAGCTATGGACGACGACGATTTGGATCCGTTCCTTGCGAATATCGGGGTTAACAAGGTCTATTTCAACAAAGACAAGTCCACTGGGATTTGGATACACGCCGAGCAGGTGAGGTACATGCTCATAAACAAAGACGAAGAGGAAGATGAATCATGGCAGAAAAGAAAAAACCCAAGCTCGGAAGCGGCAAGCGATTCAACGCTATAGAGCAGAAAGCTGCAGCGGCTGGCGCCGAGAATCCAGCGGCTGTTGCTGCATCGGTTGGCATAAAGAAGTACGGCAAGAAGAAGATGGCTAAGATGGCTGCCGCAGGAAAGAAGAAGAAAGAGGGGTAGTAGGAGGCGCGCACGTGTTCAAGAAGAAGTGCAGTAAATGCGGTGAAGAGAAGGGACAGTGCGAGTTCTACCCCAAAGGTGCGCAGTGCATCAAGTGTCAGAATCAGGCAAGCAGTCTGAAACGGAAGAGTGATCCATTAAACCAGTGGTTCAAGAAGGAAACGTCTGGTTCAAGGGGATTTAACAATACAGGTTGGGCGCGCAACGAATGTAAGACGTCTTACAATTAACCGCCACTGGGGGAGAGATGTCAACTAAAAAGGGAGAGCCGAACTGGACTAACAAACTGTCTAAGGAAGAACGATATGCTCATTTCAAACGCATGAATGAGATGAGCAACGCTGTTCCTCATAAGCCACCGAGATGGACAGAAGATGCGATCAATAAACTAAGCAGCGACCTGCTCGATTGGATTGAAAACCCAACCAGCATTTGGTTCGAGAAGTTCGCGCTTGAAAGAATGATTACGCCTCAGCATATGTCGAGATTGGCGGCTATGTATCCAGCATTCGGCGCGGTGTATGAGCATGCGAAAGACTGGCAGAAGAACAAGCTAATCGAGGGAGGCTTGATGAACAAGCTCAATCCGTCGATCACTAAGCTGTTGCTAAGCCAGTATGGCATCTATGAGAAGAAGCAGGTGCAGCACGATGGGGCACAGACAATCCAACTCGTAAACTATGCCGAGAAGAACTCGCGTCCTAAATGGAAAAACGATGGAGAAGAAGATGGAAACGGAAGAGACAGCCCAGACCGAAGAGACGCCAGTGATGGACTCAATGGCGAAGAAGAACTGGAAAGCCCGAGACGTTATTACCAAGAAGAAGATGGCGATGATAGTTGAGGAGCAAAGGGCAGCCGAAAGCGATGAATATCGCGCTATTCGTGATGCCTGGGAACTCAAGCTGAAGAACTGGGATGTAGCAGCGACGCTGACCTATATCCTTCGCTCTTCTTTGTTTGCCGATGCGATGTGGGACACGATCATGACCAAAGATGATATCCGCGACATCATCAAGAAGAACCTACTGTCCTGCGAAGGGCTGAAGGAAGCGGTTAGACAAGGCGCTTCGGATGGCGTAGAGAAGTTTAAGCGTGAGTATCTTAAAAGCTATGTGGCGCATGCATAATGGCTATTAAGATCCCCGACTTCGATCCTAGGGAGTATCAAATTCCGTTCTTGCGTGCCATGGATGAAGGGTGCCAGCGCGCCGTTCTGGTCTGGCATCGCAGGGCAGGCAAAGAGATTGTCTGTTGGAATTGGCTAATCAAGATGGCATATTGGCATCGAGTAGGCACATATGTGTATTATTTCCCCACTTCGCGTCTCGGCCGTCGTATCCTTTGGGATGGAGCGGACAAGAATGGCAGGCGGTTCATCGATTACATCCCTAAAGAGCTGATCGATGGCGTGCCAAACGCGCAGGAGATGAAGATCCGCCTAAAGAACGGCTCACTCATCCAGATTATGGGAACGGATACGATACTGAACGTGGGCATCAACCCTATCGGCTGCATATTTTCCGAATATAGCCTGCAAGATCCGACGGCTTGGTCGCTCACCCGTCCGATCTTACGTGAAAACGGTGGCTGGGCGGTGTTTAATTTCACCCCGAGAGGCAAGAACCACGCGTACGAACTGTACAATATGGCAAAGGACAACGCCGATTGGTTCTGCCAGAAGATAACGGTTGAAGATACAGGCGTCGTATCCGAAGAGGACATCCAAAAAGAACGCGATGAGGGCATGAGCGAGCACCTCATCAGACAAGAATTTTATTGTTCGTTTGAACAAGGTATTGAGGGCTCCGTCTATGCCAAACTACTCGACAAAGCCGAACTCGAAGGTCGCATTACCAACGTCGTATACGATACGGCTACTGTGGTTAATACTTATTGGGATATTGGCATATCAGATCCATCCGTTGTTCTATTCGCGCAGCAATGCGGAAATGAATTGCACCTGTTGGACATGTATCAAAACGAAGGGGAAGGACTGCAACATTACGCACGAGTGATACAGGAGAAGGCAAATGAGAACAATTGGATTTATGGCAGCCATTTTGCTCCCCACGATATCCAAGTTCGCGAGCTTGGGACAGGCGCGCAAAGCCGTTGGCAAGTTGCAAGAGAACTTGGCATTCTCTTCGAGATAGTGCCAAATATCCCCATCATCGAAGGCATCGAACTAGCGCGCAACCTATGGCCTAAGATGTGGATCAACAAGGCTAAGTGCAAATATTTTGTGAAGTGCGCAGAGCATTATCACCGCGCATACAACGAAAGGCTCAACGTCTACACCGATAAGCCTGTACACGATTGGTCATCTCATTGTATGGATTGTTTAAGATATATGGCTATAAGCCAAAATAGAGCAAACCGCAGCAGAATGACCGAGAGGGAAGCGGAAGACATGCAACGTATGTATCAGACTAGGTATTAACTTGACAATACAAAGTTTTGTTTATAGCCTTAAATAAAGCTTAATAGCGAAATTATTTTTCGCGAAGTCGGGACTAGCTATCCCACAGGAGGCCCCAACCTCCACTTCGCAACTTTCCATGGGGGAAAGAATAAAAAGCATACCCCTATGGAAAGTTGCGATGGCAATGGATCAAGTAGCAGATCAGTACGGATACAACAGTTACAGTCAGGTGCCGTCACAATATGGTGACAACCTGAATATTGTAGCTCAGTACGATACTGCCTACAACAAAGCCTGGTATGCTTGGAATTCTTTCTTCCCATTAGCAGAACGCGACATGCGTTTTTACCTTGGGGATCAGTGGGATGAGCAGGAGAAACAGGCACTATTTTCTGAAGGCAGAAGCACATTTGTCTTCAATCGCGTCAGGCCAAACATCCAAATGGTCACGGGATACCAAAAAAAGCATCGACTGTCTTCTGTCGCTGTCCCGATCGAGAATTCTGACCAGCTTACGTCGGATCAATATACGAAACTGATCATGTATGCGTTCCAATATGGCGACGCATACGACGTGATCTCCGACTGTTTCGCTGGCGCTCTGATCACAGGATGGAACCTACTCAGCCTTTGGATGGACTACCGCGACGATCCCATCAATGGTGATCTTCGCTTTGGGCGTGAGCCTTACAACGCCTTCATCTGCGATCCTTACTTCTTCAAGAAAGATTTGACCGACTGCTCATATCTGTGCCGTCGCAAATACATATCGCTGGAACAAGCGCAAAGCTTGCTGCCGTCCCATAAGAAAGAGCTTGATGATCTATACCATATGGGATGGGAAAGGGACGCGAAGTTCACGTGGCTGCCTTACCAGCGTTTGCCTAATGGGCAGAAGATGATGGCATACGATGAGTTCTGGGAGCAGGGATTCGAAACAATCGAATACACCCTAGACGTTGAGACTGGCGTTGAAGAAGAGTACGACGGTGACGAGATGACGTTGGGAATGTTCCCCACCTTGATCGTCATCAAGAAGACGGTTCAATACGTCCTGCAGCATATCATCGTCAACAACCGTTTCATGAAGACGGAGAAGAACCCCTATGGGCTAAACGAATATCCCTTCGTGCCCTTCTTTGCAATATTCCAGCCTGAATCAGACCAGTGGTCGCTCAAGATCCAGTCTCTAATCCGCACCATGATCGATCCGCAGCGCGAATCGAATCGTCGCAGATCCCAGATGACCGACCTTGTCGATTCGCAGATCAATTCAGGCTACATCGCTACTGAAAAGTCATGCGTCAACCCACGTTCCCTATACCAAACAGGTCAGGGCAAAGTCATATGGAAGACGGCGGATGCTGCGCCCGACGCGATCACAAAGATCCCACCTGCGCAGATACCGCCTAGCTTCTTTCAGCTTCAACAGCTCTTCGACAAAGACATCATGGATGTCGCCAACATATCGCAAGAGCTTCTAGGTCAAGCAGATAGCGAACAAGACTCAGGGCTAAAAGTATTTCTACGTCAGAGCGCTGCATTAGTTGGTCTTCAAGATCTATTTGACAATCTGCGCTTGGCTCAAGAGCTGACGACTAAGAAGTGCGTCAAACTTATGACCGCCAACTGGAACGTCGAGAAGATGAAGCGGATTTTAGGCGAAGAGCCTAGCGAAACGCTGAAGAACAAGCAGTCGATCAAGTATGACATCGCTGTCCAAGAGGGTGTGCTAACCGACACCCAACAAGAGATGTTCTTCAAGCAATTGCTAACCCTAAAAGAAATTGGCGAACCAATGCCGCCTGGCCTACTGTCTCGTGCTGCACCTCTTCAAGGCAAAACCGAATACAACAAAGCCATGGAAGAGTGGAACAAGCAGCAGCAAGCGGCTCAGGCTGAACAAGCTAAGCAGCAGGCTCAGATGATGCAGACGCAATCTGAGTTCTACCAATCCCAATCAGTCAACAACATCGCTTCAGCCAAGGAACGATTCACTCGTGCCGTGGCGAATATGGGCCTTGAAGATGAACGTGCATCGATGGCTATTGAAAATAGGTCGGATGCAGTCCTCAAGCGCGCACAGGCTATGAAACAGCTAGCTGAAATGGACGACAAACGGATCATGAACCTTTTGGATCTGTTCACTCGGCTAGATGAGATTAGCAGGCAGAAGGAAGAGGAAATCAAAAAAGATGACGTCAGATTGACGGCAATTGTGGAAGAAAACCAGCCACAGTTGCAGCAACAACAACAACCGCAACAACCTCAGATGGGGGGCCAGCCATGAAAGTAAATGATTATAACGATGACCGTCGTTCCAAGGCCGATAAAAAGGCTGGTAAATACGGATCGACCAACTCTGAAAACAACCAGTACATGAAAGGGATGAAAGTCCCACCTGATTTTGGTCATGCATATCCAAAGATGAGCATAAAGACCAACCAGGGGCCTGGTGGCAAAGTGGTTCCAGAACCATGCCAATATGCCTCTAGCTATGATCGTGAAGCCTATAACTATAAGTACTAGGATTTTATGAAAGGGCAAGAAATCGGTGAGACCTCGGACGCTATCCTGCGTGACGATGAACAGAGGGTGCAGGAGATCTTGGAGAAACACAAGGACAAGCGCGACCCATACTGGATCGTCATATTTGCGAAGCCATCCAAACGGTTAGTGGCCGGCAAGCCAACACTAGTTAGGGCATTTAAGCCTTATTTTACTAAGCCAGAACCCCAAGTCGGGATGATCGTCGGGGAAGTTGACAATACCAAGGGGACAATCTCTTGGGATATCAACCTGCCAGACAGGCCATTCGGCTATGGAGTTTTAGGCTTGGAAGCTGATGGACATATCGTTCAAGAAACGAACATCCCTGCTTCATACATTTACACGCAATAGTGCCGCCGACTTAAGGGCGTTGGAGATTAGATGCAATACCAAGAATCGGGCGCAAGTTCTGAGGTCGCCGCTCAGCCAGTACAGGAAACGCATGAAGAGCACGTTCAGCAAGAGCAGGTAGTACCCCTATCCGCTTTACAAGCTGAAAGGCACCAGCGTCAACAGGTACAGGATCAACTCAGGATGATGCAAGACCATATTGAGCTTCTCAAGTCCAATTCGCAGAAGGCCCCCACAATCGATGAGAGCCTTGCGGATGATGATGTTCTAACTGTTGGGCAAGCGAAGAAATTCGTCACCCAGCTGAACAAAGAACATAAGGGCGAAGTGGAAGAACTCAAGTTAGCCCAGCAGTATCCCGATTATGCCGATACCGTCAAGAAGTATCTACCAGAGCTTATTAAAGAAAATCCCGAGTTGCGCGAAGTCATAATGGCCGCCCCTAATCCATACAGGGCAGCTTACACCTTGGCGAAGAAATCCGATGCCTATCTCAAAGACCGAGGGGCTGTAAAGTCTCCCGAAGCACAAAAGGTTCAAGCGCAGCAACAGCGCGCTGGTTCGTTGAGTGCTGTTGGCACACCTAGTGCTAGCACGTCTGCAGGGGGATGGAATCGGATGTCAGACCAAGAATTTATGGCGGCTGTACACAAAAACTTGGGATATGTTTAACCGATTTTTAGGTGAATCATGGCCATGACAACTACAGCCGTATTGCCACCAGCAGTACGCGAATATTATGACAGACTGCTGTTGATGACAGCTTACCCAATGCTTGTGCACTGCAGATTCGCTCAAAAGCGATCTTTGCCTCGCAAAATGGGTGATACGATTGTGTTCAGGCGCTATGCAAAATTGCAGACAGTCCCGATTCCTATACAGGATGGGATCACCCCTCCAGGCGCGCCTTTGAGCGTTACTGACATCAAAGCACGCGTAGATTTCTACGGTAACTTTGTAATGGTCACAGACCAAGTCGAGTTAACGGTGGAAGACAGGGTGCTTAACGAAAGCGCGCGCCTACTTTCACAGAACTTAGCGCAGACCATGGACGAGGTTACACGCGATGTGCTCGCTAGTACCTCTTCGGTCACTTTGGCCTCAAACGGCAGCAACGGGCAAACCCCGACAGAGCTGACTCAGGCCGATATCGACGCGGTTACTAAGATCCTTCTTGGAAACGATGCAGAGATGATTTCAGCTGTGGTCACTGCTGAAAATAAGTTCGCGACAGCTCCCGTGAGACCAGCGTTTTGGGGCTACATCGACACAGACCTCTTAGATGACCTAGAGGCGTGTTCAGGATTCCTGTCGTCTTCCAACTATCCAAACCAAAACACCGTTTTGGATGGAGAATGGGGCTCGACAAAAAACGTAAGATGGCTCTACACCAGCGTGGGAAGCGTATCAAGCGCATCACCTCCTGTGTACAACAACTTCATCATCGGGAAAGAAGCGTATGCAGTCGTCTCACTTGGTGCTGAGAGCGGTGATTTCTACATAAAACCACTTGGCAGTGCAGGCTCAGCCGATCCACTCGACCAACGTGGTACAGTTGGATGGAAGCATCCGTTTGTAAGCAGGATTTTGAATGACGCCTTCATGGACAACCTAATGGCAACCCACTCATAGAGGAGAGATAGCATGCAACAAAAAGTATTCGGTTGGACAAATCCAGCCTCTGCTGTAGCCCGAAATGAGAATATCGGGTTCGTCGTATCGCAGATAACAACTACCGACTTGACCAATGGTAAAAGTTACTATTGGAACTCGTCTATGCCAAATGGCTACTACCAGACAGTGGATACAGGGGCTGTTACTACCAGTAACGGGTTCACTCCACTATCACAGAGCGCGATATTTGGAGCCGCTATTAGTGGCTTCACTAACGCTACGCCTGGCGTTATCACAGCTTCAAACATCGCCACTGTTGGTATTGTGGCTGGAGATACTATCAAAGTTGCCGAGCTTGCTGATGACTTAGCAGGAACATCGACTACCGCCCCATCGTTGAATGGCACGTATACCGTCGCTTCTGTGACTGCTACGACCATCACGCTAGTGGAAAGCACAGCCCTTCCAGGCAAGAGCGCCTATGTGTCTGGAGGCGTAGTATCACGCGTCCATACCAGCAGCACTAACGTTGCAGAGAACCCAGTTGCGACTCAGAACTTCGCTATCCGCGGAATAACGATCGGAACAGGGCCAGTAGGAGCCAACAATGCTGTAATGTCAGCGGTTGCTACTAGCGCAGAACATGTAACCTAATTCTTCCATGTGATTAGGTTGGAGGGGCTAAAACCCCTCCATTTATTAAAAGGAGTACTATGAAGCCGCAAACTGAAGATCCTAAAGAATTTGACAAACTTCCCATCGTCGGCGAGAAGCCCAAAAGCGAGAAGGAAGAGAAGTGGCTGCGCGAGGTCGTTGAATATGAGTTCATGAACCTAAAAGAGCCTGGGCTATTTCTAAAATTCCCATACGGTTCGAGCAAGCACACCCATACGTTTACCATGTTCCATGGGCAAAAATACAAAGTTCCTCGTCATGTGGCGCGTCATTTAGAGAATTGCCGCACACCTGACTACAATTGGGCTCCCGATGGCAAAGGTTCGTTGCAAAAGACTCTTACTGGAACAACTAGCCGCTTTCAAATGCGTCCTGTATTTAGCCAGGTTGGTTAATTATGCCTTGGACTCTGGCAGATATTCGCAGGAAGGTGCGACAAGTCACGGGTAGGTTATCTCCTACCGATATGACAGATGCTCGTATGAATGATTATATCAATCAGTACACGCAGTATACGCTCCCTGCTGACGTAAAATTAGAGCGCACCCATACGTTCTATGAATTTCTTACAGAGGCCAACGTCCAGCAATACGTCTTCCCAAACACGACCTATACCAACGTGGAGCCTAAACTTTATTTAGATGAGCGACCGCTTCTTTGGTATCAAGATCCCAACGTGTTCTTTCAGCAGAATCCGCAACCAGTACAAAGGACGACACCTTGGGCTGGCGATGGCGGTACTGTGAATTTTAACACCGTACTACAAAGTCCGCCAATAGCTCCTGAAAGTTTGATAGTAACGGATAATACCGAGACCTTTACTGATGATGGTTTAGGAATTTTATCATCAAATCTTGGTGGTGTAGGTTCTGTTAATTATACAACAGGAGCGATTAGTGTTACCTTTAATACTGCGCCTGCAAATGGCCAAGATATATTTGTTACCTATATTTATTATCGTCCTGCTTTCCCTACTGCTGTTATGTTATATAACAATGTATTTTGGTTTTACCCTGTACCTGATACCGTTTACCGCGCAAGAATTAAAGCTTACAGCAATGTGTTAGTAGTGTCCGAACTGGGAGTAGCTCAGTCTACTTTTATCCTGGCTACCGACAGACCGCAATTGGAAGAGTGGGGCGAAGCGATCGCTTATGGAGCAGCTAAGAAAATATTCGCTGACAACGGCGAAACCGAACGTGTAGTGGAGGTAACAGCGCTATATCGTGAACAAGTAGACGTTATTTTGACTAGAACTTGTCAAAATCTGTTAAATATGCGCGCAATGCCAATGTTTTAGGTGAAATATGCCATGGTCAACTTCATTACCAGCTGATTCCAGCAAAATACGCTTGAGCGCAGGGCTAATCCGTGCTAATTGGCTGGCATTAGAAACAGGTGGCGTCCCATTTGACTACATCCAGTTGCAAGAACAGGTGCTTAATCCGACGCAAACTAACAATAGCGGATGGACTTACACCAAAGAATTTGCTAGCCAGACCGAACTGTTCTATATGGACGACCGTGCTACTCCTAAAGTAACGCAGTTGACCTCCAATGGACGGATTGGCAGCGCCAGTACTGAAGTTAGAACAAACGGCGTCACTTTAGTTGCAGGTTTTACTAATCTTCAAGCTGGATTTGTAACCGCTTGGGGCAAAGGGGCTGCTGCTGGTGGATTAGATTACGGATATAATGTTGCTTCTGTTACTAGAACAGCAACAGGCGAATACACCATACTAACAAACGCTGTTTTTAATAATAGTAATGTAGCTGTCCTATTAACATCTTATCAAGCTTCATCTGATACACCAGCAGGCATAACGATTGATGGCAGCCCGACTATAGCTGGCAATCAGATCTCTTTTGACGTAGAGATTAAGAATCGCAGCGGCGTTCAAATAGATAGAAGATTTTTCTTTGCTATACTTGGTGGTATTTAGTGACATATCAGCCATTTTTGATAGCCGACTACCGTGTTGGCCTCGATACAAATCTAGAGCCGTGGCTCTTGCCAAGCGGAGCATTTCAGCAGATTGAAGATGCTTACTTGAAGTTCGGCGTGATAAACAAGCGTCCAGGCTATGGATTTTTCGGTCAGTTGGTCAGCTATCAAACGACGGTCACCAACATAACGAATGCTAATCCAGGACGAGTGACGTTGGCATCGGCAGTAGGATTAGCAAATGGACAAGAGATTCAGATCTCATATGCATTAGGAATGACAGAGGTGAATGGCATTACGTATGTCATTGCTAATCTAGTAGGTGCATCATTCGACTTAACGGATTTGGATGGGAACAATGTTAATACAAGTGGCTTCGGAGTGTATGCTGGTTCTGGTGTACTATCTATATTTCCAGGCTTGCCAGTTATGGGAATTCGAACTTTTATAAATTCGAATAACGAAAAGATCCTGCTCGCTTTTGATACGAGAAGGGGAAGCATATACAACCCGATCACTGATGCCTTCGATCCTTTGGACACGGCAGATATTTTCACCCGAGATGAAAGCTCCTTCGTTGGATCAGTCGTCTTTGGTAAGACCAACTCGTTTTTGAACACGACTTTTTTCTTCACCAACTTCAACGGCGATACATCCTCTTCAGCCGATCCGATGAGAAAATATGTCTCAGGCAACACAACATCAACTTTTATCCCAGACGTTCAACCTGTAGCCCCAGCAACACCAACTTATGTCAACGCTGCGCAATTCATATTCACACTACGCCAACGACTTTTATTACTTGGTACTATCGAAGGCACCACATCTGGAATTGGGGGAACACACTTTGCACAGCGTATGCGTTGGAGCCGAGCTGGTAATCCAGATGATTCTGGCAGTAACTGGGATCAAATAACGCCTGGAAATGGTGGATTTGTCGATGCCCCTACTGGCGATCAGATCATAGGTGCAAAGCCGTTACAAGAGACAATTATCGTATTTTTCACTCAGTCGGTATGGATAATCCGTCCAACCTCTGATCCTGCATTGCCATTTAGGTGGGACAAATTAAATGATTTTCGCAGCTGTGATGCTCCCTTTAGTACTCTTGGGTACGATCGTTATATTATATCATATGGCAAAAGAGGCATAGTCGCCTGCGATGGCATAGAGGTGAAGCGGATAGACGATCTGATCGAACCCTTCATGGATACCGAGGTCAGAAAAGATTTTATAAACCGCATGTATTCCGAGCGCAATTTTGTTGCCAAACGATCTTGGACGCTCTATGCATCGACGGAAGATTCAAACACTGCCAATCCAATCTCTGATAAAGCGCTAATCCGCACCGATGAAGAGTTCAGTTGGTCAATATTCAACGTCCCCTTTACCTGTCTTGGGTATGGCGAGTCGTCCAGCGATCTAACTTGGAATGATTTTCCCGACGTTAATACCCCTGCAGGCAACCCTAAAGACCTTCCAGTTCGATGGAAAGATGCTGGCGACTTAACTTGGTCATCATTTGCAGTGCAGATCGATGCCGAATTATTTTTAGCTGGGGATGCAATAGGGAAGATTTATCAGATCGATGACAACGCCTTTGGCGATGACGATGGGGCATCTATCCCCTTCTTAGTCCGATCTGCCAGCTGGAATCCATTTAAAGAGCAGGGAAAAAAAGCCCAGATGGGCTACATGGATATCTATATCGACGTCGATGAAAACGCGCTGATGCAGTGCGAGTTCTTCTCGGACGATATGGAAACGCCATATAGCACACAGATGGTCAATTTCTTGCCAGATCTTGGGTTTGTAGCTGAGATCCAAAATATAACGCAGGCCAACCCAGCGATTGTGACAGCCGATGGCGCTGGAGTGTTGACGGGACAAGAGGTTTATATCTATGCCGTGCAAGGGATGGTCGAGATAAGCGGCGGCCCTTATACCGTTACGGCTATCGATAGCGATACCTTTTCTCTAGACGGCCTTGATTCAACGGGTTTCACCGCCTATACAGGCTACGGCCAAGTCGTTGATCGCCAGTTGAATGCGGTAAGAGCGTGGAAGCGCATACAGGCAGGTGGCGTAGGTTACGAGCATCAGATCAGGTTGACACACGAAGGGATAGATCAGCCAATTAGGATTCATGCTTTTTGTCCGTGGTTTAGACCGATTAGCTATAGGATGATAGGATGACCTTACCAGTAGATATTACCTTTCCATGGCGCGACAGACAGATAATTACTGGTGGCAAAGAGCTAGCCGAATACATCCGCGATTTGCTTAATACGCTGACAGATATGTATCAAAGCATCGCACAGAATGTCAACGGTGCATTAAGGGAATTTACCCCGATTGTACAGGGTTTGACGAGTGCAGGAGTAGGAACGTACACCTACCAGACTGGATGGCTTTTAAGGCGCGGCATCATAGTAGATATTTGGTTCTCGGTGGCATGGACAGCCCATACAGGGACAGGTGATACAAGCATTTTGCTTCCGTTCCAAGTGGCTAAATCAGAGCAGGAGCCGTTTGTTGGCACCATCGAATCGAAGGGAGCCAATGCGTTTGGCGCTGGATATACGTACCTGGTACTTAAGGGTTTAGAAAATACATTCAACGCAGTAATAACAAGATGTGGATCTGGAGTGCCCTCTGCTCCGCTAGCGATGGCGGCAACAGGAAGCTACGTCGGACACATAAGATATATTGGTAAAGAATTTGAAAACTGAGAAATTAGAGTGGATACGGATATTTGATCCGATCCACATACCGAGACACCTAGTCGAGCAGATTCGCAATCGAGATTGGTCGGTAGACAAGTTTTATCAATATCAGCAGCACGCCTGTGTTAAAAATGATAATGGACAACTTAGCCTTAATCCGTTCAATTTGCTATATGTCATCACAGATGAGAACCGAAAAGTGTTCGGGTTTATGTGGTCGGTGATAGATCCTTTGTCTAACTGCTTGGTAATCAACAGTTTCTCAATGGAAAAGTGCGATTGGGAAAGTGGAAAATGCGTCACCTTATTGGCAGATAAATGCAAAGAGATCGCAATAGGGGCAAAGCTAGACAAGGTTTATTGGATCACGAACTATCCGAAACATAGCGAGAAGCATGGATTTCGGCGAAGCAGGTCGATCCTAATGGAATATGACATGAAGGAGAATAGTCATGGGCAAAACGATGATGGGGGAGGATGCGAAGCAAGTCGGGACAGCCCAACTAATGGATCCGAGCCAATTGCAGTACCTACAACAGATGCTGGGGGGCCTTGGAAGCCAGGCCCTAGGAGCAGGTCAGGGATTGCTGCAGGGGTATGATGAAAACCTATTCCAACAGGGTGTTGTTGATCCTGCTATGAAGCAGTACGAACAGAACACTTTGCCGTCCATCCAGCAGCGTTTCGGCGATGCTAATGCGGGATCATCTTCCGCGTTAAATCAGGCGCTATCATCAAGCGCTGGCGACCTTAGCAATACGCTTGCAGGCCAACGTTTGACCATGCAACAAAATGCATCGCAGAACCAACTTGGCCTATTACAACAATTGATGCAGATGTTAGGACAAAAATCGATGGATCCGATCGTTCAAGGGCCAAAAGAAGGTCTTACGAAGCCGCTTATCCAAGCAGGTGGTCAAATCGGTGCAGCGGCTATTCAAGGATCAAGTCGAGAGTACAAAGAAAACATCATCGAATACGAAGGCGGACTGGACAAAATCGAGAAGATGAATGCAAAAATCTATGACTATAAAGAAGGGTTTGAACATCCTGACTTGCGTCAAGGCCGTGTAGGATTCATCGCTGAAGATATCCCACAAGAATTCGTTCGAAATGTTGAAGGACAAACAGGCGTTGATCTGTATGGCGTCATCAGCTTGCTAGTCAATTGTGTCAAACAGCTCAAGCACAAAGTTGAAGAGTTGGAGGGGGCAAAATGCCAATAACTTTTGAATCCATAAAAGATCCTTGGGGTATTGGGGCGGCTGGTACTGCTCTTGCAGAAGGATTATCTCAAAGATTTTCTAATCAACGAGCCGACAAGAAAGAAGAGCTGCAAAATCAGCGCCAGATCGATATGGAAAAGCGCAAGATTGATCAGCAAGAAGCGCTAAAGCAGAAGTACGGTGCTCTGTTAGGCCCAGCTCTTGCTGTAGCACAAGATCAAAACCAGCCTATGCCAAAACGATTGGGCGCCCTGCAGCAATACATATCCGAGACTGGCGATACAAGCGTCATGCCGCTGATGAAAGAGCTTAGCAAGGAAGGAAGTAGGTCTTCTCTATTAACTGCTGCTGGGTTGTGGCAACCAGGTCAACAAGAACAGCCGATGGAACCTCGTATGGCTGGTGCTGCGAACGCTGCTAATCCAATGGCTGAAGGACAACCATCAGGGCAGTCACCACAAAAACCTAAAACAATTGAGGATCTAAGTTACGACCAGTTGATCGGTTTATTAGCTTCTGGCGATCCTGCTATTAAGTCAGTTGCGGAAGCGCAAATAAAACGTATTGATATGGATCAAAGAAAGTTCCAAGAAGAGCGCAAATATCACGAAAGAGGATTGAAAAACGCCGAAGAAGAAGTAAGAAAATTACGTTCCTCGATTCCAAGGCAGAAGATGGCGTTGTCCTTAGCCAAAGATGCGATCGATTCAGGCGAAGTTGGTATATTCTCTTTGAACAATCTAGCTGAAAAGACGGGTTTTAAAGAGCTGCAAACCGCAAAAGGAGCTCAACTCGTTACCGCTATGAAAGAAAACTTGTTAAGCAACCTTTCTCGTATGTCAGCTAAAGGGCAAAACATATGGATGGAGCAGCGCTTAGCTAGTATGGCCCCTGAAATAGGCAAGTCAAAAGAAGCAAACGAAACGACTTACGAGATGTTGCAGGCCGAAGCCGAAATGAATGATGCCTATCTCAAAAACTATAGCGAATTAGAGAAGCAAGATACGGAAAAATATGGATATCCCCGACGCGATTTGGATAAAAGAGCGCGTGAGATGACCGATAAAGAAGATAGCGCCATTTTGCAAAAGACCTCATTCAAGTTACGGCAGATTTATGAGTCGGAAAAAGGAAGCGAATGGATGCTAAAAAACGCTCTGAAACCAGTGCCAAAAGGAACCATTCTTACACCACAAATGGCCGTCATTATGTCCAAAAAATACGATGGGGATTTTAAAAAAGCCATCGAGAATGCTAAAAAGCTCGGTTATGACATACCCACAAGGGATGAGGTTCTTAAATGGCAGTAAAGAAATACGACGCTACCGAAGAAGAGCTGAGCTATATGGACTTTGCTAATGCTGTTCAGGCTAAGAAAGATGAAGAAACTCCATGGTATAAATCCTACCCAGCAGCGGCCGCGCGTGGAGTCGCCGAAGGGGTGATTGGCGTTGGACAAATGGCATCTTCATTACTATCAGGCCCACAAGACCGTAGGGCCGATAAAGAGGCTAGGACGGCGTTATACGATGAATATTTGCCCGTGAATAGCGGCGCCATATCAAGTGGAATTGAAAAAGCAGGAAATCTTTTCCCTTTGGTAGCTGCTGGCGGTGGTGGATTAGGTGGAGCCGCTCTAAAATCGGCTGCTGGTGGTGCGTCAGGTGAGATAGCTAAGCAACTTGGGTTTGGTGAACTTGGTCAATCCATAGCAGAAATACCCGCCTTGATAGGGCCTGATTTGGCTCGCTTGGTTCCAACCGCTGGAAGGCAAACCGAACTAGCACAAGCTGCTAGGCGCATGGGCATGACCGAAGAGCAATTATCTTTAACCTTGGGTGGCAGAGGAGTAGTTCGTGACCTTGCAACCGACGTAGCTTCGAAAGGAGGACGAACCGTCCGAGCATTTGATGATACAAGGGCAGCATTAGGGCGTGTATGGGACACGTTACGGACGTCACCAGAAGCGCAACAAGTTATGACGGGCCAACAGTCATCTAGGCTTATAAATAACATCTCACATCGATTAAGCCGCCTTCCTGCTGAATCGCGAACTAGGATACAAGGGGACTTCAATGATCTACTGGCTTCGCCGATGCGTGGCGACGATGTTATTAATTTTTGGCAGGATCTTAACTACTATATCCAACGTGGGGAACGAGGAGTCGGAGTCTTAAAACAAGACCTACAAGCAGCGTTGCAAGACCTGTCACCCGCATTAGGAAACGACTTTAGGATCACCAACGAGCTGTATGGCAATTATGCTAATCTAGCAGAGCGCATGGGGCCAGATATTGCCGAACACCTTATCCGAAAAGGAGAACAAGGCATCGCCATTAGTGCCATCACAACTGGAAATTATCCAGTATTAAAAAAATTACTTGGCCCTGTAGGCGCACGCCTAGTAGCAAGGGAAATGGTCATCAATCCACGTCTACAGAATCTATCATCCCGAATGTATATCGGTATGCGTAGGGGCCTGCCATCCGTTGCCAAAAAGGCATATGATGAACTTCTTGTCGAACTAGGGAAAACGAATTCAGATGCCGCCCAGGCTATCTCAGGATTCGATTTCGACGAGTTCATCAATTCTCTCCCCACAGAAGCCAGCCAATAAAAAAGGCCATTAAAAATAAGTGAAACATAGCTACTACCCATAAATTTTGATCTTAAAGTCACTCCTATCAAATACATTTTTCCTCATGCCTAAGTTATGACATTGCTTACAGCAGTATGAGGATCGTTTCTTATGGGATAGTTTTGTCATATACCAGTTTTCACACGTCCTACAAAGCAGATGCACTTGTTTTTTGCAGCCTAAGTGCCTATATCCGTTCATAGTATTTCTGCACTTGATCGAGCAGAACATCTTATTTCTCTTATTGCGTACCACATTATGGCACGTTCGGCAGAATTTTTCCATACATACATAAAGTTTAAGTATTATAGCAAATAGTGCTTCTTACCAAGTGTAAGCATAGCGGTTCTATTTGCCTATGTCAATAATAATAAACCTCTTGAAATATTAAAAAAAGACATTAGGATTAAACATAAAGTTTAGTATCCACAGCAGGAGAAATTTTATGGGTAGAAGTCCTTTATCGTACTTGGGCGCACCAAATGCTAGTACGACAGTTGACGGCGTAACACAATATGCGACCGTTGCCGAAACAATAGCGGGAACACGCGACGACGTTGCGGTAACACCGTTTGGAGCCGCTGGCTTAATAGTTTTCGGCGCTCCTGCTGCAAGCACATCTCAAGCTGGTATCATAGAACTAGCTACTAACGGCGAAGCCGCTGCGGCTACCGCAACCGATCGAGCCATCACGCCTTCAAACCTTGCTAGCATCTTCGCAGATCCACCTGCAATAGGTTCTGGAACACCAGCAGCTGGTACATTTACCGACTTAACCGTGGATTCAACGGGCGCAATCGCATTAGATGCGGACGCCTCTAGTCATTTTTCTGTATCTGGCGCATCGAATTTAACGTTAGAAAGCGTTTCTGGAGGCGTTATAGTTACGGCTGGAGACAGCACCTTAGACGCTATTAAGTTGGCTGCGGCATCTGGTGGATTAGACGTTGATGTCGCCCTTCTTGCTAGCATCACATCCACTAGGAACAACGCTCAGGCCATTTTGCTAGAAGCTACCGCTGGAGGTATTGATATTTTAGCCGCAGGTGCTGCTGGTGAAGATATCGATATCGTTAATACCGCGGGTAGCGTCAATATTTCTGGAGGTGAAGCGGTTGCTAATGCCGTAACGATCTTGGCTCCAGCTGGTGGTATTGATATCACCGCAACGGGGGACGATCTGGACATAAGAGCCGCAGGTGCTAGCCTAACTCTAACAAGCACAGAAAGTGCTGTGGATGCCATTAAGATTGAATCTACAATCGGTGGAATACAAATTCTTGCCTCTGGTGCTGCTGCAACCGAAGATATCGTTCTTACGGCAACGGGTTCCTCGATCCGATTAAGCGCAACAGAGAATGCAACCGATGCCATCAATATTGAAGCTACCGCGGGTGGTGTAAATATTTTAGCATCAGCTGCTTCCGCTGGTGAGGACATCAATATCACCGCAACGGGTTCAAGCGTTAACCTAACGAGCACAGAAAATGCGGCTCTAGCCATTTACCTTCATGCTAACGGTGGTACGTCTGAGACCATCAGGTTGCGTGCAGATCAAGGCACAGGGGTAGATAGCATCGATATTCTATCCGACGTAGGTGGTGTAACAATCACATCTGGATTGAGCTCGGCGGATGCTATAAATATCAATGCTAACGGTGTTGCAGGCGGTATTGATATTGATGCACTTACTGGCGGTGTAATTGTCGATACTACAGGAGCTATATCCCTAGATTCCGCTGCTGATTCTAACTTTACCGTCACAGGTGCTTTTGCGCTTGGTTTAATTAGCACGCTTGGAAAAGTGAGCTTACAATCAGGCCAAAGCGCTAATGATTCGATTGAGATTAAATCATTAATCGGTGGTATCGACATTCTAGCGGCTGGAGCGGCTGCGGGTGAGGACATCGACATTATAGCTACAGGGAGTTCGGTTAATATATCGGCTACTGAAAGTGCTCAAGATAGCATCACGATCGTCTCTACCGCTGGTGGTATTGATATTCTTGCATCGGGAGCCGCTGCTGGTGAAGACATCGACATCATAGCGACGGGTTCATCGGTAAATATCTCGTCAACGGAAAGTGCTAACGATAGTATCACGATCGTCTCTACCGCTGGTGGTATCGACATTTTAGCTTCGGGAGCAGCCGCAGGCGAAGACATCGATATAGTCGCTACAGGTAGTTCTGTGAACATATCGGCCACGGAAAGTGCCCCAGATAGTATCACAATTGTATCTACAGCTGGTGGTATCGATATATTGGCTTCTGGAGCGGCTGCAGGTGAGGATATTGATATCGTTGCCACAGGTTCATCCGTAAATATTTCGGCAACCGAGAGCGTTATCGATGCCGTCAATCTAACGGCAAACAGCGCCGCGGGCGGTGTCAACATAACGGCTGGTACAAACGGAATCCTCCTATCATCGGGTGTTAAGGTAAAAGTGACGGGTGTAGCCTCTGCCGCTACTCCTTACGCGGTTTTAGGAACAGACTATTTCATTAGTACCGACTCGACTGGCGGTGTCTTAACGATCACATTACCTGCCTCTCCCGCAACAGGACGCCAAGTCATTATCTATGACGGCGTGGGCCAAGCTGCTGGTAATAACGTAACCATAGACGGGAATAGTAAGAACATTGCGGCAGGGGGTACTAGCGCTGGCACTAAGCTTATAAATACGGCTTATGAGTCCTATACTCTTACTTACAATGGCACGCTGTGGTGCGGACAGAACATCGTTTAAGCCAATAGTAGATAGAGGTTTAAATGACTACTTTTCAAGGTGGGGCAAATCGCCCCTTCACATTTGGCCAGGCTGATAGACGACAATATATCGTCTATCAGTCCGAGGTGGAAATACGCTGTCAGAATGATGCTGCAGGGAATCCAATCTACATTGGACGAGCCAAAGCTGGAACGGCGGAAAGTGATAATAAGTGGCAGATTAGCTTTCACACCTATGATGCCACTAATTCATTGACTGGCAAGTTTTGGCCTGAGAATTCAGACACGAAATCCTCAACGGATTATGAATTTGTCTGGGATGATAGATTAACCTATACATATGTGTAAGCATGCCCTACATAGTAAATCCCACGACAGGTGATCTAGAATATCGTGAAACAGCAGGCTCCATTGGGGCTGTTATTTCTATCACGACCGATGATGGCGCACCTCCTGTTTTGCCTGACGGAACAGGGAATATCAATTTTGTAGGTGGCGCTGGCATCGATGTCGATGGAAATGGCCCTGGTAATACCGTCACCATTAGTTTAGAAACCCCGATCACGGTGCCGCAAGGCGGAACAGGGCAGACTACGCTAACAGATCGCGGTGTTCTGATTGGCAATGGGGTAAATCCCGTTGTACAAACAGCCGCTGGGACGGATGGGCAAGTTTTTATAGCATCTTCCACGTTGGATCCTGCATTTGCAACTCTAACCAGTTCGGATGGTTCGATCACGTTCACCCCTGGTTCAAACTCATTATCCCTTCAAGCTGCTATAGGCGGCCCAAAAACAATTACAGGTAACGATTTAGTTGTCCTAGCTCCTGTTGGTGATAATTGGAATATATTCGGCTCTTCAACAGCGGCTGGAACGTCTCCAGTAACAACTACAGGTGTTATTGGGACTGCGACGTTAACAGTTAATGTTCAAAAATCCCAAGCCCTTGCTGCTACCGACGCAACAAAGGTTGGTCTGGCTAACTTTGACTCAACGGCATTTGATGTCGATGCAAACGGATTTGTCCAGTTGAATGGGGGCGGTATCGCATCTACTTCGTTTAATGTGGAGGCTAACACGGCTCCAGGAACCGATCCAGTAGTACCCACAGCGGCTGGTGTAGTGACGGTTAATGGCGCTGTTGTAGCGAATCACTCTGTCGTTATGGAAACACGATCAAGGGCAGCTAACGCTTATAACGTCGAGGTGCAATATGCTACTTCAGCGGCAGCGGCAGACGGAACAAAATCAGGCGTAGCACATTTCAATTCTACCCAATTTACCATGGGTGCTAACGGATTTGTCTCTACTTCAGGAACAGGCGTTTTAAGCACGATCACGGGCAATGATACAGTTGTAGTTAGTCCTACAGCAGGAAATATCAACGTTGTGGGAACGGGCAGCATTACAACAAGCGGCTCTGGCAGCACAGAGACCATTCAATTAACTGGCCTTACCAATCATGCTGTATTAGTTGGTGCAGGAACTGCTACTATTACAAAAGTAGGGCCTACAGCTACAGCAGGGCAAGTTTTGCAGAGCGCAGGATCTAGTTTGGATCCAGCTTTTAGCACAGCCACCTATCCTAGCACGACCACGATTAACCGTATTTTATATTCCTCAGCTAATGATGTCGTCGGACAAATAACCACTGCTAATAATGGCGTCTTAATTACTGGTACAACTGGCATTCCTTCTCTACTTGCAAACGGTACTACAGGACAGCTTCTTACAGCAACAATAAACAATCCGCCTACTTGGACAACAGTCGCTCGCATCGCTACAATTAACGGTGACACAGGCTCCATCACTGGCACAACAGTCCGTATTTATGCCAATAATGCTGCTCTTGGCGCAGGCTCTAGCGTACTTTTCGCTAATTTGGGAACCGACAGCACATTTACCGTTACAGACGGCTTGAGCAATACCATGATCGGAAGCGGTGCAGGTAAAGCAGGTATGAGCGGAGCCAACAACGCTGCTATAGGCCGTTTAGCCCTATCTAGCTTGACCTCTGGCGATTCCAATATGGCTTTTGGATCTAGCGCTCTAGCGGCCTGTAATAGCGGAAATTACAACGTTGCTGTGGGCGTTATCGCATTACAGAGCGTAACCACTACTAGCCAAAACGTGGCTATCGGCAGACAGGCACTTCAGCAGATAGTGACGGGTGCAAATAATATTGCAATTGGATATCAAGCTGGCGTTAATTTAACGACAAACGACAGCAACAATATTATCCTAGGCAATGCAGGGACTCTAGGCGATAACGCTCGTATCCGAATAGGGACAAACGGCACACAGACATCCGCCTTTATTCAGGGTATAAGTGGTGTTACCGTTACAGGGCCTTTAGTCAATATCAATACTTCAGGCCAGCTTGGCACAACCAACTCGGTAGCGACCGCTTGGACTGATGTATCAGGAAGCGTCACAGCGGCCTCTGGTAACGGTTATTTCGCCACGACGACTACAACCTCAACTTTGCCAGCATCTCCTGCCCAAGGGGATATAGTGCGGTATGTCGTCGATACTACGAATCTCCTTACCATACAAGCCGCAGGCTCCCAAGTAATCCGTATTGGAACAACAGTATCAGCCGCAGGTGGAACTTGTATCAATACGCAACGCGGCGATGCCATCGAACTAGTCTACAGATCCACAGGTACAGCTTGGATCGCTGCAAATAATCCAGTTGGTGGATGGAATATAACATAAGGATCGGCTATGCCATTTACAACTGGTGACAACAAATTTGCTACAGCCAAATGGATTGTTAGTCCTACTGCTGGGCTAGGCACACATACAACAATTGCGTCTGCTCTTACATCTGCATCTTCTGGCGATACAATTGCCATTAAGGATGGGACATACACAGAGAACCTGACATTAAAAGCAGGGGTAGCTCTGGTCGGATGGGATCCTGTTAACGTAACGATCGTTGGAAAGTGCACCGCCACAACTGCAGGGATATTTTGGTGTCAAAACATAACATTTCAAACCAATGGAGATTTTTGTTTAGACATTTCGGGATCTGCTGCTACAGTCCCGATTTTTTATGACTGCCTTTTCAACGGAACAAACGCCAGTATCCTGTCTTTTTCTTCTTCAAATGCATCGTCTGTTATAGGGTTTAGGAATTGCCAACTCAATCTGGCAACCACTGGAATTGCGACTTTTATCAGTACTTCAGCTGGCGCAATGCGGTTTAGTAATTGTGTTCTAAATAATACAGGTATTTCAACAACAGCAAGTACAATATCAGCTGGCGGTTTAGTAATATACTATAGTGAAGTATATCATACTATTACAACATCTGGAACAGGTAGTATAGATTGTAGACATACACTCATGTCCACTACGAATATTAGCACAATTTGTCTTACTCATGGCGGATCTGGTGTCAGTACTTTGACATTTGTAGACTTTTTGCCTGGAAGTGCGACAGCTTTTACCACCACTGCAACGATCACATGTTCCAATATTTCGGTTGGCAGCTCTAATGTTTCAACTATAACTGGCGCTGGTACAATAATTTATGATGCCATTCATTTTTATGGCACAACGTCGGCCATGACAGTTACGACTCAGACAGCAAGATCAAATATTTTTGGCACTAGCAAATTCAATGATGGTGCCGTTGGCACTCCAGCAATTACTTTTTCTGCTGATACTGATACTGGAATTTATCGAGTTGGTACCAACAATATGGCCCTGGTAACAGCTGGAGCATCAGCAGAGATAATTTCAGCCGCAGGTGAGATTACTAAGCCACTTCAGCCTGCTTTCCTAGCTGTTGCCAGCGATCAAACGGATGTAACAGGAGACAGCACCGTTTATACAATCATCTTTGCGAATGAGATTTTCGATCAAAATGCTGATTTTGATGGTACTAGCACATTCACTGCACCTATCACAGGCAGATATCAGATAAATACAACCCTAGAAATTGGTGGTATTTTAGTAGGCCATACTGGCGGTAATGCTAATCTTGTCACATCTAATCGCAGCGTTGCCTTTATGGGAGCAAATTATGGTGCTGTCCAGACGTCTACAAATCGTTACCGAGTTTCTGGTGCTGTTTTAATAGATATGGACGTTGGCGATACTGCAATTGTACAGGTAACCGTTACAGGAAGCACTAAGGTCATCGACGTGATAGCCACTAACTCAACATTTTCAGCAGCTTTAACCTGTTAGGAGAAATATGAAAATATCTGTCGATGACGAAGTTCTTTTCACAATTGAAGAACATCAAAAAAATGCCATCATGAATGATATAGAGGCCGATTTTGAGTCCGATATGAAACGTCGAATCAAATGGGTGATAGATCATAAATATGAGCAGTGCCTTCTTAGGATGAAAAAAGAGTGGGAGCCCAAGCTAAAAGATCGGGATCTTGCCATACCTAAAAGCGATGCTGACCTTGTGGATATGATCTTGGCGCAGCCTGATTATAAAAATAGGATAGCACGAGAGGCCGAAGCCTTTGTAATGTCGCCTGTATAGGCCACCAGAAAGATTGAAAAATATATGTAAAATATATATTGTTACAACCATAACTGGAGGATACCTATGAAGGCAGTATTACTTGGATTGATGTTACTTTGCGCAGTCCCAACATTCGCTTGCGATAAAGACTACAAGAAAGAGTATTTTGAGCAAGATGGGCACTTGTATTTTACCGTGACAGGATACTGCCGAGGCAAAATACAATACACGATGCATAGACAAGAATGCCCTTGTGGTGATGGCGAATATGAAGTGAAGCAATAGCTAGTATGCTGTCGTTTACCTGCGCCAAGTGCCATAAGGTATATGAAGAGCCGTTTGATCGTGACTCTTTGTTAGAAAAATTCAAGAAAGACTATCCGAAAGATGATCCCGATAAGGCGATAGTCTTATGCAGGAAGTGCTATAAGATAGCCAAGAGGCATTTTGATGTTATGAGACAGCGAGAGAACTGGCTCAGGTATGCGATGAACGAATAAGAGGATCAATCATGAAGGGCGACCAAAAGAAAAAGGTTCTGACTCACTTGAAGGAAGATACCAAAGAATTCAAGAAGCAGATGAAGGATGATGTGAAGCTGAAAAAGGCTCTCACAAAAAAGCCTGCCAAGATGAAAAAAGAGAAGGCCGAAAAGAAAGAAAAATAAAATGTGCGATTGTAGCTTAACTAGTAAAGCATATCTGGGTTCGCTTGGGTAGGATTGTGGGCGCAAATCCCACCCTTCGCTATTAATACGGTCAATTTGGCCGAATAATGACCGAATAATTGAATGCGAGCAATTGTGATGACAGACGTTTTGTTGGAAAAAGCTATTAGAGAGATCACTGGTCAAGAGCGAGAGATCCTTGACCAGTTTGCTAAAGCATTTATAGCAGCCAAGTCCATTCAAACCGAAACAGACGTGGCTTGGCTGGTCACCCACTTGCAGCTAAATAAACAGTACACCAATGAAAATGGGCTGGGTG
>Ga0193711_1000034_pt1 | contig 28278 bp, 27 predicted proteins | sample H3m2metaG_FD_144922 | JGI IMG/M metagenome (GOLD analysis project Ga0193711, IMG submission 144922) | Soil microbial communities from a riparian zone of the East river system, Colorado, United States - H3m2 | ecosystem: Environmental > Terrestrial > Soil > Riparian zone | place: USA: East River...
CCGGCCTCGCTTTCATGGAGCAGCTGTTACAGACCGTCCGACCGTCCGACCGTCAGACCGTCAGCACAGTGATCGGGCGCTACTACGCGATGGACCGTGACAAACGGTGGGAGCGCACCAAGCTCGCCTACGACGCGATGGTGAAAGGGATCGGCGTGCAGGTCCCCGATCCGACCACCGCGATCCAGCAGGCGTACGCCGCGGGCGAGACCGACGAATTCGTCAAACCGCGCGTCATCAGCGGCGCGCCCCTGATCCGCGAGGGCGACGGGATCTTCTGCTTCAATTACCGCGCCGACCGCATGCGCCAGATCGTGCGCGCCCTGGCCGCCCCCGATTTCGACGGCTTCGACGTGAGCGGCCGGCCCGGCGTGCGCCTCGTGACGATGACGCGGTACGACGCGAAGCTCCCCTTCCCCGCCGCATTCGAGCCGATCGTGCTGTCACGTATCGTCGCGGAAGTGCTGTCAGACCACGGTAACACGATGTTTCGCACGGCCGAGACCGAGAAGTACGCGCACGTCACCTATTTTTTTAACGGCGGGTATGAGCCTCCGTACAAGGGCGAAGAGCGCCTGCTCGTACCGTCCCAGAAAGTCGCCACGTACGACTTGATGCCCGAGATGAGCGCCCCCGGCGTGACCGACGTGTTGTGCAACGCGATTGCGCAGAAGCAGCACGACTTCATACTGTGCAACTACGCCAATGGCGACATGGTGGGGCACTCGGGAGTGCTGCCGGCGGCGATCAAGGCGGTCGAGACGGTCGACCAGTGCCTGGCGCGGGTCCTCACCACCGCCGAGACGGCCGGGGCGACGGTTCTGGTGACGGCGGATCACGGCAACTGCGAGCTGATGATCGATCCCGCCACCGGAGGGCCGCACACGGCGCATACCACGAATCCCGTGCCGCTGGTCATGGTGGGTGACGGAGCCCCCAGACGGCATCTCCGGACCGGTGGCTCGCTTCGCGACGTCGGGCCTACGATCTTACGTTTGCTCGACATCGAACCACCCAAAGAAATGACAGGAAAGGACCTGAGAGAGACATGATGGACGGTCGGTGGAGGCTGGCAATTGTGGGCGCATCGGTCTTCTTGTTGGCCGTCGGGCCGTCCGGCCGTCCGGCCGTCGGTCAGGTCGGCCACGACCCCGCGCACTCTCCCTATCGCGATATCCTGCTGCACTCGGGTCCGGTATTCTTTGTCGGCCACCTGAGCGGGAATCGCGGAATTGCACCCGCGGGCACGAGCAACGCCCTGACGTTCGGTGCGCGCTACGAGATCCCGGCCGGCAAGTCGCTGCATTTTCAATTCACGGGCGCCTACATCCATGGCGATCGATTCATCATCAATCCCCGCGCCGATTCGTCGTCCCCCGCTCGCACGACCGGACCGTTCACGTCCGATCTCGCGCTGGCAGAGATCGGAATGCAGCTGCGGCTGACCGGCGGCAAGACTTGGCACGGGTTCGCGCCCCACGTGGGGACGGCGCTCGGCATGTTGTTCGACGTGAACTCGCCGGGGGACACGACGAGGAGCGGCTACCACTTCGGGTCCAAGCTGACGATCGCGTTCGCCACCGGAGTGCGGTGGTATCCCATTCGTCGCGTCATGATCAACGGCGAGCTCCGCGCGCAATTCTGGCGTCTCAACTATCCGGTCTCCTTCCATGATTCAGGGCAGGCGTCTGACGGGTCCCGCGTGCTACCGCTGACCCAGCCGCTCAGGGACTGGACGACGCATCCCTGGATCAGCCTCGGCATTGGATGGATTTTCTAGCCGAGGGTTTGCGGCGGGCGTGGGGACTACTCATCGCGGGTGATTCCGAAGTCTACGGGATCGCTCTTCTCACTCTCAAAGTCGCCGTCGTCGCAACCGCCATCTCGTGCGCAGCGGGGCTGCCGCTCGGTTACTTCCTGGCGACGCGCCGCTTCTGGGGACGCCGTGCCGCGCTCACGGTGGTCAACACCGCGCTCGCATTCCCCACCGTCGTCGTCGGCCTGCTGCTGTACGGCCTGCTCTCCCGACGCGGACTCCTCGGCGGCCTCGGCTGGCTCTATACCTGGCAGGCGATCGTCGTCGGCGACGTGCTGCTCGCGTTGCCGATCGCCGCGGCCCTGTCCGCCGCCGCGATTCAAGGCGTCGATGCACGCATCCGCCGCACGGCCGAGACGCTGGGCGCCGGATCGTGGCGGACCGCGTGGACCGTAGCGCGCGAGGCGCGGTTCGCGCTCGCCGCCGTGATTACGGCGGCCTTCGGTCAGGTCGTCGCGGAAATCGGCGCGGCGATGATCGTGGGCGGCAATATCCGCGGCTCCACGCGCACACTCACAACCGCCGTCGCCCTCTACACGGCGCAGGGCGACTTCGGCCTCGCGCTCGCGCTCGGCCTCGTGCTGTTGATCCTGGCGCTCGTCGTCAACATCGCGCTGCAGGTCCTCCAGGGTCGCGGGGGGGGCCATGCTTGAGCTGCGCGGCGTCCGACACCGCTACGAAGGGCGCGTGGTGCTCGACCTCGCGCAGTTCAGCATCCCCCGCTCGGGGACGGTGGCGGTGGTCGGGCACAACGGGGCCGGGAAAAGCACCCTGCTCCGCCTCCTCGCACTGCTCGAGGCGCCGACGGAAGGACAGGTGCTGTTCAACGGCACGGCAGTGCCCCGGCGCGCGCCCGCATCGCTGCGCCGGCGCGTGACACTCGTCGAGCAGCGGCCGGTCCTCTTTCGTGGCACGGTGCGAGAGAATCTGGAATACGGTCTGCGCGTGCGCGATGTCGGACGCACCGCGGCGAACGGCATCATCGGAGACGTCGTCGAGCGACTCGGACTCCAGGCGCTCCTCCCGCGGCGCCGTCACGAGTTGTCCGACGGGGAAGTGCAGCGCGTCGCCGTCGCACGCGCACTCGCGTTGCGGACCGACGTCCTGCTGCTCGATGAGCCCGCCAGCTCGGCCGACCGCGCCGCGGCGGGGGCGCTGTACCGTGCGCTCGCGGCCGAGCGAGCCGCGCGTCCCTTTTCGGTATGCATCGCGTCACACCAGCTCGAGGACGCCTACCGGTGGGCCGATGACATTCGCGCGCTCGCGGACGGCCGCCTGTCGCCCGTCACGCCGGAGAATCTGTTTCGGGTCGAGCTTGCTCCGGGCGACGGCGTGAAGGCGGCGCGTGTCGGCAACATCGACCTCGTGGTGATGACCGATCGTGCCGGTCCCGTGGTGCTGGCGGTCTCACCGACCGACATCTTCGTGAGCAAGGAGCCGCTCCCCTCATCCGCGCGCAACGTGTTCAAGGGCCGCGTAACCGGGCTGGCGATCGAGCACCGCGGCGCCGGCGTGCACGTTCGCGCCGACATCGGGGGCGTCGAGCTGGTGGCTGCCGTGACGGCTGAGGCAGCACGTGATCTGGCGCTCACTCCCGGCGGCGCCGTCGTGTTCTCTTTCAAGGCCACCGCCGTCCAGGTATTCTAAGGAATGCCGACCGGGTATCTCACACGCATCGTCGAGTTCACGGCGACGCACCGCTTTCCCGACACACCGGAGTTTGCCGGGGCCACGAGCGACCACAGCCATCGATATCGGTGTGCCGTGACGGTGAAAGGCGTGTTCGATCCGGCACGCGGTGGTGTGATGAGCCTGCCGGTGCTCAAGACCTTGCTGCAACGCGAAGTGGTAGGCCGTTTCGATGGCCGCCACATCAACGACGACATCGCGCCGTTCACCGGCGGAAAGTGGGTCGCAACGGGCGAGGCGCTGGCGCTGCATGTGTGGGAGCGGATTGCCGGGGCGTTGCCGGCGGGCGTGGGCCTGCATTGCGTGCGCATCGAGGAGAGTCCCAATCACTACTCCGAATACCGCGGCGAACCGTAATCCCGGCGACCGTTCCGGTCGCATGCGGGCCGACTCCGCGGTTGTCGAGGAGTGGCCCGTCTGGCTCGAGGTAAACGGCGAGCCCGCCGTCACGTGGATGTGCACGCCGGATCAGCTCGAGGAGCTGGCCGTGGGATGGCTGCACGGTGAGGGGTACATCGCCTCGCTCGACGATCTGGTCCAATTGCGGCCATGCGCGCCCGATCTGGGGTTTTGGGCCGACGTGAAGCCGGAGCGGCTGGCGCAGGTGAAAGGTGAGCGTCGCAAGCCGGTGCTCGCGTCGGGGTGCGGCGCGGTCGCGACCATGCTCGCCGACCCCGACGCGATGGCGCACACGGCGGCGCTCCGCGGCGATCCGCCACCGCCCGAAACATTGCGCGCGCTTTTCAAGCAGCTGTTTGCCGCCGGCACCCGCTACAACGAGACGGGCGGCATTCATGCCGCCGCGCTCACCGACAGCGCGACGCTGCTCTTTCACGCCGAGGACATCGGCCGGCACAATGCCGTCGACAAAGTGATCGGCGCCGCGGTGCTCGCGCGGACGCCGATCGTGGGTCGCGGCCTCCTCGTCACTGGCCGCATTTCCGCCGAGCTCGCCTTCAAAGCGGCACGCGCCGGACTCGCGTGGGTGGCCACGCCGAGCGTGCCGTCCACACTCGCGGTGACGATCGCCGAACGATCGGGAATGGTGCTCGTCGGCCGCGCGGTCAGCGGCACCCCGCACGTGCATACGCGAAACCCGTGACGCCCGACGAGGAAGCGGCCGTGCGCGACCTGCTCCGTCGGGCGCGCACGATCGCGGTCGTGGGACTATCACCGAACCCGATGCGGCCCAGCAATTCCGTTTCGCGCTATCTCCAACGGGCCGGGTATCGGATCGTCCCCGTGAATCCCGGTCACGACGAGATCCTCGGCGAGCAGAGCTACCGCACGCTCACCGACGCGGCGCGCGATCACACTATCGACGTCGTCGATGTGTTTCGACGCAGCGAGAACGCGGGTGCCGTCGTGGATGAGGCGCTTCCCCTCAAGCCACAGCTGATTTGGCTGCAGCAGGGAGTGGTGGACGCCGCCGCGCAGACACGCGCGGCCAAGGCGGGCATTCCGTTCGTCATGGACCACTGCCTCGCCGTCGAACACCGTCAGCTCGGAGTCTAGAGTGCGGGGAGCCGTCCTGGCTGGGGGCGCCGCCAGCCGCTACGGCGGAGCTCCCAAAGGCCTGATGACGGTCGCCGGCCGGCGGATTCTCGACCGCGTCGTCGACGCTGTCCAAGCCGTGACCAGTGCGGCTCCGTTATTGATCGCCAACGTGCCTGCTGCCTCCGCCTGGCGGCCCGACCTGCAAACCATGCCGGACACACGGCCCGGCTTCGGCAGCCTCGGGGGGATCTACACGGCTGTCACTGCCGCGCCCGAACCTGTTCTCTGCGTCGCCTGGGACATGCCGTTCGTTCCTGAGGGACTGCTGCGGGCGTTGGTCGATGGCGCTGCGGCTGGCACGTACGACGCATTCCTTCCGGAAAGCTCGGGCCGGCGCGGCCTGGAACCGCTGTGCGCGGTGTATGGCCCGGCGTGTGGCCCCGCAATCGCGCGGCGGCTTGAAGCCGGCGACTTGAAAGCCATCTCCTTCCACGCCGACGTGCGGGTCGGTATCCTCTCCCTCGCCGAGGTCCGGGCCTTTGGCGACCCCGATGAGCTGTTTTTCAACGTGAACACGCCGGACGATCTCGAGCGGGCGGAGGCGCTGTGGCGGCGACGCGCATGATCTCCATCATCGGCCTCAAGAATGCGGGCAAGACGACATTTCTCGTCGCGCTCGCAGCGGAGCTCTTCCGCCGCAAGTTCCGCGTGATGACGATCAAACATGGCTCCCACCCGGCCGACATGGATCAGCAAGGCAAGGACACCTGGCGGCATTGGCACGAGGGGAAAGCGGAACGCGTGTTGATGGAGTCACCCGGACAACGCGTGCTGCTCGAACGTACGGAAACAGAATCCGACCCCATCACGCTCGCGCGGCGTTACCTCGGCGGCGCGGACATCGTGCTCGTAGAGGGGTTCAAGCGCGCGCCCCTTCCCAAGATCGAGGTCTATCGCGCCGTGGCGGGCCCGAAGCCGATCTTCGATCCCGCGGTCCACGATCCCGGCGACTGGGTCGCGATGGTCACGGACGATCGCGATCTTCGAATGCCCTTCCCTGTCTTCCGGTTCAGCGACACGGCGTGGCTCGTGACGATCGCCAATCTCGCGTGGGATCGCGCGAAGATACTCCCACCATGACGCCGGCAGAGGCCGCCAGGATAATCCTCTCGCACATCCAGGCGCTTCCGCCCGCGCGCCGGCCGTTGCGCGAGGCGCTCGACGCAGTTCTCGCCGAAGACGTCACGAGTCCGATCGATCTGCCGCCCTGGGACAACTCCGCGATGGATGGTTATGCGGTACGCAGTACGGATCTCAAGGAGACCGAGACCGACCTCGCCATCATCGAGACTGTCGCCGCCGGCCAGTTTCCGAGCAAGACGGTTGGTCAGGCGGAAGCGACCCGCATCTTCACCGGCGCGCCTCTCCCCCAAGGCGCCGACACCGTGATCCGCCAGGAAGATACGGATGAAGCTCCCCCTCTCCGGAACGGAGAGGGGGCCGGGGGGGTGAGGCGAGTCACGATCCGCAATGCGCGCGACGCGAAGAAGAATATCCGGCGCCGTGGCGAGGACATTCGCACGGGCGCGGTCGTGCTGCCCGCCGGCACGACGCTCGGTCCGGCGCAGCTCGGCGTGCTGGCCTCGATTGCCTACGACGCGCCGCTGGTGCATCGCCGGCCGCGGGTCGCGTTCATGGGATCGGGCGATGAGATCGTCGAGCTCGACCAGCGCGACGCGATTCTCGCGGGCACGAAGATCGCGAGCTCGAACTCTTACACGCTCGACGCCCTGATTCGCCGCACGAGCGCGGACCCCGTCAATCTCGGGATCGCGCGCGACAGCAAGGAAAGCCTGCGCGAGCACCTGCGCGGTGCGGCGGGAACTGATCTGTTGGTGACGACTGCCGGCGTGAGCGTGGGCGAGCATGACCTGGTGCGCGCCGTTCTCCAAGATCTGGGCGGCGAGCTGAAGTTGTGGCGGATCGGCATGCGGCCCGGTGCACCGGTCGGATTCGGTCTGCTGCAAGGAGTCCCGTGGATCGGGCTGCCGGGCAACCCGGTGAGCACGATGGTGACCTTCGAGCTGTTCGTGCGTCCGGCGATCCGACGGCTCCAGGGACAGGCACTGCCGTTTCGCCGCACAGTTCCGGTTATTGTCAGAGAGCCAATCACGCTCGGTCCAAAGCTGCGACACTACCTGCGCGCAATAGTAGATGAAGGGGAGGCGCGTTTGACAGGGCCGCAGGGCTCTGGCATTCTCACCAGCATGGCGCGCGCGAATGCCCTGCTCATCGTCCCAGCCGAAATGTCGACGGTTCCCGCGGGCACCGAGCTGCTGGCGCTGATCCTCGACGATCCGCAGCACGTCGCGGAACCACCCTACTGATGGCCGTGCTCAGCTCCCCCGTCGTGCGCCGCGCGCTGCGGTTGACGGGCTACCTCCTCCTGACCCTGGTCGTGTACTGGCTCAACGCCGTCACGCCAGCCAGTGCCAGGCTCGGCATTCTGTACATCATCCCGGTGCTGCTCGTCACCTGGACTGAGGGCCTGGCATGGGGGTTGGTGTTCGCCGTGGCTACAACCGGACTGCGGGAAGCCATCGCGTGGGTGCAGATGCCGGAGGACACGCCGATGGTGTGGCGCATCGTAACCGGGCTGGCGTATCTCGCCGTCCTGGGCCTCGCCATGGCGGGCCTCCAGACGCTGCGACGTCGAGAAGCGGAGATGGCGCGCCTCATCACACAGGATCCGCTCACCAACGTCATGAACGCCCGCGCGTTCGCCGAGCGGCTTGGCCAGGAGTTGGATCGCAACCGCCGCTACCCGCGCCCGCTGGCGCTGATGTACATGGATCTCGACAACTTCAAGGTCATCAACGACACCCACGGGCATCAGACTGGAGACGCCGTCCTGCGGCTCGTGGCCGACGCGATGCGCTCGTCGGTGCGGCAGGCCGACGTCGTGGGGCGGCTGGGCGGTGACGAATTTGCCGTCCTGATGCCCGAGACCGATGCGCAGGTCGCGGATGCCGCCGCCAAGCGGCTCATCGTCAGCCTGCGCAACGTGTTCAAGGGGACGCCGAACGTAACGGCGAGCATTGGCGTGGTCTCTTGTACCGCGACCGACGCAAGTACGGATGACCTGTTGAGACGCGCAGATCAGGCGATGTACGACGCGAAAAAGTCTGGCAAAGATCGGGTTGTGCAGGTCGCGATTTGATCCTGCTGCTCGTCGCGCTCATCAGCGCGCAGGATTCCACTCCACAGCTCTTCTATCGCTTGACCGTCCCCAAGGACCGGTCGGCCTATCTCGTCGAGCTGCAAATCACGAATCCTCCAGGTCGCAGCCGCCTCGTGATCCCCAACTGGGCACCGGGTGCCTACCGGCTCATGGACTCCTGGCAGAACATCCGCGATGTCGTCGCATTGAGCCCCGCCGGCGATACCCTGCCTCTCCGCCAGGACTCCCCAATCTCCTGGGTCATCGATCCAAAGGGCGCCGCGAGAATCACGGTCCGTTACACCGCAGGGCTGCGCGACTCCGAGCAATGGCGGCGTCCCAACAACCGCTGGTTCTTGCGGTCGACGTCCGGGGTCGTGGATGGTCCGCGCACGTTCATGTATCTCGACGGCTGGAAGCAGGCACCGGCCCAGGTCACCTTCGGCGTGCCGGCGGGCTGGCGCATCGCCACCGGACTCGCGCCGACCGCGACCGACAGCACGACGTTTGCAGCGCCCAACTACGACGTGCTCATCGATTCTCCGGTCTTGCTCGGCAAATTCCTGACCTATGCGTTCAGCGCGGCCGGTACGCCCCATCGGGCCGTCGTCGACCTCGGCGGCGGCCGCGCCCAGGCGCCGGGAGTGTTCGTGGACATGCTGCGGCGTATTTCCACGACCGCGATCGGCATCTTCGGCTCGGCGCCCTACACGGACTACACATACATCTTCGTCGGCGGCCGCGGCGGCGGGCTCGAGCACCTCAACTCGACCACAATCGGCGTCACGACCGGCACGCTGGCCCGGAATCCGCGCGGCGCCGAAACCGTGAGCGCCCACGAATTCTTCCATGCCTGGAACGTCAAGCGGATCCGGCCGATCGAGCTCGGACCGTTCGATTACGAGCGCGAAGTGCGGACCGTCAATCTGTGGTGGAGTGAGGGCGTCACCGACTACTATGCCGACGTGATTCTCGCACGCGCGGGACTCGACAGCCCCGCGGACTTCGCCCAGGGTCTCGCGACGTCCATCGGCAATTACCGCGGCAATCCCGCTCGCCTGCTGGTGTCTCCGGAGCGGTCGTCGTGGACCGCATGGGATTCCCCAGCCGTCAACAGCAGCTATGTCATCTCCTACTATCTGCAGGGCGAGCTGCTCGGCTTCCTGCTGGACCTGGCCATCCGCGACTCGACCGACAACGCGAAATCGCTCGACGATGTCATGCGCTATCTCCTCGACCATTACGCGGGAGAGCGCGGCTTCACGCGGGACGAGCTGGTGGCTGCCGTCCGCGGCGCCACCGGACACGACTTCGAGGAGTTCTGGCGGCTTTACGTGAGCGGCGCGACCGAGATCCCCTGGGACGAGTATCTCCGCTCCGCGGGCTGGGACGTCGTGTTCACCGAGACCCCGGAGGTCGACGCGCGCATCGGCTCGATCCCACCGGCCGTGCAGGGCGGCCGCTGGCGCGCGGTCGCCGCCCCGGGGAGTGCCGCGGAGCGCGCCGGCCTGCGCACCGGGGACGAGCTGGTGCGGATCAACCGCCGCCCCGTCGTCGACGGCACTGACGTCACCGCCGCGGTGCGCGCAATCGGGCCGAGCGCTGAGGTGGTGGTGGAAGTGGTCCGCGACGGCAGCCCCCTCACGATTCGCTTCGACGCAGGGACGTACAATCGCGTCCGCGCCCGGCTGCGCGATCTGCCGGCGCCGACGGCGAAGATGCGGCGCATCCGCACCGGGCTGCTCCGAGCCGAGCGATGACCGAGCGGGCGATCGAGCTCGTCCTGATCTTCACGTCGATCCTGTTCATCGTGGATCCGTTCGCGGTCATCCCTACGTTCCTGGCGATGACGGTGCGCGACTCGCCGCAGCAACGGCGCGTGCTCGCGCGCCGAGGGGCGTGGACCTGCGCGATCACGCTCATCGCGTTCGCCGCGGGCGGCAGCATCATCTTCAAGATCTTCGGCATCACCATCGGCGCGTTCAAAATCGCCGGGGGCGTGCTCATTGGCCTCAACGCCCTCGACATGGTCCAGGCGCGCCGCAGCCAGCAACGCGAGACCGCGGTCGAGACGGCAGAGGGGATCCAGAAGGACGACATCGGCATCATGCCGCTCGGCGTGCCGATGCTGGCGGGACCGGGCGCGATCTCGACAGTCATGGTGCTCGCCCTTGGCGCGAAGTCGACGGCCGCGACGATCACCGTCTACGTCTCGATCGCGCTGACCGCGATAATCACCTACGTCGTGCTCTCGGCGGCCTCAATGGTCGAGCGCCGGCTCGGCCAGACGGGGATGCGCATCCTGACCCGGTTGATGGGACTCGTCCTCGCCGCGATCGCGGTCCAGTTCATCGTAGACGGGATTAAGCTCAGTTTCCGGGATTTCCATCCGATGGACTAGTCCAACAGGATGACATCGTGGAAATAGGCTTTCGATCAGACGGCTGATTGTGACGTCACATGCAACACCCTAGTGTACGCGACCATGGGCCGCCCACTTTCGTTGCCGCTCGATCGCTAGTGTCTTCCCCCCTTGTCAGTGCGCTCCTCATCGAAGCTCCGGTAAACCGGCACTTCGCCCAGCTACATCGCGACCCGCAGGCCCTGACCGACGCCGTCACGCCGTACCTGCACACCGGCCTGCAGCGCGGGAATCCCGTCGTCGTCATCGCCTCCCCCATCCACACCGACCTGTTCCTCACGCGGCTGCGTGAGGGCGATCTCGACCCCGGCGTGTTTCTCAAGTCCGGTCAGCTGGAGCTGCACGATGCCGAGCTGACGCTGCGCAAGTTCATACGCAATGACATGCCGGATTGGGAAGACTTTCGTCGCTCGATGGGATCGATCTTCGAGCGGATAAGGGCGTTCGGGCAGGGTCCGACTCGGGCGTACGGCGAGACGGTGAATGTGCTGTGGCATGAAGGCAAGCAGGAAGCCGCCATTCGGCTCGAGGAGTACTGGAGCGAGCTCGCGCGCCTGTATCCGTTTTCGCAGTTCTCGGCGAATGGAGGTAACGAGTGACAGCCCCCGCCAGTAGTTCGCTATTGGCCGAAGCGCCGACCGGCCGTCATTTCGCCCAGTTTCACCGCGCGACCGAAGGCGAAGATCGTCGTCGCGACACGCTCACCGAGTCGGCGCTCACATTCGTCGAAGCGGGCTTGCAGCGAGGCGACAGCGTGCTGGTCATCGCGGGGCCCGATCAGCGGGACCGGTTGTTCGAACGGCTGGCCGCGGGCAACTTCAGTCCAAGATCGCTGAGCAATCCGGGACAGCTGTCCGTGTTGGATGCTGGACACATCACGGAACAATTGGTTGCCGGCGGCCTGCCGGAATGGGCACCGTTTCGGAACGCGCTGGCGCCCGCCTTGTCACGCCTCCAGCCATCCGGCCGCGCCACGCGGGTCTACAGCGAGATGGCGAATCCGTTGTGGCAAGCGGGGAACGCCGGTGCCGCGATCCGTATCGAGGACTTCTGGAATGTCTTGGCCGGCACGTACTCGTTTTCCCTCTACTGCGGCTACACGATGGACACGCAGTCCGAGCATGCGTACGCCGGCCCGGTCGAGGAGCTAGGCCGCACCCACTCCGATATCCTGGGCACACCGGAAGACGAGCAATTCGGCGTCGCGCTCGATCGGGCCAGCAAGGAGATCTTCGGGATATCGCTCACGCAGATGACGGGCGTATCCAAAGAGGACGGCGCTCGGCGGTTTCCGAGCGGGCAGCGGACCATGCTCTGGGTCAAACGCAATCTGCCGATGTCTACGGCCCAGCTCGCGGAACGTGCGCGCCACTATTTCAGGGAGACACGCGCCTAGCGCTACATGCGCTTGTACTTCGGTCCGCTGCCTCCCTCGCGCGGCGTCCACCGCGGGCCCAGCACGTCGGTCGCCTTGCAGTCCACGCAATTGGGGGCGTTGATCCGCAGTCCACCGTCGATCGCTTCATAGACACCAGCAGGACAGACGTGCGAGTAGAACCGCGCGACTTCAACCGGGACATCCTTGGCCGCGATCAGGTGACTCGGAATTGTGTCTCGCGTCGAATTTCCCGACTTGAACACCGCATCGACCTTGCTGACCCCATTCGACGTCCCGCCTAAGCCAGGGGAGAACTGGCGGGGGACGTCCGCATCTGCATGCATCTCGTACCGACCGCCCGGAAACCTTCCTCCCGTGAGGGTCATCAACCCTGCCTGCAAGCCGCCCAAATAGAAGCCGTCGCGGAAGGCCAACCGCATGTTGCGCGTGCGGTACAGGTCGCGGGCGATATACGACGCGTCCACCAGGCGATCGTACTCCGAGAGCGCGGCCCCATTCTTGAGATTCTGGAAAATGGCCCGCGCGGCGTAGATCCCCGAGTGCATCGCGTAGTGAATCCCCTTGAGCGACGGCACGTCCACGAAGCCCGCGGCGTCGCCCAGCAGCACCACACCGGCGCCTGAGCGCCGCTCGGGGAGCGAGTAGAAACCGCCCTCGGGAATCGTCTTCGCTCCCCATTCGACCATCTCTCCGCCGGCCAGCAACGCGCGCAGCAGCGGATGCTGCTTGAGCCGCTGCAACAGGACATGCACGTCGAGCGCGGCGTCGCGGTAATCGAGACCGACGACGAGCCCGAGGGCGACGAGATTCGGCTCCAGCGGGTACACGAAGCTGCCGCCGAACGCATCGCTGGGCAGCGGCCACCCTAGCGTGTGGATCACGCGATCGAGTGGCTGCTTCGTCTCCCACAGCTCCTTCACGCCGAGCGCAAAGATCTGGGGATTTTCGGACGGCACGCGCTGCCACTGGCACCACGCCTGGGCCAGCAGGCCACGTGTGCCCTCGGCGAGCGCCGTGACTTTCGCGACCAAATCGTTGGGCGCCGTGCCGCCGGGGGTCGGCTTCCCTTCGCGATCGAGTCCCGCGGGCGCGGTCCGCACACCCGCCACCGCAGTGTCGCGCACCAGCAGCTGCGCTGCGGGGAACCCCGTGAACACGTTGACCCCGAGTGCTTCGGCCTTGGCGCCGAGCCAGCGCACGACCTCGCAGAGCGACGCGACGTAGTAGCCGCGATTGTGCATCGTCGGCGGCGTCGGCAGGCGCAGCTTGCCGCGCTTGGTCAGCAGGTAGACCGCTTCCCTGGTCACCGGCCCACGGAACGGGAAGTCGGCGTCCTTGAGGTCGGGGAAGAGCTCGCGCAAGGCGCTCGGATTCACGACGGCACCAGAAAGCGAGTGCTCCCCGAGGGCTTCCGCTTTTTCCAGGACCCCGATGTTCAGCTCGGTCCCGTCAGCCTTGGCGACCTTGGCGAGCTCGATCGCGCACGCGAGCCCGGCCGGCCCTGCGCCGACGATGAGGACGTCGAGCTCCATGCGATCGCCCGCAGCTTCGGCACCGTCCTGGAGAATCAGTTTGTCGAGCGGAAGCGGGGGCTGATACTGGGCGGGGACGATCTTATCCATGCAGCTTGCGAATCTCTTCGGTGAGCTTGGGGACAATCTCGAACAGATCGCCCACCACGCCGTAGTCGGCAACTTTGAAGATCGGCGCGTCTTTGTCTTTGTTGATTGCGACGATCACTTTCGACGTCCGCATTCCGGCCAGATGCTGGATCGCCCCCGAGATGCCGACCGCGATGTAAAGCGACGGGCTGACGGTCTTGCCCGTCTGCCCGACCTGATCGGCGTGCGCGCGCCATCCAGCATCGACAACCGCGCGTGACGCGCCGACCGCGGCTTGACCACCAAACGCGCGCGCCAGCTCCTCGAGCACCTTGAAGTTGGCCGGCTCTTTGAGGCCGCGGCCGCCCGAGATGATCACCTGCGCCTCGGCGACGTCGAGTGTGCCAGCCGGCGCGGCCTTGATCTCGCGCACCGTCACCCGACCGGCCGGCACGTTCACGGCGACGGTTTCAGCGGCGCCCGCCTTAGGCCGCTCCACCGGCGTGAAGACGTTGGGTCGCAACGAGAGCACGGCGGGCTGCGCCGCCACCCTCACTTTCAACAGCGCCTTACCTGCGTAGACGGGACGCGTCACGACGATCGCGGCGCCATCCGTGGCGAGGTCTGTGATATCGGCGGCAACGCCCACGCCGAGTTTCGCCGCGACGCGCGGGGCGAGGTCTTTGCCGGTGGCACTCGCCGCGAAGACGATGGAGCGATGGCCGCCCTGTTTCGCACGCTCGGCCAGGGCCTGCGCGCACGCCTCGGGGGCGTACTTTGCGAAGGCCGGATTCGTCAGCGTAACGATCTTGTCGGCGCCGAACTTGGCGGCTTGATCGGCACCCTGGACCACGCCCGCAGCGCAGACCACGGCTTCGACCGCGCCGCCGAGCCGCTGCGCGGCCGTGACCACTTCATGGGAGATCTTGCGCAGCACGCCGTCGCGCTGCTCCAGCACAGCAAGGGTTGTCACAAGACCTTCGCCTCTTCGCGCAGCAGCCGCACCAGCTCGGCGACCGCGCCCGCTCCTTCACCCACGATCTTCCCTTCTTTCCGCTCGGGAGGCGGGGTGAGCGCTACGACCTCGAGAACGCCCGCTCCCACCTGCACCGGCTTCACCTCCAGCGGCTTCCTTTTCGCCGCCATGATGCCCTTCAGTGCGGGCAGGCGCGGCTCGTTGAGGCCTTTGTCAGCGGTGAGGACAGCGGGAAGCGGAAAGTCCACGACTTCGATGCCGCCTTCAATCTCCCGTTCGGCGACCCCCTGCGTCCCCTCGATGTCGAGATGGGACACGGCGGTAACGCACGGAAGGCCGAGGAGCTCGGCGACGAGCGGACCGACCTGATGATTGTAGTCGTCGATCGCCATGCGGCCGAACAGGATCAGATCCCAGTTCGTGGGTTTCAGCTCCGCAGCAATGACCTTGGCGGTCTCGAAGGGATCAGCGGGAATCTTGTCCGCCTGCAAGAGCACGCCACGATCAGCGCCCCATGACAACGCGGTCCGAATCGTCTCTTGCGCGACGGCCGGACCGAGACAGACGACTACGACCTCCCCCCCGGTCCCAGCCTTCTCTTTACGACGCAGCGCCTCTTCGAGCGCGAATTCGTCATAGGGGTTCAGGACGAATTTGACGCCCGCTTCGTCGAGGCTTTTGCCGTCGGCAGCGATTTTTACGCGCGTCTCCGAATCAGGCACGCGCTTGATGCAGACCGCGATTTTCATGAGGCCCGAAAGCTACGCTAGCGCCGCGCCAATCGGAACACGGCGATGCCCCAACTCTCGGGATCGTCGGGTGGGTCGGTATTCCAGTCGTTGTACGAGTGGGAGCCGTCGGAGCGATAGCGCAGGACGTAGTTGCCCGCGCGCAACGTGATCACGCCGTCGAAGACGCGGTTCTTGTCCGAGCCGCCGGCGGGGTCGGTTTCGTCGTACTTCATTCTCCACACGGTCCGGCCGTCTGCGTCCTCGATCCAACCGTAGTCGAACATGTCGCCGTCACGGCCTTCGCCAACAGACAGGACGCGCACACGCGTCTCCTCGGTCAGACGCAGCGGCGTGCGCGCGTCTTCGTCGTCGCCCATGTGCTCGAGCTGTGCCAGGGTCGAGTTCGTGCCGGGGCCGCGCGCGCGCATGAATGGGCCAATGTCGGCGGGATTCAACCGGCCGCTTGCAGGGAAGATGCTCACGCCCCAGAAGCGTTCTTCGGCCGGCGGGGCACCGTTCCAGTCGTTGTAGGAGTGGGAGCCATCGCTGTGGTAGTACACGAGATAATTGCCGGCATCGAGATGCACCGTCCCGTCGAACAACCGGTTCTTCTCGGCGCCGCCGGCATGCTCCGTCTCCTCGTAGCGCATCACCCAGACCCGCTTGTGCTGTTCGTCGTCGACGATCCACGCGTAGTCGTTCATCTTGTCGTTGGTACCTTCGCCCAGCGCGTAGATGTGCACGTCCATCGAACGTCGCAGCGCGAAGCCCGCCGACCGCATCTCGTCATCACGGATCCCAGTCATCGATACGATGGTCTGCCCCTGCGGCACCGGCTGGTATTCGAATGGCTTGATCGCGGCGCGCGCCGTTCGGTCGCTCACGCGCAGCGTCATCCCCCAGAACTCGGGATCGGTCGCCGGCACGTTGTTCCAGTCATCGGGGCTGTGTGAATCGTCGCACACGAAGTAGGCGACGTAACGGCCCGGCTTGAGCTGCAGCGTCTCGTGCGCCATGCGATTCTTCGCCGCGCCCCCGGCGGGATCGGTACCGTCGTAGGTCATCGACCAGACGCGCTTGCGCGTGTCGGCGTTCATGATCCAGCCATAATCGAACTCGCCGTCGCGCCGCAGCTCACCGATGGCGTAGACCTCGACGGTCGTAGGCCGAGTGACCTCGAATCCCTTCCGCGTCGAGCTGTTGCGGTCGGGGGCGAGGGTAAGAATCGCGGATGCCGTGAACGCGTCGCGCGCGGCGCGCATGTCCGAGTCAGCGGCGGCTCGTCCCACGCCCTCGATGTGCAGCCCGAACTGCTTGTACAGCTCCGTCTCGACGTAGGGACCGCCATACTTCGCGCGCCGGCCGAGCCGAATGATGTCTTTCAGACTGATATTCAAGTCGCCGTTGAACGAAATCGACGAGGCTGGATAGGAGGCGTAATGCGCCTCGTATGTGCCCGCCGGGAGGTGCACGGTGCCGGAGAAGCGGCGCAGGCCGTTGGATTCGCGGCGCGTATCCACGGAGCGCAGATCCCATACGACCGCGCGGGTGCGCGCATCGAGAATCCACGCGGCCGCGGGCCAGGTCGTCTGCTCGTCGTCCTGCCAGTGCTCGTCGTCGCGACTGCGCAACCGGTCCGGCCATGGCTCGGCGCCGATGGCCGATAGGTTGAGGTCCTGCGGCACCGTGAGCACAAAGCCAGTCACCCGATACTCTCGGGGGCTGAGGTTCTGAATGTCGACTAACGGGGTCTGAGCGAGGATGAGCAAGAGCGCGAGATGCATGGCTGATATGACGAGATGGGACGCGAGGGGGTTTCTAGTTGAAGGCGCTCAAACCGGTGATTTCCTGTCCCAGGATCAACGTATGGATGTCGTGCGTCCCCTCGTAGGTGTACACCGATTCGAGATTTGCGAGGTGCCGCATCGCCTGATACTCCGCCAGGATCCCGTTCGCACCAAGTAAGCGCCGCGTCTCGCGCGCGACATCGGTCGCCATGCTCACGTTATTGCGCTTGGCGAGCGAGACCTGTTGCGGCGTCGACTTGCCGTCGTCCTTCAGACGGCCAAGCTGGAGACAGAGGAGCTGCGCCTTCGTGATTTCTGTGAGCATGTCGGCGAGCCGCGCCTGCTGCAGCTGGAAGCCGCCGATCGGCTTGCCGAACATGACGCGCTGCTTGGCGTAGCTGACGGCTTCGTCGTAACAGGCCATCGCCGCGCCCACTGCCCCCCAGGCGATGCCGTAGCGCGCCGCCGTGAGGCACATGAGGGGTGACTTGAGTCCTCCCGACTTCGCCAACAGGGCGGACTTGGGGACATGCACGTCCTGCAAGACCAGCTCGCTCGTGTCGCTCGCGCGCAGCGACAGTTTGCCCTTCTGGTCCTTCGCGGAAAACCCTGTGGTGTCGGTCGGGACGATGAAGCCGCGGATCGAGTCGGCATCGTCGATCCTGCCGGTCTTGGCCCAGATGATCGCGGCCTGGGCGGTCGAGCCGTTCGTGATCCACATTTTCGCGCCGTTCAGCACCCAGCCGTCTTTCGTCTCCTTGGCGACGGTGATCATGCCCGCCGGATTAGAGCCGTAGTCGGGTTCTGTCAGGCCGAAGCAGCCGATGACCTTGCCGCTCGCCATCTGCGGCAACCATTCCTTCTTTTGCTCTTCGGATCCGAACGCGTAGATCGGATACATCACGAGCGCGCCCTGCACCGAGGCGAACGAGCGCACCCCGGAATCGCCGCGTTCCAGCTCCTGCATGATGAGGCCGTACGCGACGTTGTTGAGTCCGGCGCAGCCGTACTCTTCGGGGAGATTCGCGCCGAACAGACCGAGCTCCGCCATGCCGGGGATCAACTGCCTGGGGAATTTGCCCGCGACGTAGGCTTCTCCGATGATGGGGATGAGGTTGTCGTCGACCCATGACCGCACGGTGTCACGGATCGCGCGCTCTTCTTCGTTCAGCAACCCATCGATGTTGTAGAAGTCGACGCCTGTGAACTTCGGAGGCATTCAGGAACCTCTGGATAGGGTAGCGAGCCCCGGGGCCACGCCCCGGGGCTCGAAAACTAACCCTATGATTGTGTTACTGGGACGGCGGCTGAATGCGGGGCTACTGACTCACTTCTCCTGCGCGCGAACGCGGCCGTATCCGAGGGCTGAAACCGCTGTTTCACCGAATCCCATCGGAAAAACGTGACTTGCACAGCAGCCGGATCGATCGTGACGAAGTTGAACGAGACGGGACGCCCGCCTCGCGCCCGCGTCGACAGCGTGCTGGCGGTCGAGACCGTCACCCGGCCATCGAGCAGCTCGGCGCCTTCCTGATGGTCGTGCCCGCAGAGTACCACGTCCGTGCCGGCCTCGACGACGCGGCGCTGCGCGCCGTGCCAGCGCGCCAACCCCATCCGCAGCGACATGGCGCCGCGCAGCAGATTGTGATGAATGACGAGCACGCGCGGCAGTCCCGGCTCGGCGTTGGCAAAGACCGACTGGACCCGCTGCATTTCGCGCTTCGGCAGGTGGCCTTTTACGGCGATATCCCGCAGCCGGGCGGTGAGCGAGCCCCACGCGACGCCATGAGCCGTCAGCGCCGAGGCGATCACGGCTCCGCCGGGAATCGTGAGCGTCGGCGTGAGTTCGGCGCCGAAGTAGTTGCGGTACTTCTGGTAGACGGCGTCCTTGCCGAACGGAATGAGCGGCCGCCACCACCACTGCACGTCGTGATTGCCGGGAATTGCGAGGACCGGTGCCGTCTCGCGGCAGAGATTGGCGAACGCGCGGCCCCGCTGAAACTCCCCGTGGCGCGCGCGCTGCGAAAGATCGCCGCCGATGACGATGGCGTCGGGCCGGAGATCGGGCAGCATTCGCTCCAGTGCTTCGACCACCGGCACGTCGGCCAGCCCGCCGAAATGCAGATCTCCGATATGAACGATCTGAACCGTCATTGTTCGATTTGCACCGTGTAGGTCAACGTCGCTTCTCCACTCGCGGGCACTTGCACGCGGAAACGGGACTCGGTCGACGACAACTTCTCCGGGGGAACGCTGCTCTCGGTGATCTTCCAGCTGCCGAAATGGGCCTCGCGCACGTCCACGTTGACCGCTTCGGCCTTCGCATTCGTGATCGTCACACGATACGCGGCCGTGACGCGCTGGCGGTTCGGCATGCCGCGGCGGACGGGCGGCAGCTGCTCCTGGTTCCAGTCGGTCTGTACGCGTTCGGCAGTGATGTCGAACGCATCGCCCGATTGCACGCGCAAGTCCCGTCCCGGCGCGGTGTGATCGTTGGACGCTTCGCCAATGAGCTGCACTCGACCGCTCGAGTCCGGCTGATAAAGCTGGACTGTCCCGGCGGGCAGCGGGCGATCGCCGAACGGCGTTTTTGCCGCGCGCTTGACCGTGTACCAGACCTGCACCGGGACGCGGTTCGGTTCAGGGTTTTGCCCCATCCAGCCGCGCCATGGGAGCACGCCAGGAACGACGAGCTCTTGAGTAACGGGTGCAGAGCTGCGCGGGAAGAGCGCGGTGGTTATTGGAACGTTGGGCTCGATCGTGAGCCGGCCTGGGAGTTGATAGACGTGCGTCTCACCAACCGCTTGTTCTGACGCAGCACTCTCATCGGCACGGGCGGCTCTGGTTACGAAGGCAACGCCAGCTTGCGCCTCCTCCATGGCCATGCCCTTGTTTCGTGAGCGCTGGATCGAACCAGCGACGAGCTGTACCTCGGCGCTATCGGCGCGAATGTTCTGCGACGTCACGGTTGCTGTTCCCGTCACTTGCGCTCTCGCCCCGGTCAGAATCACCTGATAGAGCGCCTCCCACGTAATCCCCTGGGCGACATACGCGATATCAGTGCGCGGGCGCCCGCGCGCCGCATCGAGCACCACCTGCGCCTCGGGGGCGGTGCGCACGAGCTCCGCAGGAAAGAGCGGCTCGCCGGGCTGCTCGAGCAGCAGGCGGCCGTCGGGCAACCGATACTGCGGTGGATCCACTCGGACGATGGTGGCCTTCACGGTGTCGCCGACACTGCGCACAAAGGAGAGCGTTTGGCCCGTCGCGCGCGCCAGCGCATCGTTCTTCGCGCTGGGATAGCGGACCGTCGCAGCAACAACGCTGACACTTGTGTCGGTCGAAAACAGTGTGGCCGGATCGAGCGCTTCGAGTCGCAACGTCAGAGCGTTGCGTCCCTGCTGCAGCGCTTGCGGCAGCGTGCGGCGCACCACGACGCGACCGTCCCTATAGATGGAAAGAGACGTTTGCGCGGCGGCGGGCGCCGCGCCGATGAGCAGCACCGCTGATAGCAGACGGCAGATGGCTGATGGCTTCATTTCAGAAACTCCAGAGTTACGCGTTTTGCTATGAGAAACGTCAACACGTACCACAGGAGCACACTCGCCGCCCCGACCAGCCGCGCGGTCCGCTCCACAGGCAGTGCCAGCGCCACATACACCGCCAGCGGCACCGTCGTGCCGATGGCCACCAGCCGGGCGATCCTGGTCGCCCGACGGTTGAGCGACCGCATGCAGTTGGCGCAGATCCCGCCAATTGCAATGCCCGGCGTATCCGTGCCGCACCTGGCGCACGGGTGGCTAGGCCCTAACCCGCTTAACCACGGCGCGGGCGAATTCGGCCGTAGAAGCACGTCCCCCCAAGTCCGGTGTGCGGACCTTGTCCTGCACGATCGCTGCCTCGAGCGCGCAGCGCAGCCGCTTGGCCGCCTCGAGCTCACTCAAATGATCGAGCATCATCGCCGCCGCCAGCATCTGGGCCGACGGATTGGCGATCCCCTTCCCCGCGATGTCTGGCGCCGAGCCGTGCACCGGCTCGAAGATGGCGGCGTGGGTACCGATGTTGGCGCCGGGCGCGAGCCCGAGGCCGCCGATCAATCCCGCCGCTTCGTCGGACAGAATGTCGCCGAACAGATTCGTCGTCACGATGACGTCGAACTGCTCCGGCTTGATCACGAGCTGCATCGCCGTGTTGTCCACGATCTTGTCGTCACAGGCGATTTGACCGGCGTACTGCTCGGCGACGCGCTTGGAGACTTCGAGAAACAAGCCCGACGTCGCCTTCAGGATGTTGGCCTTGTGGACGATCGTCACCTTCTTGCGGCCGTGTGTCTTCGCGTATTCAAACGCGTACTTCGCGATCCGCTCGCTGCCCGCGCGGGTGACGATGGACATCGCCTGTGCCATGGCGCGACGGTCGCCGCCGATCTTGAAGGTGTGATCGAGCCCGACGTACAGCCCTTCGGTATTTTCGCGAATGATGACGAGATCGACGTGCTCGTAGCGGCCACCGGGAACGATCGTCTTGGTCGGCCGCACGTTGGCATACAGATCGAACTCCTGACGCATCGCAACGTTGACCGATCGGTACCCGCCCCCCACCGGAGTCGTCAGCGGGCCTTTCAGGCAGAGTCGGGTGCGGCGTATCGAATCGAGCGTCGCGTTGGGAAGCGGCGTGCCGGCCTTCTCGACGGCGGACATGCCGCCGTACTCCTCGTCCCAATCGAACTTCAGTCCCAGTGCGTCCAGTACCAGGAGCGTCGCTTCGGTGATCTCGGGGCCGATCCCATCGCCCCGGATGAGTGTGGCTTCGCGAAGCGTCAAGGCAGACCCGGCGTGAGACTCTTCACCGCGCGCGTGAGGGCCGTCCAGGGATCATCGCCCTCGCCGCGGGCGATGGTGCGCCACCCGATTCTGCCGATGCGCGAGTCGATGAGGACCACGGAGAGCTCGGCGGTGGCGAGTGCCGATGTACCCCGAGGCGTGGTCCCGGGGCTCGCTACGCGAAACACAAGCCCTGCCGGCACCATCACGTATCGTCCGCCCACCAGGCCCATGAGCGTCCGCAGCTGGTAGCGGAGCGGATCGGGGACGTCGATGATGTTCGACGCCCTCAGAAATGGAGTCCCCATCTGGTCGGGATCGGGGGCGATGCCGGGAGCCCGACGGGCGACGTGACGCAGCTCGGCGGGGGTGACCCAGCTGACTTCCGACGCCCGCGCCGCCAGCAGCGTCGCGATGATGCTGTCGCACTTATCGAGCGTCGTGCGGCGAGCGCCGATCAGCGAGTCCCACCGGAGCGCCTCTTCGGCAGCGACCAGCGCGAGCGGGGTCAGGGCGACGCGCTCTCCCGAGATGCCTGCCGTCGGCAGCGGCGCGGTCGGCACTGGTGTCGGGGGCTGGTCGGACTTCTTGCCGCCGCAACTCAGCGAGGCGAGGAGAAGTAGGAAGTAGTTGGCTTGTAAGAGCTTAGTCGCGTGGCGTGTCACGGCCCGAATCTAAGCGAGCGTGAGGCCGCCGTCCACCACGATTACCTGTCCGGTGATATGCCGGGCCGCTTCGCTGCACAAGAACACGATCACGCGCGACACGTCTTCCGGCTCGGCCACGCGGCCGAGCACCGACTCGTGCTCGGCGCGCTCCAGCACCTCACGCGGCAGCTGCGTCAGCAGCTCCGTCTTCACGAACCCCGGCGCAACGGCGTTGACGTTGATTCCCGCCGAGCCGAGATCCACCGCGGCGGCTTTGGTGAGGCCGATCAGCGCCGCTTTGCTCGCCGCGTAATTGGAGATTCCGAATCCGGGCCGGAACGCTTGATGGCTCGCGACGTTGACGATCTTGCCGAAGCGCTGGGCGCGGAGGTGCGGGGACACGCCGTGAATGCAGTTGAACGCGCCGGTCAGGTTGGTGTCGATGACCTCAGACCACGCTTCCGGTGTCAGTCGCCAGAGGGCGCCGTCGTGGGTGACGCCCGCGTTGTTTATGAGGTAGTGAACACCCCCGAGCTTGGTACGCACTTCGCTGACGAAATGCTCGACCAGCTCCATCTCGCGCACATCGCACAGTGCGGAATAACACGGCACGCCGCACGCCTTGATTGCCGTCTCGGTAAGCAGCGCTTGCGGGCCGACTTCGCGTCCAGGCAACTCGACGTAATTGAATGCGACGCCGCAGCCGTTCTGCGCGAACTCGAGCGCGACGGCGCGGCCGAGTCCCGTCGCGCCGCCGGTGACGATGGCGACGCGGCCTCTGAAGGATTCAGCCGTTCGCTGGCGTTGGGGTCGCTCCTGTACCGCGGGCGCGGAGGCGGCGCGCCCCCCCCCGCTCGACGACCAGGGATACGGACCAGAGGGGCTCAAGGAGTTCGAACCTATGTTCGAACTTGAACATCGGCAAGCGGCGTCGCAACTTACGCCGCGTGCGACCGCTGTCTATTCTCGGCTGGGCTCTCGTCTCGCTACTCGGCGCCGCCGCGTTCGGCGTGCTGGCATTGGCTCGCGGCGAGACGATCAGCGCTGCCTGGCTGCTGATCGCCGCCGTCTGCACGTACGCCGTCGCCTATCGGTTCTACTCGAAGTTTCTCGCCACTAAAGTCTTTGGTCTCGATCCCCGCCGCGCCACGCCCGCCGAACGATTCAACAACGGTCATGATTTCGTCCCAACGAACAAGTGGGTGCTGTTCGGCCATCATTTCGCGGCCATCGCGGGCGCCGGGCCGCTGGTGGGTCCGGTGCTGGCGGCGCAGTTCGGCTTCCTCCCGGGGACGCTGTGGCTCGTCATCGGCGTGGTGCTCGGCGGCGCGGTCCAGGACTTTACGATTCTCTTCTGCTCGCTGCGCCGGGACGGCAAGTCGCTGGGCCAGATGGCCAAGGAGGAAGTCAGCAAAGTCACCGGCGTGACGGCGATGATCGCGGTGCTCGCGATCATGATCATCCTGCTCGCCGTGCTCGCGTTGATCGTCGTGAACGCGCTGCGCGCGTCGCCGTGGGGACTGTTCACCATCGCCTGCACGATCCCCATCGCGCTGCTCATGGGTTGGTGGATGAAGCGCTGGCGCCCCGGAAAAGTCGGCGAAGCCTCGATCGCCGGTGCGCTGCTGTTGCTGATTGCGCTGGTCGCCGGGGGAAGCGTGGCGAGTCACCCCACCCTGGCGTCAGCCTTCACGCACAGCGGCACATCTATCACGGGGATGATGATCGCGTACGGCTTCATCGCCTCTGTGCTGCCTGTCTGGATGCTACTCTGCCCGCGCGACTATCTCTCGACGTTCCTGAAGATCACCACGGTGCTCGTGCTGGGCCTCGCGATCCTGATTCTCCTGCCGCCGCTCCGGATGCCGGCGCTGACGCCGTTCGCGACCGGGGGCGAGGGACCCGTGTTTGCGGGCAAGCTGTTCCCGTTCGCGTTCATCACGATCGCGTGCGGCGCCATCTCCGGCTTCCACTCGCTCGTCGCCTCGGGCACGACGCCGAAAATGATCACGCGCGAGACCGACGCGCGCATGATCGGCTACGGCGGGATGGTGATGGAGTCGTTCGTCGGCGTCATGGCGATGATTGCCGCTTGCACGCTCGATCCCGGCGTCTACTTCGCGATGAATACGACGCCGGCCGCGCTGGCCGGCGCATCGGACGTGCTGAGTCAGGCAGGATTTGTCGTTACGCCGGACTATATGCAGGCGTTAGCGGCGCAGATGGGCGAGCAGACGCTGATCGCGCGCACCGGCGGCGCGCCCTCTCTCGCGGTCGGCATCGCCCACATCTTTTCCGGCCTCACCACCGCCCTGGGCGGCAAGACGCTCACCGCACTTTGGTACCACTTCGCCATCATGTTCGAGGCGCTGTTCATTCTGACCACGATCGACACGGGTACGCGTGTCGGGCGCTTCATGCTTCAGGAGCTCGTCGGTCACGTCTGGCCAAAGTTCGGTGAGACGTCGTGGCTGCCGAGCGTGTGGCTCTCGAGCGCTGCGGTGTGCGCCGGGTGGGGCTACTTCCTCTATCAGGGAGTTGTCGATCCGTTAGGCGGCATCAACGCGCTGTGGCCCCTCTTCGGGATCTCGAACCAGCTGCTGGCGGCCGTCGCGTTATGCGTCGCCACGACGATCCTGATCAAGATGGGCCGACAGCGATACGCCTGGGTCAGCCTCGCGCCGCTGGCGTGGATCGTCGTCGTCACGATGACCGCAGGCGCCCAGCTCGTTTTCTCGGCAGACCCGAAGCTGGGCTTCTTCGCCCGCGCCGCCGCCCTCGCCCACTCCGCCGATCCCGACGCGGCGCGGCGGATCATCAATTACCACCTGGACGCCTGGATCACGCTGTTCTTCATGGGCGTCGTCGCGATGCTCATCTTCACGTCGGCGCGCGAGTGGTGGCTCGTGCTGTCGCATCGCAAGCCGGCGACTGTCCACGAAACACCGTTCGTTCCCACCACGCTCGTCGCGGGCGACTAACCTCGCATCACTGGATCTGGACGATCGAGGCCACGGACGGAACCCCGTTGGCATTGAGGATGAACAGCATGTAGTGCCCGGGCGGCGCGAGGTTGGCCGAGCTCGGCGCCTGCACGGTGAATCCGCCCGCGGCCGGCTGGAACGTCAACTTGAGGAAGCGCTGGTTTGCATTGAAGGCGTGGGTCACCGCTCCCAGCCTGACTAGGTTCACGGCGGAGATATTGGTCGCGGAGGTCCCCACAAAAAAGTCTGCGCCGTATCCGAGCGTCACCGGTGCCGAGGAGATCGTCGGGCGTGGACCCTTGAACAGGTAGGGCGGCGAGTAGAACTCGGCGCTGGGATAGTCCGGCCCATAGCGGCCGCCGCCCGCGGACAAGACCCGACCGTCCGGCAACAGCAGTGCGGTGGAGTGATAGATGCGCGGCGTCGCCATGGACGCCATCAGCGTCCAGATCTCGGTGGCCGGGTCCCAAAGCTCGGGCTGGCGCACCGGTGCGTTGGCGTCGAACACGTCCGAGTTGAGCCCGCCTCCGGTCGTGAGGACGGTGCCGTCAGGCAGCAGCGTCAGGTTGTGCTCCGTCCGCGGGAAGGCCATCGGGGCCGTCTGGCGCCACCGCGGAGTCGGGGCTGTCATGTGGAGCACGTACGTGGTGGGGGCCGACGGCGCACCGGTGAGATCGGGGTCCCGCCCGAGGCCCGACTTCATGAACTTGCCCGGCGTGTACATGACTGAGCTGCCGGCGTCCAGCACAGTCGGGTCGACGGTCGTCCAAGTCTGGGTGGCGATATCGAGCGCATACGTCACCATCGCCCGCCTATTCGCCCCTGTCACCAGGATCCGGCCATCAGGGAGGACAAAGTCGTGTGGGTAGTATGGCAGGTCCAACGGCGCGCCCGTGAGCCGAGTCCAGGTTCCCGCCACGGGGTCGAAGATCTCGGGCAACAGCGCGTTGCATTCGTTGCAGTTCACCTCGCCGCCGAGCACCAGCATGCGTCCATTGGGCAAGGCCGTCACGGTGGGATACCAGCGGGCAACCGCCATCGGCACCGCCGACGACCAGGTCTGCGCCGAGGGGTTGAAGATCGTGGCGTTGGAAATACCGATGTGCGGATTGCCTACATGCCCGCCGGCCACGAAGACTTTGCCATCCGGGAGCAGACTGTGGCCGGCGCAGAAGAGATTCGCGGTCACGAGCGGTACCGCCGTCATCCCGAGCGTCGCCGGATCGAAGACCTCTGCGCCTGCGCCATCCGTGTGGTCGTCCCACATGAGGACCTTGCCGTCGGGCATGAGGTTCAGGTGGATGGCGACCAGGGGCCAGTTGAGCACTTGTGACCAGAGCCCGACCACGGCGGGGTCGTTGGACGTGTTGTTGGATACCGTGACGGTGACCGTCGATGAGACAGCTTGGTTACCAGCGCCGTCCCGGGCCCGAGCCGTCAGGCTGTGCGACCCGTTCGAGGCCGTAGCGGTATTCCAGGAGGTCGCGAACGGCGTGGTGCTGACTTCGGGCCCGAGCGCCACGCCATCGAGCAAGAACTGCACGCCAGCCACTACGCCCGAGTTGTCGGAAGCGTCCGCCGTCACGATGACGGTGCCCGTGAGAGTCGCGGCGTTCTCGGGCGCAGTGATGGCGACGGATGGAGGCGTCGGGTCCGCCGCCGCCGTCGTGAACGAGACCGATGCGTCGGTGCCGAGGATCTTGGAGTGGTCGGCCCGGACGAGATAGCCCTGGAGCACATGGGAGCCCACCGGCACATTGGCAAACTGGTAGACCCCGTCGAAGCTCAAATCCATGACCTCGGGATTCGCATCGAGCGTGAAATGAACGTGATTGACCTCTGTCAGATTGCCGGAGGCGGTGTACGCGACGTCGACCGTGGTGCTGTGGATGACGCTGCCCGCGGCGGGCTGGACGAGGACGAGCCGTGGCGGAGGCGGTGAAACGGAGACCGCCATGTCGCTCTGGATTTCGGTGGCGGTCAGGGCCCGATTGTATATGCGGACGTCGTCGATGCGACCTTGGAAGTACTCGCCGTAGGGACTGTTGCCCCCGATGCGCAGCGCATTCGTGTTGCTCTGCACCGACCCGGTCACGGGCGTGGTGGCGACTTCAGTGCCGTTGACGAACAGCCGCATCGCCGTGCCGTCGTAGCTGACGGCGACGTGCGTCCACGCATTGACCGCGATGGCGCTGGGGCTAGCGAAGTTGTTGTCAATGCCGTTGAATGTGCCGCCCGCGGCCGGGCGCAAGGCCCCGGCGTTGCTGCTGGCGTGCAGGAAGTAGGCATCGACCTCCCGCTGCACGATGGTGCGCCAGCCGCTCTGGTTCGCCGTGGGGAACACCCACGCCGAGAGAGTCATGCCGGTGGTGAGGTTGAGCGAGGGCGAGCCGTTGATGAAGACGAGGTTGTTGATGCCGTTGAAGCTCAGGGCATTGCCGTAGCGCCCCAGCGTAGACCAGGTCGCGCCTGAGATATTGCCCGTGTTGCCGTTGCCCGACGCATCGGCCACGGTGGTGCCGGCACCCTCGTTGAAGCTCCACCCGGCCACAAGACCTGAGGCCGGCGGCGGCGGTGGCGGCGGCGGTGGCGGCGGCGGTGGCGGCGGCGGCGGTGGTGGCGGCGGCGGCGGCGGTGGCGGCGGTGGCGGCGGTGGCGGCGGTGGCGCGCCCCCTACCGACACCGCCAT
>Ga0193711_1000039_pt1 | contig 25549 bp, 14 predicted proteins | sample H3m2metaG_FD_144922 | JGI IMG/M metagenome (GOLD analysis project Ga0193711, IMG submission 144922) | Soil microbial communities from a riparian zone of the East river system, Colorado, United States - H3m2 | ecosystem: Environmental > Terrestrial > Soil > Riparian zone | place: USA: East River...
ACCGCGCCGACCTCGACAACGGCGGCTGGCCCGACATTTACACGAGCGACATGCTGCCCGAGGACGACGACCGTCTCAAGACGACGCAATCGTTCGAGCCGTGGACGCTGTACGAGGCCAAAGCGCGCGAGGGATTCGATCACCAACTCATGCGAAACATGCTGCAGCGCAACAACGGCGACGGTACGTTCAGCGACGTCGCCTGGCAAGCCGGCGTCGCGCGCACCGATTGGAGCTGGGCCGCGTTGCTCAACGACTTCGACCTCGACGGCAACAAGGACATCTTCGTGGCCAACGGACTGGCCAAGGACGTCACGTCGCAGGACTATATGGCGTTTCTGTCGAACGATCAAACACTGCTGGCGGCGACGCACGGCGGGAACGAGCGGGTCGATTTCAAGAACCTGATCGACGCGATGAGCTCGACCAAGCTCCCCGACTACGCGTTCCGGAACAATGGCGACCTCACGTTCACGCAGGTGAGCTCGGCCTGGGGCCTCGACCGGCCTAGTTTCTCGAACGGCGCCGCGTACGGCGACCTGGATGGGGACGGCGCGCCCGATCTCGTGGTGAACAACGTCAACGACGAAGCGTTCGTCTATCGCAACAACGCCCGCACGCTGCTCCCCGCCAATCGCTACCTGCAGGTCCGCCTCGAGGCTGACAGCGCGAATCCGTTCGCCGTGGGCGCCCGGGTCACGCTGCAGACACGCGACCGCCAGTTCATGCAGGAACTCGCGCCCACGCGGGGATTCCAGTCGAGCGTCGACTATACCCTGACCTTCGGTGTCGGCCGCATCGATACGGTGGAATCTCTAACTGTGGATTGGCCCGACGGTCGCACGAGTGGCATGTCGCACGTCGGCACGAATCAACGAGTGACGATTCGGGAGTCAGAAGGTCACTTCCAACCGCCCAACCGCCCATCCGCCCATCCGCCGTTGCTCCGAGACGTCACGTCGACCGTCGGCCTCGAGTTCACCCACCACGAGAACGACTTCGTTGATTTTGACCGTGAACCCTTGATCCCCAAGATGGTCTCGAGGGAGGGTCCCTTCGTCGCGGTCGGCGACGTCAACGGCGACGGGCTCGACGACTTCTTCATCGGCGGGGCCAAGGGGCAACCGAGCGCGCTCTATGTGCAGCGCCCCAACGGCACGTTCGTCGCGACCAATCAGCGGCCGTTCGCGGCGGACTCGATCTCCGAGGACCTCGGCGCGGCGTTTTTGGACGCGAACGGCGACAGCAAGCCCGACCTGTACGTCGTGACGGGCGGCGACGAATTCTCCGCGCTCGCGCCCGCCCTCGAGGACCGCCTATACCTCGGCGACGGTCACGGCAACCTCCGCAAGACGGCGGGCCAGCTCCCGCCCCTGTTCACCAGCGGTTCGCGCGTGGCGGTCTCCAAGGAATATGTCTTTATCGGCGGCCGCGTCGTTCCGGGCCGCTACGGCATCGATCCGCCCAGCACGCTGCTCAAGAACGACGGCCGCGGGAAGTTCACCGACGTGACGGCGCAGGTCGCGCCCGAGCTCGCGCACATCGGGATGGTAACCGACGCGGTGTGGGTCGACGTCGATCACGACGGCCGCCTGGACCTGGTGGTGGTCGGCGAATGGATGCCGATCACGGTATTCCACAACACCGGCACGAGGCTCGAGCGTACGACGATCCGCGGGCTCGAGCATACGTCCGGATGGTGGAATCGCCTCATCACCGCCGACTTCAACGGCGACGGCCGGCCCGACTTCGTGGCGGGCAATCTCGGCCTCAATACGCGTGTACACGCCTCACCCACGCAGCCCTTACGCATGTATGTGAAGGACTTCGACGGCAATGGGTTCCCCGAACAGATCGTGACGCTGTACGAGAACGGCACATCGCTCCCGCTCGCGTTGCGCGACGAGCTGACGAACGCCCTGCCCTCTCTCAAACCGCGCTATCCCAAGTACTCCGACTACGCCGGCCAGACGGTCGAGCAGATTCTCGGCAACGGGTTGAACGGCGCGCTGGTGAAGCAGGCTGAAACGCTTGCGACCACGGTCGCCCTCAGTAATCGCGACGGCTCATACACGCTGGTCCCCCTGGCCCGCGAGGCGCAGATTGCTCCCGTGTACGGCATCCTTGCGGGCGACTTCGATCACGATGGAAAACTGGATCTCCTGCTGGCGGGAAACTTCAGCGGCGTGCAGCCGGAGATCGGCAGCATGATGGCGAGCTACGGGCTGATGCTCCGGGGCAATGGCCGCGGCGGGTTTACGCCGCTGCACGCGGACCAAAGTGGGTTTGTTGCTCCCGGAGAGGCACGCGACATCCAGCGGCTGCACACGGTTCGCGGCGACCTCTACATCGTCGCGCGCAATAACGACAAGCCGCTGTTCTTTCGACCGCTGCGCTAGTTTTGCTTGGTCCGAATGACGATCACGCCATTGGCGCCGCGGACGCCATAGATCGCGGTCGCCGCAGCCTCGCGCAGCACCTGGACGGTCTCGATGTCGTGGATGTCGACGGCCGCCAGATTTCCGCTCACTGCCGGACCGAGCGGAACGCCGTTCACGACGAACAGGGCTTCGTCATCGCCGAGGATTGTGGTCTTGCCGCGAATGATGAGTTTCGAATGACCGTCCGCGGCTCGCTCAATCGAGAGACCCGGTACGCGCGCGAGCAGCAGCTGCTCGAGTGATTGCCCCGGCGACCTTCGGATGTCGTCGGCCGTGAGCACCGTGTCTGGCGGTCTGGAAACGGCGGTCGGGGATGCCGCCTTGCGATGTGCGCATGCGGTGAGGACGAGCAGCAACGGCAGGAACGTGTGCGTCAGCTTCGGCATCGAACACCCCTTGAGGGAGCCAGCAACTCGGCCAATATATCCCTCGGCTGGGGTGCCTGCATCACACAATCGGCTTTGGAGAGACACTCATGAGGATCTACGGCGCTACGCTCTTTGCGATAATCCTCCCCTTCACCGCGGCAACGGGCCAGCTTCGCGTCGCCTCACCCGACGGCCGCAACGTCGTGATGATCGACACGCACGAAGGCAAGCTCTACTACATGGTGCAGCGCGATGGGCGACCGCTGCTGACGCCCTCGATGCTGGGATTCGAGTTCCGCGGCGCACCGCCGTTGCGCGACGGACTGCGCATCGTGGACTCGAGCCGCAATACCTTTGACACGACGTGGACGCAGCCGTGGGGCGAGGTGTCGCGCATCCGTGATCACCACAACGAGCTGAGAGTGTCGGTCGCCGAGACCGGACCGCCGGACCGGAAGTTCACGCTGGCGATCCGCGCCTTCAACGACGGCGTCGCCTTCCGCTATGAGCTCCCGGCACAGGCGAACCTCGGCGATTTCGCGATCACCGATGAGCTGACCGAATTCGCGATGGCCGATAACGCGCGCGCCTGGTGGATCGCGTCCAACCGGCCGCGGCTCGACCGCTCGGAGCAGCTGTGGTCCGAAGGACCCGTGAGCACACTGGATAGCGTACAGACGCCGCTCACAATGGAAACCAGAACCGGCAAGACGTTTGTCGTGATCCACGAAGCGAACCTCGTGGACTACGCGAGGATGAACATCCGCGGCCCGCGCATGGACAACCGTACGTTGCATGCCGATCTCGCACCCTATGCCGATGGGGTGAAGGTGCGCGGTCATACCCCGTTCGTGACGCCGTGGCGCACCATCCAGATCGCCGACAAGGTGACCGAGCTGTCGCCGTCGGTCATCGGCCTGAATCTCAATCCGCCGAGCGTCATCCCCAACACCGACTGGATCAAGCCGATGAAGTACGTCGGCATCTGGTGGGGCATGCACATCAACACGATGACGTGGAGCTCGGGACCAAAGCACGGCGCCACGACCGCGAATACCAGGCGCTACATCGATTTCGCGGCGGCGAACGGCTTTGGCGGCGTGCTGGTGGAGGGCTGGAACATCGGCTGGGACGGCGACTGGATCCAGAACCGCAACGCCTTCTCGTTCACGAGAGCCTATCCCGACTACGATCTCGTCGCGCTCGCCCGCTACGCGCAATCGAAAGGCGTGAAGCTGATCGTCCACAACGAGACGTCGGGCGGAATCGAGAACTACGAGCGGCAGATGGACAGCGCCTTCGCGCTCTACCAGTCGCTGGGCCTCGACGCCATCAAGTCGGGATACGTGACCGACACGATCACGGGCGGGCACTCGCACTGGGGCCAGCGCATGGTACAGCACTACCGCCTTGTGATCGAGAAGGCGGCGCAGCACCACATCATGCTGGACGCGCACGAGCCGATCCACGACACCGGCGAACGCCGCACCTATCCGAACATGATGAGCCGCGAAGGCGCGCGGGGGCAGGAGTACAACGCGTGGGGCGGCGAAGGCGGCAACCCGCCGGAGCACGAGACGATCTTGTTCTTCACGCGGCTGCTCGATGGGCCGATGGATTTCACGCCCGGCATTTTCGATATCCTCCGGACCAAGACCGGACCGGCGCGCACGAATGAAGACGCGCGTGTCCGCACCACACTCGCGAAACAGCTCGCACTGTATGTCGTGATCTACTCGCCGCTGCAGATGGCGGCCGACCTGCCCGAGAACTACGTCAACCAGCCGGCACTGCAGTTCATCAAGGATGTCGCCGTCGACTGGGACACCTCACGTGTGATCGACGGCAAGATCGGTGACTACGTCATCGTCGCGCGCAAGCAGAAGAGCAGCCCGCAATGGTTCATCGGCGCGATCACGGACGAGGAAGCGCGCACGTTCAACGTCCCGCTCACGTTCCTCGATCGCGGCGAGAGGTACTCCGCCGACATCTATGCCGACGGGCCCGGCGCCAACTGGCTCACCAATCCGCTGCCGGTCGCGATCTCACACCGCATGGTCACCCGAAACTCCGTGCTGCACATCGCGCTGGCTCCCGGCGGTGGCCAGGCGATCCGCATCCAGCCGGTACAGGTAGAGTCGCGGAGCCGGAGAGCGCCATGAAGCAGATCGCAGAGGTCGTCAATCTCATTCCGGACAGCGCGCAGCACCTCTGGTCTGGTGACCTCGTTGCGGCGCGCCAGGCCTTGCTCGCCGCCGATCCCGCCGGCGTACTGGCGATCGACGGCTCGTTTGCCCTCGTCGCCCAGGAGGGCGAACGCGTCGTGCTGGCGCGGAGCCTCGAGCGGCCGCTGCGCTATTTCCTCGCAAAGGCCGCCGACGGCCCCGTCCTGATCGTGGCCGAGCGGATCGACGAGATCGCGGAGGAGCTCGGACGCCTGGGCTGGGCCGGTCAGTTCCACCCGTCGTACACGCGGATGGCGCCGGCCCATCACGTGACGACGCTGCGCCTGATCGGCTGTCCCGACCCCAACCCCGTCTATCGCCGTTTCTTCGATCCGCCGCGCGGCACGCTGCCGCCGGATCTCGATCGTCTAGGGCGTCACTACATCGAAGCGTTGTACTCCGAGCTACGGGGCTGGCTCACGGCACAGGATCCGGCCGCGCCCATCGGCGTGCCGTTCTCTGGGGGCATCGACAGCGGGTCCGTACTGCTCTGCTTGAACAGGCTGCTGCTCGACCAGGGCATGCCGCCCACGCGCCTCAAGGCGTTCACGCTCTCGCTCGATGGCGACGGCGACGACGCGCGCCAGGCACGCGAGTTTCTCCGTCGCACAGATCTCGAGATGCTCGGCGAGACGGTCGATGTGCCGTCCACTGCGCTCGATCCGTTTCGCGCTGTGGCCGTCATCGAGGACTACAAACCGCTCGACGTCGAGTGCGCCGCCGTCAATCTGGCGCTGCTCGGAGCAATCCGGACGCGCTACCCCGAGTGGCGTCTCCTCGTCGACGGCGACGGTGGCGACGAGAATCTCAAGGATTATCCGATCGAGGCGAACAGCGAGCTGACTATCAGAAGCGTCGTCAATAACCGCATGCTGTATCAGGAAGGCTGGGGCGTCGACTCGCTCAAGCACTCGCTCACGTACTCGGGCGGTTACAGCCGCGGCTGCGTGCGCGGCTATGCCTGTGCCAGCCGCTACGGTTTCGTCTCGTTCAGCCCGTACACGAGGGCCTCAGTGATCGCGATTGCCGAGGCGATACCGTTCGCCGAGCTGACGCGCGGGTCACATGAGCGTCTCTACGCGTTGAAGGGCGAAATCGTGAGCCGGGGCGTGCGCGCGGTCCTTGGATGCGAGATGCCTGTCTATCCCAAGCGGCGCTTCCAGCATGGGTCGGCGACGCCCGAAACAGCCGCCCGTCTGTTCACCGAGGACGAGGCGCGTTATCGCCGCCATTTCCACGCCCTCCACGCCTGATGCGCGGATTCGGGGGCTGCGGCCGCCGAAACCCGTCGTCGATCCCTGGAAGGCGCACGGCATCACCCTGGAGGAAGAACGCGCTCGGAGTGGTCGACTAGAGCGCGCGCTGACGGTGTTCCTGGCCGGCGCCGAATGCCCCTACACCTGCTCGTTCTGCGATCTGTGGCGTTGGACACTCGACGGTCCGACGCCGCCTGGGGCTTTGCCGGCTCAGCTGGCACGGGCGCTGCAAGAACTCACTCCACCTGCACCTGACCGGCTGAAGCTGTACAATGCGAGCAATTTCTTCGATCGCCGCGCCGTGCCGGCGGAAGATCTGCCGCGGATCGCCGAGCTCGCCGCGCCGTTCGCCGCGGTGACCGTCGAATCGCATGCGAACACGATCGGCCCGTTGACGCTCGAATTCGCGGCCCTGCTGTCCGGAACGCTCGAGGTCGCGGTCGGGCTCGAAACCGTTCACCCCGTCGCCGCGGCCCACCTCAACAAGAAGCTCGAGCTCGATCGGTTCGACCGCGCCGCCGCCTTTCTGGCCGAGCACGACATCGACCTGCGCGTATTCGTGTTGTTGGGCGCGCCGTACGTGCCCGCCGAGGAATCGATCGAGTGGACGCTCCGCACGGTCGAGTATGCCGCGGGACTCGGCGCCGGCCGGATCGCGGTGATCCCGGTGCGCGGCGGCAATGGCGAGCTCGAGCGACTCCAGCACCTTGGCGCATTCGTCCCACCCACGCTGGCACAATTGGAGTACGCACTCGAGCAATGCCGAGGGATCAGATCGGCTGTGGTGTCCGCAGACCTGTGGGATATCGAACGACTGCCCGGCTGTGAGATCTGTCGACCGCAGCGGGTGGCGCGCATCCAGACAATGAATCTCAGCCCCAGCCCCAGTCCCGAGCCCCTACCCCCCATCCCCTGTTCCGCGTGCGCGTAGCGGTCGTAGGCAGCGGATTCGCCGGCTCACTGCTCGCGCGCGTCCTCGCCGTGCAAGGCCACGACGTCGTCCTGCTGGAGCGTGGCACCCACCCGCGTTTCGCGATCGGCGAATCGAGCACGCCACTCGCAAATCTCACCTTGGAGCGCCTGGCGCGGCGCTACGGGGGGGGGCTGGATGACTGCTACAATCTCGCGGCACATGGCCGTTGGATCGCTCGCTTCCCCGAGCTGCGTCGCGGGTTGAAGCGCGGGTTCACGTTCTATCGCCACCACGCCGGGCGCCCCTTCGTCTCTGATGGATCGCGCACCGAGCGGCTACTCGTCGCCGCGAGCCCGAACGACCACATCGCCGACAACCACTGGCTACGCGCCGACGTGGACCACCACTTCGTGCGCGCCGCCGTGTCGGCTGGTGTCGAATACCGCGACTGCACCGTGGTAACGGCCGACATGCTGCAGGCCCTGCGGGCCGATTTCGTTGTCGACGCTTCTGGACCGGGCGGCTTCATGGCGCGGCATCTCGGGATCCCGTCGGCACTGCGCCGCATGCACACGAACTCTGGTCTCTTGTTCAGCCACTTCGATGGCGTGCGCCTGTTTTCCGACGTCGTGCCCGGACTGCCGCCGGGTCCCTACCCCGACGATTGGGCGGCCGTGCACCACATTATAGAAGAAGGGTGGATGTACTCCCTGCGGTTTGACCACGGTGTCACGAGCGCAGGGTTCCTATTGAAAGACAGGGTACCAGGAGCACCCGAGCAGATGTGGCAGCACCTGCTCCGCCGCTACCCAACTATCGGCGCGCTGTTCGGCGATGCGAAGCCGCTCATGCCCGTCACGTACAAGCCCCGGATTCAGCACCGCCTGACACGCGCCGCGGGTAGAGGCTGGGCCATGCTGCCGCATGCCTACGCCTTTGTCGACCCACTCTTCTCGACCGGAATCGCCTGGAGCCTGCGCGCGATCGAGCGACTGGGTCTTCTCTTCGAGAAGGACGGGGGGCCGACCGAGCAGGACCTGGCTCGTTATGACGCCGCGTTGAGCCACGAGGCCGATCAGATCGATACGCTGGTCGCGGGAGCATACCACGCAATGGCTCGCTTTGATCTCTTCGCGGCACATGCGATGATCTATTTCGCCGCTGTGTCATTCGCAGAGATCCGGCAACGACTGCTGAAAGACGAAGAACACGCGTGGTCCGGATTCCTCGGTGTGGGCGATCCACGGCTCGGCGGGTTGCCGCGGGCCAGCCTGCGCCGCTTGCGGCACGCTCGCACGCCCGACGATCGCCGCAGGTTCGTCAAATGGGTGCGAAAGGCCATCGCGCCGCGTAACGTCTGCGGCCTCGCGAACCCCGCCGCTCATCACCACTATCCCGTCGATCTCGATCTGCTCGTGACTCGGCACAGCGTGCTGGGCATGAGCCGGGAGTCGCTGATCAACGCTCTTCCCGCACTCCGGGGCGGTGGGGGGCCGGCTTGATGATGCGCGTGTTGTACTCGCGCAGGTAACGCTGCCGCGCGGAATCCGCGGGGTACGCATCGCCGGACGCGTAGGGATATGACTTGATCGCGTGATAGGGGAGCGGGCCGATCGTAGTCCCGTCCGCCGTATTCAAGTCGGAATCCTTGATCCAGCCATCTGAATAGAGAAGAAACGTCCTCGTCCACCCCGGTGGCGGCACGTCGGCTTGAGCGTCGAACTCCACGGTGACCTCGTCGCCCGGCACCATGATGACGTACTCATCGTCGGCACCGTCGAGCAGCGGGCGCACGTCGCCAAAGCGCGTCGCCGCACCGGTGATCGGGCGCCACGGTGACTCGGTCGTCACGTCGTCGTACGCAAACCAGTGGGGACCGTAGCGCCCACCCCGCCGGTACATCCGCGAGAAGCCTCGGAAATGCAGGTCGCCGGACACCGGTGCAAGGGTCGTGACCCGCGCACCCCGACCGCCGCCGTTCAAATCGTCGGCCACGAAGGCTTCGTCCCAGTAGATCTGCAAGTTCGTGCGCAGCCGCAGGTGGTGATCAGGCGTCGGGAACATGCCCGTCAGATCGATCACCACCGTCTTGTCCTTGCCCGAGGGAAAGCCGACGCTGGTACGCGCCGGAACCCAGCGTCCCCGCGCGTCCCGTACCTCGAGCGTCGGGAGATCGGCGCGCAGTTTGTGCTGCTGCGATAAAGCGACGTTGATGCTGGCATCCGACGGATAAATCCAGCCGCGCAGGAACAGGAACGTTCCGGGACGTCCCGCGTCTGCATCGAGATCGAGTACCAGCTCGTGTGGCTCCATCAGTCCCTGGTAGCGCTGCGGCGTCAGGTTCGAGACATACCGATCGTCGTGCTCGCGCAAGTCCGCGAGCACGTCGTCACCGTGTTCATCGACAGCGGCCAGGGGTGGCCGACGGTGGACGATCTGGAAGAGGCGCAGACCCCCGGGGGCAGGAGGGAATCGCTCGTCGACAAACACCTCAACTGAGTCGGGATGGTCCACCGCGAGAAGGCGCAGTTGATCGAGGTAGGCGGTCTCCCACAGTTCTTCCGTGACTTGCAGGACGTAGCGTCCGTCCCGCGGCTGGAGAGCTTCACTCGGGATGCGGATGTACTCCTGCGAAGCGCCTGCGGGGGCATACCCCATCCCCTTTCCCCCTTCCCCCTTCCCCATTATCCCCAAAGGCATCCCGAGCGCGCTCTGCCACATCATGTCGGTAATAAACTCAAAGTTCCTTCCATTCCAGGTGTAGAGAAACGCGCACGAGCCTTTGAGCTGCTGCAGCTCCAGGACGTCTTGATCGGTTCCGGGGAAGTAGATCGTCTGTGGCACACCGTTGGGCCACTGCACCCGCAGCACGTCCGCTTTGAAGTGGGTTCCGAGCCCAAAATGCGTGACCGGCTCCGTCACGACGCGCGTCTCGTAGAGCTCTCCGGCGCGCATTTCGACCTTTGCGCCAATGCCGAACGAGTTATTCTTGCCGCTCCCGAGCCCCACCGCGATCAGCTGCACCCGCATGGCGAGATGCGCGTTCCCACCGTCGTTGCGGAGCACGTGGACGCCCTTCCGGTCGCCGAGGATGATGTCCTGATCGCCGTCGCCGTCGATATCCGCGACGAGCAGCGGCCCAATCGAGTCGTGCTGGAGGGCCGGCGGCAGCAGCTGGCTGCGGTCGGCGAAGCGCCCGGTCCCATCGTTGTGGAACAGCGAGGCGCCGAGCGGCCCCGTTACGATCAGATCGAGCCAGCCGTCGTTGTCGTAGTCCAAGAAAGCCGCGTTACCCGCCTCGGCGGTTGGTAAGCGCGCCGCGTGCGTAAACCTGCCGGTACCGCTGTTGTGCCAGAGACCCCCCCCGGTGCCGGCGAGGAAGATGTCGATCGCGCCATCGTTGTCGTAGTCGCCCATCGCGACGGGGCCCGTGCCGCGGATCGTGTCGGCGGTGCGCGTGAAGCCGCGCACGCCATCATTATGGAAGAGGCCATCCGAGCCGGTCGCGCCCGTCACAAAGACGTCGGTGCGGCCGTCGTCGTCGACATCGGCGAACGCGGCATCGGTCCCACCCTGGACAATCCCGTCCGCGTTCGGGAATAGCGTGAACGTGCCGTCGAGGTTGTTGCGATAGGTGGCGAGCGACCCTCCGCCAACGAGGAGCAGGTCGAGATCGCCGTCGTGATCGAGATCGACAAAGATGGGCCGCCGTGCGCCGTCGACATCGCGCAGGCGGGCAGCATCCGTCACATCGTCGAACCGCTTGCCTTCGCGATTATGCAGCAGGTAGCCGCGCCCATCGGTGCCGATCGCAAAGAGGTCGAGCCAGCCATCATTGTCGTAGTCGACGAAGCTCGCGACGACCGCGCCGGCGGGAAGCGGGAGCGGCGTCTTTGCGCTGACGTCTGCTACGAAACCGCCGTGGACGGCGTAGAGCCGCGGCTCTGGCGCGGCGACGAGGAGATTGTTCTCGCCATCCCCGTCGTAATCGCCCCACGCCAGCGCGGTTACCGCCGCGCCCAAGTCCGGCAAGCCGCTCTCGCCGGTGACATCCGTGAAGTGCATCGGCCCGGAGGCTGAAGCGGAGGTGATGCCCCGCATCGTGATGAGCGACTGCGGGCTGAACGTCAGCACCGGCCGGCCCGCGAGCGGCCCTTCGATCCCGTCCACCTCCGCGAGCGCCGCCTGGTATGGCGCCGTGACCTCCATCAGCCGGAGGAATCGATCGAGCGCGGTGCGGGCGTCTGTCAGGCGCCCCCGCCCCGCGCGGAGCGCTTGCAACGCCATCTCGAGATACGGTCGGATCTCGCGGGGCGGCTGGGGACGCAGCCGGCGCGCCTCCTCGAGGTAGCGAATGGTGCTGTCAGCCTGGCCGAACTTCAGCAGCGCATCGGCGAGCTTGAGCCGCACGGCGAGACTCGCCGGAATACGCGCGAGCACCTGGCGCAACCGGTCCGCGTACGCGCTGTCGCCATTCTGGCGGTCGAGCTCGGCGAGCGCGTAGAGCACTCTGGCGTCGGGCTGTACCCCAGCGAGGACCCGGCGTGCTTCAGCCGGCCGGCCCGTCAGCGAGTAGAGCTCGACGGCAATCAACGCGATGTCGGGATTCTTGGGATCGAGCCGGCGCGCCCGCTCCAGCTCCGACTCCGCGTCGGCGTAGCGCCCCGCGCGCAGGTAGGTGAGGCCGAGGTTGGCGTACCCGAGCGGGTCGCGCGGCGCGAGCGCGATCACGTTGCGAAACTCCTGCTCGGCCTCGGCAAGGCGTCCGCGTTGCAAATGCTCCAAACCGACCGTCCGCGCCGTGATCAGCGCGCCCTGATCGATCGGCTTCTCGCGGCACGCGACGGCGCCGCAGAGCAGCAGGACTGCGAGCGAACCGAAAGTTTTCACGCTATACTGGCGCCCCCGCCCCATGCGAAAACAGCTGCCGTTTCTGCTTGCGACCGCCCTGGCCACGCTGTGCTGTCGTCGCGTGCCGACCGTACCTCCGCTCTTCGAAGCGGTCGGGGGTCCGACTACTGGAATCACATTTGCCAACACGGTTCCGGAAGACTCCGCGGTCAACATCGTCAGTTACCTCTACTACTATAACGGGGGCGGCGTCGCGGCCGGCGACATCGACGGTGATGGACTGGTCGATTTGTATTTCACGTCGAACCTGGGCTCGAACCGCCTGTACCGCAACTTGGGCAATTTTCGGTTCGAGGACATCACCGCGCGGGCGGGCGTCGCCGATTCCGTGGGCTGGAAGAGCGGCGTCACGATGGCCGACGTCAACGGCGACGGACGCCTCGATATCTACGTCTCGGGCGTGAACTATCTCGCCATGAACGGCCGCAACGTCCTGTACATCAACAACGGCGATGGCACGTTCACCGATCGGACGAAAGAGTACGGGCTCGATTTCGCCGGCTACTCCACGCAGGCCGCGTTCTTCGATTACGACGGCGACGGCGACCTCGACATGTACCTGCTGAACAGCTCGACGTTCGCGGCGCGCGCGGCCGCCCAGAGCACAAACCGTAGCGTCCGCGACGCAAACGCCGGCGACCGACTTTATCGCAACGATCGCGGTCATTTTATCGACGTCAGCGCCGCCGCACATATCTACGGCGGCGTGGAGGGATTTGGCCTCGGCGTCGTCGCGAGCGACCTCAATCTCGATGGCTGTCCCGACATCTACGTCGCCAACGATTTCCCGGAAAACGATTTCCTGTATCTCAACAACTGCGACGGGACGTTCACGGAATCGATCGCGCAGGCGACGGGGCACACAAGCCGCTTCTCCATGGGCGCCGACGCGGCGGACTTCAACAACGACGGCCGGCCCGACATCGCCGTCGTCGACATGCTTCCCGACAGCGAGCGCATCCTGAAGAGTGCTCAATCGGCCGAGAGCTACGAGTTGTTCAATCGGTACCGGGCGGCGGGGTATCACTATCAGTATGGGCGCAACACCCTCCAGCTGAATCGCGGGGTGCTGAACGGGAGACTCCGGTTCAGTGAGATCGGCTTTCTCGCGGGGATCGCGGCGACGGACTGGAGCTGGACGCCGCTGTTCGCCGATTTCGACAACGACGGCAAGAAAGACCTGGTCGTCACGACCGGCATCTACCGACGGCCGAACGATCTCGACTACATCGCGTCGCTGGACTCGATCCCCAAGGGTGTCGAGCCGCCGTTCGCACGACTCATCGCCAAGATGCCGCACGTGCCGCAGCCGAATTACGCCTTCCACAACAACGGCGATTTGACGTTCACCAACCTGGCCGCCGCCTGGGGACTCGACGCCGCGGGATTCTCGAACGGCGCCGCCTACGTCGATCTCGATAACGACGGCGCGCTCGATCTCGTGGTCAACAATCTCAACGCCCCGGCCGCGATCTACCGCAACCGCGTGCGCGACCTGGACAGTGCCGGCCATCACTATCTCACCGTCGCCCTCCGCGGCTCGGGCGCGAATACGGCCGGACTGGGCGCAAAGGTGAAGATCGTCGCCGGCGGTACGCACCAACTCGTCGAAGTGATGCCGACGCGCGGCTTCGAATCATCGGTCGATCCCCGCGCTCACTTTGGACTCGGCGCGACGTCGCGTGTCGACTCGCTGCTGGTCGTCTGGCCGGATAGGCGCTACCAGATACTCACGAATGTCAGTGTGGATCGGGCGATTACGCTCGTTCAGACGGATGCCCGCAGCCAACCGCCAATCCGCCCATCCGCCCATCCGCCGCTCTTTTCGGACATCACCGATCGGTTGCCAATCAGCTACAAGCATCGAGAGAACGCGTTCTTCGACTTTGGCCGAGAGCCCCTGATGCCGCATCTGCTTTCGACCGAAGGCCCTGCGCTCGCCGTCGGTGACGTCAACGGCGACGGCCGGGACGACATTTACGCCGGTGGCGCCAAATGGCAGCCGGGCGCGCTCTTCCTGCAGGACGCGGCCGGCCGTTTCCGCGCCGCGGCCCAGCCCGCCTTTCGCGCCGACAGTCTGGACGAAGACGTGGACGCGGCGCTGTTCGACGCCGACGGCGACGGCGATCTCGATCTCTACGTCGTGAGCGGCGGCAACGAATTCTGGGAGGGCGCGCCGCTGCAGGACCGGCTGTACCTGAATGATGGGCGCGGCAATTTCCACCGCGCCGAGGGCGCGTTGCCGGTGTTCTTCCACAACGGCTCCTGCATCGTGCCGAGCCGCGATTTCCTCTTCGTCGGCAGCCGCGTCGTCGCGCGGCAGTATGGCGTCGTGCCGCGAAGCTATTTGCTCGAGAATGATGGGCACGGCCACTTTCGCGACGTCACCGTCGAAAAGGCCCCGGGCCTGGACTCAGTGGGGATGGTCACCCGGGCGACGTGGGTCGACTACGACGGCGACGGCAAGCTCGATCTGATCGTCGTCGGCGAATGGATGCCGGTGCACGTCTTCCACCAGGAGAACGGCCGGTTCGTGGACCGCACCAGCGAGGTCGGCTTCGCGGGCTCGAGCGGCTGGTGGACCAGCATCCAGGCGGCGGACCTGAACGGCGACGGCCGTCCCGACCTCGTGCTCGGCAATCTCGGCCTGAACTCCATGATCCATGCGTCGCACGCGGAGCCGGCGCGGCTGTACGTGGGCGACTTCTTCAATTCGGGAAAGCTCGTGCAGATCCTCACCTCGTACCGCCACGGCGTCAGCTATCCGTTCGCGGGACGCGACGAGCTCGTGCAAGCAATGCCGTCACTGCGCAGCAAGTTTCCTACGTATTCGTCATTCGGGGCGAGCCGCATCCAGAACATCATCCCGAGTCGGGAGCTGAAGAAGGCGCACGTCCTCGAAGCCGACATGTTCGCGAGCGCCATCGCGCTCAACCGGGGCGACGGAACGTTCGCGCTGCATGCGCTTCCCGCGGAGGCGCAGTTCGCTCCGACATACGCCTCGCTGGCCGGTGACTTCGACGGCGATGGGAAGATCGATCTCGTCACTGCCGGCAACTTCTCCGGCGTGACGCCGCTGGAGGGCAGGTACGACGCGAGCTACGGCCTCCTACTGCGTGGTGACGGCCGCGGTGGATTTGCCGCGGTGGATATGGAGCAGAGCGGCCTGGCGATCGATGGACAAGTCCGTCACATGGCTTTGCTGAAGCGGGCGAACGGCGATCGGCTGATTGTCGTGGCGAAGAACAACGAGCGGCTGCAGCTAGAGCAGGTACCCCCGCTTCATTAGGTTCTGCGCCGACGCCGCGTATCCCGCGGTATCCGGCAGATACCAGCCGAGCGCGTCGGCGAGACGGTCGTAGATATTGAAGAGCGCGCAGACGTTGATCGCGTCTTCGATCGCGTCATCCGACAGGCCGGCGGCTCGTAATGGCGCGACATCGGCGGGCCGAACGTCATTCGGCCGCAGCGTCAGCTTCTCCAGGAATCCCAGAGTCGAACGCAGTTTCGGGTCGATGGGCGCGTTGCGCCAATCATCCAGCACGGCCTTTACGACTTTTTCGTCTTTCAGGGCCAGCGCCGCGACCGCAGCGTGGGACTCCGTTCAGAAGACGCATTTGTTGAGGCGTGAGGTGAACGCGGCGAACAGCTCGCGCTCGCCGACGCTCCAGTCCGACGGACCGCGCATCACCGCCTGCGTCCAGGCGCACTGCGGCGCCCCGAAGAACTCGGGCCGGTACATGAGCGTCTTGACGACATCGGGAACGCGGCGGCCGCCCACGATCCGGATGAGCGTCAGGATCAGCTTTTGCTTGAGCCGATGGCCGTGCTCGACCGCGCGGACGCGCATCAGTCGGGCTCCTCGCCGCGCAGCGCGGCCATGCCCCGGTCGAGCCGGTGCAGCGCTGCCCCCACCGATGCGAGGACGGTGATCTCGAAGACGGTGTCGTCGGAGTGACCTGCTTGCTGCAGCGTTGCGATATCCGCGTCAGTGACTTTGTAGGCGTGGCGCTTGACGGTGTCTACGTAGCCGGCTAGCGCAGGGGGAGTGGACCCGTGTTCCAGAACGACGCGGCGTAGCGCCGCGGGGGTCTCCCCGGGAGCATTCAAGAGCGCGGCCACGAGCCGCTTTCGGAAATCATCGTAGCGCATGCCGGAATTTACGCGGGCTTTCTGATCCTTGACACCCTCCGGGCCGGGGTGCCTTTTGGAATCCCCGATGAAAGTTCATACCGTCACAGCCTGAGAGGTCGTATGCGCCGTATCCACTACGTGATGTGTGCGCTCCTGGCCCTGTCCTGGGCCGCACCACTCGCCGCTCAGCAGCCTACCGGTACCATTCGCGGACGTATCACAGACCACAGCACACAGCAACCAATCGCAGGAGTTCTCGTCACCGTCGGCACGCACAGCGCCCAGACGCAGGCCGACGGCCGCTTCATCATCAGCGGCGTACCCGCCGGCAGCGATCTGGTACGCGCTCGGCTCATCGGCTACGTCGTCGCGACTCAGCCGGTGATGATCGCGGGCGGCGACACTGTGGCCGTCGATCTCGCGCTCAGCGCGACGGCGGTGGGTCTGTCGGCCCTCGTCGTGACTGGGTACGGGCTGCAACGCGTCGGCGACATCACCGGCTCCATCACAGCCGTCCACGACTCGGAATTCAACACCGGCCGTATCGTCAGCCCGCAGATGCTGATTCAGAACAAAGTAGCCGGCGTCCAGGTCGTCGAGAGCAACGAGCCGGGCGGCGGGATCAGCCTCCGGATCCGCGGTCCGACGTCGGCAACGGCGAGCAGCGAGCCGCTCTACGTGATCGACGGTGTGCCGCTCGGCCAGGGCTCCGGCACCGGGCTGTCGGCAGGCCGCGATGCTTTGAATTTTCTCAACCCGAACGACATCCAGGACATCACCGTGCTGCGCGACGCCTCCGCCGCCGCGATCTATGGGACGAACGCGGCCAACGGTGTCGTATTGATCACGACGAAATCGGGAAAGGAGACGTCGGGCACGCGGTTCGAATACTCCAGCAGCGCGTCCGCGTCGTCGGTCGACCGCCTGCCGCAGATGCTGAACGCGACGCAGTTCGCCGCCGCGGTCGCGCAGTACGCACCCACCAGAGTCGATTCGTTGCGCGGCCAGAACACCGACTGGTTCGGCGTGATCGACCGCACGGGGTACGGCCAGGAGCACAATTTTTCGTTCACCAACGGCGGTAACGACATGAGCTACCGCCTGTCTCTCGGATATCTCAAGCAGGAGGGGATCATTCGGAGCAGCGACCTGGACCGAATCTCCCTGAGCGTCAACTATCGGCAGCAGCTGTCTGACCGTCTGAGTTTCAGGACCAGCGTTCGTGGATCACGGACCGCTGACACCTTTACCCCGGGTGGCGTCCTGGGCAACGCCGCCGCGATGGCGCCGACTCAGCCGGTCCTGGATCCGACCAGCTCCACGGGCTTCTGGGACTGGCGGACGACCAACGCGGCCTCGACCAATCCGTTGTCGATCCTCGCTCTCGCTACCGACCGCGGGACCACCTGGCGCAGCATCGGCAACGCCCAAGCCGAGTACAAGCTGCCGTTCGTCCAGGGACTGACTGGCAACCTCAACGTCGGGTATGACGTGACGAAAGCCGACCGGACGCAGTTCTTCTCCAGTACGATCTCGTCGCAGGTTCGGCAGGGTCAGGGCAGCTTCTCGCTGCAGAACAACACCCAAGGAACGTCGGTCCTCGAGACCTATCTGGGTTATGCGCCGGCGCAAGCGGCCGGACCTGGGCATATCAACGCGGTGGCCGGGTACTCGTTCACGCAATCGTACAGTGAGTTTCCGCGGCTCGATGAAACCGGTCTCAACAGCAACCTGCTCGGCCCCAATGGCATCCCGACAGCCGCGAATGTCCGGACCACGCTGTTCGTGAGCGACTACAAACTGATCTCGTTCTTTGGGCGGTTGAACTACAACGTCAACGACAAGTATCTCGCGGGGTTCAGCGTGCGGCAGGATGGATCGTCGCGCTTTGGGCCGGGGCATCAGTGGGGCACCTTCCCATCGGCGGCGGTCGCGTGGCGGCTGTCGCAGGAGCCGTTCCTGCAGGGGCGGTGGGGACTTTCCGACTTGAAGCTCCGGTTATCATGGGCACGGACGGGCAATCAGTCGTTCGGCGACTACCTGGCCTACTCGAGCTACACCTACAGCGACGCGCAGTCACAGGTGTTGTTCGGGGGCACCTACACGCCGACCATCCGCCCCAGCGCCGTCGACGAAGGCATTCACTGGGAGACCACCGACGCGTACAACATCGGCCTGGACTTCGGCTTCAGCAATCAGCGCATCAACGGCACGCTCGACTGGTACACGAAGAACACGAGCGAGCTGATCTTCTTCATTCCGATCGCCGCCGGTACGAATCTCGCCAACTTCATCACCACCAACATCGGTAGCATGAGAAACAAGGGCTTGGAGCTCGCGCTCAACGCGGACGTGCTGCCGAAGAGCCGCACCGGCCTGAGCTGGACCGCCACGGTCACCGCTGCTCACAACACCAACCGTCTGTTATCGATCAATCCGAACAAGAGCGTCACCCGCGTCCTGACCGGCAACATTTCTGGTGGGGTGGGCAACATGGTCCAGGAGCTGGAGGCGGGCGTACCGGTGAACTCGTTCTGGGTCTATCAGCAGAAGTACGGGGCGAACGGGAAGCCGATTTACAGTGACACGCTGCTCAACATGTACGTCGACCGGAATGGCGACGGCCAGATCAACGACTCCGACCGCCGGCCGTTCCATGACCCCGCGCCGAAATGGATCCTGGGACACTCGTCGTATTTCACGTACAAGCACCTCGACGCGAGCTTCACGGTGCGCGCCTACCTCGGCAACTGGGTCTACAACAACGTCGCGTCTGCTCAAGGCGCTTATCAGAACCTGACCGGCTCGGCGATGCCGAGTAACCTGCACACCTCGGTGCTGACGACCGGCTTCGTGGTGCCCCAGTACTACTCGGATTATTTCGTGGAGGACGCGTCGTTCCTCCGCATGGACAACGTGACGCTGGGCTACGGGTTCAGCTATCGCGGCCAGCCGCTGCGGCTGTTTGGAACCGTCCAGAACGCGTTCACGCAAACAGGCTATACCGGCGTCGATCCGACCTCGGGCCTCAACGGGATAGACAACAACATCTATCCGCGCTCACGCACCTTCACCACCGGCCTGAGCGTCCGGTTTTAGGGGGATGGAGAAAATGAACCGCACCATCAAGATCGCAGGCGTCGCCGCCCTCCTTCTGACCGTGGCCGGCACCGGCTGCACCGATCCGACGGTTGCTCCGAAGAGCACCGTCACGAGCGCCAACATTTTCAACGATCCGAATTCGTACCGCGCATTTCTCGCCAAGATCTATGGCGGGCTCATCGTCACCGGACAGCGCGGACCGGACGGCAACCCTGACATCGCCGGCATCGACGAGGGGTTCGGAGAATACCTGCGCCTTTACTGGTATCTCCAGGAAATGCCCACGGATGAAGCCGTGATCGGCTGGAACGACCCAGGCCTCCCCGACCTCAACCGGGGGACTTGGGGCTCGAGCAACAGCATGGTCAACGCGATGTACTATCGCATCTTCTATCAGGTCATGCTGGTGAACGAGTTCCTGCGCCAGAGCACGGACGCGAAGCTCGACTCACGGGGCCAGATGGATCCCACGCTGCGAACCAACGTTCATTTCTACCGCGCTGAAGCGAGATTCCTGCGTGCGCTGAGCTACTGGCACGGCATCGATATGTTCGCGAACATCCCGTTGGTGACGGAAAACGACCCGCTTGGCTCCGCTCCACCGCAGCAGGCGACGCGCGCCGATATCTACGCGTACGTCGTGAGTGAGCTCAGCGACATTATCAGCCAGCTTCCCCCGAAGGGGGCGTCGACCTATGGTCGCGCGACGCCGGATGCGGCGCACATGCTGCTGGCCAAGCTCTACCTGAATGCCGGCGTCTACTCGGGCACGCCGAACTACGCGGGCGCGCTCACGGAAGCATCGGCCGTCATCGCCGGCGGCTATACGCTCGATCCAAGCTTCGCGCACAATTTTCAGGCCGACAACAACACGTCACCGGAGCTGGTTTTCGTCGCACCGCAGGATGGCGGTAAGACGCAGACGTGGGGAGGCATGACGTTCCTGATCCACGCGGGGTGCGGCGCCGCCATGTCGGCGGGGACCTACGGCGTCGACTACTGTTGGGGTGGTTATCGGATGAAGCAGCAGGCGTTTCGCCTATTCGCCGCCGGGGACAAGCGTGGCGCGTCTTTCTGGCTTCCCGACAGTGCAGTTGCTCATGGCGACACCACCACCCAGCAAGAGGTCGATAGCGGCTGGGCCGTCGCCACGGGGTTAAGCCACCAGGTCGATTCAGTGATATCGATCGGCGACTTCCATCATGGCATCCCGGGACCCAAGTTCAGCAACAAGACTTCGGGGGGCGCGAACGGCCAGCAGTCGGGCATGGTCGACACGGACTTTCCAATCTTCCGTCTCGCCGACGCGTACTTGATTTACGTAGAGGCCAACATTCAGGGTGGCGGCGGCAGCGCTGCTACAGCATTGGGCTATCTCAACGCCATCCGCCAGCGGGCCTACGGAAACACGAGCGCCGACTTCGCCGCGCTTCCTGCCGTGGATACGATCCTGGCCGAGCGTGGGCGCGAGTTCATGTTTGAGGCGCAGCGGCGTACCGACCTCGTGCGCTTCGGCCTGTTCAGCGGCGGTACGTACCTCTGGGCATGGAAGGGTGGTGTTGCGGGCGGAACCTCGCTCGGCGCGTTCCGCGATCTGTATCCGCTGCCTGCGAACGAGCTGATCGCGAACCCGAACCTGCAGCAGAACCCGGGTTACTGAGAAGGTCCTGTTGTTCTCGAGCCCCGCCGTGTCACGACATCTCCTCACGGCGAGGCTCGTGTTTTTGGCGTGTGCATGCAGTGACAAGGGGATTCCCACGCCCACGCCGGGGCCGCCCCCCCCCCCCCCCCCGCCCCGCCCTTCCCTCCCCGAGACCTATCGCTCCAGCGGCCACATGGCCGCGGGTGACGTCGTCGTGCACCTCTTCGAGTGGCGCTGGGCCGACATCGCGGCCGAGTGCGAAAACTTCCTCGGCCCCGCCGGGTTCAACGCCGTACAGATCTCGCCGCCCGAAGAGCACAGCATCGTCCCGAGCCACGACTGGAGCGAGCGCTATCAGTCGGTGAGCTACAGCATCGCCAAGAGCCGCTCGGGAACGGACGCCGAGTTCGAGGATATGGTGAATCGCTGTAAGAACGCGGGCGTGGGGATCATCGTGGACGCCGTGATCAATCACATGACCAACTTCCCGAGCCCCGGCGTCGGCAGCAACGGCACGAACTACTCGAAGTACGAGTACCCCGGCCTGTATGCCGCCGCCGATTTCCACACACCGTGCGCCGTCACCAACTACCAGAGCGCGGCCAACGTCCAGGACTGCGAGCTCCTGTCGCTGCCCGACTTGAACACCGGGCTCGCGTCAGTGCGCCAGAAGATCGCCGACTACCTGCTCACCCTCGCTCGGCTCGGCGTGGCCGGATTCCGTATCGATGCGGCAAAGCACATCCAGCAAGTTGAGCTCGATGACATTCTCAGTCGCATGAACACCACTCTGACGGCCGAAGGCAAAACGCGGCCCTACGTCTTTCTCGAGGTGATCGGTGGCAGCGGCGAGGCCCTGTCGCCGCACGATTACTTCGGCGAGGGCTATAGCTCCGGCGGCGCCGCCGACATCACCGAGTTCACGTTCGTCGGCGTCGGTAACAAGTTCCGTGGCATCAATGGGGAACACATCTCAGAGCTGAATCCCACCGGGCCTCCGGGCGGTCAGTTCTCGGAAGCGGCCTGGGGCATCATGCCGTCCAACAAAGCCGTGGTCTTCCTGCAAAACCATGATACCCAGCACAGCTGCGGGATCAGCTACCGTGACGGCAACGTCTTCCGCCTGGCGAACGTGTGGATGCTGGCGCAGCCGTACGGCTATCCGTCGATCCTCTCGAGCTATGTGTTCAGTTGTCCCTCACAGAACTCGCTGGGCCCGCCCTCGGACGCGAATGGCTGGACGACCGCCGTCTCATGCGCGTCGAGCCTCGAGACGGCCAGTGCCGGCCAGTGGGTCTGCGAACACCGCGATCCCTCGATCTTGAACATGGTGAGCTTCCGCCATGTCGTGGCGGGCACCGACGTGAACCATTGGTGGGACAACGGCGCCAACGCGATCGCGTTCTCGCGCGGCAGCAAGGGGTTCGTCGCGATCAACAACGGCACGACGGGCCTAGACACGACCGTGACTACAGGCATGGCGACGGGAACGTATCTCGATTTGCTGACTAGTAGTTCGGTGGTCGTTGACGCAGTCGGTGCAATTCACCTCACCCTTTCACCCAGGTCAGCCATTGCGATCGACACTACTACTCGTCAGTAGCGCGCTGTGCTTCGCCGCTCCCGCGCCAGCCCAGCAGCGGGGCAATCTCGCGCGCTGGCAGCGCCACGCCCAGAACGTCACGATCATCCGCGACGACTGGGGCATCGCGCACGTCTACGGCAAGACCGATGCGGACGCCGTCTTCGGCATGGAGTACGCGCAAGCCGAGGACGATTTCAACCGGATCGAGACCAACTACCTGAACTCGCTCGGACGAATGGCCGAGGCCGAAGGCGATGCAGCGCTGTACACCGACTTGCGGCAGCGGCTGTACATCGACCCCGCCTCGCTGCGCGCGGAGTACCGCGCAAGTCCCCTCTGGCTGCGGAAGCTGATGGATGCGTTCGCGGACGGCTTGAACTACTTCCTCTATAAGCACCCCGAGGTGAAGCCGCGGGTGATCGCGCATTTCGAACCGTGGATGGCGCTCTCGTTCACCGAGGGCAGCATCGGCGGGGACATCGAGCGCATCAACCCTCGCGACCTGCAGGCGCTGTACGGCTCGGGACCAGGCACGCGGAACGGAGACGCCGACGAGTTCGAGCTCGATCCCTCGGGATCGAACGGCATCGCGATCGCGCCTCGCCTCGCAGCCAACCGCCATGCGCTGCTGTGGATCAATCCACATACCTCGTTCTATTTCCGCTCCGAGCTGCAGATGGTCAGCGAGGAGGGGCTCAATGCCTACGGCGCGGTGACGTGGGGACAGTTCTTCATCTATCAGGGGTTCAACGCCACGGCCGGCTGGATGCACACTTCGAGCGGCGTGGACAACATCGACGAGTTTCTCGACACTAGGCCCAGCCGGTCCCGCACGATCACGCTTCTGTTCAAGACGGACAGCGGCATGGCGCGGAAGCCCTTCACAGTCTTGTACACCCGGCACGGGCCCGTCATCCGCAAAGACGGCGATCGGTTCGTAAGTATCAGCCTGATGAAGAGTCACGTGAACGCACTGACCCAGTCGTACTCGCGTACCAAGTCGCGCGACATGGCGGCGTTTCGGAAGATCATGGAGCTCCACACTAACTCCTCGAACAACACCCTCTTCGCCGACGCGTCCGGCAACATCGCGTACTTTCACTCGAACTACATCCCCCGCCGCGACACCTCATTCGACTGGACCAAGCCGGTGGATGGCAGCAATCCCGCGACCACCTACCGCGGCGTCCTGTCGTTCGACGAGACCCCGAACGTCGTGAATCCCGCGAGCGGCTGGGTCTACAATTCGAACAACTGGCCCTGGTCTGCTGCGGGAGAAGGTTCCAGCCCGAGGCGCGAGAGCTTCCCACGCTACGTCGAAACGGGTGGAGAGGAGACGGCCCGAGGGTTTCACGCGCTCCGCGTGCTCGGGGGCAAGGCCGGGTGGACGATGAGCTCCCTCACCGCCGCCGCGTTCGACAGCTACCTCCCCGCCTTCGAGCGGATAATTCCGCCGCTCATCGCAGCGTACGATCAGCTGCCCGCGACAGACAGCCTCAAGGCGAAGTTGGCCGAGCCGATCGCTGCACTGCGCGGATGGGACTACCGCTGGAATGCGGAATCGGTGTCGACGGCGCTGGCCGTCTTTTGGGGCGAGCGCGTCGGCCGGCGCGTGTCGCGCGACGCGCGCGCGGCGGGGATCTCGATCATGCAGTACATCGCCGCCTCGCGCGCCGCGCCCGCCGAGCTACTCGCCTCGCTCGGCGACGCCGTGGATGCATTGAGCGCCGATTTTGGGACGTGGAAAACGCCGTGGGGAGAGATCAATCGCTTCCAGCGGATCAACGACGACATCGCGCCGCATTTCGACGACACGCAATCGAGTATCCCGGTGCCGTTCACGGCGAGCGTATGGGGCTCGCTGGCAGCGTTCGGCGCCCGTGCCTATCCCAACACCAAGAAATGGTACGGCACGAGCGGCAACAGCTTCGTGGCCGTCGTGGAGTTCGGCGACAGCGTGCGGGCGCAGGCTATCACCGCCGGCGGCGAGAGCGGTGATCCGCGTTCGCCGCATTTCAACGACGAAGCCGAGCGCTACGCCTCCGGCCGCCTGCGCGATGTGTACTTCTACCGCTCCCAGCTCGTCGGACACACCGAGCGCGAGTACCACCCTTGATTCTGCTCACGATCCTGGCGCTCGCCCAGGGCGTCTATCTCGACGATCAGGGCGTGATTCGCTGGCAACGCGATCGTAAAGAGGTCACACTTTTCGGCGCGAACTACGTCCTCACGACCGCCTCCGACTATCGCGCGGCCGGATATCTCCATGCCGACCGCAAGCGGATGATCGATGAGGACATGGCGCAGTTCGCACGGATGGGCTGGGACGGATTGCGGCTCACGTTCTGGGGCGACTGGGAATCGTCGGACAGCGCCGGCAATCTCATCGCCAACGATCACCTGGATCTCATGGACTATCTCATCGCCCGTGCGACCGAGCGCGGCATCTCCATGTTGTTCAGCCCGATTCAGCTCTACGGGTCCAACTGGCCCGACGCGCTCGGCGACACGACGGCTCCGGGATTCGGCAGGCGTTTCGGTAAGGGTCGGATGGGCACTGACCAGGCGGCGCTCGCGGCGCAAGTGAATTACCTGCGCCAGATCCTGAATCACGTGAACCCGTACACGCACGTCGCGATCAAGGACGAGCCGTCGATCCTCTTCGTCGAGCTGGTGAACGAGCCGTGGCATCATCCGGAGGATCTGCCGGGGTCCATTCACTACATCAACGCGCTCACCGACGCCGTCCGCAGTACGGGATGCCGGAAGCTCATTTTCTACAACGTGAGTCAGGACTTCCGGATCGGCGAGGCGATCCGGCGCTCCAAGGCGCAGGGAATCACGTTTGGCTGGTATCCGACCGGCCTCAACGCCGGTCACGAGCTGGAGGGCAATTACCTTCGCGGGACCGACGTGTATCCCGACATGCTCCGCCCCGAGCTCGCGCGGCTGCCCCGGATCGTGTACGCGTT
>Ga0193711_1000041_pt1 | contig 25332 bp, 18 predicted proteins | sample H3m2metaG_FD_144922 | JGI IMG/M metagenome (GOLD analysis project Ga0193711, IMG submission 144922) | Soil microbial communities from a riparian zone of the East river system, Colorado, United States - H3m2 | ecosystem: Environmental > Terrestrial > Soil > Riparian zone | place: USA: East River...
CGATCGGAACCCTCACCGAGAATCACGAGTTGTGCCGGGATGGTTGCGGCCACTTGGTGAAAGGCGTCGATCAGATACCGGACGCCTTTGCGCGGAATCAGGTTGCCGACGTACAGGATGACGAATGCCAGGTTGTGCTGGCGACGTGGAGTGCTCGCGCTCGGCAGCGATTCCGCGAATCCCAAACCGTACGGAATGACGCGCACTGGAACGTGGACGAGCTCGGCGATCTCGCGCCCGGTGTATGACGAGATCGCGATGACCTCATCCGACGTGCCCAGCGCCCATTTGAGAAACCGCCTCAGCCAGGGCAACCGACTTTTGACCCAGCGCAGCTCGATGCCGTACCACAGTGTGACGAGCCGGGTTCGTCCTCCGCTCCCGCGGCGTGCCGCCCAGCCGAACAATGCGTGCGGCACAGGCCAGTGCACGTGGACGACGTCGAACTGGCGCCGGCGCGCCAGACGCCACGCCGCGAGCATCCCCGCCAGCACGTAGAACGGCGCCATCAGTTTGTACCCAATCGAGTGCCCGACGCGATCAACGGTCCCCTGGTCGTGTGTGAGATCCTCCCAGCGGCCGGGGAAATAGCGAAACCGATGAACGGGAATGCCCTCGAATTCGGTATTGCCGCCGCCGCGGTAGGCAGGGGCGAAGACTTCGACCTCGAGTCCGGCAGCGCGTTGGCGCCTGAGCAGCTCGACGAGCCAGGGCGCGATAATGTCCCCGGGGGCGCGGGGAAATGCCGTAACCACATGGAGGATGCGCATTAAGAGTGCTGTACTATAGCCGACGGTTGGCTATTTTGGAGTCACATGCCGACGCCGCTCGACACGCCGAGCAAGGGTAGGGTATGGTGGTTTCGAGTGCTGCAGGCGGTCGTGCTCGCCGGTGCGGCCTACTATCTGTTTCGGGTCGCGGCGCCCCAGTGGCCCGCTATTCGGCAGCGCAGCCTTGCCTGGCGCGCCGGCCCCCTGGCGCTCAGTGCGCTGCTCATCGTCGCGAATCTTGCGTGGATGATCGCCATCTGGCGAACGAGCCTGCGGTGGTGCGCCGAACGCGTGCACTACTGGGACGCGGCGCGCATCTGGTTTACGGCGAACCTGGCGCGATTTCTTCCCGGAGCCGTCCTGCAGTTCGCCAGTCTCGCCTTGATGGCCTCCCGCTACGGCGTGTCACCGGCGGCGGCCACCGCGACGGTGCTATTGCAGCAAATCGTCCTGCTGCTCACCGGACTCACCGTCGTCGCGGCGTTCACGCCGATCGTGCTGCATCAAGGATGGTGGCAAGGAGCTTTCGTGGTGGCGCTCGTCCTGGGTGCCGTGGTCGTGCTGCTGCTGCCGCGAATGACCCGGCGGCTGCCGAGCCTGGCACGGCTCTGGTCGCAGCTCAAGCCGTGGCAGTTGCTCGTTTTTGCGATGCTGCTCACGCTCCAATGGCTGGCCTACGGCGCCGCGTTTCGGTTTCTGGCGATAGGGCTGCTGGGCAGTGAGGGAGGCGCCGGACAGGCCTCGTGGGGGTTTTACATCACCGCATTCACGGAAAGTTATCTCGCCGGAGTGATCGCCGTCTTCGCCCCGGCCGGGTTGCTGGTGCGCGAAGCCGCGCTCATCAGCGTGCTCACCCCGGTGCTGGGCGGCCCCGATGCCGTCATTCTCGCCGTCGCGGCGCGGATCTGGCACACCGCACTCGAGCTGGTGTCGGGCGCGCTGGTCCTCGCCATTCCCGTGCCCAGGCCATGACCCTGCCATGACAGCATCGCCCACGCCAGCAATCGGTCCCTACACACCTCGTCGCCCGCATCTCGCCGCGCTCGGTGTCGTGTCGCTCTTCATCGCGATCCTCGCCCTGCCGATGCTCTCCGGCAAGTGGCTGGCTTCGCCCGACGGCGATCAATACTCCAGCGGCTATGCCGTCAAGGAATGGGCCGCGAACGAGTATCATCGGACCGGGCACTTCCCGCTCTGGAATCCGATGATCATGGGCGGCCTCCCGTACATCGACGTCGTGACGCACGGCGACGTACTGTATCCCACGTCGTTCTTGCGCGAGGTGATGCCGCCGTATCAGGCCATGAACATCGCGTTCGTCCTGCACTACATCCTCGCAGGTTTTCTGACGTATCTGTTCCTGCGCCGCTTGGGCGCGTCGTGGATCGGCGCGGTGACGGGAGGGGTCGCCTACCAGTTGTCCGGCATCCTGATCTCGTACGTCCACCCGGGACACGACGGCAAGCTCTTTGTCTCAACGATGCTGCCGCTCGCATTCCTCGCGCTGCTCGCGGCCCTGCGGGACAAGCGCGCCTGGGGATACCCGCTGCTCGCGTTGGCTGTCGCGCTCTGTCTGCTCAGCCCGCACGTGCAGACGACGTACTACCTGTTGATCGCAGCGGCACTGTTTGCGCTGTATCTGACGTTCGGCGAACCGAGCCCCGACCCGCTCCGCAGTCGCCTGATCAGATTGGGCGTCGTGTTCGCTGCGGTGATCGTGGGATTCGGGATCGCCGCCCCGCAGATCCTGCCCTTTATTCAATACATCCCCCATTCGCCAAGGGCAGGGGGGTACTCCGTCGGCTTTGAGGGATCCACATCCTACGGGATTCCGTGGAACCACATACCCGAATTCATCATCGCGGGCTTTACCGGTCTCGACTTCGAGACGTACTTCGGATCCAATCCGCTGAAGCTGCACTCCGAGTACCTGGGACTCCCGGTCGTGGCGCTCGCCATTCTGGGCTTCGGCGATCAGCGCCGCCGGCTCGTCTGGTGGCTCGCGGGTATCGGCCTGCTGTTCCTCCTGATCGCGCTCGGCGCGTCCACGCCGTTCTATCACCTCTGGTGGTCGGTGATGCCGTACGTGAAGAAGACACGAGCGCCGGGAATGGTCTTCTTCATCGTGGCCTTCTGCACGTCGATTTTTGCGGCCTTCGGCGTCTCGCGCATCGAACGGGGAGAAGCGACCGCGGCGCGACACGCCCGCATCTGGTTGATCGCGGCCGGCGTGATCGCGCTCTTCGGCCTCATCGGCGTGTGGGGTCAGCTCGCGCAGAGTATCGCGCCGCCCGAGCGGCTCGCCAAAGCCATCGCTCGCGGACCGTTCATCAGGATCTCGGCGGTGCTGGGCGCGCTCGCGCTGGGGGCGATCGCCCTCCTCGTATGGGGACGGCTCAAAGGCCGCGTACCGGTGCTCCTGTTTGCGCTGGGCCTGCCGCTCGTCGTCGGAGCGGATCTCTGGCGCAATGGCCAGCTCTTCTGGCAATACGCCCCGGCACCGGACAAGGGCCTGTATCGCACGGACGCGCTCGTGACACGCCTGCAAGCCGAACCGAAACCATTCCGCGTATTGAATCTTGATGTGTATCCACAGAACGTCCTGATGGCATTCGACATCGCGCAGGTCTTGGGTTACCAGGGCAGCGAGCTGCGGTACTTCGATGAGCTGGTGGGAGGTCGGCCGGGCACCTCGCCGGGCCCGCAGTATCTGTTCGCGTCGACCCGGCTGTGGGACTTGCTCGCAGCGCGGTACGTCGTGATCTCCGATACCGTGCAGATTCCCGGCTATCACAAGGTGCTCGGCCCGATCGAGACCGCGGCGGGCAGCCGGGCGTACCTGTATCAGGCCGACAGCGCGCCACCCTATGTGCGGGTCGTTCCCGCAGCGGTGAAGGTCCCCGCGGATTCAGTCGTGCCGGCGACACTCGCCGATCCGCGCATGCCCGGATACGATCGCGTGGTTTTGCTCCCCCCCAGCGCGCCCATCAATCCCGCGCCGCTGCCGGGCCTACCTCCCTTGTCGGCATCGCATGGGAAGGTGACCAACTGGGACGCGGGGCGCATGACGATCTCCCTCGAGCCACCACCGCGTGACTCGAGCTTCGTCCTGATTTCGGAGAACTGGTATCTCGATTGGAGCGTCAACGTCGATGGGCGCCCCGGACAGGTGCTCCGCGGTGACCACGCGCTGTTGACCATCCCGGTCGCGCCCGGCGTCAAACAGCTCGAGCTGAGCTATCACTCGAACGCGATTGCCCGAGGCTTCACCATTTGCCTCCTGAGTCTTGTCATCGCGCTCGCCGCGTTCATCGTTCCGCCCGTCGTCGAACGGAGACGCCTGCGTGCCTGAACGCGCTCTCGTCGTCATCCCGACCTACAATGAAGCGATCAACATCCCGCTGATCGTGCCGCAGGTGCTCGCCCAGGATTCACGGCTCGAGGTGCTCGTGGTGGACGACAACTCTCCCGACGGCACGGGGAGGATCGTCGATGAGATGGCGCGTACCAATCCACGGGTCCACGCGATGCACCGGGAGGGGAAGCTCGGACTGGGGACGGCGTACATCGCCGGGTTCAAGTGGGCGTTGGAGCGGGAGTATGATTACATCTTCGAAATGGACGCCGATTTCCAGCACGACCCCGGACACCTCAAGGAGTTTCTCACGGCGATCCAGGATGCCGACGTCGTGCTCGGCTCCCGGTATCTCAACGGGAAGGTAACGATCGTCAATTGGCCGATGGGCCGGTTGATGCTATCGTATTTCGCCAATGTGTATGCCCGTATGTTTACGGGCCTCAGGATCTGGGATTTGACGGGTGGGTTCAAGTGCTTTCGCAGGCGCGTGCTCGAGGCGATCGACCTGTCCGCGGTCGGTTCCAACGGGTACGCCTTTCAAATCGAGATGAGCGTTCGCGCATGGCGAAAAGGGTTCAAGCTCCGCGAGATTCCGATCGTGTTCGTCGACCGGGCCGAGGGGCAAAGCAAGATGAACCGGGCCATCGTCCGCGAGGCGGTGTGGAAGGTCCCGCGCCTCCGGTTCATGGCCTGGTTCGGCCGCATCTGATCGGCCTCCCCATCTACAAGATGACGGGATCGGGAAACGATTTCGTCATGGTAGACGCGCGTGTGTCCGCGCCCGGCGACTGGACGGCCGAGGACATGCAGGCCGCGTGCGCGCGCGGAACGGGCATCGGGGCCGACGGCATCGTCTTCGTCGGGCCGGGCTCGCATGCCGGCGCCGCCCGCATGATCTACTACAACGCCGATGGATCCCACGCCGCCATGTGCGGCAATGCCGCCCTCTGCAGTACGACGCTCGCCGTACATCTCGGCGTTGGCATGCCCGACGGGATGGATCTCGAGACCGATGCCGGGACCTATAAGAGCCGCGCCGTCGGCGTCGGGCGGGCGGAGCTCAACCTCGCCGCCGTGGAACGGCCAGCGGCCGTTGCAGGGCTGTCACTCGCTGCAGGCGAACGGCAGGCCGTGCTGACCAGAGTCGGTGTGCCGCACCTCATCGTCCTCGTCGATGACGTGGACGCCGTCGCGCTGATGGAGCGCGGGCGGGCCCTGAGGTTTGACCCGGCGCTGGCGCCTGAAGGCGCCAACATCAACTTCGTGTCGACCGACGGGACCGGCCTCTGGCGGATGCGGACCTATGAGCGCGGGATCGAAGGCGAGACATTGGCCTGTGGCACCGGTGCCGTGGGCGCGGGCTGCGCGATTCAGGAGTGGGGCCTGGGCCGCTTGCCCGTGGATATCCAAAGCCGCAGCGGCCGGATCCTTGGCGTCCGTGCGACGAAGACCGAGAGCGGGAGTTACGATGACGTCTGGCTTATTGGGGAGGGGAGAATGGTATTTAGGGGCGTGATTACTTGAGGCGCTTGTCCACATTCACACGTCGGCCAACTTAACATAATATCTATTATACGAAGTACACTGTTACGAAACTGTACCCTTCGTAAGCTCGCTCAGACGCACCTTCGCTTCGGACGCCATCCCCTCTTTCGCGAACTCAGTCACGATTCGGCGATAGTCAGCAACGGCTCTGGTTGTGTCTCCAGCGCTCGTCCACGCCCGGCCGGCATCGGACAGCATCTGGGCCTTCAGGAAGTCCAGGCGGGCCGCTGCAGACCCGTTTTCGTAGGCTTCTCCGGCCTGCCGCGGCTGACCCATATCTTCGTACGCGGCCCCCAACAGCCCATATGCCTGTGCGCGATACGCCTGAGCGGCTCCAGGAGCGAAGTCCTTGAGGACTGTGACGGCCTGCTGCGGCTGTTTCTCCAGAAGGCGCACGTTGGCGAGCAGTATCCGCGCTTCGGCGGCCGCGTTCGTCTCAGCATAGTTCGCGATCACTTTCGCGAGCTCGCTCGCAGCCAGCGGCAGGTTCTGGTTTTCGAAGGCAAAGCGCGCGCCTTGGAGGTCACGGCTGGCGATCTCCTCGGTCCGGCGTTGGGTGGACAGCGTCCAGAGGAATAGCCCAGCCCCAACGAGCAGAATCGCACCGGTCCACCCTGTGGTTTTCTTGTGAGCCTTCGTCCAGCCGACCACTCGATCGGTCAACGGCGGCCTCGGAGCCCCCGGATGTACCGCAGGGGCGCCGGGTGGGTTGGTAGGTTTTCCGCTGCCGGTACGGGTCGCTGTTGCCATTGCCGCTCCGCGGAATGTTCAAGGATCAATGATCATTGAACATTGATCATTGGACATTGGTCGTTCGCAGTGCCCCTGGGGTGACTCGAACACCCGGCCAACGGTTTAGGAAACCGCTGCTCTATCCACCTGAGCTACAGGGGCGTTTCCGAGAGCGCCGGGGGCGCCGGGGGCGCGTAAGCGGCGAAATGTACGCGAGTTAGGCGTAGTGCAGCAAGGCCTCGACGCGCCTTCCCTGCAGACGCTGCCGGCCCTTCAAGAAATCGAGCTCGAGGAGAAAGGTGAATCCGGTCACGGCTGCGCCTGTGCCAGCGACCAACTGGGCAGCCGCGTTCGCGGTGCCCCCAGTAGCAAGGACGTCGTCCACAATCAGCACATGATCGCCCGCTTGGACCGCGTCATGATGCATTTCCAGGACGTCAGTCCCGTACTCGAGCGCGTATTCGACCCGCTGCGTGGCCGCGGGCAGCTTTCCCGGCTTCCGGATGGGTACCAGCCCTGCCCCGAGCCCGAGCGCGATCGGCGCGCCGAACAAGAAGCCGCGCGATTCGATCGCGACCACGCGCGTGATGCCCGCGTTGCGGTACGGTTCTGCCATTGCGACGGCCGCACGCCGAAACAGCTCCCCGTCCAGCAGCACGGGCGTGACGTCCTTGAACACGATCCCGGGTTTGGGAAAGTCCATTACGTCGCGGATCGTGCGCTTCAGCTCGTCGATCAGCGGCGGTTTATCGGATGTCAAATGACCTCGGCACGTCGACCTCAAGTGGGGCTTGAAGCCGTGCGACGTCGTCGACACGCGCATGCGAGGGCCCGCGCTTCAAGTGGGCCTCCAGCACTTCAAGAGCCATCTCAGGTCCCCGAGAAACTACTTCAACCGAGCCATCAGGAAGGTTCTGTACATACCCGCCGAGTTTTAGTCGCTCCGCCTCGCGCATGACAAACCACCTGAACCCCACGCCCTGAACGCGCCCCCGGATAACCCAGCGGCGGAGGCTCATTTCTGACGTCGACGACGCAGGACATAAATCCCAATGACAATCAGCGTCACCGGAATCAGGACCAGCAGCGCCCACCTGACATAGCGATTGATCTCTTCGGTCCGCAGCACTCCCTCATTCTGACCGAGGAAGTATCCGATCCACGTGAGGATCGCGCACCACACCGCGGCGCCGACGGCTGTATAGAGAATGAACTTCGGCAGCGGCATCCGGTGCAGTCCTGCGGGAATCGAGATGAGGTGCCGGATCACCGGGAACAGCCGTCCGATCAGGGTGCTGATCTCTCCATGCTCGGCGAAGAACCGCTCCGAGCGCAGCAGGTTCTTTTCACTGAGAAAGACGTATTTGCCGTAGCGTTGGATCAGCGGCCGGCCGATGAGCTGCGCGCCGTAATAGTTGGCGAGTGCCCCAATGACGCTCCCCAACACGCCGCACACGAGCGCCACAGCGAAGCTCATCTGCCCCTTTGCGGCCCAGTAGCCCGCCGGCGGCATCACGAGCTCGCTCGGCACCGGCAGGATCGAAGACTCCATCGCCATGAGCGCGATGATGCCGGGGTAGCCAAGGTCGAGCAGCGTCTGCAGCAGCCAGTCGATGGACCGCTCAAGCATCGAAGCCGTGCTCCCCCACCAGCGGGACAAAGCGGGCGTCACCGATCGGCGTCGTCCGAATTCCCTCAGCCGTGCGACGGACCAGCGTGAGCGTCTGCGCGCCTTTCGCGCCCAGGGGGATGATCATGCGGCCAGTGGGCGAGAGCTGTTCGACGAGCGGCGGCGGGACCTCGGGGCCCCCGGCCGCGACGAGGATCGCGTGGTAGGGCGCATAGGCGCTCCACCCCAGCGTGCCGTCGCCCACCAGGACCGAGACGTTGCTGACCCCCGCGGCGCGCAGCGCCGCCTGCGCGGTCTCGGCAAGCGACCGCACGCGCTCGATCGTGAAAACCTGCTCCGCCAGCGCCCCGAGCAGCGCGGTTTGATACCCTGACCCCGTGCCGATCTCGAGGACGCGCTCGTTCCCCTTGAGACCGAGGGCCTCGAGATAGCGGGCCTGCGTGAAAGGCTGTGAGATCGTCTGCCCTACGCCGATGGGAAGGGCGGCGTCCTCGTACGCGCGATGGCGCACCGCTTCGGGAACGAACAAATGGCGCGGCGTCGCGGCAAAAGCGCGCAGCACGGAGAGGTCGCGAATGCCCTGGGCACGGAGCTGCTCGACCAGGCGCGCGCGGTAGCCGCCGTACGTGTCTCGGCTGCCTGTCACTTCCCCAGATCCCATTTCCTGACGACTTCGAGCAGCTTGTAATTCGTCAGGTCGACGTGCAGTGGCGTGACGGAGATGTACCCAGCCTTCACCGCCTGGAAGTCCGAATCGGCCCCACCCGACCAGGTCACGTGCCCTCCCCCGATCCAGTGGATCTCCCGGCCCCACGGGTCCTTCATCTTGGCGACCTCCTCGTGGAACACCCGGCTGCCAAGGTTGGTGGCCTTTACGCCTTTGACCTGGTCGCCCGGAATCGCCGGAAGATTGATGTTCAGCAGTGTCTCGCCGGGGAAATTTTCGACGCGCACGATGCGCTCGATGATCCGCTGCAGCCCCTGGCGATGGCTCTCGAGGTGCTCGAGATCGAAGCTGCCGTACGACACCGCGATGCTGGGGATGCCGGCTGCAAGTCCCTCCATCGCCGCGGCGACGGTACCCGAGTACAGCACGTCTTCGCCCATGTTCGGGCCATGGTTCACGCCGGAAATGACCCAGTTGGGGCCATCCGGCATGAGCGTGCTGAGCGCAAGCAGGACGCAGTCGGTCGGTGTGCCGTCGACCTGGAATGCCCCGTCAGATCGCCGGTGCGCCCGCAGCGGCCGGTGCAGCGTCAGCGAGTGCGATGTCCCACTCTGTTCGCGGTCGGGCGCGACCACCGTCACCTGCCCGACGGAGGCGCAGACATCGGCGAGCAGCGCGATGCCCGGCGCGAGGACGCCGTCATCATTCGAAACCAGGATGCGCAAACCGTTGTCGCTTGCAGTGCTCACGATGCTCCTGCCACGATCCGACCGGCGTGCCGCGCAAATGCGCGCGTCATCAGCCAGGTATCCGTCCACGACCGAAAGTGACTAGGCGGACCGTAGACCGTCGGGATGTCTACGGAGGTCACGCGAAAACCGGTGCGTAGCGCGTCGAGCAGAAAGTTAGCCTCGTACTCGTAGCGATCCCCAGCCGGCTGCAGGCGCTCAGCAACGGCGCGCGTAAACGCCCGGAACCCCGTTTGCGCATCGCGCACCTGCTGCCCGCCGATTCGTGACGCGAGGACCGCCGAGAACCAGTTGGTGAACCGACGGCCCAGCGGCATGGCGCGGTTGCGAGATCGCGCGCCCAGAACGAGATCGGCGCGGGCGTCGGAGATCGGCTGAATGAGGCGACTGATGAGCACGGGCGGGTGCTGGCCGTCGGCATCGAGGGTCACGATCACGTCCGCCCCGCCGGCACACGCCCGCGCAATGCCGCTGCGGAGCGCGACACCCTTCCCACGGTTTCGCGGATGAGCGAGCAGGGTGACACCGATCTCCCTCACCGCTTCCCCCGTCCCATCCGTGGACCCGTCGTCGACGATGATCACGTGTGCATCGGGAACAACCGCGCGTGTGTGCGCAACAATATCACGGATTGTAACCGCGGCCTGGTAGGCGGGAACGACGACCGCAACCCGCAACCTCAGGTCCCTTCGAGGATGCCGAGCACCGACTTGAGCTCGGCGCGGAGCTCCTTGACCGTTTCGGTGGCCAACGCACGCCGCGCTTCGGGCTTGAGCTCGCCCGAGCGACGGTACTGCTCGATTTTCTGGCGCGCGCCCTCGATCGTGTATTTCTCCGTGTACAGGAGGTGTTTCACGAGCATGATCAGCTCGATCTCGCGCCGCTGGTACACGCGATTGCCCGAGCGATTCTTGGCGGGATTGAGAAAACGGAACTGGCTTTCCCAGTAGCGCAGCACGTGCGGCTTCAGGTCGGTGAGCTGGCAGACTTCCCCGATGGAGAAGAACTCCTGGACGGGCTGGGCGGGTGTGCTGCTCATCGGCTCCCCCCCTCCCCTTCCGCCTTCAGCTCGCGCTCCATCAGGTCGCTCACGGCCTGGCGCGGCGGCTTGTTCTGGAACAGCACGTTGGCGACTTCGCGCGCGATCGGGAGCTCGACGCCGTGGCGCTCGCCCAGGGCCACAGCCGTGCGAGTGGTGTTGACGCCTTCGACGACGGCCGGTTTCCCCGCGAGCGCCTGGTCCAGCGTCTTCCCCTGCCCCAGCGCGACGCCCAGGGTGCGGTTGCGCGACAGGGCGCCGGTCGCCGTGAGGATCAGGTCTCCCATGCCCGCGAGGCCCGCAAACGTCATCGGCTGCGCCCCGAGCGCCACGCCGAGCCGCGTGATTTCAGCGAGCCCGCGCGTAATCAGGGCGGCGCGCGTGTTGAACCCGAGCCCCAGGCCTTCGAGGATACCGGCGGCGAGGGCAATCACGTTCTTGAGTGCCCCGGCCAGCTCGACGCCGACAACGTCGGTGTGTGAGTACACGCGAAAATAGTTCGTCGCGAAGACGCGCTGGGTACGCTGTGCGACGCCGTGATCGGTCGCCGCGGCCACGACGGCAGTCGGTTGCTGTTGAAAGACTTCCCAGGCGAACGACGGCCCTGAGAGCACCGCCACGGGAATGCTCGGCGGAAGCACCTCGACGAGGATGCACGACGGCCGCTCGAGCCGGTCAGGGTCGAGACCCTTGGACGCGCTTACGATGAGCGGTCGCGACCGGTCGATCGTCCTGGCAGCCTCCGCCATCACCGGTCGCACCGCGTGAGACGGCGCCGCGGAGACGATCGTTTCCGCACCACGGATCGCCGCCGCTAGGTCAGCCTCCGCTCGTAATGCCGGCGCGAGCGAGGCGCCTGGAAGGAACATCTCGTTCACGTGCCGCCGGTTCACGCCCTCGACGACGTCGGGTTCGCGCGCCCACATCGTGACCTGCTCGCCCTTGCGCGCGAGCAGGTCCGCGAGGGCTGTGCCCCAGGCTCCACCACCCACGACCGCGATCTTCATCGGTCGGACGGCCGGACGGTCGGCCGGTCGGATGGTCCGGTCCGGAACCGACTCTCGGTTCCCGCCAGGAGTCGCCCAATGTTCCGGCGGTGAGCGAAAATGATCAACGCGACGAGGGCGACGCTGGCCCAGAACACGTAGACCGAGTCGGGGGGAAACCCGAGGAGCCACACCGACAACGGGACGCTGGCGACCGCGATGATCGAGCTCAGCGACACGTACCCAGTGAGCCAGAGGCAGAGTCCCCACACCACGATGGCGAGCAGCACGGCCACGGGCGCGAGCGCCAGAAACATCCCGGCCGCAGTTGCCACGCCCTTGCCCCCCTTGAAGCTGACGTAGGGCGAGAACATGTGTCCGAGTACGGCCCCCCCCCCGACTGCCACCGAAAGCCAGGCTGGATGCGAAAACACAAGCACCGGCACGGCGCCCTTGGCGATGTCGAGCAGCGCGACAGGAATTGCGTACTTCCAGCCGAGGATCCGGTAGACGTTGGTGGCGCCCAGGTTCCTGGAGCCGTGTTCGCGGAGGTCGATCCCCCGCCCCAGTTTGCCGGCGATGTAACTGGTCGGCGTGGCGCCGAGTAGATAGGAGGCGAGAATCGCCAGGATGGCGTTCAGCGCCGCCCTCGCTTGCGCCGGAACTTGATGGTGAGCGGCGCCCCGGTGAATTCCCAGGCTTCCCGAAAGCCGTTGTGCAGGTAGCGCGTGTAGGACTCGGGGATCGCTTCGGGCCGGTTCGCGACGACGGCAAAGCGCGGTGGTGCCGTGCCAACCTGTGTGGCGTAGAACAGCCGCACCGACTCCCCCACCGGCTGCGGCGGCTGTTGGCGGGCGAGCAGCTGTTCCAGAACGCGATTGACTTCGGCCGTGGGCACGCGCTTCTCGCGTTCATCCGCCACGCTCACGATGGCATCGAGCAGTTTCGGAACGCGCTGGCCGGTCTTGGCGGAGACGTAGTAAAACGGAATGAACTCGAGGAACGGCGCGCGCGCCCTGATGTCCCGCTCCCCATCTCTCGCCGTGTTGGTCACCTTCTCTTCGATCAGATCCCATTTGTTCACGGCGATGATGACCGCGGCCCCGCGGTCCCATGCATCGTTGGCAATCTTCAGATCCTGCACGTGCATCCCGTCCTTGGCGTCGACAACCAGCAGGCAGACGTCGGCGCGTTCCATGGCGCGCGTGGTGCGCAGCGTCGAGTAGAACTCGAGGTCCTCTTTGTCTTTGCTGCGCTTGCGGAGCCCGGCGGTGTCGATGAACACGAGCTGGCGGCCCTGGTACTCGAATGGCGTGTCGATGGCATCGCGCGTCGTCCCCGGCTGGTCATTCACGACCAGGCGGTCCTGACCCAACAGCTTGTTCACGAGACTCGATTTCCCAACGTTCGGGCGCCCGACGACGGCGACCGCGATCGACTCGTCTGCGTCCGCCGGCGGCGTGTCAGGCAAGAGCGACACGAGCTGATCGAGCAGGTCGCCGCTGCTCTTCCCGACTGCGGCGGACACCGCGAACGGGTCACCGAGACCGAGCTCGTAGAACGCGAGCTGTCGCGTTTCGTCGGGAAGATCGTCGGCCTTGTTCACGACGAGGATCAACGGCCGTTTTACCGTGCGGAGGTATTGCGCGATCTCGAGGTCCATCGGGTGGACGCCCGACTCGATGTCGACCACGAACAACAGCACGTCGCTGTCGGCGACGGCCTGCTCGACTTGCGAGCGAATCGCGCGGTTCATGGGATCCGACGACCCAACGACCAGACCGCCCGTATCGACCAGCCAAAACCTGCGCCCGTTCCATTCCGCGGGAGCAAAGTGGCGATCGCGCGTCACGCCCGGCTGGGCGTCCACGATCGCCTGGCGCCGTCCGATGATGCGGTTGAAGAGCGTGGACTTGCCGACGTTGGGGCGGCCGATGATGGCGACGGTGGGGATGTTCACGCTGCCACCTGTTCCCCAACCAAGGCATCCGCGAAGTCGTACGACAGCTTGATCGGCATGGGCAGCTGCGATGCCAGGTCGTGCGCCTCCATGTCATCCATGAACAACAGATCGTCATTCACCGACTCGGCGGGCAGTAAGGCGAGATCCAGATCAGTTCGCTCTTTCAGCGCGGCGAGGACCGCCCTGCCGGGAAGCAAGCCGGCGGTGGTAACCGACGGCCCAAATAGCGGGTTTTCCAAGGCCAATATCTCAAAGTGGGCGCCCGTGATCTGCGTGAGCTCAGGCACGATCTGTGGGATCAATGGCCCCATCGCCGTCCCGGTGACGATCCCGATGCGCTTATCCCGCCAGCTATCGGGCTCAAGTCGCGCGGCTTGAATGCGCGTTTGGAGATAGCGCACGGCGCCGACGCCGTTCTCCCGCTGCTCGAAGTCGCCGTACCACTCCGCCGGCGGCAGCGGAATGTCAGCCTGCAGATAAAGATCGTCGGCCCCGTAGCACCAAGGCGCACCGCGATCCGCCACGGCGCGCGCCGCGAAGTCACCGACCGTCGCGAGCGCGGCCCGGCACTCTTCGCGCGTGGGCTGGCGCACCAGGGCATGCTTGCTGAATTCGGTCAACGCGACCGGAACCACGGAGACCGACAGGATCGCGGGCCCGAGACCGTACAGGTCGCTCAACGTGCGCACGAGCTGGGGCCCATCATTGATGCCGGGCACCAGGACGACCTGCGTGTGGAACGCGATCCCCCGCTCCACAAACCAGCGCAGCTGCGGAATGACGTCCTCCGCCTCGGGATTGCGAAGCAGCCAGCGGCGCACCACGGGGTCGGTCGCGTGCACGGAGACGTAGAGCGGCGACAGCCGGTACTCGACGATACGCTCCAGGTCCCAGCGCTTGAGGTTGGTCAGGGTCGCGAAATTGCCGTAGCGGAACGAGAGGCGGTAATCGTCGTCCCTGATGTAGAGGGCTTGCCGCATCCCCTGCGGGTTGCCGTCCACGAAACAGAAGTCGCAGTGGTTGGCGCAGCGGCGGATCCGGGGCGGCTCCAATGTCACCCCCATCGGCAGCCCTTCGGGGCGTTCGACGTCGTACTCGATCTCCTCGCCCGAGGGGAGCCGGGCGCGCAGCACGAACTGGTCGTCCGCGGTCAGGAACTCCCAATCGAGAAAGTCCTCGAGGGGCTTGCCATTCACCTCGAGGAGCTCGGTTCCTGGGATGAGTTCGAGGGCAGCGCCCAGCGAGTCGGGTGCCACCGCCTGTACGCGAATCACTGCTGACCACCTGAGGTTCAAGGAGTTTCTGAAGCTAACGGCGCAACTTCAACGCGTAATATCGCTTAGGAGGGGTCGTGCTGCAAGGAGATTAACGCCGCGGAGAAGACACCTCAATTCGCGTCTCGTCACTCGCGCCGGAGGCCGTAACCGCTCTGACGACATGCGTTCCCGGCTGGAGCGCCCAGCGCGACTCGAGGACTCGGCGGCCGTCGATGAACCACCGAATGGCGCCGCCGGGCGTTGCCGAGGCCCGCAGGGCGATCGTGGCGTAGCGAGCGTCCATGCCGGGAGGGATCTCGTAGCGGTCGCCGGAGCGTGGGGAGACAATCTGGAATTGGGCCCCGCCGCCCCTCGCCGCCGCCCCATTCGCCGCCGCCTCATTCGCCGCCGTCTTTATCGCCGCCGTTTCACCTGCCGCCGCCTTACCATTCTGCTCCGCCCATTCGACGTATTCCGCGGGCCAGAGCACGGTACCGTCGCGGTGCCAGTCGCAGTCCCTTGTGGGTGCCGTGCCCGGCAGGAACCACTCGGCGAGATCGGCGCAGCCTGCAGTCGCCCGCAAACCCGACAGCGCGCAGATCCGCACGCGCGTCGCGCCGGCGTCACTGGGACTCGGCAGCACACCCGGCGCGGAGCGACGCGCCGTGACCAGCATCGCGCGATGCAGCAGCGGTCCCGCGCCCGTCACGCCGCTCACGCCCTGCATCGGCTGCCCATCGAAGTTGCCCACCCACACCGCCACGGTGAAACCGCCGGTGACGCCCACTGCCCAATTATCGGTGAAATGATGACTCGTGCCCGTCTTGACCGCCGCAGGGAACGGGAAGTCGAATGGCGTCTCGACTCCGAAACCGGGAATTCGTGCGATCGGGTCTGCGAGCACGTCAAGCACCAGGGCCGCAGATCCCGCAGATATGAAACGACGATCCCCCGCAGATCGCGCCGCAGGTCCGACCTCGCGCCACTCGGTCGCGTGCCAGATGCCGCCGGTCGCCAGCGCGCGGTAGCCATTGGCAAGCTCCAGCAGCGTGACGTCGCCGTTACCCAACGCGAGCCCCAGGCCATAGTACTGGGCGCTGCGCGTCAACGAGCCGAATCCCGCGCCATGCAGGACCCTGAGCAGGCTGGCGGCGCCCACGCGATCGGCAAGCTCCACCGCGGGCACGTTGTACGAGCTTGCAAGCGCCTCGCGCGCGCGCACGGGGCCGTGGAAGCGCCGGTCGTAGTTGCGCGGCTGATACGGACCAGTGGATGTCGCATACGCACGGGCGAGATCGGGCAAGACGGACGCCGGCGTGTACCCGCGATCGAACGCCAGCCCGTACAAAAACGGCTTCAGCGCCGAGCCGGGCTGGCGGGGGGACACCACCATATCCACCTGGCCCGCGGAGTCGGCCCAGAAGTCGGGCGACCCCACCCAAGCGAGCAGCTCGCCGGTGCCATTGTCCAGCACGACGAGCGCCGCCTCGCGCACGCCGCGATCCGAAAGACTCGTGACGGTGTGCCGGACCTCCGCTTCGAGCGCGGTTTGGAGCGGCAGATCGAGCGAGGTGCGCCACGTTCCCCCATTGGCCGTGGTATCCAACCATTGGAGTACACGACTCGTGAAGTGCGGCGCGAGGAAGGGCGGAGTGGCTCGCGGGAGAACGAGCGGCTCGCGACCGGCACGACCCAAGGCATCGGCATTCGCGTAGCCGTAGCGTCCGATCCGGCCCAGCACCAGCGCACGCCTGCTGCGCGCGCGATCCGGCGCGACAAAGGGGTTGTCGGTCGAGGGCGCGCTCGCCAAGCCGGCGAGCAGCGCCGCCTGGCCGAGTGACAGGCGCGCTGCCGTGGCATTGAAGTAGAGCGCGGCGGCCGCTTCAACGCCGACCGTTCCCTGCCCCAACGGCACGCGGTTCAGGTACTGCTCGAGGATTTCCTGCTTGGAGAGATGCCTCTCCAAACGGAGCGCCCAGAACGTCTGGATTACTTTGCCGTGCCACGTGCGGCCGACGCCTGGTTGCAGCAGCCGCGCGAGCTGCATCGTGATCGTGGACGCGCCCGAGCGCACCCGACGAGCCCGCAGGTTGTCTTTGATCGCACGGCCCACGGCGCGGGGATCGACGCCGTGATGCTCGTAGAAGCGGTGGTCCTCGCCGGCGACAAACGCCTCCAGCAAGTCCGGGTCGATCTCGCCGAGTCTGAGCCAACGCTGCAACGACCCGTCCCCCGCGCGTGTGCTGCGCAGCACCAGGCCGTTGCGGTCTTGGAGCGTCAGGCTCGCCACACGGGGCGGCGACGTGAGCGCTCGCGGCAACGGGAGCGCAATCCAAATGCCGGCCCACAGCCACGCGGCGGCGATAGTGCCACCGGCGATCGCCAGAGCCCGTCGGCGTCGGCTCATGGCTTGCGCTCGGTCACAGTGAAGACGCCGCCGTCACTCCGCCCCTGCACGGCCGGGTTGTACATCTCCTCCGCGTGCGCCGGCGGCCGCACGAACGTGCCCGGCGTGGTCGCGCGCGCGACGTACGTCGCGGTGTAGCGTCCGGTCCAGAGCACCGTGGCGACGTACACGACGCGATCGTCGCGCAGCTCTTTGTGATCGAATGGCGACCACCAGCCGGCATCCCAGCTGCCGTAGTACCAGCCCCACGGGTAGTAGTCGGACTCGCTTTCTTCGCCCTCAGTCCGAGTCTCCGGCGCGGTGGCACCGGGGCCGGGAAGTTGACCCGTGGTGCGTAGACTCAAGTCGACTGCCTCGAGTCCTGCCGGCAATGGATCGGTGAGCGCAACGAATTGCCGGTCGGCCGGCACCGTGATCCGCAGCCGCACGCGCACCAGGGAGCCCTCGGTGACGCTGACGATCGGTTTGCCCGTCTCGTAGTCCTCGTACCACCGCTCCACCTGAATCCCCTGCTGATCGGGTGTAACCGGCCGTTGGCGCGGGACGTCATGCACGGTCACGTAGAAAAAGAGGGGGGCGCTGCCGGACGTCCCGCCATCCGTGGCGCGCACGTTGAGGACGACGCGTTGACCGCCACCCTTGGCATTCGAAACGGCTCCGGTGAGCGGGCGCGTGACCTCACGGAGCGAATCGCTCCGCGAACGGAACACAACCTGATTGCCTGCCCGCACTTCGTAGCCGCGCTGTACGGCGCGCGTCTGCCGCGCCGTGAAGTCGGCAAGCGCAGCGGCCGCTGTTCCGAAGTCCTGCGTGTTCCAATACCACCTGCTCCCCCCCCCGCCGGTCCCTCGCGTTTGCTCGACCAGTGTTTCGACCAGCGGTCCGATCAGGGCGTTGGTCGAATCCACCACCAGGGTGGCAGACAGGAGTCGCGCCACCGGCCGCTGGCTCGAGGGGAAGTAGAACCAGTAGGCCTGCCGCGCGGAGTCCGGCAGCACGGCCCGCCGACCCTCGACCCGTACCGAGGCCCAGATCGGAGCGATCAGTTGGCGGGCCGCGCCGCGGGCTCCGCGGCGCGCCATCATCTGCGCCAACCGGAGCCGGTCCTCCCACGAGAGCTGCGCCGCCTGGCGGAACAGCTCGTTCTCTGTGGGCAAATCTGCCCGCCCCGCACGGCTCAGGAAATCGGCAGCGGCGACCTGCTCGGCGAGGAGGACGCGGAGGTTCGCGTACCACATGGCAATCGGCGCCATGATTGTGCCGCGCTCGTGCGCACTGCGATACAAGTAGTTGCTGAGCCGGGCGACCACCGAGTCACGCACGGGAATGCCGGCGTCGCGCGCCGCAAGCAGCGCCTCACCGGCGTACGCACTCAGCCACGGCGTCGTCCAATCTTCGGCGGACCACAGACCGATTCCTCCGTCCGGCCGTTGGCGCGCACTCAGCACCGCGACGCCCTGCTCGATCTCGGTCCGTGCGCGCTCGGTTGTGAGACCGGTGAGCGGCGCCACCGGGCCGGCCCGGTAGATCGCGATCAACGGAAGCATTTCGGAGGCGATCTGTTCAGAGCAATCGAACGGATAGACCGCCAACCAGCGATAGCTGCCCGCCAGGACCGCCAGCGGAGTCGTGCCGATACCGAACTCGAGACGCGAACGGTCCGGATCGACCGGCTCCGGGAGATCGATGACGACGGTGCTCGTATCGACGACGCTGCCGGTGACGGTGTACGCCCGCGGCGCGTAGACGGGGCGTCCCGCCAGCCGCACGAGCACCGCGTCGGAATCATTCTGCGACGCGACATCGAAGCGGAAGGTCGTCGAATCGGCGGTCGTGTCCCTGAACGCGAACCGAACTTCGCTACCACGTCCCGGAGCGAGCGTCACCGTCCGGGTAGCGGCGCCACTGCGCACCACGCCCTTTGCATCGGCGCGCACCGTAACGGTCGGCGTGCCACCGGCGCGTTGGTTCACCACGACGCCGGCGGTGAACGCGTCCCCGGATCGCAGAAAACGCGGCAGCGCTGGCCGCGCCAACAGAGGCCGCGTCACGAGCAGCGGCGATTCACCGTGCCCGTAGCGGTCGCCCGCGGTCACCGCAACGGCCATGACGCGGAATGTCGTGAGGTTGTCGGGCAGCTTGGCGACCGCCACGGCCGTGCCGCTGGAATCGGTCTCGACGTCGCCGAGGAAGAATGCCGTGGCGGCAAAGCGCGAGCGCAGAATGTCGCCGCCGCCGAGCCCCCCGCCGCCACCGGGCTCCTGCTCGCCCTTGATCGACGTTCCCTCCTGCTCCAGTACTTGCGGCGCAATTGCAACGAGATTGCTCGCGAGCCGCAGGCTGACGCCGCGGGGCTGGTACAGCAGATCGAGCGGGTCGGGTGTCTTGTACCCCGTCAGCGACAGCACACCTTCGTCCACGGCCCAGAGTGTCACCTCGCTGCGCCGGCCTCTTCCACCGGCGTCGCGCACGCGGATCTGCACTCGGGCACTGTCTCCCGGCCTGTATTCGGTCAGCAGCGGCTTCACGTCCACGGCGAGTCGTTTCACTTCAGGTGTGACGCGCAGCTCCGCGTATCCCACGCGCAACGTCGGGCGTCCGGGATCGGCGATCCCGCCGGGCGGCGCACTGCGGCCACGCACCAGCACCATCGATACAAATACGTTCGGCGCGTACGCCTCGGTGATGCGAAACTTGAGCGAGGTTGCGCCCGCGCTGACGCGCACGCGGCGCTGTTCGATCAGGCCCTCGCGCTCCACCGTGACCCACGCCTCGGCGTTTGTGAATGGCGAGGCGACGAGGATCGTCGCGGTGTCCCCAACGGAGTAGCGCGTCTTGTCCGGGATGAGGTCCATCTTGAACTGATTGTCGTCGTTCCAGGGGATCCAGTCCTTGCCGGTCGCCCAGCGATAGAAGCTCGTGGACGCTGCCCGCCCGATCTCATCCTTGGCGCTGAACGAGATGATGTAGGTGCCACCCGCTTTGGGTGTGAATTGGCAGTTCACGGGATCAGTAGCGCTCACCAGATCGCAGTGTGCGACGGTGTCGGCGACCCACTCACCGATCTGTTCGTCGACGCCGTCCCGCGACCGCTGCACGCGATGCCACTCGCGTCGGACGATCGTGCCCTTGATTCGGACGCCGGCGACGTGCCGGCCGTCGGGGCGCGCCGCGAGCACGGCGATTTGCTGCGGATTTCCGGCGGTCCAGAAATACTCATTGCCGAGCGGTCGGGCGGCGATGTAAAACGACGCGGGGTGGACGAGGACGCCGGCAGACGCAGCGACGGTCTGACGGTTCACGTCGGTCACCGTCGCCTGGAGCCGGGCGTTCGCGGGGCGTCCTTCGATCGCGGTGAGCGGAAGACGCAGCGTCAGACGGCCGGCGGCATCCAGCGTATCCACGCCAGTCGACGTCGTCCGCACCTGCGACCGTGAGGCGTTCCCTTCCCACTCCTCCCACCACCAGCCGTTTTCGCCCAGGTAGTAGCGGTCCAGCCCCGGAATATCGAGGCCGTACGCGGTGCCCGGTTCGACATTGAGTGTCCAGTTGACGGCGGCGCGGGCCATCGGCGCGCCGAAGAGGTAACGCGCCTCGACGTTGCCGTGGAGCGAGTCGCCGTTGAAGCGCGGTGCGCTGTCGGCGGTGACCGTGACGAGAAACTCCGGCGGCCGGTATTCCGCCACGCGGTAGCTCGTGCTCGCGATATCCTGCCAGGTGCCGCGTTTGACCTGCAGCGACACATTGTACGTGCCGAGCGGCAAGTCGTTGCCGAGTTTCAGCGTCTGCGCGGCGGTACCGAACGGGGAGAGGCGCACGATCGAGTCGCGCATCACGCCGCCTTCCCGATCCTTGAACACCCAGCGCAGCGAATCGGTGGCGCCCGGTACGCTCAACGCACCCAGGGCGCCGTTGCGGACGATTGCTTTCACGTAGACCGGCTCGCCGGGACGATAGATGCCTCGTTCGGTGAACACGGCGGCCGCCACCGGTAGTCGGTCCGCGCCCGACGCCGAGCCGATGTTGAAGCGCCACGGCGAGAGATCACCGGACCAGGAATTGATCGCCACGACTGCCCGATCGAGCGCCAGGCGGGCGGAGACATAGCCCGCAAACCCGCGCTCCACGTAGTCGCCGTTTTCACTCGTGTCGCGCAGACCGGCCAACCGGACGAGGCCCTGCGCGTTCGTCGTGCCGCGAGCCCGGACGCGGCCGGTGGGATCGTGCAGCTCGACGTCGACGCTCGACTTTGGGATACCGTCCTGCACGCCGGTGACCCAGACGAGCGCCTCTTCCTGGCCAACGCGCGCGGTGATGCCGAGATCGGTGGTTTGTAGCAGGGCAATCGGAGCCGCCCGGGAGCGCGATTTCACGTTGCTATCCGCTGCGTACGTGACGCGCACCGCGCTCAACGTCGGCCCTCCCTGCCGGGCGGCGTAGACGGGTGCTCGGACCACGCTCACGAGGTTCACATCGCGCCGCGATTCGACGCCGAGCGAACGCTGGGTCGCCCCTGGGGCGAGCTTCGCCCACACATCGCCCAGGTTCCACGCCGGTGCGCGCAGCACCAGCGCCTCGAGGCTGTCGGGCACGGGCGCCGTGGTGACGAAGACCGTGTCGACGTTGACGTGCCGGACCGGGAATGTGCGGTACCCGTTTCGCTCGACCAGCATCATGCCGTAGTCGTATGTCACCGCCGGGTCGTATCCGGTCGTCCCGAATGCCTTCACGGGATTGCCCAGGAGACGCTGTCCGAAGACGTCGTGCAAAATCAGCGTGTCGACGATGACCGCGTAGCCGGTCCTCGGCTTCAATGACGCATCGAGCGTCCAGGTGGCCGATTCTTCGTTCGTATCCGAGACGGCAATCGCAATGCGCGGCAGGAGGTGGATACCCCGCAGCACCTCGGCGCCGCGCACCGGCGTCGAGAACTCGATCCGCGGCGGCCCTGCGGGACAGCTGGCCCAGGTCCAGCCACAGCTCGCCGAGAGCAGCGCGAACGGCCCGTATGTGGCGAGACTCCAGCGCAGGTAGGGACTCGTGCCTTCAGGGTCGAGCTCGGATGGCACCGCGAGGAACCCACTGCACGCCTTGGGCAACGGTGTGATTGGCGTGAACCGCACCACGCGGCGGAGCGCGTCCACTCCGCGATCGCGCTGCCAGCCGCCTGCCTGGCGATAGCGCCACGAGTCGTCGTCCTTGATCGGCCGCTGCGATACGGCCTTCAGGCGGACGACGAGCACCGGGCAAGCGCGATCGAACTGGATGTAGACGCGTTTCGTCAGGTCGCCGAGATCGACCGGATTGCTCCAGACGACTTCGAATTGCGCGTCCGGCTTGAGGAATCGCCCCGCCTCGTCGGGACCCGCCGGCGCTCCGGTCAACGCCACCGTGCCGTGGACGCGGAAGGCGAAGGTGTAGGCCTTCTCGAGCCGGCTGCCGTCCATGGCAATGAACTCGTTGCTCACGGTAACGGTGTACTCGGTGGCGGGGCTGAGGGGCGCGGCGGGCGTGAACCGCAATGTGATCGGATCGCGCCACTCCAGCTTGCCCGGTACAGCAGGTGAGATCGTGAAGATCCGTTGCGGATCGACAGTGGCATCGAGGGACCCAGCGACCGGCCGATCGAATGTGACCGAGACGACGGTGGTGGCGGCCGCGCGATCAGTCGGTGTGACCCGGAGGACACGCAACGGTGTCGGCGAGGACACGACGAGACTACTGATGGCGAGCGTAACGACGGCGGAGAGCGCGCGCATACAGTCCTTATCGAGGGGTTCATAATAGCAAAAAGCAAAAAAGGGACCAACGGTGGTTGGTCCCCTTTTTTCGTCTGTCACATCAGAGCGGGCGGCGGGATTCGAACCCGCGACGTCCAGCTTGGGAAGCTGGCATTCTACCCCTGAATTACGCCCGCAGGTTACTGCGCTCCCAAGTTAGCCGCGCGCCGCTCGACGCGGTACTCCATCGGTCGTGGGATTGTGCCAGCCCCTGTGCGCCGCGACGAGCGCGTCGGCCTCCTTTGGTCCCCACGTGCCGCGCTTGTATGGGACCGCCCGAGGATGGGATTTCAGTACGGGATCAACCGCCCTCCAGGCCGCCTCGATCGCGTCCCATCGCGTGAAGAGCGCGCCGTCGCCGCTCAGGGCGTCGCTCAGCAGGCGCTCGTAGGGCGACTGGGCGCCGACCAGTTCCTCGACCATGTACAGCTCGCGTTGGTCGCCGACGAACTCTTTGCCCGGGCGCTTGACGCGAGCGGCCAGGGCGACCGCCGGGTCGGGGGAGAGCCGGAAGCGCAGATAATTCGCCGGACCGGCCGACGGGGCCGAGTCGGCGAACAGCTGCGCCGGCGGCGGCTTCAACTCAACCAGCACCTCGGCGGCTGTCTCGGGGAGGCATTTTCCCGAACGCAGGTACCACGGTACTCCCTCCCACCGCCATGAGTCGATGCAGAGCCGCACGGCGCAGAAGGTCTCGACATCGGAATCGCGCGCCACGCCCGATTCTTCCCGGTAACCGGCGTACTGGCCACGCACCAGATCACGCGGCTGCAGCGGTCGCATCGCTTCGAAGACCTTCGCTTTTTCGGTGTGGACCGCGCCAAAATCCCGCGTCACGGGCGGTTCCATGGCCAGGAGCGCGACAATCTGGAACAGGTGGTTTTGAATCACGTCGCGCAGGCACCCCGTTGTCTCGTAGAAGGCGCCGCGGCCGTTCACGCCGAACTGCTCGGCAAGGGTGATCTGGACACTGGCGACGTAGTTACGATTCCAGATCGGTTCCAGGAAAGAGTTGGCAAAGCGGAAGTAGAGGATGTTCATGATCGCCTCCTTCCCCAGGAAATGATCGATCCGGAAGATCGCGTCCTCGGGGAATACTGCCCGCGCAACGGCGTTGAGCTCGCGCGCGGAGGCCAGATCGCGGCCGAACGGCTTTTCGACGATGACCCGCGCGTTGTCCGCCAGACCGGCAGCGCCGATCCCTTGAATCACCGTCTCGAATAGCGCGGGAGGGATCGCGAGATAGTGCGCGGGGCGTCGCGACTTCCCCAGCGCACGCTTGAGCGCCGCGAAGGTCTCCGGGTTGTTGTAGTCCCCGGACACGTACTGGAGGAGGGACAAGAGGCGACTGAGCGCGCGCTCCTCCACCGGGGCGCCGGACTGCTTGACACTGTCGGTGACCCGCGCCTGCAGCTGCCCCACATTCCACGCCCGGGAAGCCACTCCAACTACTGGAACCGCAAGGACACCGCGCTGCACCATCGCGTAGAGCGCGGGAAAGATCATTTTGTGGGCGAGGTCGCCCGTCAGGCCGAACAATACCAGCGCATCGGACGCTGCCGGACGGTCAGTCATCCGGCGAGCGCCTTGTCGACAATCACCTGCGCCTCCTGCACGATGCGGTTCAACTCGTCCCTCCCTCGGAAGCTCTCGGCGTAAATCTTGTAGAGATCCTCGGTGCCCGACGGCCGGGCGGCGAACCATCCGGTCGCGGCGCTGACCTTCACGCCCCCGATTGGCGCGTGGTTGCCGGGAGCTTCGTTGATGATGCTCTGGACCTTTTCCCCGGCGAGATCGGCGCCCTGCACCTGGCCCGGTGAGAGCGCCGCGAGCCGCCGTTTTTGTGCCGGGGTCGCGGGCGCCTCGACCCGATCGTACGCCGGCGCACCAAATTCGCGCGTCAAATCACCGTAGAGCTCTCCTGGGTCGCGCCCGGCCCGCGCCATGATCTCGGCCGCGAGCAGTGCCAGCACGATGCCATCCTTGTCCGTGGTCCACGCGGTTCCGTCGCGGCGCAGCAACGTGGCCCCGGCACTCTCTTCCCCGCAGAAGCCGAGGGACCCGTCGCCGAGGCCCGCGACGAACCACTTGAAGCCGACCGGTACCTCGTGGAGCCGACGGCCGAGCTTCGCGGTCACCCGATCGATCATGCCGCTGCTTACGACGGTCTTCCCGACCCCGGCGTCCGCCCGCCACTGCGGCCGATGCGTGAAAAGATGTTGGATAGCGACCGCGAGATAATGATTGGGCGGCAGCAGCCCCGTGCTCCGCGTGACGACGCCATGACGATCGTGATCGGTATCGCAGGCGAAGGCGATGTCGAAGCGGTCCCTCAGCCCGATCAGGCGCTGCATCGCATAGGACGACGACGGGTCCATCCGGATGCGGCCGTCCCAATCCACCGACATGAACCGGAACGTCTCATCCACGACGTCGCTCACGACCGTCAG
>Ga0193711_1000042_pt1 | contig 24549 bp, 24 predicted proteins | sample H3m2metaG_FD_144922 | JGI IMG/M metagenome (GOLD analysis project Ga0193711, IMG submission 144922) | Soil microbial communities from a riparian zone of the East river system, Colorado, United States - H3m2 | ecosystem: Environmental > Terrestrial > Soil > Riparian zone | place: USA: East River...
CCGAGCGCTCAAAGCCGCGGGCGTCGACGCCGTCAACGTACCCGACGGGCCGCGCGCGCAGAGCCGCATGGGGGTATTGCCGTCGGCACTCATGATCGAGCGCGAAGTCGGGATGGAGACGGTGATCCATTACTGTTGCCGCGACCGTAACCTGCTCGGCATGCTCTCCGACATCATCGGGGCGCATGCGGCAGGGCTGCGCAACATCCTGATCATCACCGGCGATCCGCCCAAGATGGGACCGTATCCCGAAGCGACGGCGGTGTTCGACATCGATTCGATCGGACTCACGAATCTCGTCTATCGCCTGAACCAGGGACTCGACCCCGGCAACAACCCGCTGGGCGGCGCGACCCGCTGGGCGATCGGCGTCGGCGTGAACCCCGGCGCGAACGATCTGGATCGCGAGCTGTCGCGCTTTGCGTGGAAGGTAGACGCGGGAGCCGAGTATGCGGTCACGCAGCCGGTGTTTGACGCGCGCCAGCTCGAGGCGTTCCTCAAGCGCGTCGAGCAATTCAAGACGCCGATCGTCGCCGGGATCTGGCCGCTCATCTCGCTCCGCAATGCCGAGTTTCTCGCGAACGAGGTGCCGGGAGTGTCGGTCCCGGAAGATGTGCTGCAGCGTATGCGCAAGGCGCAGGAGAAAGGAAAGGAAGCCGCGCTGGCCGAGGGTGTGGCGATCGCGCGCGACATGTTCTCCAAAGTGAAGCAGATGGTACAAGGAGTGCAGGTGAGCGCGCCGTTCGGGCGTGTGGAGATCGCGTTGCAGGTATTTCAGTAGACGTCATCAGGGGCCATGCCGGAGCTCCCCGACATCACGATCTACCTCGAAGCGCTGGCCCCCCGCATTGTCGGCCAGCCGCTCGAACGCGCGCGTATCGTCAGTCCTTCGCTCCTGCGTACCGTCGACCCACCGTTGAGCGCGGCGGAGGGCCGCAAAGTCGTGGGACTACGGCGCCTGGGGAAGCGCATCGTCTGGGAGATGGAGGGCGACGTCTTCCTCGTCTTCCATCTGATGATCGCCGGCCGCTTCCGGTGGCGCCCGGAAGGCACGAAGCCGCCCGCCAAAGTGGGCCTGGGGTCATTCGACTTTCCAACAGGGACTTTGCTGCTCACCGAAGCGAGCCCCAAGAAACGGGCGTCGTTGCACGCCGTGGCCGGCGAGGCCGGCCTCGCACCGCACGATCGGGGCGGGCTCGACGTGCTCGCCGCAGATCGTGCACAATTCAAGGCACGCCTTGAATCGGAATCACATACGCTGAAACGCGCGCTCACCGATCCCCAGCTGTTCGACGGTATCGGCAACGCGTACTCGGACGAGATCCTGCACGCAGCGAAGCTGTCGCCGTTTCAGCTCTCGACAAGACTCTCGGATGACGAAGTGGATCGGCTGCACGTCGCCACGCAGCATACGCTGCACGAATGGATCGATCGGTTGCGCGAGGAGGCGGGCGGCGATTTCCCCGAGAAGGTGACGGCATTTCGCAAGGAGATGGCGGTGCACGGCAAGTACAAGGAGCCCTGCCCCGTCTGCGGCTCACCCGTACAGCGCATCCGTTACGCGGCCAATGAGGCGAACTACTGCGCGACGTGTCAGACCGGGGGGCGCGTGCTCGCCGATCGCTCGTTGTCCCGACTGCTCAAGCAAGATTGGCCGCGCTCGCTCGAGGAATGGGAGGCGAAGCTCGGGCGATGACGATCCGGCGCGCGCTCGCCGCCGACGCGGAGGCTGTCGGACGCATTCACGTCGAATCGTGGAACGTCGCGTACCGGGGCATCATGCCGAACGACGTCATCGCGCGAACCGACCTCGCCTATCGAACGCAGTTCTGGACGGAGCGGATCGCCGATCCTGATTGGCCCGTATTCCTGATGGAGGAGCAGGGTGAAGCCGTGGCGTTCTGTCAGATGATCCCTACCAGGGATGCCGACGATGACGCCGCGCGCGTCGGCCACATCACGTCGCTGCACGTGCTGCCGCAGCTGCGCGGCCGGGGCTACGGCCGGATGCTGATCGATCATGTGTTCGCGGAGTTTCGGCGCCGGGGATTTGTGGAGGTGACGCTGTGGGTCCTGGAAGAAAACCAGAGTGCCCGGCGATTTTACGAGAAGTACGGTTTTCGTCAAGACACGGGCACGCGCCGCTACCCAAAAACCAATGTGCCGGAGGTTCGTTACCGGATTGCAATCCGTGGTTAACTTCCTGTTCCCCTTCACCATTAATCGGAGTTACACCGTGCGACGTGTTCTTTCCGTCTCCCTCCTGGCTGCCGCCTTCGTCACCACCCGGGCCACCGCACAGTTCCCCCAGCCCTCCGGCTTCGCGGTCGAAGATCCCGTGCTGCGTCGCATCTGGGCGATCGAAACCGACAGCTCGCAGCTCCCGCACCTCGCGCAGGTGCTCTTCGACTCGCTCGGCCCGCGGTTGACGGCCTCGCCCGGCATGACCGCGGCGCAGAATTGGTTGCTCGCGACCTACACGGCTTGGGGAATCACGGCGCGGAAGGAACAGTACGGCACGTGGCGGAGCTGGCGCCGCGGCAGGACACACATCGATCTCGTCGCGCCGCGCGTGCGCACCCTCGAAGGCACAGCGCTCGCCTGGAGCCCACCGACACCGCGCGGTCGACCGCTGCGCGCCTCCGTCGTGATTCTGCCGGACGTCGCTGACAGCGCCGCGCTCGTCGCGTGGCTGCCCCAAGCTCGTGGCAAGTTTGTGCTCATATCAGTGCCGCAGCCGACCTGCCGGCCCGACGACAGCTGGGAGAAGTGGGCGACGCCGAGTACCGTCGACTCGATGAAGGCGCGGCGCACCGCTGCACAGCAGGCGTGGCAGCAGCGCCTGCAACGTACCGGCTACGTCACCGGTGGTGGCGTCGCGGGGGCCGCCGGGCTTTCTCGACGCCTCGAGGCAGCCGGCGTCGCCGGCATCATCGGCAGCTTGTGGTCGCAGGGGTGGGGCGTGCAGAAGATCTTCACGGCGTATACCGACCGCGCTCCCGTTCTCGATATCGCCTGTGAGGACTACGGACTGCTGTACCGGCTCGCCGAGAACAAACAGAGTCCGATCATCGAAGTGACCGCCGAGTCACAGGCGCTGGGCGAGGTTCCGGTCTTCAACGTCGTCGGCGAGATGAAAGGCAGCCAGCTCCCCAACGAGTTCGTCATGCTCTCGGCGCACTTCGACTCGTGGGACGGCGGCTCGGGTGCGACCGACAACGGCACCGGCACAATCACGATGCTCGAGGCCATGCGGATCCTGAAGCAGGTCTATCCGAATCCGCGGCGCACGATTCTGGTGGGCCATTGGAGCGGCGAAGAGCAGGGCTTGAACGGCTCACGCGGCTACGTGCACGATCATCCCGAAGTCGCGAGCGGACTGCAGGCGCTCTTCAATCAGGACAACGGCACCGGCCGCGTCGAAACCATGAGCGCGTCGGGATTCCCCGATGCGGGCGCGAGTCTCGCGCGCTATCTCGCCCGCGTGCCCGCCGACATCACCCGCAACATCAAGTTTGGCTTCCCCGGCGCGCCCTCGGGCGGCGGGACGGATCACGCGTCGTTCGTCTCCTGCGGCGCGCCGGGATTCGGCCTCGGCTCGGGCGATTGGGATTACGGCCGTTACACCTGGCACACCAACCGCGACACCTACGACAAGATCAGTTGGGACGACGTGAAGAACAACGCGGCGCTCGCAGCAATGCTCGTGTATCTGGCAGCCGAGGACACCGTTCGCATGTCGCGCGAAAAACGGACCGTGTTTTCATTGACCCCCGGCGGTCAGCCGGGCGCGTGGCCGGAGTGCCGTGACGCTCAGCGCACCACGCCGCCGCTGGCACCGGCCGTCGTTCCGCCAGCAGCTCCGGCGCGCCCCTGAGGCGAGGAGTTCTCACATGTTCGACATGGATCGCTGGCTCAAGCGGCTGTGGCTGGTGAACGGGGTGCTGCTCCTGCTCCTGACGCTGTTGGGCACGGGCGCACTTGTCGTGACATGGCTCTCGGGAGCGTTTGGCGGCAAGAATGCGGTCCTCGCTCCCGCCCCAGCCGGCGGCGCGGCCGCCAAGCCGCGTGCCGTGCGCTACTCGCCGCCACGCCCGATCTGGGGCTCGAAGACGCGTGTCGTGGTCGTCCGTTACGGGAAGGGACAGCAGGGAGCGGGGATGGGCTTCGCGTCGTATGAGTATCGCGAGGCGGACGGGCCGGTCGTGAACCTGCTGTTCCTCACAGGGACAGCGCCGGGCCGGGTCTTGCTCGACAAACCCGCATACGTGGGCGACTTCGATTATCCCAGCAGCAAGGATGACTCGCTGCAGCACTGGCTGACCTATCAGATCGCCTTCGAGGACACCAACGGAGATGGACGGCTCGATTCCGACGATCGCGTAGATCTGTACGTCAGTGACCTGGACGGATCGAACCTGCGGCGCGTGCTGCCCTTTGGGATGCGCCTGGTCGATCACCACGCGGTCGGCGACGGCCGGCACCTGGTCGTCACCGCGCTGCAGGTGCCGAAGGATTGGCGCGGCTCGGACGACGAGCTGCTGCAACGGGCATTTCTGTACGACGTGCCGACGGGGACCACGGCGCCCTATGCGGCCCTCGATTCGCTGGTGCGGGACGCGGCCCGCGTCCTCGCCAGGCCGTGAGCTTCGCGGATCATTTCTCCGGGGTTTCCGCCGCCTACGCGGCCTTCCGGCCCCGCTACCCGGACGCGTTGTTCGACTTCCTCGCGCGGGTTGCGCCGGCGCGCGATGCAGCGTGGGACGCAGGTACCGGCTCGGGCCAGGCCGCGGTCGGGCTGGCCCGCGACTTCAAGCTGGTCGTCGCGACCGACGCCAGCAGCAGCCAGATCGAGCATGCGACGCCCGATCCGCGAATCGAGTACCGGGTCAGTCCGGCCGAAACGTCTGACCTGGGCGACCGATCGGTCGATCTCGTCACGGTGGCGCAGGCGCTGCACTGGTTCGACCGCGCCCGATTTTGGACCGAGGTTCGGCGTGTCCTTCGGCCAAACGGCGTGATCGCGGTCTGGACCTATGTGATGCTCGTAATCGCACCGCGGATCGACAAGATCGTGCGCCGCTTCTACAGCAACGTCGTGGGTCCCTATTGGCCGCCGGAACGGCGAATCACGGAGGAGCGTTACCAGACCATCGAGTTTCCGTTCGCTGAATTTACCGCACCCGACTTCGTGATCGAGCAACCCGTGACGCTCGACGACGTCGCCGGGTACGTGCGCACCTGGTCGGCGACGCGCGCGTTCATCAAGCGCCACGGCGAGGATCCGGTGGTGCGTCTCGTCAGCGAGCTCGGACCGCTTTGGGGCGATCCGCGACAATCACGGTTGGCGCGCTGGCCGGTGGCCATGCGGGTGGGGAGGATCGAATGAAAGACTGGATCACCAACGTCATCACACGCGAGCTGAAGGCGCTGCGCCGCGAGATCGAATCGTATCCCAGCGACGCAGACCTGTGGGAGATCCCGGCAGGGATCGCGAACCCGGGCGGGAACCTCGCGCTGCATCTCGCCGGCAATCTCCAGTACTTCCTCGGCAACGTGCTCGGCAAGAACGGCTACGCGCGCAACCGCGACGCCGAGTTCGCCAGCCGCGACGTTCCGCGCGCCGAGCTGCTGCGCGAGATCGACAACGCCATCGCAGCCGTAGAAATGGGCATGAGCAAGATCAGCGAGGAGGACCTCCGCAAACCGTTTCCCGAAAAAGTCGGCGGCGTCAGCTCCTCTACGGGCGCCTTTCTCGCGCACTTCGCGACGCATCTCGCCTACCATCTTGGCCAGGTGGATTACCACCGCCGTATCATGACCGGTGAAGGCAAAACCGTGAAAGCGATGGCGCTCACGGAGCTCGACGGGAAATCGCCGTGAGCACCCGCACCGTGGGGCGGCCCGAACCCGACGAGATTCCGTCGCATTACGTCGGTTATATCAAACGCGTCCCCGAGCTCGATCCCGTGATCGCGTGCGCGGCCCAAATCGAGGACACGGCCACGCTGCTGCGCGGCCTCTCCGAAACGGACGCGATGTATCGCTACGACCGCGGCAAGTGGAGCATCAAGGAAGTCGTGGGGCACCTCGCCGACATCGAGCGCATCATGGCCTACCGGGCGCTGCGCATCGCGCGCGGCGACACGACGCCGCTGCCCGGATTCGACGAAAACGCTTACGTCCCCGTGGCCAAATTCGACGACCGCTCGCTTGCCGATCTCGTCGGCGAGCTGCGCACCGCCCGGGCCGCGACGCTCGCGCTCCTGCGTACGTTCGACGCCGACGCGTGGCGCCGCCGCGGCACGGCGAGCGGCAAGCCGGTGAGCGTGCGTGCGCTCGCGTTCATGATTCCGGGACATGAGCGGCATCACGTCGAGATCCTGAGAACGCGGTACGGCGTCGCAGGCGTGGCATAGGGGAGAGGCGGGGAACCCGCTGGGCAAGTAGATTAGTCATCGCACACAACAAGGACATCATCGTGGTTACGACACTCGTTCTTGCCGCATTGCTGCAGCAGCCGGCGGCGCCTCCCGCACCCCCGCCGGGTCCGCCGGCGCTCGAGGTCGGCGTCGTCGCGCCGGACTTCGCGATCCCCGGCGCCACGCGCTACGGGACGCTCAAGAACCCGGTGCGGCTCAGCGACTACAAGGGGAAGACGGTCGTCCTCGCGTTCTTCTTCAAAGCGCGAACGCGTGGCTGAACGATCCAAATGAATGCGTACCGTGATCAGTACGCACAGGTCTTCAAAAACGGCCGCAACGTCGTCCTCATCGCCATCAGCGCCGATGTCGACACGGCACTCGCCTCGTGGGCGCGTGACGCGGACTACCCGGTCCTGTTTGGCAGTGATACCGGCTCAGCGGTCGGCAAGGCATACGGGGCGTACAATGCCCAATACAAGCTCGACAACCGCAATCTGTTCGTGGTAGGGCCGGACGGGAGAATCGCCTATCGGGCGACGCCGTTCCGGGAGATCGATCCGACGAGCTACACCGAGCTCGGAGCTGCCATCAACAAGCTGGTGCCTGCGGATACAACGGCGCGTTAAGGGCGGCGAAGGGGCGGCGAAGGGGCGGCGATGGGGCGGCGAAGGGCTGCCTCAATCGCCGCCTCGACGTTTTGGTCTGCACCAACGCCCGTGTAGACGACTTTCCCCTGGGTGTCCAGAACCGCGATGTATGAAGTAGAGGGAGCGTCGAACGCTCGCACCGCCGCGCCATTGCCATCCCACAAGAACGTGAACGGCATCGGATGCCGCTCGAGATGCCGCCGCACGCTGTTCTTGGTTTGATTCACCGCGACCGCGACGACGAGAAACTCCACGCGATCACCGAACTTCTTCCGCGCCGCTTCCATCCTCGGCAGCAGCTCGGCGCAGATCGGGCACCACGTCGCCCAGAACTCCACGATGACTGGTTTCTTGCCGATCCATTGCGACAGCGCGACCGAATCGCCGCTCAAGGTCTCGATCGTAACAGCCGGCGGGGTTTCCCCAACGGGAATGCCAATGACTTCTTGCCCGCGCGCGACGCCAGGCGCGAGCGCGAGAAGCAGGAACCACGCACTTGAACGCAGTTTCACGCCTTTACACGCCTTTCATTTACCACACCTGCCCCGCTTTGACGAAATAGTATTCGGCCATGAGCAGTAGAACCACGCCCGCGGCCTTTTTGATCCACGCCATCCACGCGCCGGCACGGGGGAGTGCCGCGAGTGCCCCGGAGAAGAGCCCGACGACCACCAGCAGCGCCGACATGCCGAGCGAGAACACGAATAGGTAGATGAACCCGAGCACGGCGCTGTGCGTCGTCGCGACCCAGGTGAGCACCGCGGCGAATGCCGGTGCCCCGCACGGCGCCGCGACCAGACCCGACGTGGCACCCAGGAGAAATACGGCCGGGTACGAGCCGCCGCCCAGGCTGCCCACCCAGGTGGAGAGGCGCGCGGGCAGCCGCACGGGAATCACCTCGAGCATCGCGAGGGCGAAGACGAGGAGCAGGTTCCCGATGACGAGCCGGGCCCAGAAGCTGGCGCCGATCGTGCCGAACAGCGATCCGGTCATCCCGGCGATCATCCCGAGCAGCGCGTAGAAGAGCGACAGCCCGCCCACGTATGTGAGCGTCAGGCCGAGTGTGCGCCGCCGCGTCCGTCCCGGGGCGTTGACGCCGGCCAGCGTCCCGGCCGTGATCGGGATCATCGGGTAGATGCACGGATTGAGACTCGTCACCACGCCGGCCCCGAACAGCAGGGCCACGGCGACGAGCGGTTGGTTTTGCAACGCGTCGGAGATTCCCACGGGCGAGATAATAACTACTTTCCTGCGCGTGGGACGAACCGCACTGCTTGCCGGCGCGACCGGTCTGGTTGGTTCTCATGTGCTCGAGCTGCTCCTCGCCGATGCGCACTGGTCGCGGGTAGTAACCGTGGGCCGCCGCTCTGCTTCATACCACCATGCCAAGCTCGAGCAGCGCGTCATGGGTCTTGGCTCGCTCGAAACCGCAAGCGACTTGCCGCACATCGACGACGTCTTCTGTTGCCTCGGCACGACCATCAAACAGGCAGGGTCACAATCGGCATTTCGGCTGGTCGATCATGCGTTCGTGGTAGGATTGGCGCGCGCCGGACTGCGCGCGGGCGCCACGCAGTTTCTTCTCGTCAGCGCCATCGGTGCCGATCCCAAGTCCCGCGTCTTTTACAGCCGGGTCAAAGGCGAAACGGAGGCGGCCATCCGAGCCCTTCCCTACCAGGGCATCCAGATCTTCCGCCCCTCTCTGCTGCTCGGCGAGCGCCCCCAGTTTCGGTTCGGCGAGCGGATCGCGATGCTCGGCGCACCGGTGTTGGCGGCGCTGCTCTTCGGCAGGCTGCGGCGCTATCGCCCTATTCACGCCGCCACGGTCGCGCGAGCGATGGTCGCGATCGCGCACGAAGCGCCGCGCGGTCCCAACGTGTTCGAGTACGACGCGATGCGTGCCAGTACGCCATGAGCAGAGATCCATTCCTCGTGGCGGCGATTGCGGAAGCGGAGCAGGGCCTCCGTGAAGGCGGCATCCCGATCGGATCCGTGATCGTGTCGCGGGGCAAGATCATCGGTCGCGGCCATAATCGCAGGGTTCAGAAACGGAGCGCCGTGCTGCACGGCGAGATGGACGCGCTCGAGAACGCGGGCCGGCAACCGGCGTCGGTGTATCGCGATGCGGCACTCTACACCACGCTGTCGCCGTGCGCGATGTGCAGCGGCGCGATTCTGCTCTACGGGATTCGGCGCGTGATCATCGGGGAGAACACGACGTTCAAAGGCGAGGAGGAGCTGCTGCAGGGCCGCGGCGTATCACTCGAGGTGCGTCAGGATCCGACCTGCATCCGCATGATGACGGAGTTCATCCGGACGCACCCCGAGCTATGGAACGAGGATATCGGCGTCTAACGACTCCTGCCCCGCCGCACGGTCATCGGGCCGTTGGTCGTGACCACGCGAATCGGCGGCCCGCCGTTGCCTAGCGTGGTGTTGATACGGTCTTTGACGCGTCCGCTGATTGTCACGGTCATCGGAAAGCCCACGTCCATGGGTCCGTTGACGGTGCCGAATTCGATCTTCGCGTTGTAGTTGTCGGGAATCCGCAGATCCGCCGGACCATTCTGCGTCTCGGCGTCGAGTCCGGTACCTTCCCAGCGGGTGCCCTGCAGGTCGATCGTGAGCGGCCCGTTTTGCGCGCTCGCGTGCACGTCCCCGCCGACACCCGATAGCGAGAGTGGTCCATTTTGAGTCTGGAGATCCATCTTACCCGCCACGTCCTCGACGGACAGCGGACCGTTCTGGGTCGAAAGCGTCAGGTCGCTGTGCCGCGGCACCATCACGAGGAAACTGACGGACCAGTTTTGGTGGCGGCCATAGGGCCCGCTGCCACCGGTCGCGCGGATTGTTCCGCCCGAGGCTTCGATCTTGATGTCGCGGGCGATAGCGTCGGCATCGCTGCTGCTGCGGGCGTTGACCTGGATCCGCGCCGTGATCGCGATGCTGTCGGAGTTGCTCCACCCGATGATCTCGACACCGCCGTTCATACCCGGATCGATGGTGAGCGCGCGGCCGGTCGCCTTCATCCCCGTCTCGCGAATCTCGCAGTGGCGGGCGCGTGAGCCCCAATCGCCCCATCGTTCGCGGCAATTCGAGAGCCATTCGTCATCGCTCTCCTGTGCGCGCAATGAGCTGATGGGAAGAACCAACAAGGCGAGAGCGGCAGCGGCGAGGTATCGCGTCATGACGGGCTCCAAAGTAGCGAGGGTGTACATTGTTCGACACTCAATACGCTGGAAGGGTTGCTGAGATTCGTGCACGGGCGCAGCACGCTGCGCCCCTACAATACCCGGGCTACCTTTCGGGCCATGCGCCCAATCCTGCTGTCCCTCATAGCCCTTGCACTAGCTACCCACCTCCGCGCTCAGGCGAGCCGGCTCGACGCCGAAGTCGACCGCCGCGCCGCCCAGGTCCAGGGCAAGGTCGTAGCGTGGCGCCGCGACATCCACGCGCACCCCGAGCTGTCCAATCGTGAGACGCGCACCGCCGATCTCGTGGCGCAGCATCTGCGCTCGCTGGGGCTGGAAGTTCGGACAGGGGTCGCCCATACAGGCGTGATCGGCCTGCTGCGGGGCGGCAAGCCGGGTCCGGTGGTCGCGCTCCGGGCCGACATGGACGCCCTGCCGGTTACCGAGGAAGTCGACGTCCCCTTCGCGTCGAAGGTGCGCGCCACCTACAACGGCCAGGACGTCGGCGTGATGCACGCCTGCGGGCACGATACGCACGTCGCGATGCTGATGGGTGTCGCCGAGATACTGGCGGGAATGCGCAACGATCTGCCCGGGACGGTCAAGTTCATCTTCCAGCCCGCCGAGGAGGGCGCACCGGCGGGCGAGCGCGGCGGCGCGGCGCTGATGATCGAAGAAGGCGCGCTCGACGATCCCAAGCCGAGCGCCATCTTCGGCCTCCACGTGTTCCCGTATCCGGCCGGCGAAATCCGGTATCGGGCGGGAGGGATCATGGCGGCGGCAGACGCCTTCCGCATCGTCGTCCGGGGGCGTCAGACGCATGGCGCGCTGCCCTGGGCGGGCATCGACCCCGTCGTCGTCGCGTCGCAGATCGTCCTCGGCCTGCAGACGATTACGAGCCGTCAGGTGGATTTAACGACGGCACCGGCGGTCGTGACCGTGGGCGCCATCAATGGCGGCATTCGCTTCAATATCATTCCCGACAGCGTTGTGATGCTCGGGACGATCCGCACGTTCGACACCGCGATGCGCGGCGACATCCACCAGCGGGTCCGGCGTACGGCCGAATCGATCGCACAGAGCGCCGGCGCAACCGCGCAGGTCGTGATCGACACCACCACCTCGGTGACGTACAACGATCCCGAGTTGACCGAGAAAAGCCTCCCCTCACTCCGCGACGCAGCGGGCGCGAGCCATGTCGCGCTCGCGACGCCGAGCACGACGGCGGAAGACTTCTCGCGCTATCAGCAACGCATTCCGGGCGTGTTTTTCTTCCTCGGCATCACGCCGCCCGGGACCGATCCGGCGAAGGTGGCGCCGAACCACTCCCCAAGGTTTTACGTCGATGAGGCGGCGTTACCGGTGGGCGTGCGCGCGATGGCGCATCTGGCTGTCGACTACCTGAGTCGAACCCGGTAGGCGTGCCATGACGTATCTCGCCCTCGATGCCGCTGAGATTGTCGGCACCATCGAACGCTTGGGAGGGCGCATCGAAGAGCGTTTTCCCGGATCGGGCTTGGGACGGGTTTGCAGCCAGCTGCTCGAAATCGCGCGCAACGCGCGCGAACGGGCGGTCTGGATTGCCAAACCGATTCTGCCACTGCGCATCGCTTCGGCCGCTCTGGCCGTCGTGATCATCGCCGGACTGAGCCTCATGGTGATCCAGCTCCGGCCGCCGCCCGGGCAATTCGAGCTGGGGCAGTTCATCCAGGTGCTGGAAGCGGGAATCAACGACGTCGTCCTCGTCGGTGCGGCGATCTTCTTTCTGGTGACGCTCGAGTCCCGCATCAAACGCCGGCGCGCGTTGCGGGCGTTGCGCGAGCTGCGGTCGATCGCGCACATCATCGACATGCACCAGCTCACCAAGGATCCCGAGGGCACCAATCCCGCCGAATCGGAGTTCACGGCGCCAGAGCTCGCCCGCTACCTCGACTACTGCAGCGAGATGCTGTCGCTCACCGGAAAGATCGCCGCGCTGTACGTGCAGGACTTCGAGGATGGCGTGGCGGTGCAGGCGGTGAATGAGATCGAGGATCTCACGACCGTGGCCGGCCAGACCTAGCTGTGGGCGGGTTGGACCGTTTCACCCAGGCGCGTGCCCAGCGCCTTGAGATATTTGTCCATGGAGCCGTAGTACCCGAATAGAGAGCGCGCCAGGAAACGAAAGATGGTATTGCTGATCCATCCCGCTTCGGTCACGGTGACCCGCGTGCCGCTCGCTTCCGGCGTGAGCTCGAAGGTCCAGGTCCCGCCGAACGGCTCCTTAGCTTTTGGATCGATTTGCGTGACCAACCTGCGGGGTGCGGACGACTCGACGACAATGATGGGTACGTCGAACCCGCCCGCGCCGATTTCCTGAAGCGCTTTCCATACAGTATCGGGCGGCTGCCGCAGCAAAATCGAACTCGTCGCGCGGTGGTCGCGGGAGACGAATGCGCCGATAAGCGCCATCAGACCGACCAGGGCAGCGAGACCGCCGACGACGATCAACACCCATTTCATAGCGCTTGATAATACCTTTGGGCATGACGTCGGACAGTATCCGCCTGGACAAATGGTTGTGGGCCGCGCGCTTCTTTAAGACGCGCGCGGTGTCGTCAACAGCCGTCGCGGGGGGCAAGGTGCAGGTGAACGGCAGCCGCGCGAAGCCTGCGAAGCAAGTTCAGGTCGGCGATAACCTGCGGGTGCGTGTCGGGCCATACGAGTGGATCGTCACGGTACGCGCCGTCACAGAGCGGCGCGGCTCGCCCAAGGACGCGCAGCTCTTATACGACGAATCGCCGCAAGGACGCGCCGCCCGCGAGCGGCTCGCCGAAGCCCACAAAATCGCGCCGGCCCCCACCTATCAGGGCAAGGGCCGGCCGACCAAAAAGGATCGCCGCGAGCTGCAGCGGCTCGAGGAGGGCGAGGGCTAGAGCTTCTGCAGGTGCACGTTCCCCGATCCCGTCTCAACCGAGACGCGCCCCTTCCCGTCCCCCAGCGTCCCCGTCACATGATCGTGCGCAATACGGCGCACCTGCAGCGTCAGCCCGCCCAGATCGATGTCGCCACTGCCCGTATCGAGATCCACCTCGGCGCCGAGCGTGGGCGGCACTTTGAGCGTGACGTCGCCGGAGCCGGTCTCGATGCGCACGGTGTTGAAGGTGGCGATGAGCGCGACATCCACGTCCCCGCTGCCCGTCTCGAACGACAGGTCGTCACCAGACGACGCCGTCGCGTCGATGTTTCCCGAGCCCGTCTCGACGTGCAGGGTGGAGGCCTTGCCATCCGTCAGTGTGACGTTGCCCGACCCGGTCTCGAGCTTGAGGCTCGAACCGTTGACGCCGGAGGCCGTAATGTCACCGGAGCCCGTCGCGAGACTCACGTCGCCCGATGCGGTGCGCAGGTCGACATTGCCCGAACCGGTCTCCACGCGCAGCGAGCCGCGCGTGCGATCGGCGGCCACGTCAGCCGACGCGACATAGACGCGGATCACGCCTTCCACGTTCGAGACGAACGCTTTGCCCACGCCGAGGTACAGCGCAACGTTCTTGCCCTTCGGGACGCTCACTCGCAGATCGGCGTACGCCTGAAGTCCGCCGCGGCCCCGCCCGGTGATTCGCACTTCGTGGCCGTCGCGGAACCAGCCACCGCGGTCGTGGCGTCCATGTTCCTCGCCGAACGTCCCATCGTCCCGCACGCGCAGCGTCGTGTTCCAGCCGCGCCCCCACTCGGGCATCGAGATGACGTCGTCGGGGTAGATGATGCGCAGCGTTTCGCGGCCGCGCAGCGGCCCCGACTGCACCTCGAGCTTGGCCGCGTCGGCGCCGCCGCGCTGAATTTCGACGACGACGTCGCTACCGGAGCCCGCTTCGACTCGCAGCTCGCCGACGAGGTTATAGACGGCGACGGAATCGCCTTTGAGGACCTGACGTGAGGTTTGGGCAGCAGCTGGACCGGCGAGTGACCACACTGCAACGACCGAAACGAGCAGCAGCGAGCGAGCAAGCATAGCGGCTCCACAAGGGGTTGGCACCAGTTGGATAGCGAAACGCCTACAAGGGTTGCAGCTTAGAACCATATGAAAGATTGGCTGGTTTGGTTTCTCTTGGCGATCGGCCTTTTCGTCGGCGAGATGTTCACCGCGGGGTTTTGGCTCGCCTGCCTGGCGGTTGGGGCCGCGGTAGCAGGGGTTGTCGGTCTCATCCCGGGGCTCGGGTTCGTCACGCAGGGCATCGCGTTCGCCGTCTCCAGCATCGTGAGCATGGCCGGGTTACGTCCGCGGCTCATGCATCTGCTCCAGCTCGGCCCGGGATCGGAGCTGCGCACGGGTGTCGACGCGCTGCTGGGCAAAACGGGCATTGTGACGGAGCGCATCGGGCCTGGAGGCGCCGGCCGGGTCAAGGTGGACGGCGAGGATTGGCGCGGCGCGTCGTCGGACGCCTCGGTCATCGAGCCCGGGACTCAGGTCACGATCATTCAGGTGGACGGGACGACCCTCATGGTCGAAAAGGAGATGTAAGCGATGGGCCCAGGCACGATACTCGTCGGCGGGGTTGTGTTCCTTGCCATTGTCCTGATTTCGAAGAGCATTCGCGTGGTCCAGCAGGCGCAGACGATGATCATCGAGCGGCTCGGGAAGTACCACAAGACGCTCTCGTCGGGAATCAATTTTGTGTTGCCCGTCATCGACCGTCCCCGGGCCGTAGACTGGCACCAGACGATCATTACACCCGCGGGCGACAGCTACTCGCGCCGCTTCCGCACCGAGCGCATCGACCTGCGCGAGACCGTGTACGTCTTCCCGCGCCAGAACGTGATCACCAAAGACAACGTCGTCGTAGAAATCGACGCGCTGATCTATTCGCAGGTCACCGACCCGGTGCGGGCCACCTACGAGATCGCCAACCTGCCGGACGCGATCGAAAAGCTCACGCAAACGACGCTGCGCAACGTGATCGGTGAGATGGAGCTCGATCACGTGCTGTCTTCGCGCGACATGATCAACGCCAAGCTGCGGGCGATCCTCGACGAGGCGACGCACAAGTGGGGTGCCAAGGTCAGTCGCGTGGAGCTCAAGGACATCAACCCGCCGCGCGACATTCGCGACGCCATGGAAAAGCAGATGCGCGCCGAGCGCGAGCGTCGGGCGACGATCATCACGGCCGACGCCGAACGGCAGTCGCGCATTCTCTCGGCCGAGGGCATCCGGCAATCGGAGATCAACACGGCGGAAGGCGACAAGGCGGCAAGGATTCTACACGCCGAGGCCGAGGCCACGGCGCGACTCAAGGTCGCCGAAGCAGAAGCCCAGGCGATCGAACGCATCACCGCCGCGATCAAGGGCACCGGCGGCGACCCTGCCCAGTACCTGATCGCTATCCGCTACATCGAGACGCTGAAGGAGATGGTCTCCGGTCAGAACAATAAGGTCATCTACATGCCGTACGAGGCCACCGGCGTGCTCGGGTCGCTTGGCGGAATTCGGGAAATGCTGGCGCCGGGCCCATCCGACAAGAAGGCGTGAACCCGCTCACCCAGCTCTCGGAAGAAGAACGGATTTTTCAGGCCGCGGTGCGCGACTTCGCCGAGAGCGAGGTCCGCCCGCGTGTGTGCGCCATGGAGCAGGCCGCGCTGCTCGATCCTACCCTCATTCCGAAGTTCTTCGAACTCGGCCTCATGGGGATCGAAACCCCGGAGACGTATGGCGGTGCCGGCGGCAGCTTGTTCATGACGGTGCTCGCCGTGGAAGCGCTGTCGGCCGTGGATGCCTCGGCGGCGATCTTCGTGGACGTCCAGAACACGCTGGTCAACGCGCTGCTGCTCAAGTGGGCCTCCGACGACATCAAGCAACGCTATCTGCCGCGTCTCGCCACGGAAGTTGCCGGCGCCTACGCGCTCTCCGAAGCCGGATCGGGATCGGATGCGTTCGGTCTGCAGACCAAGGCGACGAAGCAGGGCGACCAGTGGATCCTCGATGGCCGCAAGCTCTGGATCACGAACGGCGCCGAGGCTCACCTCTTTCTGGTGTTTGCTACGGTAGACCTGAGTAAAGGATACAAGGGAATAACGGCGTTCGCGGTGGAGCGCGGCTTCAAGGGCTTCAGCGTCGGCAAAAGAGAAGACAAGCTCGGTATCCGCGCGTCGTCCACCACCGAGCTGATTCTCGATCGCTGCGAAGTCCCGGCGGCGAACCTCATCGGCGAGGTCGGGAACGGATACAAGGTCGCCATCGAGACGCTCAACACGGGGCGCATCGGCATCGGCGCGCAGATGATCGGTGTGGCGCGCGGCGCGCTCGATGCGTCGCTCAAGTACGTGAAAGAGCGGCAGCAGTTCGGCAAGCCGGTCGCCGATTTTCAGGGCGTGCAATTCCAACTCGCCCAGGCCGCGACCGAGCTCGAGGCCGCGCGGCTCATGGTCTACAACGCCGCCCGGCTCGAAGATGCCGGCGAGTCGTACACGAAAGAGGCGGCAATGGCGAAGCTGTTGAGCTCGCAGGTCGCCGAGCGCGTGACGTCGCTCGCGGTCGAGCTGTTCGGCGGGTACGGCTACACCAAAGAGTATCCGGTCGAGAAGTTCTATCGGGATGCGAAGATCGGCACCATCTACGAAGGCACGAGCAACATGCAGCTCAATACGATCGCGAAGCTCCTCTTGACATAAGCTTGACGCGGCTGCGGTAGGCTGGACGCGTACCTCCACCCGGAGCGACGCGATGATCCGCAGCCTGGCTGTAACGATCCTAATTTCTTGCGCGCTGCTCAGCGGTGGTGCAGCCCAGGACATCACCATCGATTCGGCGCGGCATACCGTCGTCATGCGCGCCGGACCCTTCACGGCAGAGCCGGCCGAGCACAATGAGCACTACGGCCATGCGGGGATGATGGACAGTGACGATCCCGTCCGGCAGTTCACGTGGCCCTGCGACGCGTGGCTGCGCGGCTTCGCGCTGCGGCTCGAGGACGCGGAGGGGCGGGAGCTCCCGCTCCGTTGGATTCACCACCTCAAGCTCGTGAACTTCTCGCGCCGGCAGCTCGTCTATCCGATCACCGAGCGCCTCATCGCGGTCTCGCGCGAGTCGCGGGACGTGAAGCTGCCGGTCTCGGTCGGCATTCCGGTTCGGGCGGGAGACGAGCTGGGCGTCTATGTGATGTGGGACGCGCCCGCCGATGCTCCAAGCCATGAGGTATTCATCCGGATCGAGCTGCAGTGGACGCCGGCCAATCTGCTGCCGCGGCCGGTGAGCGCGCTTCCGTTCCAAGTGGACGTCCGTTTCGCGGTAGCGCGCAACACCTTCCCCGTTCCTCCGGGGCGGCACGAGTGGGCTTCGGACTTCGAGCTGCCCGTGGGCGGCCATCTGCTCCTCGCGGGCGGGCACCTGCACGACTACGGCGTGAGCGTGCGGCTCGAGGACGCGGCGACGGGGAAGCGGATCCTCAACATCGAGGCGCGGCGGGATTCCAGCGGTCGTCTGCTCGGCATGCCACGCAAACTGCTCGCGCTGCAGGGCGAGGGCTTGCGGCTCAAGGCGGGCCGGCGCTACCGCATCGTCGCCGTGTACGACAACCCGACGGCCGACACCATTCCGGATGCGATGGGCATCATCGGAGGTCTGTTCGTACCCGACGACCTGCGGCGCTGGCCCGCGATCGATGTCACCAACGCCGACTATCGGCTGGATCTCGAGCTGCTCGGCGGTGTTCGCGCGATCACCGCGCGGCGCACGGAGGCGAGCGCGCAGCATGAGTGACCTGGATCACGCAACTCTGCTCTTCTATGGGGTAGGATGCCGTCCCTCCATAGGAGGCTCGTCATGAAGCGCTCGCTGTTGTTTCTCGCTGGTCTCCTTGTGCTCGCCGCAGCACCGGTCGCTGCGCAGGGGCACGGTCACAAGAAAGAGTTCGTAGTCGCGCCGAGCCGCGCGGTGTCAGTGACCCGTGAGGTGTTGGTGCGGCAGGGGTACGAGGTCGTCACTATCGAGACGCATGGCGACGACCAGATCGTCTACTACCGCCGTGGCAACATGGGGCGTGGGAAGGGGAAGGGACCGAAGATGAAGATGGTCATCCGGCGCGTGGAGAATCGCGTGGTGTTCGTGGACACGCCCGATATCGTTCTCGTGGACATCAACGTGAGACTAAAGTTGTAGATGCAGGGCTAACACAACACATGAAACGAAACGGGCCGCCGGGCATACGCTCGGCGGCCGGTCGCTAGTTGAGCCAGAACCGGACGCGCTACGGGCAGACGATGCGGATCGACGTACCGGTGTTGACGGGCTGATTGCAGACCGGCGGCAGTCCCGTGACGTTGCGGAACATTCCGCTTCCAGATCCGAACGTCATCACGTCGAACGACATCCCCTTCGGGTCAGGGAGGGACGCTAGGAACGTCAGGTTAAGCGTCCCTTCAGCAAAGATCGCGTTACCGGAAATCGCCAGCTGATCGTACTCCGTTCCGGGCGCGGGTCCGCCCAACTCGATCGTGATGATCCCCGATGTCGGAATCTGCATGTTGCCAGCGATCGTCAGTTTCCCCGGCGACGCGCCCGGAAGGATGTCGCCGTCATGGGAGAAGGTCGCCGGCGGTCGGACATCGAGCGTACCGAATCCGGCGATCCTTGCGCCGACCGCGTTCGTGACGGGGCCCGCCGTAACCCGGAAGACCGTGCCGGCATCGATGTCGATGAGGCCGCCCGCCTGATTGGTAAAGCTCGGGTTGCCACCGGACTGCGCGAATGTGATGGCTCCGGATTTCACCTTGAACGTGCCGCGGTTGGTGTGCGCCGATGACGGGTGATTGATCGTCACCGACTGGTTGCCCGTAAACGTCCCCTGGTTATCGAGTATCGCGTCGATGGTACGCGGACCGTTGGCGCCGGGCTGGATGTCGATCGTGCCCGCGTTCACGAGCGGCAGCGTCTTGACGACGAGCGTCGCGCCGTAGCTGGACGTGATGTCGGTCAGCTCGATGACGCCGTTGTTGATCAAGCCGTTGTTGACGGTCAGCACGCCCGCGCTGAGAAGGCTGTTCCCCTGCACCTGCAGCGTCGAGCCGGACACCGTCGTCAACGCATCGAAGTTGCTCGCCCCGGCCGCGATTACCGTTCCCTGGTTGATGAACGGCGCGGCGATGCCACTGCTGCGGAGGTTGAGCGTCTTCCCCGGCGCGTTGGTCATCGTTCCGGGGCCGCTGAGCACCGAGTTGGTCAGTAAGAATTCCGTGTTCCCCGTAGATTGATCGGACGCGAACGCTGCCGTGGAGGCTGACATCACGATCGAGCCAAGCGTGTGCGGCTTGGCGAAGTTCGCGGGATTCACGCCCGAAAGCACCAGCGTGCCCGGACCGTCGAGACTTCCACCACCGTACGTGAACGAACCCTGGGAAACAGTGAGGGTATCGCTTCCGCCGATCGTCATCGCACCGACGTTGGTGAAGCTCGCTGCCCCGCTCACGGTCAGATCGCCGCCGCTCACGTCGATAGTGCCGCTGTTGAAGTGGGCGGAGCCGGCACGATTGACGTTCAGGGTGCCGCCCGACCCCAGCGCCACCGCGACCGCGCCCTGGTTATCGAGCTCGGCGGTGAGCGTGCGGGGCCCGTTCGTGCCGGTCACGACGTTGACGAGTGCGCCGGGAAGGTTGAGCAGCTTGCCGTTCGTGACGGCCAGCGTCGCCCCGTAGGACGACGTCGTGTCGGTCAGCTCGACAGTGCCTGCGTTCTCGAAGCCCTTTGCCACCGTGAGCGTCGCCGTGCTGAACGTCCCATTGCCCTGAATGCGAATCAGAGAGGTTCCGGCGGTCGTCAGCGTGTCGTTGACGGCACTCGCGCCGTTCACGAGCAGCGTTCCCAAATTCCCGAAGGGCGTGTTCACTGCGGACGAGCGCAACGCGAGCGTCTTGCCCGCGTCATTGGTCAGCGGACCGGGTCCATTAATCGTCGAGCTGGTGAAGGAGAAGCCGGTCGCGCCGGTGCTCTGCGGCGTCGCGAACCCGACTGTGGAGCTCGTCACAAGCATCGCTGGGACGGTGTGTGCCACGTTGAACGCCGCCGGATTGACGCTGCTCAGCACGAGCGCGCCGCCCCCACCCAGCGTGCCGCCGTTGTGCGTGAACGCGCCGCCGGTCACCCGCAGCGTATCGCCCGTCCCGATCGTGATCGCGCCGCCGTTCGTGAAGCTCGGCGTCGTCCCGGTTTGCGTGATCGCCAAATCGCCGCTGGTGATGTCGATCGTGCCGCTGTTCTGATGGTCCGCGCTCGCCTTGTTGATCGTGAGCGCCTGCGCCGGCGCGACCGCGACGCTGAGCGCGCCCTGATTGTCCAGCGCCGCGCCGAGCGTCCGCGGGCCATTCGTCCCGGTCACCGCCGCGATCGAGGCCCCGGCCGCGTTGGTCAGCGTGCCGTTGGTGACGTTCAGCGTCGCGCCGTAGCTCGAGACGATATCGCTCAGCTCGATGGCGCCGTTGTTGGTGAAGCCGTTCAGGACGTTCATGATGCCGGTGCCATACGTCCCGTTGCCCTGCACCTGGATCAGCGAGGTGTCTCCCGTCGTGAGCGTCCCGTTGAAGCTGTTCGAGCCGTTGACGAGCAGTGTCCCGTGATTGTCCAGATCGGCGTTGACCGTGCTGGCCCGCACGTTCAGGAACCGCCCGAGCTCGTTCGTGAGGATCCCCGGTCCGTTGATCGTCGAGCTCACGAACTGGAAACCGGTTGCGCCCGTGCTTTGCGGCGTTGCGAAGCTCGCCGTCGAGCTGGTGACGAGCAGCGACGCGATCGAGTGCGCGACGTTGAACGTTCCCGACGTCACCGACGTGAGCGACAACGCACCCGCTCCGCCGATCGACCCGGCGTCGTGCGAGAACGTCCCGCCGCTCACCCGGAGCGTATCGCCCACGGCGACGGTGATCGCGCCGGTGTTCGTGAAGCTCGGCGTCGTGCCGGTCTGCGTCACCGCCAGATCGCCACCGCTGATCGCGATCGTGCCGCTATTCTGGTGGTCCGCACCGGTCTTGTTGATCGCCAGACCCTGATTCGCCGCGCTCGCGACAGTGATCGTGCCGCGGTTGTCGAGCTGCGCGTTGAGCGAGCGGGGTCCGGAGGCACCCAGCACCGCGTCGATCGTCCCGCCGGCCGCGTTCACCAGCGTCACGGCCGACACGCCCAGCGTCGCTCCATACGACGACGTTGTGTCCGTCAACACGATCGCGCCGTCATTCGCGAAGCCGTTCGCGATCGTGAGGTTCCCCAACCCGTACGTCCCGTTTCCCTGGACGCGCAGCAACCCGCCCACCGGATTCGTCACCGGTCCGTTGAGGGCGCTGCTTCCGTTGACGGTGAGCGAGCCCTGATTGACGACCGCCGTGTTGATGGTGCTGGCGCGCAGGTTCACCGCGGTCCCGCCCGCGACCGTGAGAATCCCGCTGCCGCCCCAGGTCGAGCTTGCGATACTCAGCGCCGCGGTCGCGGTGCTGTAGTCCTGCAGTGCGGTGACCGCGACGCTCGTGAGCGACAGCGTGCCGCCGCTGATCGCACCCGCCGTATAGTTGAACGCGCCGCCGTTGACTGCGACCGCCCTGCTGGGCGCGATCGTGATCGTTCCCGACGTGCTGAAGCTGGGACTCGTGCCGCTCTGCGTGATCGTGAGATCGCCGCCGCTGACATCGATGGTGCCCGCGTTGAGGTGTGCCGCGCCGGCCCGATTGAGCGTCAGCCCGCGGTTCAGCGTGAGGGTTCCCTGATTGTTCAACTCGGCCGCGAGCGTGCGCGGACCGGCGGCGCCGACGGCCGCCTCGATCGTCCCGCCCGCGGCATTCGTGAGCGTCGCACCGGCGGGCATGGTCAGCGTGGCGCCATAACTCGACGTGACGTCGGTCAGCACGATCGTGCCGCTGTTCGTGAAGCTCGTCGTGACCGTGAGGGTGCCGAGGCCGTAAGTACTGTTGCCCTGCACGGTGAGCGTCGAGCCGGACGGATTGGACAGGCCGCCGTTGAACGCGCTCGAGCCGGCGACGAGAATCGACGCCTGGTTGACGAGCGGAGCCGTGATCGTGCTGGCGCGCACGTCGAGCGTCGTCGCGCCGGCGACGGTGATTGTTCCGCTGCCACCCCACGTCGAGCTGATCAGCGTCAGAGCGGCCGTCGCCGTGTTGAATGGCTGCGCAGACGTGACGGCAGTACTGGAGACCGACAGCGTCCCGCCGCTGATGGTGCCAGACGTGTAGTTGAACGCGCCGCCGCTCACCGCGAGCGTTCGACCGGAGCCGATGGTGATCGTTCCCGACGTCGTGAAGCTCGGTCCGGTACCCGATTGCGTGATGGTGAAATCGCCGCCGCTGACGTCGATCGCGCCGCTGTTCGTGTGCACCGCCCCCGCGCGATTGAGCAACAGCGGCCGGTTGAGCGTCACCGTACCCTGGTTGTCGAGCGCCAGCGCCAGCGTCCTTGGCCCCACGGCCCCGACCGCGGCGTCGATCGTGCCGCTCGCGGCATTGGTCAGGGTGGCGCCGGTGGGCATCGACAGCGTGGCGCCATAGCTCGAAAGCGTGTCAGTGAGGACGATGGCGCCGGAATTCGTAAAGGCATTCGCGACGGTCAGCGTCGCGAGACCATATGCGTTGTTGCCCTGTACGCGCAGCGTCGCTCCGACTGCGTTCGTCACGGCGCCATTGAACACCGACGAACCCGTGACCGTCACGAATCCCTGGTTCACGAAGTTGAGATTGACGGTGCTGGAGCGGATATCGAGCGTCGTGCTCCCGGCTACCGTCAGCGACCCTCCGCCTCCCACGGTCGAGCTGGTGAGGCTCAACGCCACCGCGCCCGTGCTGAGTGCGGGTGTGACCGTGGCGGTGGCGTTGGTGAGTGCCAGCGCACCAGGCCCGACGATCGTGCCCGCGGCGTAGTCGAAGGCACCGCCGGTCACTTGCAGGGTGCGTCCGGCGTCAATCGCAATCGCGCCGGATGTCGTGAACGTCGGTGCAGTGCCGGACTGCGGCACCGCGAAATCGCCGCCAATGACGTGGATCGTGCCGCTGTTGGCGTGATTCGACGACGCGCGGTTCAAGCTCAGCCCGCGATTCAGGGTCACCGTGCCATGGTTGTCGAGCGCCAGGGCTAGCGTCCTCGGCCCCAACGCTCCGACCGCGGCGTCGATCGTGCCGCCAGGTCCATTGATGAGCGTCGCGCCGGGGGGCATCGACAGCGTCGCGCCGTAGCTCGAAATCGTGTCGGTGAGGACGATCGCCCCGTTGTTCGTGAATGTGCTCGTTACCGACAGCGTTCCCAGGCCGTAGGTGTTGATGCCTTGAATCCGAAGCAGGGATGACGCGCTCGTCACCATGGCCGGGCTGATCGTCGAAGCTCCGGTGCTCAGGATCGTGCCGCTGTTCGACAGCGTACCCCCGGTGAGCGTGCTCGCCCGGAAATCGAGGAAGCCATTGGCGTTCACCTGCGCGGTACCCGAGACGCGGAACGTGCGGCTCGCCGCCGCCAGCGTTTGCGTGCCGCTCGACCCGCCGAGCTGAAGCCCGGCGATCGTGTCGTTCATGTCGAGCGTCACGGTGTACGTCCCGGGAACCGTGATCGCCGCCGTCTCGGTCGGTCCCGGCACGACGCCACCGACCCAGTTCGCCGGATTGCTCCAGTTCCCGCTCGTCGCCGCAGCCCAGAAGATCGTTCCTCCCGGCGGCACGACGTCGAAGGTGGTCGACGTCGCCGTCGCGAGCCCGGACGCCGTGGCGCTCAGTGTGTAGCCGATGCCTGGAAGATCGATCGCGAGATCGCCGAACGTCGCGACGCCGGCGCTGGCGGTGTGTGTGAGGGTCCCCGCCAGCGACCCGGAGCCGGGGTTCGTACCGATCGAGATCGTGACGTCACCGGCATAGGTGGGCGTGGCGTTCCCCGCGAGGTCGCGCGCGCCCACTTGGACGGCGGGCGACATCACGACACCCGTCGCGGCAAACGGCGGCGCAACCACGAAGGCCAGCTGCGCGGCCGCGCCGGGTGTGACGCTGATCGAAGGCTTCGGAGACGTCACGGGACTACCGTCGATGGTCGCGCCGATGGTCGTGCCCGTTCCCGCCAGGACGCCGGTGAACGGCGCCGTGTAGATGCCGTTGCCGCTGTCCGAGGTCACGCCGATGTTGCCGGTGCTCGTGCCACCCGCGGCCGAGAACACCACGACCGCGCCGCCGGTCGCGACGTTATTGCCCGCCGCGTCCCGGCTCTGCAGCCGCAACGTTACGGCCGAACCGGACGCCACTGTGCCGTTCGAGACGCTGATGACAGATCCAGAGGTGGCGATAGCA
>Ga0193711_1000043_pt1 | contig 24350 bp, 21 predicted proteins | sample H3m2metaG_FD_144922 | JGI IMG/M metagenome (GOLD analysis project Ga0193711, IMG submission 144922) | Soil microbial communities from a riparian zone of the East river system, Colorado, United States - H3m2 | ecosystem: Environmental > Terrestrial > Soil > Riparian zone | place: USA: East River...
TTCATGCCAGGCGCGATCACCTCATCGGCGACGTGATAGAGCCCGATGCCTAGTGAAGGCGTAAAGGCACCAAATGCATTCGCATCCTTGGCCTTCCAGAAGTATCCCGTCATTTCCTGGATGTCGTTTTCCTGACGTGGGCCGGAATCGAGGACGGTCAGCGTCGACGCGTGAGAGAGGACCTGACCGTTGGGAAAGTGGTACTGCGTATCCGGCGCGCACGGCACGGCGGCATTCGACCACGACATCCAGGGATGTGGCGAGGTCCCGGGGTTATGAAAGACGGTGCGCTGCGTCAGGAAGTGATCGTCCGCGCCCAGTGAGTACTCCACGGACCACTGCATCCCGAACCGCAGCTCCCGCTCGCCACAGGTGACGTACACGCGCCCCCCCCCAGGCGTGCGATCGACTTTCCACAGGACCGGATCGTTTTGTGTGGGCGAGTGCGAGATGGGAAAGCTCACTTCGATGCCACCTGCCACGAAGCCGAAGCGGGGGAGGATGCGCGTCGGCTTGATAACCTCGGGCGCGTACAGGGCCTCGCGAGCCGAGCTCTTATGGATGATGGAGGTGACCCGCCCGCCGCGGTCGGGACAGATCGTCACCTTGATCTTTGCGTTCTCCAAGACGACCAACCTGTACGGCTTGAGTACGGGTCGGCTCGACGTCTCGACGAAACTCACATACGGATAGACGCCGTCCGGGTCGAACGCGGTGGGGATGGGACCAGCGGGGATCAGCTCGTGGGTGAGGACGGAGTCACTGCGCAAGCCGCTCGCTCAATGCCTCCAGCATCCGCATGCCCTTGTGGACGGCTTCCGTGAGTCGTGCCACACCATAGTCGCGCTTCGCGTAGTCTGGATCTTGAGCGAATGTGCGCAGGTGATCGTCGAGGGCCCGCAGTTGGCGCTTGACCTCGCCATTGGCGGATCGCGCCGCCAGCGCCCGCAGGATTCGCAGCTTCTCGTAGTCGACGATTCCCTCGCGCAGCTTCTCGAAGCGAATGCTGCTACTCGCGCCAGGGTACACGAGAAACGTGTCTCCGGCGGGCCAGATCGCATGACGGGCATCGCGCACGGGGTCGGCGGGCCACGCATCGTAGGCCCAGCGCAGGAATCCATCGTAGCCGTACGCCGCTGCGTACCAGCCGATGTAGCGCCCCTCGATGGGCGGCGAAAAGACGAAATTGTTGGGCCGCGGCGGAAAGCACGCGACGTAGTACGTCGTGGTCGCTCCCCGTGCCGAGCGTTGGCGTAATTCCGGCGGGCTGGGCTCGCTCGTGATGGCCGGCGAGTAATCGTCGAGCAAGCTGTCCAACTCCGGATGCCAGTCGCCGGCGTACGTGATCCTCCACGCCCGGGAGTGGTCCTTGATCACCTTGATGGCGGCCAGCGTAATCGGCATCGGATTCTCGTTGATGCCGAGGTAGGTCCTGGAGAACCATCCCTTCTGTTCCAGATGCGCCTTCAGGTCGTCCAAGAACACCGGAAACATCGCGCGAAACTTGGCGGAGTCGGGTGACCACTCCTCATAGACGTAGTTCCCGGTTTTGGCATCGAGGTAGCGAAACCGATGGCCCCAGGGAACCGGCGTGTAGATGGTGATCGCTTTGTCCACGCCGACGTCCATGGCGAGCTGGACATACTGATCGAAGATGTCGTAGTCGAATTTCCAGGTCCCGTCGGCCCGCCTGGTCCAATCGATCATCGCCCCTTCGATCATGTACGAATTGTCGGCCCAGGGCGAATGGACCGCATAGGTCGTGATGTACTTGCCGCCGGCCTCGGCGTAGAGCCGAAGATGCTGCTTGAGCAGCGCTTTGTGCTCGTCCGACCAGGGCTGGAGGTGGTAGTACCACGCGATGACCCACGGGTTTTGCCACAGGTCGAGCCGGAAACTCCAGTCCCGGGGGCTGGGCAGGACCTGGTTCTGCACCCGTATTCTCACCTGCAATGAGGTGCGACTCTTCTCCGAGCTGACGTCGATCGTCCCCTGGTAGATGCCGGCCGCCGTTCCCGGAGGAATGTCGAGCGACACCCATACCGGCCTGACCGAACGCGCGGGGAGATCGAACCGCTCGAGGACTTCCAGCCGGTCGGGCATGAGAAACACGGTGTCCGATGCCTCGCAGCCCCGGGGGGCGCCTCCATAGGCATGGTTCGACAGGACGTAGCGAACCAGGTTTACATGAAGACTGCTCTTGCTCAGCACGCCGCCTTGGGCGTTGACGAGGTCGCTCGTCGCAATCCGGATCTGGTTCACCGAATCGGGCGACCAGATCACCAACTGCGCATTCAGCCGCTCGCCCTTCCACCCCGTGTCTTCCCACAAGCGGGAAGCCCTCGGCAGGTCTGGTATCTCGCTCCGCATGTACGACTCATCGGTTGAACCGAACGACACGTTCAACCCGCTCTGCTGCTTCGACCACCGGAGTGAATCACTCGGCGTATCGAATGTGTACTCCGCCTGATAGTGCGGCCGCGGCGCCGGGACTTTGGACGAATCGATTTGTGTAGGCCGCAGCTGCCCGGCCGCGACGCCGGGCGCGAGACACAGCGGCAGGATGGCGAGGAGGCCGCCTTTCACCACTACCAACCCGGATTCTGGGTGAGCGTGCCCCTCGACAGTTGAATCTGCTGCAAGGGAATGGGGTCGAGATAGTGCTTCTGGAGGAATTGGCGTGACACCGCCGCCTCGGCGACAACGAACCCGCCCCCGTCCACCTGGATGTCCGTACCGATCACCAGCGTCGAGTCGCGCTGCTCGTATTCCGTTCCGACGAACTTGACGCCTCGGAGCGCCTGCGGCATCTCTGTTTCCGCCGTCTTCCAGCGCCGCAGGTCGTCACGCCGGAACCCTTCGAATGCCAGTTCGACGGTCCGTTCCCGCCGGATCTCCGCCAGCATGCTCAACCCGTTGGTGGTGACAAACGCGTTGGTCAAGAACGGCATTCCGGCTCTGTCGCGAAGCTCGTTGATCGTTGTGTTCAGGTCACCATCGGAGATCGCCCCGTCCCGCTCAAAGAGGGCCTCCGCAAGAACCAGTAACACCTCCCCGTAGCGAAACTCTTTGAAATCATACTGACCCTGGAACTCGGCCGCTTCCTGCGTTTCATCCAAGAACTTGCGAATCATGTAGCCGGTCCGGGTGGCGTTGCTACCCGCAAACCCGGGATACACCGTGTCCGGTCCTGCTTCTCCAAACTTCGTGCTCCCGGGCACGAGGAACGTCATCGCCATTCGGGGATCCCGATTCTGGTACTCGTCCGTCATCAGGGAATCGTATCCCTGAAACAACGGCGAACTGGTAATCGGCAGGCCGTCGGTCGCGAGGTACATGTCGGCAAGCTTCTTGGTGGGGATCATGTAATTGAACCACAGCTCTCGGGTCCAATTGTGCGTGGCGCGCACGGCGTAATACCGGCGCGCCAGGATCACCTCCGGACTGTCGTCGCCCTGCAGGATGAACAGGTACTTGTAGCTCTGCGCGCCCTGGCCCTTGTAGACCTGGTACTCCCCCGAGGAGATGAGCTGCTGCGCGGCGTTGATCGCGTCGGTCAGCATTGGCGTAGGGGCCCCGCCGCCGTGATACTTGAGCCACGTGCCCTGGTACAACGCGGCCCGGGCTTTCAGCGCGAGGGCGGCGCCTTGCGTCACCCGCCCCATTTCGGATGCCGTGAGGTCGCTCTGCTTGAAGAGCTTGGCCGCCGCCGTGTCCAAGTCGGCGATAATGAAATCGATGATCTCTTGCTGCGTCGCCCTCGGCGTGTACACCTCGGGCGACGTCACGTCCAGCACCTTCGTGATCAACGGCACGCCACCGTACGTTTTGACGAGATTCCAATAGTGATACGCCCGAAAGAACAACGCCTCGCCGACCCAGCGGTCGATTTGCGTTCCCAAACCGGACGTGGCGGCTTTGGTCAACAGATAATTGGTGGCGCGGATGCCCGCGTAGGAACTATCCCACACGGTGGAATTGGCGGGCGCCAAATACGACCCATTGCTCACCGCCTGCATTTCCCCACCGGAGCCGCTTCCCGTCGCGATGTCCGAATTGATCTCGGTGTAGTTATGGGCGCCACGCAGGGCATAGTAGAAGTCATTGGCGGCCAGCCTGAATTGCTCCGGCGTCTTCCAGAACGAAGCGTCCGAGATCTGATCCTTGGGATCGAGATCGAGCGGATTGCATGCGACGGCCAGCACCAGGAGGATGCCGACGTGCGTCAGAAGTGGCTTGCGCATAGTCCCTCCCGGGTCAGAAGGTGAGATCGACGCCCAGCGAGTACTGCCGCTGGAATGGATAGTTGAAGCCGTGGAAGGCCGATTCGGGGTCCCAGCCACCTTTCACGTTGTGCTTCTCCCACAGGTCGAATCCGCTGAAGTAGACTCTGGCCTTGGTGACTCGTGCCCGGCGGACAAGGGTCTCAGGCAGCGTGTAACCCACCTGCAGGGTCTTCAGTCTCACATACGCGGCATTGATCCGCTGCAACGTCGAGGTCTGATAGTTCCAAAACCTGATGTTGCCATGCGAGAGCCGTGGATAGGGCGCGTTGGGACGATCTTCGTTCCAGGTCTGGTTGAAGTAGAACAGCGGCGGCTGCCGCCACCAGTCGCTCCACGGCATCCGGTAGTCCCAGTCCCTGAACAGCGTCCGCTTCCCGACACCTTGGAAGAACGCCCCCAGGTCGAAGCCCTTCCACTGGGCTTGCAGGTTGACGCCGTACGTATACCGCGGTGTCGTGCTGCCGAGGTTGATCACGTCCCCGTCCTGGCCGGGGGCATCGCCATACAGGCTGATCTTGCCGTCCCCGTTCAGATCCTTGTATCTCGCGTCGCCAATCCCGATGTCGCTGGGCACGCCCGGGATCAGCTTGTACGCATCGAGCTCCGCCTGTGTCCGGATCAGCCCGTCGAACACGTACCCGAAGTACGTGTTGACCGGATAGCCTTGCCGGATGAAGTTGAGGCCCAACACGTACGTGTCCTGCCCGCCATAATTGACGACCGTGTTCCTCGTGTCGCTGAGAATGGCCCGCGCGCCGAGTTGCACGTCGCCGACGCGCCCTTTCCAGCCCACGGATGTCTCAAAGCCCAAGGCCTTGAGCTGACCCGCGTTCGAGAACGGCGGCTGGGCACCCAACAGACTGGGATAGGTGACCGGAATCAGCATGTCTCTGTTGTTCTTGACGAAGTAATCGAACGTGAGATCGATGTTGGAGGACAGCGTGGCGTCGAACCCCACGTTGGTCGTGCCGATGGTTTCCCACGTCCGATTCGTGGAAACCATGCCCGAGAGATACGCCGATTGGTCCTGCCCCCCGGCGCCGAAGGGATACTGTCTGCCGATGCTGATGAATTGCCGGTAGTCGTAGAGACCGATGCCCTCCTGGTTGCCGGTCTCTCCGTAGGAAGCCCTGAGCTTGAGACTTTGAATCCATCCCACACTGCGCATGAACGGTTCTTCCGAGAGCCGCCAGGCCAGGGAGACTCCCGGGAAGGCTCCCCAACGCTTGTTCCGGACAAATCGTGAACTGCCATCGACCCGAAGGTTGGCATCCAATAGATATTTGTTCTTGAACGTGTAACTCAAGCGGGAAAACCCTGACCGGAGCGTCCAGCGGTCGGGATAGCCGCCGTCGTTGGACATATTGGCCGTCGATCCGAGTCCTATTCCCCACAAGTCCTGGTTCAGAAATCCACTTCTGGTCGCACTGAACCACGCCCGCTCGTTGTCTTCATGCGACACCCCGGCCATGAGCTCGACGGTGTGCGCGTCGCCAAACGCTCTGCTGTATTGCACGTACGCGAGATAGTTCCGGTAGGTGTTCTCTGAATTGAGCTGGTAGACCCAATTGTTGTCCGGATTCGCGATGGAGTAGTACGCGATGCTGCTGTCATCCCACCGATACAGTGGCGCGCTCTTGCCGATGTCGGTGTTGTTCTCGGACCGGAGGTTGATACCGGACTGGAGGTTCAATTTCAATCCTGGTAGCACATCGACGATCAGTTTGAAATTGGTATTGATCGCCCGTGTCTGGAATGTCGCGGTCGCGGCTTCGCGTGCCTGTGCGACGGCGTTCCCCCAGCCCCCTTGGGCAAAGTAGTGATTACCACTTTGCGTGTACACGGGATGGTTGGGCATGCCGAAAATCGTTTCGAACATCACCCCCGCAGCACTCTGGCCTCCGATATCCGACCGGTCCTGAACGTCCAAAGACAGTTTCGATTCCAGGCGGATCCGCGGGGAGAAATCGTAATCGTAGTTCAGGCGGAGATTGTAGCGCTTGTTCCCATCGTCACCGTAGCGAATGACGCCTTGCTGATTCGCAAGGCTCCCGGAGAGGTAGTAGCTCGAATTCTGCCCACCACCGGAGATCGTCATCGACTGCGTGTTCTGATAACCGTTTTCGAAAACCGCACTGCGCCAATCGGTCGACGTAAAGAACAGCATCCACCCGGAGCTGCCGTAGATGGGATGTGGGATGGGATTGCGAGCCCCAACTCGTACGCTGTCGAGCAGGTCCGGGGTGTACATCGGCGCGGCCCCGGCATGGATGTTCGCCTCATTATCCATCAGCGCCATCTGATAGTTATTGGGCGTATCCATCATGTTCGCCAGGCGGGTGGTCGCGGCGTTGGTGCTGAACGTGAATGTCGGCGTCGCCACGCGTCGCCCTTTCTTCGTCGTCACCAGCAATGCGCCGTCGGCGGCCCGGGCGCCATAGATCGACGCAGCAGCGTCCTTCAGAATGGTGATGGATTCGATGTCGTTCGGATTCAGCAGATCGAGGTTCCCGGGGATGCCATCGATCAACACCAGCGGTGAATTCCCGCCATTGGTCGATGAGAAGCCCCGGAGATTGATATCAAACCCCTCCAGTCCCGGTTGTCCGGAATAGCGCTGCACGATCAATCCCGGCATCTCTCCTTGAATCGCGCCGATCGTATTGGTGATCCCGCGCCCCGCCAGAACTTCGGGACCGACCGTCGCCACCGATCCGGTGAGATCCTCACGCCGTTTTTCGCCGTAGCCCACGGCCACGACCGCCTCCATCTGAATGGCCTGGGCTCTGAGCTGAAGGTCGACGACGCTCTCGCGATCCTCTTCGACGACCACGCTCGTGTCGGCGGGAGCGTACCCCAGCATGCGGGCCCGCAGGCGGTGCGTTCCCACCGGCACTCCCGCGATCGTGTACCGTCCCGCCGCATCTGTCTCGGCGCTGAGCCGCGTGCCGACGACCATGACGGTCGCGCGCTGCAGCGGCGTGCCGCCTTCGGCCGCCGTCACCGTACCGGCGATCGACCCCAGCTGCACCGCGGGTCCCGGCGGCCGCTTCACCAGCGTGGCCCGCCCTTCGGGGGTGAACACGATGTCGACGTCCGCGTCGACCAGCACGTCCGTCAGCGCCGCGGCCACCGTGATGCGGTCCGCCCGCAGCCGCACGAGCGTCCCGGCCGGCAAGTCGTCGTCGGCGTACACCAGGCTGATGCCTGCCTGCCGGGAGATCTCCGCGAGCGCCTCTTTGAGCGTGGCGCCGTCGAAGTCGAGCGAGAGCGGGTGTCGCAGGATGGCCGATCGCCTCAGGTCGACGGGGACCGGCGCAGGGCGCTCGGCCATGGCCAGGAGGAATCGCGGGCCGCGCGGGTCGGTCCCATCGCGCATTTGCGCCGCGCAGATGCCATGTGGGAAGAGAAGCGCGAAGAACGCGCACGCCAAAGCAGGTCGATACGTGAGCATGACGGTCACCTCGCCTTTCGGAACACGAACACGCCCCCGTCCGCGCGTTCGACGCGCATGCCGAGGGTCAACGCAATCCGTTGTAAGACCAGATCGATGGGCTCTTCTCGAAACGTCGCGGTGAGACGTCGGTCGGCGAACGTCCTGTCGGCGAGTTGGATGTCGACGGCGTACCACCGCTCGAGCGCAGGCACGACGTCGCCGAGCGGGGCGCCGTCGAAGGCCAGCACACCCTTCGTCCACGCGAGGTATCGGTCGATATCGACGCCACGTCGCACCGTTGCGGGGCCGCTGGCACGGAGCCGCCCGAGGTCCCGTAGCCCGAGCACCACGGCGTCCGAAGTCGCCTCGCCACGCGACAGCGACACCCGCCCCTCAGTCACGACGACTTCGGTCTCGAGTTCATCGGTGTAGGCGCTGACCACGAAGGCGGTCCCCAGATCTTCGGTGACGCTGCCGGCGGCGTGGACGCGGAACGGACGCTGCGAGTCGGGAGTGACCTGGAAATACGCTTCGCCATCCAGATACACGTCGCGGTGCGCGCGACCGTAATCGGCGGCGTAGCGCAAATGGCTGGTGGGCGCGAGCGTGACCTGCGTGCCGTCGCGGAGCCGGACGACGGCGCGCTGCCCGGCGGCGGTCGCGTGCTCGCTCCAGCGCGGCGCCCGCAGCACTCCTGCTCCCCCGACGAGCACGACGACGACGGTAGCGGCGGCGGCCAGCACCGCCACGAGCAGGCGCCTGGATATGGGGGAGATGCGCGGCTTCGGGCGGATCTCGAGGACGGCCTTCGCCCAAGCAACATCGACACTGCTCGGCGGCGCCGGCTCCCTGGCGACGCCCCGGACAAGACGGATGAGGCGCAGATCTTCTAGGAGGAGAGCGTGCCCGTCGTCCTCCGCGAGCCACTCCCGCACGGCCTCCGTGTCCGCAGCGGATGCCTCGCCTGCCAGGTAGCGGTCGAGCAGGAGATAGAGACGCTCGTCCTCGATGTGCATACTGCCATAACGGGGCAGCTGCCTCCCAACCCCCAAGACTTCGCTATCCCGTCATGCGAACCCGACTCGCGGCAGCGTGCGAAACAGCCCCCACGCCGCCGCAGCCGCCGCGACCAGGCAGGCGATGCCGGGTAGCGTCTTTCCGTACAGCAGATATCCCGTGCCGAACAGCGCCGCGTAGATGATCACACAACCCAGGAACCAGCACAGGAACGCGGCGGTCACGCTTTCGCCGGGCGTCGCGGGCCCGGTCGTCACCGCCCCCTTCCAGCCGGGGCCCATCGGCCGAATCCGGTCGTAAAACGCCTGCAGCGTAGCACGGTCGGTGGGCGGCGTCGCGAACGTCACGACCAGCCACCCGATGGTGGTGATCGCGATGCCGGTCACGAGTTGGACCGTAGGGGAGAGCGGCGCGAATCCGAGCGCCGTGTGCACGAATTGAAAATACACGGCGACCACGAACGAAATCCCCATGCCGGCGATCTCGCTCCACGCGTTGATCCGCCACCAGAACCAGCGCAGCAGGAAGATCAGTCCGGTCCCAGCGCCGATCTGGAGCAGGATCTGGAAGGCCTGGTAGGAGTTGTGCAGCCAGAGCGACAGGGCCGATGCGAGCACGATCAGCCCTACCGTGACAGCGCGCCCGACATTCACGTAGTGACGTTCGTCCTTATCGGGCGCCAGGAACCGGCGGTAGCAGTCCTCCACGGCGTAGGACGCGCCCCAGTTGAGGTGTGTACTGATGGTGGACATGTACGCCGCCGCGAGCGACGCGATCATCAGGCCGAAGAGGCCGTGCGGCAGATATATCAGCATCGCGGAGTACGCGAGATCGTTCCGGACGATCGCCGGGTCGATGTGGGGGAACCGGGCGGCGATCGAAGCGAGGTCGGGATAGATGATCAGCGATGCAAGCGCCACGATGATCCATGGCCAGGGCCGCACGGCGTAGTGCAAGACGTTGAACAGCAGGGTCGTGCGCATCGCGTCGCGCTCGGTGGGCGCCGCCAGCATCCGTTGCGCCACGTAGCCGCCACCGCCCGGCTCGGCGCCCGGATACCACGTGCTCCACCACTGCACCGCGAGCGGCACGACCAGGACCGCGATTGCCGTGTTCCAGTCCGAGAAGTCGGGCAGGAGCGAGAGCCGCGGGGCGACCGCGGGATGCGCGAACAGCCCCGAGAGCCCGCCGACTTGGGGGAGCCCGAGCGCCACGACCGCGGCCAGCACGGCTCCGACCATCGCGATCAGGAACTGCACGAAATCGGTCAGGACGACTCCCGACAGCCCGGAGCTCGCCGCGTAGAGGACGGTGACGGCGCCACCGACGAGCACCGCCGTGGAGCGATCCCAGCCCAGCATCACGCCGGCGATCTTGGTCGCGGAGAGATTGACCGAGGCCATGATCATCACGTTGAAGAAGACGCCGAGGTAAATCGCACGGAACCCTCGGAGGAAGGCTGCCGGCTTGCCCGAGTAGCGGACCTCATAGAATGCGATGTCGGTGAGCGCCGCCGAGCGCCGCCACAGCTTGGCGTAGAAAAACACCGTGCACATCCCCGTGACGGCGAAGGCCCACCACACCCAGTTCTGGCTCACCCCGCCGGTGCGCACAAGGTCGGTGACGAGGTTCGGCGTATCCGTCGAGAACGTCGTGGCCACGAGCGACACGCCGAGGAGCCACCACGGCAGCCGGCGTCCGGACAGGAAGAACTCGTGCCGGCCCTGACTGGCGCGGCGCATTACGGCGAGTCCGATCGCCACGCAGATAGCCCCGTAGAGCGCCAGTACGATCCAATCGAGGGTGTTGAGTGGCATCGTCGCCTCAGAGACGGGTGAACGCGGCACGCAAGTCCGCAGGATAGGCCCCGGCGCGCACCAGCGCGGCGAGTGCGGCTCGGACCGCCTCCACATCTGCGGCAAACGTCATGCCCAGCCAGCGGTCGGGCGCGGGCAAGACCCGCAGCCGCGCACGACCCGCCGTCACCTGGTCGCCGAGTGCGGTGCTCAAGAGGAACTCTGCGTCGGGCCCTCGCTGCGGCGCGTCGAGAAAGGCTCTGAACTGCTCTTCCAACGGCGGGAGGACGTCGGGCGTGAACCCCCACAGGTTCATCGACACGGATTCCGCGCCCGTGAACTCACTCTGCTTGCCCGCCGCCGTCAGGTCCTTTACCTCGACGAGCCGCGCGACTAGTCCGTCGGGCCCGGTCGATGCCACGGCCCGCGCCACGCCGCCATGGTCCGACAGCGTCTCATCCAACCGGTAGCCCACGAGAGCGTGCAGAGGCGGCGTGCCCGCATTGGCCGCGAGGTGCTCCGCGAGCAGGCGGTAGGCGCCCGGGCCGTAGTAGTCGTCGGCATTGCACACGGCAAAGGGACCATCCACGGCCTCCCGCGCGGCGAGCACGGCATGCCCCGTGCCCCACGGCTTCACTCGTCCCGCGGGCACGCGACGTCCCCTCGGCAGGCCGTCGAGGCGTTGCTCGACGTAGTCGACGGGGAGCGCTGCTCCGATCACGCGCGCGACGTGCTCTCGTAAGGGAGCGCGCAACTCCTCGCGAATGACGAGCACGGCGCGCGTGAAGCCGGCGCGCTTGGCGTCGTAGATGGCGTAATCGAGCAGTGTCTCGCCCGACGGACCGACGGAGCTCAGCTGCTTCGGGCCGCCGAAGCGGCTCCCGACTCCCGCCGCGAGGATGACGAGCGCGGGCGCGCTCAAGTCCTCGCGTACTCCACGACCCGCCGCACCCCGTCCGCGAGAGGCACGGATGGACGCCAGTCCCATGTCCGTTGTGCGAGGGCGCCATCGAGGCAGCTCCGCGCGACGTCTCCTCGCCGATCGGGCGCGTACGTCGGTTTGCCGGTGTATCCTGCAGCGGCCGCCACGGCACGAAACAGCTCGAGGTCCGACACCTCGCGCCCCCACCCGACGTTGGCGACGACGCCCGACGGTCCCCCCCCCGCTGCTCGGACCGTCGCCTCGACGACGTCGCCCACGTACACGTAGTCGCGCGTCTTCGACCCGTCGCCGAAGATCGTCACCGGCTCGCCGGCGATCATCTGTCGAGTGAAGATCGACACGACTCCAGCCTCTCCGTCCGATCGCTGCCGTGGACCGTACACGTTGGCGTAGCGCAGGGCTGCGTACTCGATCCGCCCGCGGGCCGCGTACGCGCCGAGATAGTGCTCGAACGCGAGCTTGCTGGCACCGTATTCCGAAATCGGCCGCGTCGGCTCGGATTCGGACACGGGGACCCGAGCCGGGTTGCCGTAGACGGCGGCTGACGACGCATACACCATGCGCCGAGTCCCCGCGGCGGCGGCCGCGCGCAGTACGTTGAGACCGCCCACGATGTTCACCCGCGCGTCGAAGTCCGGCTCGCGAACCGAGCGGCGTACGTCAGTCTGGGCAGCCGCATGGAACACGACCTCGGGCCGGAAGTGCGCGAAGACGTCATGCAGCGCCGTCGGATCGCAAATGTCGACTTGGTTGAACTCCGCATTCGGCGATACGTTGCTCGGCGACCCCGTGGACAGATCATCCACCACACACACGTGGTAGCCATCCGCCAGCAGGCGATCGACGAGGTGCGAGCCGACGAACCCCGCTCCGCCCGTCACCAGCGCGCGGCGACCGGTGCCGGTCACGCTGTGACGATCCCCAGCGGCGGCGATGTCTTCCAGCGACCGCGGGTGAAGTCCGGGAAGGCGGCGGGGCGGCCGCCGTTTGCCACCGACCATTCGGAGAGGGGCGTGACGACGCTGAGCGCCGCCGCGTCGTAGACATTCATGTCCGTGGGGACACCTTCGCGCAGGCACTTGATGAGTCGATAGTCCTCGAGGAAGTCCATACCGCCGTGCCCGGCGCCGCGGCTCTTCGCCTCCATCTGTTTCCAGAGGGGATGGTCGAACTCGGCGAGATATGCCTCCGCCGGCTCCCATTCGTCTTCCTTGCTCCGCCCCTCGATGTACACGCGGTCCGGGTAGCCCTGAAACAGACCGCGAGTGCCCTGCACCACGTGGATGCGGCTGTAGGGGCGTGGGAGGTTTGTCTGGTGGCCAACGCTGATCGTGCGCCCGTTCGCCGTCCTGATGAGGCTCACGTTCACATCGCCCAGGACGTACTGCTCCCGCCGTTGGACTGATCCCTCCGGGAAGTGCTCGCGAGCGTAGAGCTGCAGGCCACGGGAGGGACTGCTCATGGAAACGAGGGATGCAAACCGGTCGCCGCGGTTGATGTCCATACAGTTGGCGACGGGTCCGAGGCCGTGCGTGGGATAAAGGTTGCCGTTCCGTTTCATCGAATGAGCGCGGCGCCACAGTCCCTCGCCTTCGGGACTGAACTTCACGGACCGCAGGTCGTGCAGGTACCCGCCTTCGCCGTGCAGGATCTCTCCGAACAGGCCCTGGCGCACCATATGGAACGCCATCATCTCCATCCGCCCGTAATTGCAGTTCTCCATCATGACGCAATGCTTGCGGTGCTTCTCGGCGTAGTCGACGAGCGCCCAGCAGTCCTCGGTCGTGTAGGCCGCGGGCACTTCGGTCGCCGCGTGCTTCCCGTTCCGCATCGCCGCGAGGCAGATCGGGACGTGCCACTCCCACGGCGTGGCGTTGAACACCAGGTCCAGCTCCTCCTCCTCGCACATGCGGACGAAGTCCGTGGGACCGCGGGAGTAACCCGTCGGGCGCGGGAACCCGGCCTGCTCCACCATGTCCTGGATCTTGGTCACTTTTTCGGGCACGATGTCGTCCACGGCCTTGATCACGCACCCCTCGACCCGCAGCAGGTTCTGCACGTGCGCCGTCCCCTGCCCGCCAACGCCGACGAACCCGATGCGCACGGTCTCCATGGGCGGGCCGGCGAGGAACGGCTCGACGCCGGAGGAGGCGGCGCGCGCGTCGCCGAGCACGGTCATGCCGAGGCCGCCGGCGATCAGCTTCAGCGCGTCGCGCCGGCCCAGGTCGTCGCTGCTGGTGGTCACGTGCGGAAGGGCTCCTTTGCGGGGGCGACGAAAATACCTACCTTCTCAGGGATGGGTAAGACACCCGCCTTCGCGAACCTCACGGTTCTCGCCCATCCCCTGATCCAGCACAAGCTGACGATCCTCCGGGACCGCCGCACCAGCACCCGCGACTTCAAGCAGCTGGTCAACGAGATCGCGATGCTGATGGCCTACGAGGTCACGCAGGACCTGCCCCTCGAACCCGTCGACATCGAAACGCCGCTCGAGAAGACGTCGGGGCGCCAGGTGGCCGGCAAGAAACTCACGCTCGTGCCCATTCTGCGCGCCGGGTTGGGCATGGTGGAGGGGATCTCGCAGCTGATCCCGTCGGCCCGCGTCGGGCACATCGGACTGTACCGCGACCACGACACGCTCCAGCCGGTCGACTACTACTTCAAGATTCCCTCGGGCGAGCAGGACCGGACCTTCTTCGTGCTCGACCCCATGCTCGCCACGGGCGGCTCCGCGGTCGCGGCCGTGAGCGCGCTGAAGCGCGCCGGCGCCCCGCGGGTGCGGTTTCTCTGCCTCGTCGCCGCGCCGGCGGGCGTGCAGGCCATGCTCGACGCGCATCGCGACGTCCCCGTCTACACCGCCGCGCTCGACCGCGAACTGAACGCCAAAGGCTACATCCTCCCCGGGCTGGGTGACGCCGGCGACCGCCTGTTCGGCACCAGATGACGGAATCTGTCATATCTTGACAAAGTGACGTAATACGTCATTATTGTAGATATGACGAAAAACGTATCCTACGTCGCCCTGCTCGCCGACATCATCGGCTCCCGTACCTTGCCGCCGCGCGAACGCGCGCGGCTGCAGGACGACCTGCGCGAAGCGCTCCACGCGGTGAACCGCCGCTGGCGCGCGAACATCGCCGCCGGGTTCGCGATCGCGCGTGGCGACGAGATCCAGGGTCTCCTAAAAGACGCCAGTGCCGTCTGGGACATCGCCCACTGGCTGCGGCACGCGTTCCCGACCGTGAACTGGATCATGGCCTGCGGGCTCGGGCCGATCACCACGGCACTGGCACACACGGCGGTGGAGGTCGACGGTCCTTGTTTCCACGCCGCCAGCGCTGCGCTCGAGGACGCCAAGCGACATCGCCAGGTTTTCGTCTTCCGCGGGTTTCCCCCCGCAGTCGACGGTCTGGCTGCGTACTACTCGGGGCTCTACTGGAGCTGGACCCCCCGGCAGCGCCGCCAGGCCGCCGCGCTGCGAATGGACGATGCAAGGACGCCACAGGTCGAGCGTGTAAAGGTCCATCCCACCGCGATTTCCCACATGAAACGCCGTATGGCCTGGCCGCTCGTGGCCGAGGGCGATAGAATGTTGCGCGCGGCTCTCGGCGCTACTGGGGAGGCTCGGTGAATCCGCTCGCACTCGTCCCGCTGCTCGCGTACACGATCGTCGCCGTACTCTGGCCCGCGCAGATCGACGGCCACCGTCGCGGCCGCACGCTTCTCCTCGTCGAGGCAGTGATCGTGTTGGCGGCGATCATCCTCGGCCAACAGCTCGCCAAGCTCGTGACGCCGAGCGCCACGGGATATCGCTGGGGGGCCGTGGGGCTCTTCGCGACGGGCTATCTCTACGTCTGCATCCGCGGCATCGTCCTCGTCCGCTCCGTGCTCGAGCTCCCCGCGCTACAGATGCGGCGCGACGATGACCGCAACGCCGGCGCCATCGAGATCGCCCGCGGCCGCACCATCGGCTCCCTGGAGCGGGCCATCGCCCTGACTCTGGTACTGCTGGGCCAGTACGCGGCCCTCGGCCTCATCGTGGCCGCCAAGTCGGTCGCGCGCTTCAAGGCCCTGGAAGACCGCGAGTTCGCCGAGTACTTCCTGATCGGTACCCTGGCCTCCCTGCTCCTGGCCCTGGCCGGGGGCCTCGGCCTGGAAGCCCTGCTGCGCTGAGCCTTTCCCGCGTAACCCTTTCCCGCTTCCCCGTGTCAGACAGGTAGTTACGAGCGTGACCTGTCGCCTCGGAGCTCCGTGGACGAACGAGATCTGATCAACCGCGTCCGCGCCGGGGATGGCAGCGCCGAACGCGCCTTATACGACGCCCATGTCGATCGCGTCTACCGCCTGGCCTACCGGCTGGCCGGAGACGATGCGCTCGCACAGGACTTCACGCAGGAAACGTTCATCCGGGCGTTCGAAAAGCTCGACACGTTTCGCGGCGATTCGGCGCTGTCCACGTGGCTGCACACGATCACCACCACGGTCGTCTTGAACGGCCTGCGCAAGGTGAAGCGGTTCCATCGCCGCGAGGCGGATCTCGAGGCGGCGGACGGGGTGACCGGCGGGCGCCGCGAGTCGGAGCCGGACTTGAAGGTGCGGTTGCGTGAAGCGATCGATGCGCTGCCGCAGGGTTATCGCACCGTGTTCGTGATGCACGACGTCGAGGGCTTTACGCACGAAGAGATCGGCGTGGCCCTCGGCGTCGAGACGGGAACATCGAAGGCGCAGCTGTCCCGGGCGCGCGCCAAGCTGCGCGAATCGCTCGCGGACTTTCGGGGAGAATGGATCGCATGATGATGGACAACGACGAGACCAAGTTCGATCAGTGGCTGCAGGACGCGGCCAAGACGTACAACGTCCCCCCCCGTCCCGCGCCCCGCGAAGAGATGTGGGCGCAGATCCAGGCAGAGCGTGCACAAGGCGCCCGCCGCATCGTGGTACGGCGGTCGTGGGTGCGCTGGGGGCTGGCGGCTGCCGCGGTGCTGCTCGTCGGCATCGCGATCGGCCGCTTGACCTCGAATCCGTCAGCCGGCACCGGGACGGCAGTGGCGACGGCTGACACCACCGGGCGCGCCTTGGTCTATCGGGTCGCCGCGACGCAGTATCTCTCCCGGACGGAGTCGTTCCTCACGGGATTCCGCGCCGATCTCCGCGCCGGTCGCGTCGATGCATTCCCGGGCCAGGCTCGCGATCTGCTCGCGACGAGCCGCCTGTTGCTCGATTCGCCGGCCGCCGATGACCCGCGCATGCGGGCGCTGCTCGAAGACCTGGAGCTCGTACTCGTCCAGATCTCACAGCTCGAGGCGGGGCGCGACCGGCGCAACGCCGATTTGATCACCCAGGACATGGACCAACGCAACGTACTGCCCAAGCTGCGCTCGGCGATTCCCGCCGGGCCGGTACCAGTGCGCACTCAAGGAGCGACCTGATGTTCGTGCTACCGCTGTTGCTCGCCGTCACGACGTTCACCATGCAGGACTCGACGGCGCCGGCACCACGGGCGCGGCATCCGCGTCGCGCACAGGTGGTGGTGCCGGTGGCGGTGTCGGTCGCGCCACTCGCCACCGCGGCGGCGGCACTCGAGAGCGCCGTCCCCACCCTTGTGGCAGCGCAGGTCAACCTGCAGTCGTTTGACCTCCAGGCTCCCGTGTTGGCGTTGGCGGCCGCGCAACTCCAGCAGGCCGTGACCGCCTTCCCGACGCTCGCCGCGGTCGTGGACGTCGATGATGTGGATGATGTGACGCCGCCCGCGCCGTGGGCGCAGCAGGACCCGGCCGACTCGCTCTATCGCGCCGCGCGGCAAGCCTTGAACCGCAACCAGTACGGCCGAGCGGCGCAGCTCTTCGAGTCGATCCAGAAGCGTTACCCCCGTTCGACGTACACGCCCGACTCCTACTACTGGCAGGCGTTCGCGCTTTATCGGACGGGGGGCGCCGACGCCCTGCGGGCTGCCCGGAGGGCGTTGCAGGCCCAGGGCACTCGTTACCCCAAGGCGGGCACGCGGCACGATGCCGAAGTGTTGCTGCGCCGGGTCCAAGGCGAGCTGGCAAGACAGGGCGATCGTGACGCCGCCGCGGATCTCACCGAAGAAGGCCGGGATATCGCAGAGCCGCCCGAGCCGGCCGAACCTGCGGAGCCCGCCGAGCCGGCCGAGCCGCCGGAGGATCGCCATTCCTCGAGTTGTGATGACGAGGACGACGTCCGGCTCGCGGCGATCCAGGGACTCATGAACATGGACGCCGAGCGTGCCGTGCCGATCCTCAAGGCCGTACTGGCGCGGCGCGACGCCGGGTCCGTTTGTCTCCGACGCAAAGCGGTGTGGCTCGTGTCACAGAAGCGCTCGTCGGAGTCATCCGCGATTCTTCTCAACGCGGTACGGTCCGATCCTGACCGCGAGGTGCGCGAGTCGGCGGTGTTCTGGCTGTCGCAGGTGAGCGGCGAGGAAGCGGTCACCGCGCTCGATTCGATCCTGCGCGACCCAAAAACCGACCCCGAGATTCAGGAGAAGGCGATCTTCGCGTTGTCGCAGCAGAACAACTCGCGCGCGGCGGCGATCCTGCGCGCGTTCGCCGAGCGGCGTGACGTCCGCAGCCAGCTGCGCGAGAACGCGATCTTCTGGCTGGGGCAGCGGCGCTCGCCGGAGAACGCGGATTTCCTCAGAGGGCTGTATGCGAAGCTGGAGGACGAGGAGCTGAAGAAGAAGGTGATCTTCTCGTTGTCCCAAATGGGCGGAGCCGAGAACTACCGCTGGATGATGGATATCGCCCTGAACCAAAGCGAGTCGACCGAGATCCGAAAGAGCGCGCTGTTCTGGGCGGGCCAGGGGCACAACGTCGACGTCGCCGACCTGGTGCGGCTGTACGACAGCATGAAGGACCGCGAGATGCGGGAGCAGTTGATCTTTGTGTACTCGCAGCGGCGCGAAGACGCCGCCCTCGACAAGCTGTTCGCCATCGGGAAGACCGACCCCGACCGCGAGCTGCGCAAGAAGGCGATCTTCTGGATCGGCCAGTCGCGCTCGCCGCGGGCGGCCCAGTACCTCCAGGACTTGATCAACCAATGAACGCGATCATCCTGGCACTCGGGCTCGTGCAGCAACCCGCGTCTTTGGACCGGCGCATCGCGGCGGCGCCGGACGGCATGGTGCGCCTCAGCTTCGCTGCCCGGCCCGGTGTGTGTGGCGACGGCCGCGGGTCGGTCTCCATGGATTGCGAGGACGGGACCTGTGGGCGCTACACCGTCAACGTCGGGAACCGGGACCGCAGCGAAGTCGAGTACGACTGCGATCCCGGACCCGTGCGGGTCTCGATGCGCCTGTCTGGTGGTCACGTCACCAGCCTGCGCACCTACGTGGGCGGTCGCTGGCGTACCGCGACCGACGGCGTGACCGACCTCGGCACCGTCGGCGCGCGCGAGGCGGCGACCTACTTCCTCGGGCTCGCGGCCAAGGATTCCGACGCCGCCGGCGAGCACGCTGTGTTCCCCGCGATCATCGCCGACAGCGTGACGGTATGGCCGGACCTGCTGCGCCTCGCCAAAAACACGCGCGTCTCGCGCCGCGCGCGGCGTCAGGCCGTGTTCTGGCTCGGGATGGCCGCCGGTGAAGCCGCGACCAAGGGCCTTAGCGATCTGGTGGAGGACCGCACCGGTGACCGTGACGTTCGCGAGCAGGCCGTGTTCGCCCTGTCGCAGCGGCCCCACGACGAGGGCGTCCCAGCCCTGATCCGCATCGCCCGGGAGAACCCCGACCCCGAGCTCCGCAAGAAGGCGATCTTCTGGCTGGGCCAGTCGGACGACCCGCGGGCGCTCGCCCTGTTCGAGGAGTTGCTCACCAGGCCCTGAGCCGGAAGGGCATGCCTTTGTATCTTTTCGCATGCCCTTCTGGACCGTCCGGCGCGTCTTCAAGACCGCTGTCCTCCTGGTCGTCCTGCTGCTCCTTGGTTGGGCAGCAGTCGTCCTCGCGGTCGCAGTGCAGGGCGCCCGCGACCAGGCCGCGACCGCAGACGCGATCGTCGTGCTCGGCGCCGCGCAGTACAACGGCCGCCCCTCCCCGGTATTCCGCGCCCGCCTGGACCACGCCGCCGGGCTGTACCAGCGCGGGCTTGCGCCCGTGGTGCTCGTCACGGGCGGCGTTGGCGCCGGTGAGGTGCTGAGCGAAGCGAACGTGGGGCGGGACTATCTCGCGCGCCTCGGTTTGCCGGGCGAAGCGGTCATCCCCCTGCCGGCCAGCGACGACAGTTACGCGTCGCTGGTCCAGGTACAGCACTGGTTCGAGGGCCGGGAGAATCGCCGCGTCCTCCTCGTGAGCGACGGATTCCACATGCTGCGGCTGCGGATCATTGCCGGCCGCCTCGGCCTCACGCCATTCACTTCGCCCGCGCCCGGGTCCCCAATTCGCGCCAGCCTCCGCCGCAACACCGCGTACCACCTCACCGAAGGATTCAAGGTTCCTCTCACCTGGCTGTTCCAGCACTAGGAGGCGTCCATGCAGCTCGCGCGCCGCCGGATCCATACCGGGCGGGTCGTTCACCTGGACGTGGACACGGTGCAGTACCCCGACGGATCGACGGGCGAGATGGAGATGCTGCGTCATCCGGGCGCGGCGGCGGTGATTCCGTTCGCCTCGGACCCGAGGGGCGCCGATCCCACCGTGCTCCTCATCCGGCAATACCGCTACGCGACCGGCGGCGCCTTGTTCGAGATCCCGGCGGGCCGTCTCGACGCAGGGGAGGCCCCGGAGCAGTGCGCTCGGCGCGAGTTGAAGGAGGAGGTAGGTGTGACCGCGGGGCGTCTCGAGCGTCTTACTACTATCTGGACGACGCCCGGCTTCACAGATGAGCGGATCCATCTGTTCTGGGCCGCCGATCTGGCAGCGGGCGCGCACGCCCGAGAGCCCGATGAGTTCATCGAGGTCGTGCCGAGACCGCTGTCGGAGGTGCTGGCGATGGTGCGGCGCGGGGAGATCTGCGACGGAAAGACGGTCGTAGCTATCCTCTATATGGCCGGGTTCATCTTGGGTGTATGAGACGCGATTGAGACCAAATGGACACTTGCGGTGTCTCCGAGGTGAGACGATATTGGCGAAGGATTCGCCATCGGCAATCCTAACGCGTTATCAGGAAACAAGTTGGCGTTTGGTGTCCAAGGGGCATGCTTCGTGCCGTTCTCAACGAACGTAGCCAGGAGGGGTCTCACCTAGCGTGCTTGTTTCCGTCTGAAACGTGGGAGTGACCATGGGGACCGTACTCAAGAGCTTAGTCCAAACCGTCGTGTCGCCGCGCGCAGTGCAGCGCGAGGCCCTGCACGAGTTGGACGATGGCCACGTCGTGATGCGGCATCTGGCAGGCGACTCCCAGGCGTTCGGGGCGCTCGTCGACCGCTATCAGACCCGCCTGCTCAACTTCGTGAACCGCACGATTGGTGACCGCGAACGGGCCGAGGACCTGGTTCAAGAGGTCTTCATCCGTGTGTTCCGGCACCTCCATCGGTTCGACCAAACCAAGAAGTTCTCGACTTGGATCTACACGATCGCCTCGAACCTGGCCAAGAACGAGCTGCGCAATCGCAGCCGGAACCCCCTGGTCCTGTTCCAGACGATCAAGAAGAACTGGGATGCCGATCACCGGCCCCTGCAGTTCGAGGACACGACAGCCCGTCCCGACGACCTGTACCGCAAGCGCTTCCTGAAGGACGCGGTGGATCGTTGCGTGCACGGGCTTCCCGAGCACCATCGTGAGGTGTTCGTGCTCCGCGAGCTGGAAGGCAAGAGCTATCAGGAAATCGCCGAGATCACGGGGTGCAATTTGGGAACCGTGAAGAGCCGCTTGAACCGGGCCCGGAACAGCTTCGCGCAGCTGATCGGCCCGATGCTCGAATAGTGTCTACCGACCATACCCCGGGTCCGGGAACACCCCGCGGCCCGGGTGGTACCACTCCCCCGTTATGATCTGCCGGGAATTCCTCGACCGCTACACCGAGTTCCGCGACGGCCTCATCGCCGCCCCGCGGGAGTTGCGGCGTTTCCAGCGCCATCTGGTCCAGTGCGCCGGGTGCCGGCGCTACGATGCCGCGCTGCGCCGCGGCGTAGCCGCGTTGCACGACGTCGAGACGATCGAGCCTTCCGCCGACTTCCGGCGCAAGCTCGATGCTCGGCTCGCTGCGGAGCGGTCGCGCGCCGCGGCGGTGCCCGCCAGCGCCGGCCTCGTGGCCGCGATGCTCGTGCTCGTCGCGTTGTCGTTGCTCGTCGTCGAAGCGGGCCGCCGCCCGCAGCTGGCGCAGGCCCTGCCGCTGCCGCCCGCCGCGTTCCCGAAGCCCGTCGCGAACGCGGGACTGCCCTTCGTCTCATTCCAGGATCCGCGCGCCAGCGTGGTGGATGGAAATCCCTACCCGTACGGCACGTCGCTGGTGCAACCCGCAGTCACGCAAATCGAGCCCGCGTCCGCGGGCCGCTAGCCCCTCCCCCGCTCCCGGGGGTAACTTCCGCAGGGTATGCCCCCGCTCACGCTGGATGCGCTGCTTCGCGGCCTCAAGAAGCACGCGCCCGACGCCGTTTACCTCCTGCACGGTGACGAAGACGTCCTGAAGGACGAGGCCGTCCGCGCCTTGCTCGAGGCCGCCGTCGATCCCGCGGCCCGCGATTTCAACCTCGACCGCCGCTATGCGTCCGATTTGGACGCCGAGGCGTTCAATGCTCTCGTCAATACGCCGCCGATGCTTGCCGACCGGCGGGCCGTCGTGCTGCGCGGGGTCGACCAGCTCGGGAAACGGAAGTCGAAGCTGCGGGACGAGTTGATCCGGTACCTGAGCGCGCCCAATCCCACGACGGTGCTGGTGCTGGTGTCCGCCGCCGGCGAAGACCCCGACCCGGAGGTCGCGCGTCGGGCGACGAGTGTCGCGTTGGGCGCGCTCGAGCCGGAACGCGTCCCGCGCTGGGTGGCGCACCATTCGACCAAACTCAAGCTGACGCTCGAGTGCCGCGGACGTGAGCGCGCTCGTGGGCGTGCGGCGCGGGGAGACGATCCACGATCTCGTGGACGCGGCACTCGAACGGCGCGCGGCGCGGGCCGCGCACCTCGTCGAGCCGGTGCTCGAACAAGCGGGTATGAGCGGCGTGAAGATCGTCACGCCCCTGGGCACACACCTCGTCGGCACGGCGCTGGCCCGCGCCGAACGGGACCGCGGTACGGCGCGCGTGGAAGATGCAGTTCTCCGCCAGCTGCTGGCGGCGCGCCCTTACGGCCTGCGCGGGTACAAAGAAGAAGCCGCGCGCTGGGCCCGGTGGAGCACGCTGTGGACCGCGCCCGAGTTGTCCGCCGCGCTCCGTGCCACGCTCGCCGCGGATCGCGCGCTCAAGGGAACGACCGTGACGAACGACGGAGGCATCGTGACGCAGTTGGTGCTGAGTTACGCCGCATGAAGCCTTGGCTCGTCGTGCTCGCCCTGTTGGCCGTCGGGCCGTCGGGCCGTCTGGCCGCCCAGACCGACGCCCGCCTCATCGAGGCCCTGCGTCTCGCCCAGAATGGCCAGGTCGATTCGGGGCGGAGCGTGATTCGCCGGCTCCTCTCCGCGCTGCCCCCCTCAGACTCCGTCTACCCGCAGGCACTCCTCGCAGGCGCGAAGATCGCCCCGGATGCGGCGACGGTCGCCACGAACCTGAATCGCATCGTGCTCGAATACGGCTCCTCGCCGTGGGCCGACGACGCGCTGCTGCTGCTCACGCAGCTGTACTTCGCGCAACGCGACGCCGCGCAGACGATTCAGGCGGCCGAGCGTTTGCGGCAGAACTACCCCGACTCGCCGCTCCGCTACCGGGCCGATTTCCCCGCCGCGCGCGCCTACTTCGAGCTGAAAAACGAGGCGCGGGGCTGCGAGCTCATTCAGGAATCACTCGCCGGCGCCAATGCGGCGGGTGAGGTGGAGTTCACAAATCAGGTCAACTTCTACGCCTCGCGTTGCGCCGGCGTCGTCACGGCTCCGCCGCCCCCCCCGGCCGCCGACAGCACTGCGCCGGCGGCGCCGAAGTCGTACACCGTCCAGGTCCTCGCCGTGAAGAGCGCGGTGCAGGTCGACGAGATGCTCACCCGCCTCAAGGTGATGGGGTTCGACGCGCGCGTCGTCCGCGATACGAGCGGCTTCTTCAAGGTGCGTGTCGGGCGCTACAACACGCGTGAAGAAGCGCAGCAGACCCAGCAACGCCTGCGCACGCGTCTCGGCGGTCAGGCCTTCGTGGTGGAAGAGCCGTGACGCAGCGGGTGGCCGGCAGTTCGGGGACTGACACCCCGTTGATGCAACAGTACCGGGAGATCAAAGCCCGGTACCCGCACACCATTCTGTTTTTCCGGATGGGCGACTTCTACGAGATGTTCGAGGACGACGCCCGCCTCGGCGCGCGTGAGTTGGGCCTCACGCTCACGTCGCGCAACAACGGCGGCGCGGCGGAGGTGCCCCTCGCCGGCGTCCCCGTGAAAGCGGCCACCGAATACCTGCGCCGCCTCGTGGCCAAGGGCCATCGCGTCGCCATCTGCGAGCAGGTCGAGGATCCGAAGCTCGCGAAGGGCCTGGTGCGCCGCGAGGTCGTCGAGACGATCACGCCCGGCAGCGTGCTCAGCGACGACTGGCTGGTGCAGAGCCGAAACAATTATCTCGTCGCCGTGGCCGCCGGGGGCATCGCCGCGCTGGACGTGACGACGGGAGAGCTGGTGCTCGAGGTCGTCGAGCCCGCCGAGCTCGAGGCGTCGCTGGCGCGGTTCGAGTCGGTCGAGCTTGTGGTCCCCGCCGGCGCGAAGGTTCCTGTTCCGCCCGGCGCGCGAGGCGTCACGGTCACCGAGCGCGAGGCATGGGAGTTCGACCCGGAGCTGGCGCGGGAGGATCTG